>ERZ650312.2504-NODE-2504-length-10035-cov-4.154108_pt1 | contig 10035 bp, 8 predicted proteins | sample MGYA00376248_ERZ650312 | MGnify/ENA primary metagenome ERZ650312 (study PRJEB26733, sample SAMN07839316) | wastewater metagenome | biome: urban; feature: wastewater treatment plant; material: waste water | place: USA: North Carolina | collected 2016-07-28 ... | reverse complement strand
ATCAGGTCGTCGATCAGCACGCCGATGTAGGCCTCGTCACGGCGCGGACACCAGCTGTCCTTGCCCTGGGCACGCAGTGCGGCGTTGGCGCCGGCCAGCAGGCCCTGGGCGCCGGCTTCTTCATAGCCGGTAGTGCCGTTGATCTGCCCGGCGAAGAACAGCCCGCCGATGACCTTGGTCTCCAGGCTGTACTTGAGGTCGCGCGGATCGAAGTAGTCGTACTCGATGGCGTAGCCGGGACGCACGATATGGGCGTTCTCCATGCCGCGAATGGAGCGCACGATTTCCAGCTGCACGTCGAACGGCAGCGAAGTGGAGATACCGTTGGGGTAAAGCTCGTGAGTCGTGAGCCCCTCGGGCTCGATAAACACCTGGTGGCTGTCCTTGTCGGCGAAGCGGTGGATCTTGTCTTCGATCGACGGGCAGTAACGCGGGCCGATACCTTCGATCACGCCCGAGTACATCGGCGAGCGATCCAGGTTGCTGGCGATGATCTCGTGAGTGCGCGCGTTGGTGTGGGTCATCCAGCAGCTGATCTGGCGCGGATGCATGGCCTGGTTGCCGAGGAAGGACATCACCGGGGTCGGGGTGTCGCCGGGCTGCTCGGTCATCACCGAGAAATCCACCGAGCGTCCATCGATACGCGGCGGAGTGCCGGTCTTCAGGCGGCCGACACGCAGCGGCAGCTCGCGCAGGCGTTTGGCCAGGGCGATCGAGGGCGGATCGCCGGCACGGCCGCCGGAGTAGTTCTGCAGGCCGATGTGGATAAGTCCGCCGAGGAAGGTGCCGGTGGTCAATACCACGTTGTCGGCCATGAAACGCAGGCCCATCTGGGTGACCACACCCTTGACCTGGTCCTGCTCTACGATCAGGTCGTCCGCCGCCTGCTGGAATATCCACAGGTTCGCCTGGTTTTCCAGAATCTCGCGGATCGCCGCCTTGTACAGCACGCGGTCGGCCTGGGCGCGGGTGGCGCGCACGGCCGGGCCCTTGCGGCTGTTGAGCACGCGGAACTGGATGCCGCCCTTGTCGGTGGCCAGCGCCATAGCGCCGCCGAGGGCATCGATTTCCTTGACCAGGTGGCTCTTGCCGATACCGCCGATGGCCGGGTTGCAGCTCATCTGGCCGAGGGTTTCCACATTGTGGGTCAACAGCAGGGTCTTCACGCCCATGCGTGCGGCTGCCAGCGCAGCCTCGGTGCCGGCATGACCGCCGCCGATCACGATCACGTCAAAACGGGAAGGGAAGTCCACCACGCACCTCGTGCCTGTAGAAAAAGGGGGAATAGAGAAGGGGCGCAAGTATAGGGACTTAGCCGGGGTGAATGAAGCCTTCTGCACAAAAAATAGCCAGCTGGTCGGCTCTTAGGCTTATAGAGAATAAAAAGAATGAATTTATATAAAGCCTTATTTTTATTCTTATGTATGGTGCCGGCCGTTTCTGTGGATAGATTGCCAGAAGGCTTGTTGCTCATGGGCTGCAGCGAATGATAACCCTGTGGCGTTCCTGCCACTTTCCGGGGGGCAAGCTGCGGGCCAGCTGTGGATGGAAAGGTCTTTTATGCACAGGCCAGATTATCTTCAGTATTCAGGCCGGCTTATCGACCGTGCTAAGGCCGGGTTTTCCACAGGGTTCCCGGTGACGGCAGCTACTCCGATGAGCGTGGCTATTTGCCGATGCAGAAGCTGGAAAAGATGCGCCCGAGCAGATCGTCGGAGCTGAAGGCACCTGTGATCTCACCCAACGCCTGCTGGGCCTGACGCAGGTCCTCGGCCAGCAGCTCGCCGGCGCCCATCAGGGTCAGCTGGTTGCGGCCATGCTCCAGGCTGGCCTGGGCCTGGCGCAGGGCCTCCAGGTGACGACGACGGGCGCTGAAGCCGCTTTCGGCGGTCTGCTCGAAGCCCATGCAGGCCTTCAGATGCTCGCGCAGCAGGTCCAGGCCGGCAGCCGACTTGGCCGACAGGGCGATGGTCACGTGGCCGTCGTTACAGGTTTCCAGGGCGATGGGTTCGCCCGACAGATCGGCTTTGTTGCGAATCAGGGTGACCCGCGCCGGATCAGGTTTGCTGTCGAGAAACTCCGGCCACAGGGCGAAGGGATCGGCGGCTTCCGGCGCCGTCGAGTCCACCACCAGCAGCACCCGGTCGGCCTCGCCAATGGCCTTGAGCGCGCGCTCCACGCCGATCCGCTCAACCTGGTCGTCGGTATCGCGCAGGCCGGCGGTGTCGACCACGTGCAGCGGCATGCCATCGATGTGGATATGTTCGCGCAACACATCGCGGGTGGTGCCGGCGATATCGGTGACGATGGCCGCCTCACGCCCGGCCAGGGCATTGAGCAGGCTGGACTTGCCGGCGTTGGGACGGCCGGCGATGACCACGTTCATACCGTCACGCAGCAGGGCGCCCTGACCGGCTTCGCGTAGCACTGTGGATAAGTACTCGCGCACCGCATCGAGCTGACTCAGTACATGGCCGTCGGCGAGGAAGTCGATCTCTTCCTCGGGGAAGTCGATCGCGGCTTCGACGTAGATGCGCAGCTGGATCAGACGTTCGGTCAGCTCGTGCACCCGCCGTGAAAACTCGCCCTGCAGCGAGCGCAGGGCGTTGCGCGCGGCCTGAGTCGAGCTGGCCTCGATCAGGTCGGCGATGGCCTCGGCCTGGGCCAGATCGAGCTTGTCGTTGAGGAAGGCACGCTCGCTGAATTCGCCCGGGCGTGCCTGCCGCGCGCCGAGCTGCAGGCAGCGCTGCAGCAGCATATCCAGCACCACCGGGCCACCGTGGCCCTGCAGTTCCAGTACGTCCTCGCCGGTGAAGGAGTTTGGGCCGGGGAAGAACAGCAGCAGGCCCTGGTCGATCACCTCGCCATCGTCGTCGTGCCAGGGGCCGTAGTGGGCGTGGCGCGGCTTGGGTTCCAGGCCGGACAGGCTGATGCCGATGGCGCGCGCGCGAGGGCCGGACACGCGCACGATGCCGACGCCCCCGCGACCCTGGGCAGTGGCGACGGCGGCTATGGTTTCACGGGCGCTGGTCATGCTGGTGTTCTCGGCTGTGGATATCTGACAGATAGCAAAACGCCCCACGAGGGGGCGTCTTGTGCAGCTTAGCGGGTTCAGGCCTTGGCCGCGGCCGCTTCGATCTGGCGGGTAATGTACCACTGCTGGGCAATGGACAGGACGTTGTTGACCACCCAGTACAGCACCAGACCGGCCGGGAACCAGAGGAAGAAGAAGGTGAAGATGATCGGCATCATCTTCATCACCTTGGCCTGCATGGGGTCCGGCGGAGTCGGGTTGAGGTGCTGCTGGATGAACATGGTCGCGCCCATGATGATCGGCAGCAGGAAGAACGGGTCCTTGATCGACAGGTCGGTGATCCAGAACATCCACGGCGCCTGGCGCATCTCGACGCTTTCCAGGAGTACCCAGTAGAGCGCGAGGAACACCGGCATCTGCACCAGGATCGGCAGGCAGCCACCGAGCGGGTTGATCTTCTCCTTCTTGTACAGCTCCATCATCGCCTGGGACATCTTCTGGCGATCATCGCCGAACTGTTCCTTCAGCGCCTGCAGCTTGGGCGACACGGCGCGCATGCGGGCCATGGAGCGATAGCTGGCAGCCGACAGCGGGAAGAAGGCCAGTTTGATGATGATGGTCAGGACGATGATCGACCAGCCCCAGTTACCGAGCAGGTTGTGGATATGTTCCAGCAGCCAGAAGATCGGTTGGGCGATGAACCACAGGATGCCGTAGTCGACGGTCAGTTCCAGGCCCGGGGACAGCTGCTTCAGGTGTTCCTGGATCTTCGGACCGGCATACAGCACGGCACCGGTTTCGGCGCTGGCGCCGGCGGCGACACTCAGCTGCGGACCGGTGAAGCCGATGATGTAGTTACCCTGGCTGTCCTTGCGGGTCTGCACACTGTTGTTGTCGTCCTTGTTGGCGACCCAGGCGGTGACGAAGTAGTGCTGCAGCCAGGCGACCCAGCCGCCCTGCACGGTTTCGCGCAGGCTCTTCTCGTCCATGTCGCCCATCTTCACCTTCTTGTACGGCTCCTCGGCCGTCCACAGGGCGGCGCCCAGGTAGGTCGCGGTACCGGTGGCGGTGGTGGAAGAGGGATCGGCGCTGTTGTCACGCTTGAGCTGGGCGTAGAAGTTGCCGCTCCAGGCCTGGCCGCTCTGGTTGTCGATCTTGTAATCGACCTTCAGATCGTACTGACCACGCTCGAAGCTGAAGCGCTTGACGTAGTTGACCCCGGCTTCGGCGTAGTTCAGCTCCACCACCAGCTGGTCCTGGCCATCGGCCATTGCGTAGCTGCGCTGAGCGCTGCTCCACAGGGCGCGACCGCTGGACTTGTCCGGTGCGTTGGTACCGATCAGGCCGCTCTGCGCCAGGTAGGTACGCTCGCCGCCGTTGTCGAACAGCTGGAACGGCACGTCCGGGCGATCCTGGCGACGCGGGTACTGCGGCAGCGTCAGCTGGACAATATCGCCGCCCTTGGGATCGATCGCCAGTTCGAGCACATCGGTCTTCACCCGGATCAGCTCGTCGCTGACCGCTGCCGGAGCCGCCAGCTGCGGGTTGGCCTCGGTATTGGCGGTCGGCACGTCATCGGCGGCATTGCTGGCCGGAACATCCGGCAGGCTCGCGGCCTGGTTGCCACTGACGGTGGTGCTGGCGGTCGCCGGAATGGCGGCTTGGCCGTAGTCCTCGTTCCACTGCAGAACCATCAGGTAGGACACGATGGCCAGGGCGACGAGCAGGATCGAGCGTTGGATGTCCATGGATTACTCGGTCATCGAAGGTGAGGAGGGAGGCGGAACCGGATCATAACCACCGGGGTTCCAGGGATGGCAGCGACTCAGGCGGCGTAGGCCGAGCCAACTGCCACGCAGCACGCCATGGGTTTCGATGGCTTGCTGGGTGTAGCAGGAGCAGCTGGGATAGAAGCGACAGTGACTGGCCATCAAGGGGCTGATGGCGTAGCGGTAGAACTGGATCGGTAGAATGACCAGTTTACGCATGGGGGCTGTCGCCTACCCCGGGAGGTGCGGCTGCGGGACGCTGTTTGGCCAGGCGCTTCCAGAGTTTGCCGAACTGCTGATGCAGTTCCGGGTTGTCCAGATCGCCAAGACCTTTGCGTGCCACCACAACAATGTCCAGACCTGCCAGCAACTCCTGATGGTGCCGGAAGGAATCCCGGATCAGACGTTTCAGGCGGTTGCGCTCGACGGAGAGCTTGACGCTTTTCTTGCCGATCACCAGCCCCAGACGAGGGTGCTCGAGATCGTTGGCACGTGCGAGGAGCAGGACGTTCTTGCCTGGTGCCTTGCCGCTCGGTGAGTCGAAGACTGCCTTGAATTGTCGGGGGGTCAGCAGACGCTTTTCCCGACCGTAGTCTCGACTCACCACCCGTTCCGAGTAATCAGACGGTCAGACGCTTGCGGCCCTTGGCGCGACGACGCGACAGGACGGCACGGCCGTTCTTGGTGGCCATGCGAGCGCGGAAACCGTGAACGCGAGCGCGCTTGAGGGTGCTGGGTTGGAAAGTACGTTTCATGCTGATCTACCTGGGTGGTCCATACGGGCCTGGATGGCCCCCGTTTAAAGAGACCGGCGATTCTAGTGAAACCGCAGCGCCAGGTCAATTTCCAACCAGCCTGGAATCGGTAAAGAAAGATAAAAGGAAAGAAAATCTTTAAAGAGCTTGTTCTAGTAAAACTTAATAGCCCTCAAGCGTGCTGTGGAAAAGTCGCTGAAAGCCTAGCGTTTCGGGCCTTGGCGAGAAGGATAAGCTTGTCCGAAAGCGGTGTGCCGGCTGTTCGCAGGCGGTGTACCGCCTGTGCAGGAAATGTCCATTTACCCACAGAGGGCTTTTCCCGTGCGTTACCCCCGGGCTTTTGCCCAGCCTTCAGTTACCTTTATCCACAGACTTTACGGATCTTGCTGGGAAAGCGGGAAACATCAATAAATCCTTGATTCTATTCGGCTGAGCGCGTCGATTCGTGTGGATAACTCTGCCCCTCAGGGCTACAATGCAGGCTGTTTTTTTGCATCGCAACCGTAGCGATCCCAGGGGATTTCAGTGTCCGTAGAACTTTGGCAGCAGTGTGTGGAGCTGCTTCGCGACGAGTTGCCCGCCCAGCAATTCAATACCTGGATCCGCCCATTGCAGGTGGAGTCGGCCGGCGACGAGCTGCGCGTCTATGCGCCGAATCGCTTCGTGCTCGACTGGGTCAACGAAAAGTACATGGTGCGCCTGCTCGAGCTGTTGGCCGAGCGTGCCAATGGTCTGGCACCGGCGCTGTCGCTGCTGATCGGCAGCAAGCGCAGTCCCGCGCCGCGCATGGCTGCCCCGACGCCGTCGCCTTCTATTAATAGTGCGCCGGTGGCGTCGGCTCCGGCTGCCGTTGCGGATGAGTCTCCCAGCAGTGATCCCCTGATCGTGGCGGCGCCACAGCCTGCTGCCAGTCGGCCGGTCGAGCGCACCGTGCAGGTGGAAGGTGCGCTCAAGCACACCAGTTACCTGAACCGTACCTTCACCTTCGAGAACTTCGTCGAGGGCAAGTCCAACCAGATGGCCCGTGCCGCGGCCTGGCAGGTGGCGGACAACCTCAAGCACGGCTACAACCCGCTGTTCCTTTATGGCGGCGTCGGTCTGGGCAAGACCCACCTGATGCATGCGGTGGGCAACCACCTGCTGAAGAAGAACCCGAATGCCAAGGTGGTGTACCTGCATTCCGAGCGCTTCGTCGCCGACATGGTCAAGGCGCTGCAGCTCAACGCGATCAACGAGTTCAAGCGCTTCTACCGCTCGGTGGATGCGCTGCTGATCGACGATATCCAGTTCTTCGCCAAGAAGGAGCGTTCTCAGGAAGAGTTCTTCCACACCTTCAATGCGCTCCTCGAGGGCGGCCAGCAGGTGATCCTCACCAGCGACCGCTACCCGAAGGAGATCGAGGGCCTGGAAGAGCGCCTGAAGTCGCGTTTCGGCTGGGGCCTGACGGTGGCGGTGGAGCCGCCGGAACTGGAGACCCGCGTGGCCATCCTGATGAAGAAGGCCGAGCAAACCAAGGTCGATCTGCCGCACGATGCCGCCTTCTTCATCGCCCAGCGTATCCGCTCCAACGTGCGTGAACTGGAAGGCGCGCTGAAGCGGGTGATCGCCCACTCGCATTTCACCAACCAGCCGATCAGCATCGAGCTGATCCGCGAGTCGCTGAAGGACCTGTTGGCCCTGCAGGACAAGCTGGTCAGCGTCGACAATATTCAGCGCACGGTGGCCGAGTACTACAAGATCAAGATCGCCGATCTGCTCTCCAAGCGTCGTTCCCGTTCGGTGGCGCGCCCGCGTCAGGTGGCCATGGCTCTGTCCAAGGAACTGACCAACCACAGCCTGCCGGAAATCGGTGATGCTTTTGGCGGAAGAGACCACACCACAGTGCTGCACGCCTGTCGTAAGATTGCGGAATTGCGCGAAGCCGACGCGGATATCCGCGAGGACTACAAGAACCTGCTGCGCACCCTGACCACCTGATCGCAGCCCACAAGGCAAGGGACTAGACCATGCATTTCACCATTCAACGCGAAGCCCTGTTGAAACCCCTGCAACTGGTCGCCGGCGTCGTCGAACGCCGCCAGACCCTGCCGGTCCTGTCGAACGTGCTGCTGGTGGTCGAAGGCCAGCAACTGTCGCTGACCGGTACCGACCTGGAAGTCGAGCTGGTGGGGCGCGTGACCCTGGAAGACAGTGCCGAGCCGGGTGAGATCACCGTACCGGCGCGCAAGCTGATGGACATCTGCAAGAGCCTGCCGAGCGATGCGCTGATCGACATCCGTGTCGACGAGCAGAAGCTGGTGGTCAAGGCCGGGCGCAGCCGCTTCACCCTGTCGACCCTGCCGGCCAACGATTTCCCCACCGTGGAGGAAGGCCCGGGCTCGCTGACCTTCAACCTGGTACAGAGCAAGCTGCGTCGCCTGATCGACCGCACCAGCTTCGCCATGGCCCAGCAGGACGTGCGCTACTACCTCAACGGCATGCTGATCGAGGTGCAGACCGGCGTGCTGCGCGCCGTCGCCACCGACGGTCACCGCCTGGCCATGTGCGCCATGGAAGCCGCCATCGAGCACACCGAGAAGCATCAGGTCATCGTGCCGCGCAAGGGCATCCTCGAGCTGGCCCGTCTGCTCACTGAGCAGGATGGTGAAGTCTCCATCGTGCTGGGGGCGAACCATATCCGCGCTACCACCGGCGAGTTCACCTTTACCTCCAAGCTGGTCGACGGCAAGTTCCCGGACTACGAGCGCGTGCTGCCGCGCGGCGGCGACAAGCTGGTGATCGGTGATCGCCAGGCCCTGCGTGAAGCGTTCAGCCGTACCGCGATCCTGTCCAACGAGAAGTACCGCGGCATTCGCCTGCAGCTGGCCAGCGGCCTGCTGAAGATCCAGGCCAACAACCCGGAGCAGGAAGAGGCGGAAGAGGAAGTGGTGGTCGACTACAACGGCGGCTCCCTGGAGATCGGCTTCAACGTCAGCTATCTGCTCGACGTGCTGGGCGTGATGACCACCGAACAGGTGCGCCTGATCCTCTCCGATGCCAACAGCAGCGCCCTGGTGCAGGAAGCCGGCAACGACGACTCCTCTTACGTCGTTATGCCGATGCGTCTGTAATATCCGCTGAATGTCCCTTTCCCGCGTCACCGTCACCGCGGTGCGAAACCTGCACCCGGTGACGCTCTCCCCCTCCCCCCGCATCAATATCCTTCACGGCGCCAATGGCAGCGGCAAGACCAGCCTGCTGGAAGCCATCCATCTGCTTGGCCTCGCCCGCTCGTTCCGCAGCAACAAATTGCAGCCGATGATCCAGTACGAGCAGCCGGCCTGTACCGTGTTCGGTCAGGTGCAACGCGAGGATGGCTTGCACAGCAACCTGGGTATTTCCCGTGACCGTCAGGGTGAGCTGCAGATTCGCATCGATGGACAGAACGCGCGGAGCACCGCGCAGCTGGCCGAGATCCTGCCGTTCTTCGCCTGCGAGCCCTCGCGGGCTATCCCGACGGGAGGGTCGTCGGGAAAACCCAAGCTCGTCGTGCAAAAAGTCAGGCCGGCCTACTGCGAGATGGATCTGTCGGCTTGGACGGCGATGACGGGGCAGACCCCTTGGTCGAAACAGCTTATCCCCGGTTCCCTGTTTCACAACCTGTACAGCAATGCCACGTACATCGGACTGTTCTTCGGGCAGACCGTGTACCTCATGGAACGCTTCGACGAAGGACAGGCGCTCGAGCTCATCGAAAAGCATGGCGATTCCAACAAGAGCTTTTCGTACCACCTGCACCTGCTGCAGACCATCGAACAGGCCATTGCGGACAGCAAGGTCGAGCGGTATCACTTCACCCTGCTGCGCAACCTTTACGAGAAGACCGCCAGTTTTTTGGGCTACCCGAGATGGTCTGAGCTTTTGCCGGATGACAGGCAGCTCTACCTTAACCGAGTCATCCAGTTCACGAGCCACAGCACGCTGTCCAACGAAACAGTCGCTCAGCCAACTCCGGCCGAAAGCGCGACGGTCAAGCTGTTGCTGGACCACCTGAAGAACAACCATGCCTTTTGGCAACCGCAGGGTGCCTGATCCATGAACGACTACAAGGCCATCGCCGAGTCCAAGAACTTCATCGTCCTCGACCAGTACACCCGCGAGTGGAAGGTCGCAGAGAGCTACCAGAGCGAAAGTGATCTTGAGCGTGAACTGATCCAGGATCTGGTCAATCAGGGCTATGAGTTCGCCTCGTCCATCAAGACCCCTGACGACCTGCTGGCCAACGTGCGTGTGCAGCTGCAGGCGCTCAACGCAGTGCAGTTTACCGAGGCCGAATGGCTGCGATTCGTCGAGTCGTGGCTGGACAAGCCCAGCGATGGCATCGTCGAGAAGACCCGCAAGATTCACGACGACTACATCCACGATTTTGTCTTTGACGACGGGCGCATCCAGAACATCTACCTGCTGGACAAAAAGAACGTTACCCGCAACAAGGTGC
>ERZ650312.2503-NODE-2503-length-10036-cov-4.651538_pt1 | contig 10036 bp, 7 predicted proteins | sample MGYA00376248_ERZ650312 | MGnify/ENA primary metagenome ERZ650312 (study PRJEB26733, sample SAMN07839316) | wastewater metagenome | biome: urban; feature: wastewater treatment plant; material: waste water | place: USA: North Carolina | collected 2016-07-28 ... | reverse complement strand
TGCTCGCCCTTTTTCGCAGAACAGGACGCGTTTTCCTGCCTTGGCCAGGGCGTAGCCGATTGTTGCGCCGCCTGCGCCGGTGCCAACAATGACGACATCCCATTTTTTAGTGAGGCTCATTTTCTTCGACTCGAAGGAGAGGAAACCAGGGGGCGGATTGGTCGGAGGAGGATTGCCCGCAGCGCCGGGGTTGAAGACTGCATCACCCGGTGCCGGCTGTACCGGGTGCATGGCTGATGATCCCGAATCGGCGAAGGGCGTCCCGGAGGCGGCTTGCGTTGTCGTAGCCTTCAATCACCTTGGCGAATCCGAGGGCGGACTGTCGGAATGCTGTTTCGTGGAGCACACGTGCCGCCTTGGCGGCAACCTGCTTGGCCGTGGGTGGCGTACCGCGCAGGCTCAGGCCCAGACGGTTTTTTTCAAGATAATACATATTGAGAAACTGGTCCAGATTCCCGGGGAGCCCCAGAACGGGCACCCCTTTTGCCAGTGCCTGATAGGACGTTGGGCTGCCTCCGTTGCAGACGACCATGTCGGTGATGGCGGCCGCCGCAGCTCCGGGAAGGTATTCGGCGCAGAAAACCCTGCTGTCGGAGAGCGCCGGCAGCGGGGCGCCGGCGGTCGAGACGATCAATTGCGCATCGAGCCGGCCGAGGCCCTCGAGCAGCGGGGGTAGCAGCTCGCTGGCGCCGGAGCTGCCGAGGGTCACATAAATGATCGGTTCGCTGTCCTTGACTGAACCCCACCAGGGCGGCAGCGGCAGGTCGGGCGACCAGTCGATGGGGCCCAGGAAAACCCCGCCCTGTTCGCTGTCCGGCGGTAGGCCGTAGATTTCCGGTATGTCGCTGAACAGCGCCAGGTCGGCGTCGGTGTAGATGCGCCGCAGGTCCGAGCCCAGGCTGGGGAGGCCGTAATGGCGGCGCAGCCGGTTCATCGGGCGGGCATGGACGGCGAAGGCAAGGGGGCGGACCAGATCGAAGATGGCCTGGGAGACGCCGACGCCGAGGATGGGCACCATCGGCAGGTTGGGCACCACGAAGCGCGGCGTGAAGGCCGGGCTCCAGTAGGCGTTGGTGATGGTCGCATACGGAACGCCGGCCCGTCGGGCCGACACCGACAGGGTGATCCGGAAATCGCCGATCACCAGGTCGGGGCGCAGGGTGGCGAGCAGGGCTTCGTCTTCTTCGCAGAAGCGCCTGAGGGTCTCGAAATCGAACACCGGCCGGCCCTTGGCCAGGTTGTCGATGAAGCGCGCCTTGCCGGTGGGGGCCAGGGTGCGCACCTCGCCGGGGAAGTCTTTCAGGAAGCGGGCCGACTCGGCCGAGGCAGCGAGGGTCACGGCGTGGCCGTCGGCGATCAGGCCTTCGGCGAGGCGGAGCGGGCGGCCCAGGTGCGCCAGGGTGACGTCGTGGGCCATCAGCAGGATTTTCTTGGGCGTCATCGCCACACTCCCTAGGAGACTCAGCCTGGATTCTGCAGAGCCTGGCGCGGCCTGTCCATGCCGGTGGCGTCTTCGGTTGCCGCCGGTAGCTGCAGGAAGAGCCAGTCGATCTCGCAATCGATGCTGAGGGCCGGCCCCTCGGTGGCGGGGGTGCGGCGGGCGAGCCGGCAGTGGCGTGGCAGGAACAGCCCTCCGCCGAGACCGGCGGGCCGGTCGAGCAGTGGGAGCAGCCGCCCCTCGTGGGCGAGCTCTCCCTGCAGGTGCAGGCTGGCGACGCGCAGGGCCGAAGGGGAGGCAGGCGTTTCAGGCTCGCCACCGCTGACGGGCTGAACGGGGCTCAGCGTCCATTCGAGCCCGTCCAGCTGGAGCCGTCCTTGCTGCCCGAGCAGATGCCGTTGCCAGGCCTGGCGATCGGGCGTTTCGAGCAAACCGGCGCCGTGCAGCGCCTCGAGCTGACGGAGGCCGAGGCGGGTTGCGGCATCGGCGTCGCGGGCGGCCTGATGCGCGGCCCGGGCCTGGGCGAGGCGGTTGTCGTTCAGCCGGAGCGTGGCTGCAGCGTCGTCCCGTTCGGCCTTGCTCCAGGACAGGAGGGTGCCGCTGACGAGCAGGACGAGGGCTCCGGCGATCAGCGGGCGCCCCAGCCCGGATGGCATCGCGCGCATCATGGGAGGCTTGCCGGCAGCGTGAGGTCGAGGGTCAGCCGGCCGCCGCTGTCGAGCGTGCTGTCGGGCGAGCGGAGAGGGCCTTCGGCGTCGGGTGCCGCGACGCCCAGGTGGCGATGGATCGTAGCCGTCACCTGTTTGACGAGATCGTGGCGGCGCGGGGCGGCCGGAAGCTGCAGCGCGATCTGGACGTTGACGGCTGGGGCGGGGTCTTCGATGTTCAGGGACCATTCGAGGCTCGCCAGCTCGACGCCGGGTAGCGCATCCAGGGCCCTGGCCAGCTGGAACAGGAAGGTCGTGGGCGCCTTCTCGAAGGGCTGCAGTGCGACCAGCCGGGAGAAGTCTGCCCCGAGCGTGTCAGCGGGCAGCGGCAGGGCAGGGGTGGCGTCGCGCAGACGGCGGGCCTGGGCTTCTTCGGCCAGGCTTTCGGCGAGCCTGCGGGCTGCTTGCTGGCGCAGGTCGCGGGCGTCGACCCAGTAGCCGGCGGCGATCACCAGGCTGGCGGCAAGCACGGCTGCAGCGATGACGCCGATCGTCGTGGCGGGCGCGGGCAGGTGGCGTGGCCGCTGCCCGGGCGGGGTGAGCCGGGGCTGCGGCCGGCTGCGGCTGGCCAGGTGCAGGAGGAGCGGCAGGCTGTCGGAGTCTTCGAGTGCGCCCCGCAGGCCGCAGCGGGTGGCGAGCTCCGGGAGGCCCACGGCCTGGAGCTGCAGTTCGCCGGTGTCGGGCAAGGCGCTGGCCAGGGGGGCGTGGTCCTGGGGATGGGCGAGCACGAACACGGGCGTGGGCTGGCCGCGTTCGATGGCGCGCTGCCCGATGAGGTATTGGTGGGTACGCCGGATTTCGTCTCCCCAGGCTTGCCAGCCCCCGGCACCGCCTGGTGTGAGGCGGCTGAAGCGTAGCCGTCCGCCTTCCAGGCAGGAGACCCGCAGCCCGGCAGGGGTTTTCCAGACGAGCAGCGCCGTGGGCGGCAGGCCGGTGGGCTGTGTGGTGGCGAGCCGCGTCGCGACTTCGGCGGCGAGATGGGCAATGAGGCCCACGCCGTCGAGGGCCCGCCCGGCCTGCTCGAAGATGGCCAGCCAGGGCTGCAGGGTGGCCGGGCGGTGGAGGGCGGCGAAGAGGATCTTTTCGCCGGGCTTGTCGCCCGCGGGGGCCGAGGCGCTGGGGCCGAGGGACTGGTGGGTGATGTAGGGGGTGTCGAGCCTGAGTTGGGCCCGGCGGCGGGCGATGAGCTGGCGCCGGTCGCGACGGCCGACGGCGGGCAGGGTTTCGAGGTGGTAGCTCTCGTCCGGCAGGTCGGCCAGCAGGGTGATGCGGCCGCGCGGGTGCTGCTGCAGCCAGCCGGTGAGGGCCGACGGGCCGTCGATGGGGTCGAGCCGCCCGGCAAGGCTGACCTGCCCCCGATGGGCCTGGGCGATGTGCAGGCCGCCCGCGGTGAGGTAGAGGAGGTGGTGCCCGGCCATGGTCAGAGCTTCATGCGGCTGACGATGTCGTAGATGGGCAGCATCACGGCGCTCATCACGGCCAGCAGGAGCAGGCCGAGGATCACGGTGAGCGCCGGTTCGATGCTGGCCTGGAGGCGCTCGATGGCCTCGCGGACGTCCCGCTCGTAGAAGTAGCTGACGTTGGCGAGGGCCCTGTCGAGGGCTCCGGTGCTCTCGCCGACCCGCAGCATCCGGGTGACGAGGGGCGGGAAGAGGGCGACGCCGGCGAAGGCTTCGGAGAGACGGGTGCCGTGTTCGATGCGCCGCCCGGCCTGGTGCAGGCCTTCCCTGAGGGCGGTGTTGCCGACCACGCCCTCGGCGGCCTGCAGGGCGTCGACAATGGTGATGCCAGCGGCGTACATCATGGCGAACAGGCCGGTGAAGCGGGCCAGGATGAGCTTGCGGCGAACCTCGCCGACGAGGGGCAGGCGCAGCTTGAAGGCGTCCACGTCGCGCCGGAAGCGCGGCCGGGTGGCGAGGGCGTGGCGGAATGCGAGGGTGCCCACCGCGGCGGCCAGGATCAGCAGCCAGCCCTGATGCCGCACGAAATCGGAGAGGGCGATGAGGAGGCGGGTCTGCAGCGGGAGGGCCTGGCCGACGGTGTGGAACAGGCGGGCGAGCTCGGGCACCACGTAGACCAGCGCGACGCCGATGGCAGCGAGGATCACGACGCCCACGATGAGCGGGTAGATGGCGATGCGCCGGGTGAAGGCGGCGAGCTCGTCGTCACGCTTGAGGGCAGTGGCGAGGGCCTGCAGTACCCGCGGCAGTTCGCCGGCCTGCTCGCCGGCGCGCACCAGGCTGCAGAAGACGCCGTCGAAGACCCGCGGGTGCTGGGCGAGGGCCTCGGAGAGGCTCCGCCCGCCTTCGATGGCGGTGATCAGGCTGGCCACGACGGCCCGGAAGCGCGGGTGGTCGAGGGAGTCGCGCAGGTCGGCGAGGCTGTCGAGGATGGGCACGCCGGCCTGCAGGAACTGCTCGAGGTGGAAGCAGAAGTTGATCAGCTCGCGCCGCGGAACGGGCTGGCGGCCCGGCCAGTGCAGCGCGGGCGCCGGCCGGCCCTGGAGCAGTTCGAGGCCGAGCCGGGCGAGGCGATGTTCGAGGTCGGGGAGGTCGTGGGCATCGAGCCGGCCGCGGACGATCTGCCCGGCGGGGCTGACGGCGCGGTAGGCGTAGGGGGTCATGGCGACATGCGGTCGGTGAGGTTCACGACCCGGCACAGCTCGTCGAGGGTGGTGGCGCCTTCGAGGACGCGCCGGGCGCCGTCGTCGGCGAGGGGGCGGAAGCCCTTGCGGCTGGCGGCTTCGCGGATCTCGCGGGCGGTGGCCCGGCGGGCGACGAGCTCGTCGAGCTCCGGGTCCATGCGCAGGAGTTCCATGATCGCCATGCGGCCCCGGTAGCCCTGGAAGTCGCATTGAGGGCAGCCGCGGGCTTCGTGCAGCAGCGGGCGCTCGGCGACCGTGTCGAGGCCGAGCAGGCGCAGCTCGTAGTCATGGGCCGGGCGGGCTTCGCGGCAGGCCGGGCAGAGGCGGCGGACGAGGCGCTGGGCGACGATCCCGATCACGTTGCCGGCCAGGATGTCGGGCTGGATGCCGATGTCGAGCAGGCGCGGGATGGCGCCGATGGCCGAGCTGGTGTGCAGGGTGGAGTAGACCTGGTGGCCGGTCATGGCGGCCTGGAAGGCCATGCGGGCGGTGTCCTCGTCGCGGATCTCGCCGACCAGGATGACGTCCGGGTCCTGGCGCAGCATCGCGCGCACGCCGTTGGCGAAGTCGAGGCGGGCGGCGTCGGCGACGGCGGTCTGGCGGATCATCGGCATCGGGTATTCGACCGGATCCTCGAGGGTCATGATGTTGATGCCCTCGGCGTTGATGTGGCCGAGGATGGAGTAGAGGGTGGTGGTCTTGCCGCTGCCGGTGGGGCCGGTGACGAGGATCAGGCCCTCGGGGCGGGCGATCATCAGCTTGAGCAGGTCGAGCTGCGGGTCGGTGAGGCCGAGGGCGTCGAGGTCGACGATGCCCCGCTGGCGGTCGAGGATGCGCAGGACGATGTTCTCGCCGTGGAGGGTGGGCTGGGTGGAGATCCGGAAATCCACCGGCCGGCCGCTGACCTGCAGGGAGATCCGGCCGTCCTGGGGGGCGCGGGTCTCGGCGATGTTGAGGCCGGCCATGACCTTGAGGCGCACCGCCATCGCCGGCCAGCAGGACTTGTGCAGCGCGCGGATCTGGCGCAGCAGGCCGTCGATGCGGTAGCGGATGCGCAGGAAGCCGGCCTCGGGCTCGAAATGCAGGTCGGAGGCGCTGCGCTTGACCGCGTCGGTGAGGAGGGCGTCGATCAGGCGGACCACCGGCTGGGCGTATTCGCCGCCGCGCCCGGGCTGGCCGAAGGGGTCGGATTCGCCGCTCTCGATCTCGTTGAGGATGCCGTCGATGGACAGCTCGTGGCCATAGAGCTGGTCGCTGGCCTGGGCGATCTCGGCCTCGCCGGCCAGCAGGGTCTCGATCTGGGTGCCGGGCGGCAGGCTGTTGCGGAGCTGGTCGAGGGCGACGATGTCGTCCACGTTGCTCGAGGCGATGACCAGATGGCGCCGGCCCGCGTCGTAGCTGAGGGGGATGAGGTGCAGGCGCCGGGCGAGCTGGCGGGGCACGAGGGCGAGCGCCTCGGCGTCGGGCAGCAGCCGGGAGAGGTCGGCGGAGGGGCGGCCGAGGCTGCGGGCGAGGGCGTCGCGCAGGGTGGTCTCGGACAGGAAACCGAGGCGCACCAGCTGGCGGCCGAGGATCTCGCCGCTGCGGCCTTGCTCGCGGAGGGCGATGTGGAGCTGGTCCTTGCTGATCAGCCCCAGCTGGAGGAGGGTCTGTCCGATGGGCGTGGCGGTGGGCGTCATGGGGGCGGGTCCTGGGCCTGCAAGGCGTGCAGGCGGGTTTCACAGAGGTGGCGGGGAAAGCGCGCCGGCTGCCGTTCGGCCAGCCGGAGGGCCTGCCGGTAGAAGCTGGCGGCGGGCCGGCGCTGGCCCAGGTGGTCGAGGGCGACGGCGAGGTTGTAGGCGATGTCGGGGTTGTCGGGGGCGAGCCCGTGCGCCTGGAAGTAGGCCTGCTGCGCTTCGGCCCAGCGCTGCTGGGTGGCGAAGGTGTCGCCGAGGGCGAGCTGCGTGCCGGCGGCCTCGGGCTGGGCGGCGAGGCTGTCCTTCAGCCGGCTCTCGGCCTGGATGGGGTCGGGGCGTTCGGCGCGGCTGAGGCCGGCCACGGCGACCGGGTCGAGGGGCCGGGCGAGGAGGGCTCGCTGGAAGAACTGCCGGGCGGGCGTGCGCCGGCCTTCCTGCAGCGCGATCGCGCCGAGGCCCGTCAGCGCGTCGGGGTTGTCGGGTTCGCTGGCCAGCACTTCGAGGTAGCGGGCCCGGGCGTGGGCCAGATCGCCGGTGCCGTAGGCCGTGTGGGCCGAGTCGAGCAGGGCGGCCACCGGCGACACTCCGGCAGGGGCGCGGCTGAAGTGGACCGGCGCTTCGGCCGGCAGCTGGCTGCGCCGGGGGGCGGCGGCGCGGGCCGTCCGGGCCCCGGGCGGCGGGGGCGCGGCGGCCGGCTGGGCGTCCGCAGGGCGTCGCGTGGGTAACGGGGTAATGGGGGGCGTGTCAGGAGCCTTCGCCGGTGGCGGTGCCGCATTGGCCGGAGGGACGACAGCCGGGGCGGGGGCAAGCCACAGCCAGCAGGCAGCGGCCAGGGCCGATGCGCCGCCCGAGGTGACGACGGAGGGCCAGTGAGGCGCGGAGCGTGTGGCCGCGGTTGCGACGGGGGAGCGTGCCGGTGGGGCCGAGAGGGAGGCTGCGCCGGTCGGCGCCGGTGTGCTCGGCGTGGGGCGCTCTGGCGCGGGGGGCGCGGCGTCGATGGGCTCGAACTCCAGCTCCAGCGGCTCCGCCGGATTGCGCGCTGTGGCCGTCCCGGCCCGGCGCATGACGTCGAGCAGCAGGCTCATCGGAAGGCGTCCCCGGCGCTGGCCCCGGGCAGGCCCGGGGGCGGGAAGTTGCGGCTGCCCGGCACGGGCTTGTCGGTGAAGAAATCGGCTTGCGGCAGGTGCTCGCGCAGGTGGGGCGTGTTGGCGACAAGGTTGGGCTCGCGCACGACCACCGGGCGCAGGAAGATCACCAGCTCGGTTTTCTGGACGGCGTTGTCCCGGCTGGTGAAGACCTCGCCGAGCAGGGGCAGGGCGCCGATGAGGGGTACGCGGCCGGTCTTGTAGTCGATGCGGTCTTCCATCAGGCCGCCGAGGATGGCGGTCTCGCCGCTGGCGACGCGAAGGATGGATTCGATCTCGCGGGTGCGGATCTGCGGCACGAGGTTGGGGATGCCGGCGGGGATGTTGGGGTTCGGGTCGCGCCGGAAGTCGGCGATGCTCGAAATGGTGGGGCGGACGTTGAGGATGATCTCGTCGGTGGGGCTGACCTGGGGCGTGACGGTCATCACGAGGCCCACGGAGACGGCCTGGGGCGTGGTGGTGACGGTGGTCAGCGCGCCGGCGTTGGTGGTCTGGGTGGTGTCGGCCTTGACGCTGAAGTAGACGTACTCTTCGACCACCTTGATGACCGCGGTCTGGTTGTTGAGCACCGACAGCTTGGGGCTCGACAGCACCTTGACGGTGCCGAAGCCTTCGAGCAGGCGGATCGTGGAGTCGATGCCGCCGGCGCTGCTGTAGGCGAGGCTGAAGGGGGTGACGGCATTGCCTGCACCGGTGCCGAGGCTGGGGCCGGTGATGCCGAAACGGGTGCCGCTGGGCAGGAGCCGGCTCCATTCGATGCCCTGCCGGTAGGTGTCGGACAGGCCGACCTCGAGGATGGTGGCCTCGATGAGCACCTGGCGGCGGGCTGCGGCCATCACCTGGTCGATGAATTCGCGCACCTTCTCGTGCTGGCGGCCGGTGGCCCGGACGGTGACGACGCCGGTCTCGCGGTTGGCGATCACCGAGGCGGCCTCGCGGAAGGTGGCCTTATGGACGGTGGTGGTCGTGCTGTTCTGGCTGGCGGCGGGCTGGGGGGAGGCGCCGAAGCCGCCCGGCACCGTTGCACGATTGCCGCTCCGGTTGCGGTGCGTGGGGGCGGGCATGACGCCGGTGCCGGTGCTGCTGGTGGCCTCGACGCTCTCGATGACGGTCTCGCTGGAGCCCTCGGGCAGGATCTTGTCGGTCTCGCGGAGGAGGTCGCGGATGTTCTTTTCGACGGACTCCCAGAACTGGTTGCGCGCGCTGTTCTCGATGCGCGTCGCCGAGACGTTGCCGCCGCTGGGGAGTGGCAGCGTGTTCGTGACCTGCAGGCCGGCGCCGCCGGGCTGGCCGGCCCCGGTGGTGGCGATCTGGGTGTTGGTCGACACGGTGCCGGAAACCTGGCGGCTGAGGTTCACGTAGTCGATCCGGTAAGTGCGCAGGAAGGGCGAGTCGGGCATCACGGCGAGGTTGCGGCCGTCGAGCTCGAAGCGCATGTCCACCTGCCGGGCGATGCGGGTGAGGATCTGCGGCAGGGTCTGGTCGATCGCGTTGAGGGTGACGTTGCCGCGGAGGCCGGGGTGGATGTCCACGTTGATCTTCGCGTCCCGGGCGAGGGCGAACAGGAGATCCTGGACGCCCACGTTGCTCACGACGACCGAGTAGGTTTCGGCCCGGGGGGCCGGCGTCGGGCGGGGCAGGGGGAGCAGGTCGGGCACCAGCGGCGGAATGTCACCCGGGACGGCCGCCGTGTCGTCCGCCCGGATGTGGCTGGCCGAAGGCGGCGTCCGGGGCTGGGAAGCGCATGCGGCAACGAGCATTGCCAGCAGGGCCGGAAGGAGCCGGTGTCTGACCTTCGGCATATTCCTTGTGATTTTTTGACGGATTGTGATTGTATGTCGAAAGGATTGATGCGTGGGCGGGCTTCGTGAAAGTTCGTCGTCTCCCGAAAAAAGCTGGAGGTGCTGCACGAAGGTGTAAGTCATGTGTAAGATTGATCGACTCTAATCCTGCCCGGACACAGGGCCAGCGCACCTCCAACAAGAACAGCATGGTGCGGCAGGCCGGCCAGGTGCTCCTGGCCCCCGCCAGTCAGGTTTCAAGATTCAAACGTTGCACACTCATAAAACACGAGGAGAGGTGAAAAATGACGAACGAAACCACCCAGAAGTTCTACTATCCGTCTGAAGAGGTGGTGAAGAACGCTGCCGTGTCGGGCATGGAAGCGTACAAGGCCCTCTGTGCCGAAGCAGAGCAGGATTACGAAGGTTTCTGGGGCAAGCGGGCGAAGGAGCTGATCGATTGGCAGACGCCCTTCACCCAGGTTCTCGACGAGAGCAATGCACCGTTCTTCAAGTGGTTCGCCGATGGCAAGCTGAACGTTTCGTACAACTGTCTCGATCGTCAGGTCAACAAGGGCCTCGGCGACAAGGTCGCGCTGATTTTCGAAGGTGACAAGGGCGACGTTTCCAAGGTCACCTACAAAG
>ERZ650312.2502-NODE-2502-length-10037-cov-3.957824_pt1 | contig 10037 bp, 8 predicted proteins | sample MGYA00376248_ERZ650312 | MGnify/ENA primary metagenome ERZ650312 (study PRJEB26733, sample SAMN07839316) | wastewater metagenome | biome: urban; feature: wastewater treatment plant; material: waste water | place: USA: North Carolina | collected 2016-07-28 ... | reverse complement strand
CGGCTCGAATATTGTGCTGCTGACCTTGCTGGGCGGTGGTGCTTTCGGGAATGCCCCCGAGTGGATCTACACCGCCATCCAGCGGGCGATAAGCAAAACCCAGGGCCACGGCCTGGACGTTCGGGTGGTGAGCTATGGGCAGCCATCGCCGCAGTTGCAGACATTTGTGAAAGTCTAGGGTGTTGGGATCGGTATTTTTTTTTCCGTGGGGCAAGCTGGACCGGCAGATCGACGGCTCCGTTAGGACACACAGCCTGATAGACCACATGACGGACGTTGCCGCCGTCATGCACCGCCTGCTGCACCTGCCCGCTATTGAACGCGCCCTACAAACGGCGGCAGGCCGCAACCTGACTGACACCGACCGTGCGCGCTTAGCGGTACTGGCCTTTTTGCACGACATCGGCAAAGCCAACGCAGGTTTTCAGTGCCGCTACTGGAGCGATGTCAAACAGCGCCCGCCCGGCTGGCACAGACCGCCATGTGGCCACGGGCCGCAGGGCTGGGGTTTGTTTGAAGACTATCAAAGTGGACAGCATTGGCCCCGGCGCGTCATTGCAAATCTGCCACTTGACGCAATCGGAACTTGGGGTGATGCATGCCTGAATTTGCTGCATGCCAGCATCAGCCATCATGGCCGCCCGGTGAAAAGTGAAGGCCACAGCAACCAGTGGGAGCCAGTGCAACATGCAGGTCAAGTGCTCTACGACCCAGCACACGCCGTTGCCACCATGGGCGCAGAAATTCAGGCCCAATACCCCCAGGCCTTCATTAAAGATGCCCCAGAGTTGCCCGACACTGCCGCATTCACCCACCTGTTTGCCGGCCTGGTGCAACTGGCCGACTGGCTCGGCTCAGACACCCGTCCGGGCTTTTTCCCCTACACCCAGGCAGGAGAAATTCGCTCAAAAACGGCTCCAACCCTTGCGCAGCAAGCGCTACGTGCTATTGGTTTAGAAGTGGGCGATGCCGCCACGCGCCAACAAGATACCCATGCCGACTTTGTGCAGTCCTTTGGCGTGCCTACGCCCCGCCCCATGCAGACGGCCATGGCCGATAGCAGCCTGGGGCCGGTCGTGGTGCTGGAGGCTGAAACTGGCAGTGGCAAAACCGAAGCAGCGCTGTGGCGCTTCTTGCACCTGTGGCGCGCGGGCCAGGTCGATGCGCTGTATTTCGCCTTGCCCACCCGCGTAGCGGCCACCCAGTTGTACGAGCGCGTGGTCGATTTTGTGCAAAGCACTTGGAAAACCACACCACCAGTCGTTGTGCGTGCGCTGCCGGGTTACACCGCCGCCGACAGCCACGGCTACCAGGCGCTACCCGGCTTTCAGGTGCTGTGGCATGACGAACCCCAGGACGACGAGGCCGAGCGCCGCTGGGCCGCCGAACATCCCAAGCGCTACCTGGCCGCACCGATCGCCGTGGGAACTATCGATCAGGCGCTGCTGGGCGCGTTGCAGCTCAAGCACGCCCACCTGCGCCACGCCATGCTCTCGCGCAGCCTGCTGGTGATCGATGAAGTCCACGCCTCCGACGCCTACATGACCCGCCTGACCGAGCACCTACTGCGCGCCCATGTGGCCTGCGGAGGTCAGGCGCTGCTGCTGTCTGCCACGCTGGGGGCCACGGCGCGCACACGCTACCTGTCGATTGGCGCACGCGGCGTGCAGGCGCCGCCGACGCTGGCCCAGGCGCAAGCGCTGGCCTACCCGGCCATCAGCCACCGCAGTGCTAGCGGCCCGCAGTTGCTGGCGGTGGAGGGCAACCCGCGCCAAAAAACCGTCCACTGGCAAACACTGGACAGCATCGCCGAGCCCGAGCGTATTGCCGCCCTGGCCGTGGAAGCAGCGGCCCAGGGCGCGCGCGTGCTGGTAGTGCGCAACACCGTACCCGCCGCCATCGCCACCTTGCAGGCCGTGGAGGCGCTGGCCGCAGCGCGCGCAGTGGACTGCCTGTTCAAAGTGGGCGGCGTCAGCACCCTGCACCACAGCCGTTTCAGCCGCCAGGATCGGCCTTTGCTGGATGCTCAGGTGCAGGAGCAGATGGGCAAGCAGCGCAGCACCCGCCCCGGTGGTGCAGGGCTGGTGGTCATTGGCACGCAAACGCTGGAGCAAAGTCTGGACATTGATGCCGACCTGCTCATCACCGACCTGTGCCCCATGGATGTGCTGCTGCAGCGCCTGGGTCGACTGCACCGCCACGATCGCGCACAGCGCCCCAGCGGCTGCGAGCAAGCCCGCGCCTGGGTGCTCACACCCACTGGCCACGACCTGACTCCTTTGCTGCAACGCCAAAGCCACGGTCTGGGGCCGATACGCCTCAAAAATCAACCGATGGGCGGTGTTTACATTGATCTGCGCGCCCTCGAAGCCACCCGCCGCCTGATTGACGCCGCCCCTACGCGCAACATCCCGGCAGATAACCGCACCCTGGTGGAAGGCGCCACCCACAGCGAGGCCCTGGACGCTATTGCCCAAGCAATGGGCGAAGCCTGGGTGCGCTTTGGTAACGAGGTGGATGGCGGGCGCAACGCGACTGGAACCATCGCCAACCTGCACGCACTGGACTTCGAGCGCCACTTTGGCGATCCACTCTTTCCCGACGACCAAGGCAGTATCGGCAGTCGTTTGGGCGCAGCCGACCGACTGGTGGTGCTGGACTCCGCACCGCATGGCCCCTTCGGTCAGCCTGTGCAACAACTGGCACTGCGCCACCACATGCTTCAGTCAGGTCTGCCTGTAGACGCACAACCAGACACGGTGCAGGCATTGCCTGACCAGCCGGGTTTCGATTTCAGCCTGGGCAGCAGGCGATACCGTTACAGTCGTTACGGCTTGGAGCGTTTATCCAAACAAGATTGATAGCCAAAAAGGACTCTAGTCCTTTTGCAACAAGCGCCAGCAGCTATCAATTTTCATTCCAAGCACAAGGAGAGCCCCGCCTATGCGTGCCCAAGTCCCGGAAATTCCTGCCACCGCTGTACTGCTGTGGAATCTGCTGGACGAACCGCTGATTCGCTGGCGCAGCACCGATGGTGGCGCCCTCCACAGCACCAGCCTGCCCCAACTCCTGGCCGCCATGGCAGCCAACGAGGTGCGCGATTTTCCGGCCCTGCGGCCCCATCAGCGCCACCCTTGGCACGCCTTCCTGGTGCAGCTGGGCGCCATTGCACTGCACCACGCGGAGCAAAGCCAGCCTTGGCACTCGGCAGCAGATTGGCGAGCTGCGCTGCTGGCGCTGACGCCCAATGACCCGGACGGTGCCCCTTGGTGCTTGGTAGCGCCTGCCGATAGACCCGCGCTGCTACAAGCGCCCGTGCCGGGTGAAAACCCCTCCGCTTGGAACAACCTGCTGCACGCTGCCGACGCGTTGGATATGTTGGTCACGTCCAAGAACCACGACCTCAAGGCCGCCCGTGCCCGCCATGCCCAAGCCGACGACTGGTTGTTCGCCCTGCTCAGTCTGCAAACGCAAGAGGGTTTTCTAGGGGCTGGCAACTACGGTATTTCGCGCATGAACGGTGGCTTTGCCAGCCGTCCAGGCGTAGGTGTGGCGGCTGTCGGTGCCTGGGGCTTGCGCTGGCAAAGCGATGTCGCCAGCCTTCTTCAGCAACGCGAGCGCATCGCCAGCAACTACGGCTTGGCACCCACCGGCGGCCATGCGCTGCTGTGGCTGCTGCCCTGGTCAGGAACGGACGCCCTGGCTTTGCAGGCACTGGATCCGCTGTATATCGAAATCTGCCGCCGTGTACGGCTTGCTGCACCCCAAGGGCGCATCCAGGCCCACGTGACTGGTAGCAAGGTCGCCCGCATTGCCGCCAAAGACAGCAACGGCGTGACCGGCGATGCCTGGACGCCCATAGAGACGGCCAAAGCCAAAGCCTTGACCCTCTCGCGCAACGGCTTCGATTACAAATTGATGAGCGAGCTGATCGCGGGCGATGGCTACACCCTGGGCGCCGCCTGGCGGCTGGACGGCTGGTCACAAAACACCCCACTGCAAGCCATTGCCCAAGCCACTGTGCGCGGCCAGGGCAAGACTGAGGGCTACCACGAACGGCGCGTGCCCATATCGCCCAAGTTACGACGGCTGCTGACCAGTGGGCAGCGCCCGCTGGTAGCCAATTTAGCCAAAAAACGCATCCAGGCCATAGCAGACATGCGCAAGCTGCTATGGATTTCTTTGTCCCTGCTGTTTGCCAACGGCGAGAACGACAGCGGCAACGACGCCATCAGCCACCGCGCCAGCCGCTTTGCCCAGCCCTTTGAACAGCACGAAGACACGCGCTTTTTTGACGACTTGGCGCAACATATCGAGGCCGAGGGCGCGCAGCAAGACGCTGTGTACCTGCAATGGCTCTTGGGCCTGGCCGAACGCGCCGAGGCCGTGTTGCAGTACGCCTTTGTCGCTGGCCCGCGCAGCGGCATGCAGCGTTACAAGGCGCAGTCTGCGGCCCTGTCGCGCTTTCATGCGGGGCTGCGTGGCGGCAAGAAACCGCCGTTTCCTGAGCTGGTGAGCCACTACGCCCAGCAACGCGCAGCTGCCCGTTCATTTGTTTCAGAAGGAGAAGTCCGTGCTTGATTCCACCAGCATCCAAGTGCCCAACCCGGCTGAAAGTACGGACAACCCATCGGCTCCCGTCATAACGGGCAATGTTTTCAACGCCATGGCGACCTACATCCAGCACGCCAGCCCCGGTGAGCGTGCTGCGCTGGCGCGTCTGAACCCCGACCAGGCGCTGCGCCCGCACGAAATCGCGGCCCTCGCGCGTGCCCTGCTGGCTGCCGGTTTGCAGCCCGACACGTGGCGCCCGGCCACCTGGCAGCGCTGGGCGCTGATCGCCCACGGCATGGCCCTGGCCGGGCACGACGGCGCAGGCCGCCTGGGCTGGCAACTGGCGCAGGCCGGGGTGGCCGAGTCGCGCGTAACCAAGCTACTGACCGCACGGGGCGATGCCTTTACCCAGCTGCTGCCGCGTGTACTGCGCCTGCTGGCCAGCAAGAGCGTGCGCCCCAACTGGCACGAGCTGGGCTCGCTGGTGCTCAAAGAAAGCAGCACCGAACGCGAAGCTGCACAGCAGGCCGAAAACATACGCCTGCGCATCGCCGGGGCCTACTTTTCTGCCCAATCCCAAGACAAAAAAGCCCTGTAAGCCACGTACAGCAAGCGCAAGCAGCTATCAAAAAAGATGCATCCCCCATTCGGAACGCCACCTACCACTTGCCCAGGAGACTCCATGACCTTGCCCCGCTTCCTGCAAATTCACACCCTGCACAACTACCCTGCGGCCTTGCTCAACCGCGACGATGCGGGGCTGGCCAAACGCCTGCCGTATGGCGATGCCATCCGCACGCGCATTTCCTCGCAATGCCTCAAACGCCATTGGCGCGTGGCCGACGATGCCTTTGCCCTGAAAAACCTGGACGTGCCGATGGCTGTGCGCTCGCGCGCATTTGTTGAACGTATTGAGGCTGCCATGCTCGCCGAAGGAGTTGGGCAAGAAATTGCCAAAACCGTTGCATCTGCTTTGCGTGACGCGCTGAAAAAACCCATAGACAAACTGCTCAAAGAATCCAGCAAGCCCCAAAAGAAAAGCAAAAAAACTGAAATCTCAGATGCCGATGGATTCGACAACGCTGCTCAAGAAACCGATAGTGAGCAAAAGCAAGCCATTCTTCTTGGGGTTGCCGAGTACGAATACCTGACGCAGGCATGTCTACAGGTGGCCAAAGCTACGTCAGCAGTTGACGCTCGGAAAGAGCTTTTTCTGCGAATCAAAGCAGAACAGGAGAACTGGAAACAAATACCACTGAATAGCGGCCTTGAATCGGCCCTGTTTGGCCGTATGGTCACCTCTGACGTGCTGGCCAGCCGCGATGCCTCCATTTACGTGGCGCACGCCTTCACCGTGCATGAAGCGCAGGTGGAAAACGACTACTTCACCGTGGTCGATGACCTGTTGCAAGAAGCGGGAGAGGCGGGCTCCGCAGGCATCTTCGATACCGAACTGGCCAGCGGCCTGTACTACGGCTACCTGGTGGTGGACGTGCCGCAACTGGTGGCCAATCTGGAAGGCGTCCATATCAAAGACTGGGCCCACATCACCGCCGAGCAGCGCGCGCTGGCGGGCCGCGTGGTGCAAAGTCTGCTGCACTTGGTGGCCACCGTCAGCCCCGGCGCCAAGCGCGGCTCTACCGCACCGTTTGAATGGGCCAAATTCATGCTGGTGGAGGCGGGCGACTGGCAGCCGCGCAGCCTGGCAGGCGCCTTTCAGAACGCACTGCCCACACGCCAAGCCGGGTTGCGCCAAGCTGCCGTGCAGCGCCTGGCCGATGAAATCGCCCGCATGGATGCGGCTTACGGCGCACCGCTGGCACGGCGCTATCTGGCCGTTGACGACGTGACCGTGCCCGGCGCCCAGCGCCTGCCGCTGAACGCGCTGGCCGACTGGGCGCACACCGCCGTGGTGCAAGCCAGCGTGGAGGTGTGAGGTGCAGCGCCATCTGGTACTGCGGCTGGCCTCGCCCCTGATTGCCTTTGGCGGCGAAGTCATCGACAACTTGGGCGTGATCCGTGACTTCCCGGCGCTGTCCATGGTCACGGGCCTGATTGCCAATGCGCTGGGCTGGGATCGCAGCCAGGCGCAGGAACACAACCGCCTGCAAGCGCGCCTGCGCATGGGCTGTGTGCTGGCGCCGGGGGCACAGCGCGTGCAGGATTTTCAAACCGCCCAACTGGCCAAGGACGACAAAGGCTGGACGACCTGGGGTACGCCCGAAGAACGCGCGGGCGGCTCGGGCACCTACGCAGGGCCACACCTGCGCTACCGCGACTACCACGCCGACCTGTGCGCCTGGGTGGCGCTGGCCCTGCACCCTGCCGATGAAGCGCCCACGCTGGAACACATCGCCGCCGCGCTGGACAAACCCGCGCGCCCCCTGTTCATCGGCCGCAAACCCTGCCTGCCCGCCGACCGGCTGGTGGCAGGCTGGCACACCGCAGCCGACCTGCGCAGCACCTTGCAGGCCATCGTGACCGAACAAACCGCCGCTGCCCCCGCCACCGGCTGGCGTGCCCAGTGGCCCGATGGCGAAGGCGTGCAGCCCGGTGACCGGCTGCTGGACATTTGCGACGAACGCAACTGGGCCAGCGGCGTTCACGGCGGCTGGCGCCCCGTGCGCGAGGCCACGCTGCGAAGTACCGAGAACACCGCATGACAACCATCCCACCGCTGTATTTGCTGCACACCCAGCCCGACGCGCGCCTGCTAGCCGCCTGGATGGCCCGCCACCATGCACGCCACGCCCGCCAAAGCGCCGACCTGGGCGATGCCCTGCATGGCCTGCTGCGCGCGGCCTTTGGTGAGCACGCCCCGCAACCTTTTCGCTACCTGGACGAACGCCAGGGCTTGCTGGCCTACACCCCGCTGGACGCACAAGCCATGGCTGCCCAAGTCGCCTTGGCCGATCCGCTGGCGGCGCAAACCCTGGGGCTGGGTGCGTGCAGCAGCCACGGGGGCTACCGCCTCAGACCCTTTCCCACTGCATGGCCACAAGGGCAGGTGCTGGGTTTTGAAGTGCGCGTACGCCCCACCGTGCGTGGCGCCCGGGGGGAGCAGGATGCGTTCTTGCACGCTGTCGCTCAAGCAGGGGGCAAGGACGGTGCGCCGCTGGAGCGCGAAACGGTCTATACCCAATGGCTGCGCGAGCACCTGGCCGTGCGCGATGGGGTATCGCCCCAGCCATGGCAAGGCGCGGTAGAGCTGCTGGACGTGCAACTGAGCGCCTTTGCGCGCAGCAAAAGCGTACGCCGCACCCAGGCCAGCGCTGACCAGTGCCGCAAAGGCCACGCCAGCGACGGGCCGGACGCCACCTTGAAGGGCCGCCTGCGCATCACCGACCCCACCGCTTTCGCCCACCTGCTGGCGCGCGGCGTGGGGCGGCACCGCGCATTTGGCTTTGGCATGTTGCTGCTGCACCGGGCCACCTGAAGGCCCAGCCCATGCTCAAAGGCCGCCTCGGGCTGGAGAAAGCGCGCATTCCGCACGCCGACCGCCACGGCTTGCTGTGGCTGTCGCGTGGCGAGCTGTGCGTCATCGACGGCTGCCTGCACTTTCTGCGCGGTAAAGACAGCCTGACGCCCGGCATCGACCAGATACCACACCAGGCCGTCTCGATGATCTTGCTGGGCCCAGGCAGCAGCGTGACCCACGACGCACTGCGCCTGCTGGCCCGCCACGGCACCTTGCTGGCCGCTGTGGGAGAAGATGGTGTGCGCAGCTACACCGCCCCGCCACTGCTGCCCGATCGCTCAGACGTGGCCCGGCGCCAGGCCGAACTGTGGGGCAACCCACGGCGGCGCATCAGCGTGGCGCGGCACATGTACGCCCTGCGCCTGGGCGAAGTGCTACCGCACCGCGACCTGGACACCCTTCGCGGCATCGAAGGCGCACGGGTCAAAGCCATCTACCGCCTGATGGCGCAGAAATACGGCATCGACTGGGAGGGGCGCCACTACGACCGCGCCAACCCCAACGCCACCGACATTCCCAACCAGGCCATCAACCACGCTGCCACCGCCGTACAGGCCGCTGCCGCCATTGCGGTGCAGGCCGTGGCGGCATTGCCACCGCTGGGTTTTATCCATGAAGACTCAGGGCAGTCTTTTGTGCTGGACATCGCTGATCTGTACCGCGAAACCGCTACCCTGCACATTGCATTCACCGCTGCTAAGCAGGCAGAAAAATCAGATGAAACCATTGACCGGCTGGTGCGGCGCGAAGCGGCCACGGTGTTTCGCAAGCAGCAGGTGATTGCTTCGATGATTGACAGCATTCAGCGCGTTTTGCGCATGGACGAGGTAGGCCATGGCACTGGTGATGATCGTGATTCGTGACATGGCAAACCGTTTTCACGGTTTTTTGTCGTCGACCATGCTGGAGGTAGCGCCCAACGTGTTTGTGTCGCCACGCATGAACCCGGGTGCCCGCGAGCGGGTTTGGAAGGTGCTGGTGGACTGGTACGTCTACGAGCAGCAAGGCAGCGCTGTGATGGTGTGGCGCGATTTGAATGCTGTGGGCGGTGTGGGAATCGACCATTTGGGAGACCCACCGCGCGAACTGGTGGAAGCGGATGGCATGTGGCTGGTGCGCCGCCGCGTTTTGACGACCGAATAAGCTCTTTAAAATTTCGCATCCATTTTTAGGATTTCTCTTGCACGACAACAAGTTAAGTGCGAGAGGTTGCCCCGCGCGAGCGGGGATAGGCCCACATGCGCAGAAGATTGGGAGACGCGCATCCTGGTTGCCCCGCGCGAGCGGGGATAGGCCCTTCCTGCCAGTGCTGAAGCGTCCTCAGATCGTGGTTGCCCCGCGCGAGCGGGGATAGGCCCCACCCTGAGCAAATTGCAATGCTTCGCGCCGAGGTTGCCCCGCGCGAGCGGGGATAGGCCCCCAGCCACCGGCCGCGACGAAAAAGAGGCCTAGGTTGCCCCGCGCGAGCGGGGATAGGCCCAAGCGTATCGGTGTGGGCTACACGCCCAAGGCGGTTGCCCCGCGCGAGCGGGGATAGGCCCGCGGCAGAGGCAGCAAGCTCCGAAGCTCTCGGGGTTGCCCCGCGCGAGCGGGGATAGGCCCCGCAGATGGTCGATGGCGTGCCGCCGCTGATGGGTTGCCCCGCGCGAGCGGGGATAGGCCCCGCATCACCCGCATCAAAGAAACGCTGCTGGAGGTTGCCCCGCGCGAGCGGGGATAGGCCCGACTCTATCGAAGAGTTCCTGGGAATCAAGCAGGTTGCCCCGCGCGAGCGGGGATAGGCCCTCGGTGCGCACGTATTGCAGCCGATCGGTGGGGGTTGCCCCGCGCGAGCGGGGATAGGTCCGTGGAACCGGTCTTGGATAACCAAAGCAGCCCTGCGCGCGAGACGCTTCACGGCCCAGACTTCAACTCGTGTGCCCAAAATAGACCGTTTACGGACATGCGACGCAGCCATGTCCGAAATATAGGTTGACGTAATTATGGACATGCGACATGATTCGTA
>ERZ650312.2500-NODE-2500-length-10041-cov-8.585720_pt1 | contig 10041 bp, 9 predicted proteins | sample MGYA00376248_ERZ650312 | MGnify/ENA primary metagenome ERZ650312 (study PRJEB26733, sample SAMN07839316) | wastewater metagenome | biome: urban; feature: wastewater treatment plant; material: waste water | place: USA: North Carolina | collected 2016-07-28 ... | reverse complement strand
CACCGTAAACAGCATTATGTTCACGCATCACATCTTTAATAAAAGCATGTCCAGACTTTGATTGCACCGCGATACCCTGATATTGCTCTACGATATCAAAAGTATTCCAAACCAAACGTGGGTCATGCACAATTTTTTCGCCTGATTGCTTGATCAGGAATGCTTGTGCCAATAAGCCAACAATGTAATAGCCCTCGATGAATTGTCCTTTTTCATCGAATAGGAAGCAGCGGTCAAAGTCGCCATCCCAGGCAATCCCCATATCCGCCTGATGTTGCAGCACTGCGTCACGGGTACTGTCACGATTTTCAATCAAGATTGGATTTGGAATCCCATTAGGAAAAGTTCCATCGGCTTCATGATGGATTTTGATAAATTCAACAGGAATATTCAGTTCTTGAAATTTCTGTTCAATCGCATCAATCACATGACCCGCAGCCCCATTGCCTGCATTTACCACCAGTTTGAGTGGTTTAATTTTCTGAGGATCGATGTAGGTTAATAGGTGATCAATAAACTCTGGCAAAATATTATAGTTTTCAGTTGTACCTTTTTGCTCAACTTCGGTAAAAGTACCTGATTCAGCGAGTGCTTGGATGTCTTTTAAGCCTGTATCAGCACTGATTGGACGTGCATTTTCACGTACCAATTTCATGCCGTTATAATCCATTGGATTATGGCTCGCCGTAACTTCAATGCCACCTTGTACATCAAGATGGAAAGCGCCGAAATAAACTTCTTCGGTACCCGTCATGCCTAAATCTAGAACATTGACACCTGCATCATTAAGACCACGAATGGTTGCCTGCTTTAAGCCTTCACTACTCAGACGGATGTCACAACCAATCACCACTTTTTTAGGTTGATAGATTTGTCCGTATGCACGACCAATTTTATAGGCGATTTCTTCATTGAGTTCAGTGCCTAGTTTTCCGCGAATATCGTAGGCTTTAAAGCAGGTCAGTTGAGTCATATTTAAAGGTGCTGTTTGTTGTTTATTCATGTGTTGCAGTATACAAAGACTGAGCTAGATTGAACATTGAATGATACAGATTTAATCATTTAGCACATTTATTCTTGGCTCTAGTTGTCGGATAAATTTTAGTTTTAATGACGCTGGTTTTGTAAAAATAAAAAAGGTTGTTTCACGTGAAACAACCATTTTTGATCCATAAAGCCTCCCTTTAAAAAGGGAGATGAGGAGCGATTATAGCTCCGCAAGGGGATTTTAAGCTGATTTTGCTAGCACTTCAGCCATTGCTTTTGCAACTTTATAAATATTATTCATATTTAAACCTGCAACGCAGATACGACCACTACGTACAAGGTAAATTGCATATTCTTCACGTAAGGTGTCGACTTGCTCGCCTGTCAAACCTGTGTAGCTGAACATACCTTTTTGGTTTACAAGGTAGCTAAAGTCACGGTCAGGAAGTGCTTTAGTCAACTCATCTTTTAAGATGCTACGCATTTTGATAATACGTTCGCGCATCTCTTTAACTTCGTTTTGCCATTGTTGATTGAGATCAGCGTCATTTAATACTTGATCAACCAACCATGCACCAGTTGTTGGTGGGCTAGAGTAGATACGACGTACAGTTGCTTTTAACTGACCGAATGTGCATTTTGCTGCTTCAGCATCGTCACATACGAAAGTTAAACCACCAACACGCTCACCATAAAGTGAGAAGATTTTAGAGAACGAGTTGCTGACGATGAAGTTTAAACCAGCTTGGTCTAAAGCACGAATCGCATAAGCATCTTGTTCCATGCTATCGCCAAAGCCTTGATAAGCGATATCAAGGAATGGAATCAAGTTACGCTCTTTTAATACCGCAATTACTTGATCCCACTGTGCTGGATTTAGATCCGCACCTGTCGGGTTGTGGCAGCAAGGGTGTAACAACACGATGCTTTGCTCTGGCAAAGTTTTTAATGTCGATAACATGCCATCAAAATCAACGCCACGTGTTTCAGCATCGAAATATGGATAGTAGTTGCTCTTGATGCCAGCACCGTTGAAAATCGCAACATGGTTATCCCACGTTGGTTGGCTCACCCAAACTTCTGAATTTGGGAAATAAGTTTTTAAGAAATCTGCACCGACTTTTAATGCACCTGAACCACCCAATGTTTGAATGGTTGCAACACGACCTTGTTGAATAGCAGGGTTGTTTGAGCCAAACAATAGAGCTTGAATTGCGTCACGGTAAGGCTTAAAGCCTTCCATTGGAAGATAAAGTTTGGTTTTATCATTTTTAGGTGCAATACGTTTTTGCGCTTCGATAATGGTATCAAGCTGAGGAACGATACTGTCTTCGTTATAGTACAAACCAATACTTAGATTAACCTTTTCAGCGCGTGGATCAGCATTAAACTGTTCCATTAAAGAGAGAATTGGGTCGCCTGCATAAGGTGGGATATGTTGAAACATTAACAATGTCCTTTTATTCAACAAGGTGCATGGATGTGTCTTGCGGAGCATGACTCCAGATGCCCAATAATGTACCAATAAAGCGCCTATGAAGCACGCTGTTATTTACATTTCTGGTGCAGTATTTACTTACAAAAATTCGTATAAAATCGATCGATTATAAGGATTGTCTACAATCAAGCTGTCATACCATAGTCGTAGCATAAGCAATATCAAAGAGTTCAAAGATATACAAAATTGAGCGTAGATCAATTGCAATAAAATCATAAACATTTGTTTTATTTATACTTATTATGGTTTTTATGACGGTTTTGAATGATTCTAATCAGAATGGATAGAATGTCTGACTGACTGCACAGGTCTATTTTATTGTCGACAATCCTATTGCATTATTTCTATTATCCCGTTATAAAATCATCAAAACTGTAGAGATTGTCGACAATATGCAAGATACCCTTGTTCCTCAAGCCATCAGCACAAGTCAGAGTATTACCCTGACGGAACATGTATTTAAGCAAATTCAATCAGCAATCGTGTTAGGACAAATTCCTGCGGGCAGCAAAATTTCAGAGCCCGAATTAGCGCGTATTTACGGGATTAGTCGTGGTCCATTGCGCGAGGCGATTCATCGTCTCGAAGGGCAGCGATTGGTTGAGCGTACGGCACATGTTGGTGCGCGAGTTGTTTCTCTTTCTCTACAACAATTTAAAGAACTTTACCAAATTCGTGCTTCACTTGAAGGCTTAGCTTGTAAGTTGGCTGCACAGCATATTGATAAAAAACAAATCTTAGCATTGCGTGATGTGTTACGAATGCATGCTGAAGATGAAAATTTTAAAGCAGGTAAGGGTTATTACCTACAAGAAGGTCAAGACGATTTCCATTACTGCATTATCAAAAGCAGTGGCAATAAAACCTTAGAAAAAATGTTATGTGATGAGCTGTATCACCTCATCCGTATGTACCGAATTCAATTTTCAAATACCCCTGATCGACCAAGCAAAGCTTGGGATGAACATATCCGCATTTTAGATGCGATTGCAGAGGGTGATGGTGAACTTGCTGAAATGCTAATGCACCGTCACATCAATGCATCCTACAAAATTGTTGAGCAAACATTGCTGCAAACCCAAGGAGAACATCAACATGGCTAAATCTGCTGGTCAGCTATTCCGCGACGCGGTCGCAAATGAAAAACCATTACAAGTGGTGGGTGCGATCAACGCCAATCATGCATTGTTAGCAAAACGTGCAGGCTATAAAGCAATTTATTTGTCAGGTGGTGGTGTTGCCGCAGGTTCGTTAGGTTTACCTGATTTAGGGATTAGTAACCTTGATGATGTATTGACGGATGTACGCCGTATTACGGATGTCTGTGATTTACCATTATTGGTTGATGTGGATACAGGTTTTGGTGCTTCAGCATTCAACATTGCACGTACCACTAAATCAATGATTAAGTTCGGCGCAGCAGCAATGCACATCGAAGACCAAGTGGGTGCAAAGCGTTGTGGTCACCGTCCGAACAAAGCAATCGTGACCCAACAAGAAATGGTTGATCGTATTAAAGCTGCGGTTGATGCTCGTACCGATGAAAGTTTTGTGATTATGGCGCGTACTGATGCACTTGCAGTTGAAGGCTTACAAGCAGCAATTGACCGTGCAGGTGCGTATATCGAAGCAGGTGCGGATATGTTATTCCCTGAAGCGATCACTGAATTGGCAATGTACAAGCAGTTTGCTGATCTGACCAAAGTTCCAGTATTAGCGAACATTACTGAATTTGGTTCTACACCATTGTTTACGACTGAAGAATTGGCTTCTGCGGATGTGAGCATTGCGTTGTACCCACTTTCAGCATTCCGTGCGATGAATAAAGCAGCGGAAAATGTGTATGTGACTTTGCGTCAAGAAGGCACACAGAAGAACGTTGTTGACACCATGCAAACCCGTCAAGAATTGTATGAGCGCATTAACTACCATGCGTTTGAACAGTATCTTGACGGAACTTTTGCAAAGAATAAATAATCTCTGAAATTTACCCCTCCTAACCTCCCCTTAAAAAAAGGGGAGGAACCTCACCAATCAGATCACATTTTGATTTCGTGAAAGTCTCCCCCTTATAAGGGGGAGATTTAGAGGGGGTAAAAGTGCAAACACATAAACACCATAAAAAGGACAATCTTATGAGCAGTAATGAAACTCCAACAGGCTTCAAGCCAAAAAAATCAGTTGCGTTAAGTGGTCAAGTTGCAGGTAACACAGCACTTTGTACCGTAGGTCGTAGTGGTAATGACTTGCACTATCGTGGTTATGACATTCTTGACCTTGCAGTGGGTAGCGAATTTGAAGAAGTTGCGCACTTGCTTGTACATGGCAAACTGCCAAACAAAGCTGAGTTGAAAGCCTATAAAGCAAAACTGAAAGCACTTCGTGGCTTACCAGCAGCATTGAAAACTGCACTTGAGCAGTTACCACCATCTGCACACCCAATGGACGTGATGCGTACAGGTGTATCAGTTTTAGGTTGTTTAACGCCTGAACATGAAGACCACAATGAAGCAGGTGCAAAAGACATCGCTGATAAATTGATGGCAAGCTTGGGTTCAATGTTGTTGTATTGGTACCACTTCAGCAACAACGGTCGTCGTATCGAAGTTGAAACGAATGATGACTCAATCGCTGCGCATTTCCTCCATTTACTTCATGGCGAAGCGCCATCTGAAGAATGGATTCAAGCCATGCATACCTCTTTGATTCTGTATGCTGAGCATGAATTCAACGCTTCTACATTTACTTCACGTGTTGTTGCAGGTACAGGTTCAGACATGTATTCAGCAATTACAGGTGGTATTGGTGCGTTGCGTGGTCCAAAACATGGTGGTGCGAACGAAGTTGCATTTGTGATTCAACAACGTTATGACAACGCTGACGAAGCAGAAGCAGACATCCGTAGCCGTGTAGAGAAAAAAGAAGTGATCATCGGCTTTGGTCACCCTGTTTATACCATCTCTGATCCACGTAACGAAGTGATCAAGAAAGTGGCGCGTGATCTTGCTGATGCTCAAGAGAACACCAAAATGTACCTCATTGCTGAACGTTTAGAAGCAGTGATGAAAGAAGTGAAGAACATGTTCCCGAACCTCGATTGGTTCAGCGCGGTGAGCTATCACTTGATGGGTGTTCCAACAGCAATGTTCACTCCATTATTCGTGATTGCACGTACAGCAGGTTGGTCAGCACATGTGATTGAACAACGTCAAGACGGCAAGATCATTCGTCCAAGCGCGAACTATACTGGCCCTGAAAACTTAGAATTTAAACCATTGGCGGAGCGTGGTTAATGACAAATCAATACCGTAAACCGCTGCCAAATCAGAATGGCAATACCCAGCTCGAATACTATGACGTGCGTCAAGCCGTTGAAGATATTCAGCCAGGCGCATATGAAACTTTGCCATACACATCTAAAGTGTTGGCAGAGCAGCTTGTACGTAAAGCTGATGCAGAAAACTTAACTGATTATTTAAAGCAATTGATTGAACGCCGTCAGGACATGGATTTTCCTTGGTATCCTGCACGTGTGGTGTGTCATGACATCTTAGGTCAAACCGCACTCGTCGACCTTGCTGGTTTACGTGATGCGATTGCTGACAAAGGTGGCGATCCTTCTAAAGTGAACCCAGTAGTTCCAACGCAGTTGATCGTGGATCACTCTTTGGCAGTTGAATATGGCGGCTTTGATCCTGACGCGTTTGAAAAAAACCGTGCAGTAGAAGATCGTCGTAACGAAGACCGCTTCCACTTTATCGAGTGGACGAAAACCGCATTTAAAAATGTCGACGTGATCCCTGCGGGTAACGGCATCATGCATCAGATCAACTTGGAGAAAATGTCTCCAGTGATCCAAAATCGTGATGGCTTAGCGTTCCCAGACACATGTGTAGGTACAGACTCACATACACCACATACGGATGCACTTGGTGTGATCTCTGTGGGTGTAGGTGGTTTAGAAGCTGAAAACGTGATGTTGGGTCGTGCATCTTGGATGCGTCTTCCAGACATTATCGGTGTTGAGCTAGTCGGTCAGCGTCAAGCAGGCATCACGGCTACGGATATCGTATTGGCACTCACTGAATTCTTACGTAAAGAACGTGTCGTTGGTGCATATCTTGAGTTCTTCGGTGAAGGCGCAGACACCATGTCGATTGGTGACCGTGCAACCATCTCGAACATGACACCTGAATACGGTGCAACGGCTGCGATGTTCTACATCGACCAAAACACGATTGATTATTTACGCCTGACAGGTCGTGAAGATGCACAAGTGGCATTGGTTGAGCAATACGCAAAAGAAATCGGTCTTTGGGCATCGGATATGACCAAAGCGCAGTACCCACGTGTACTTCGTTTCGATCTTTCAACAGTGACTCGTAACATTGCAGGTCCATCAAACCCACATGCACGTGTATCGACTGCTGATTTGAAAGCGAAAGGTATTGCAGGGAATTTGGATGCAGCAAAAGCACAAGAAGCAGAAGGTTTAATGCCTGATGGTGCCGTGATTATTGCGGCGATTACCTCGTGTACCAATACCTCAAACCCACGTAACACGGTGGCAGCAGGTCTATTGGCACGTAAAGCCAATGAACTTGGTTTAGTGCGTAAACCTTGGGTGAAATCTTCATTTGCACCAGGTTCTAAAGCGGCTGCACTTTATCTTGAAGAAGCTGGCGTACTCAAAGACCTAGAGAAACTTGGTTTTGGTATCGTGGCGTATGCATGTACTACGTGTAATGGTATGTCAGGTGCGCTTGATCCAGTGATTCAACAAGAAATCATTGACCGTGATTTGTATGCGACAGCGGTACTTTCGGGTAACCGTAACTTCGATGGTCGTATCCATCCTTATGCAAAACAAGCGTTCTTGGCATCGCCTCCACTTGTGGTAGCGTATGCGATTGCAGGGACAATTCGTTTTGACATCGAAAAAGATGCATTGGGTACAGACAAAGACGGTAATCCAATTTACCTGAAAGATATCTGGCCATCTGATGCTGAAATCGATGCACTGGTAAAAGAAGCTGTGAAGCCTGAACAATTCCGTAAAGTCTACATTCCAATGTTTGACCTCGGTGAAGTTGAGCAAGCGGAAAGCCCACTTTACGACTGGCGTCCTATGAGTACTTACATCCGTCGTCCGCCGTATTGGGAAGGGGCGTTGGCTGCACCACGTACTTTGACCAACATGCGTCCGCTTGCAATTTTGGGTGATAACATCACGACTGACCATTTATCGCCTTCAAATGCGATCATGATGGATTCGGCTGCGGGTGAATACCTACACAAAATGGGCGTACCTGAAGAAGACTTCAACTCATATGCGACACACCGTGGTGACCATTTGACTGCACAACGTGCAACATTTGCCAACCCGAAATTGTTTAATGAAATGGTGGTTCGTTCTGACGGCACGATTAAACAAGGTTCAAAAGCGCGTGTAGAGCCTGAAGGCGAAGTGATGCGTATGTGGGAAGCGATTGAAACTTACATGAACCGTAAGCAACCGTTGATCATTGTTGCAGGTGCGGATTATGGTCAAGGTTCAAGCCGTGACTGGGCAGCGAAAGGTGTTCGTCTTGCAGGTGTTGAAGCGATTGTGGCGGAAGGTTTTGAGCGTATTCACCGTACTAACTTGGTGGGTATGGGCGTGTTACCGCTTGAGTTTAAAGCAGGAACTGACCGTAAAACTTTAGGTTTAGATGGTACTGAGCTGTATAGCGTGATTGGTAATATTGCGCCGCGTTCGACGTTAACTTTAGTGATTGAACGTGCGACGGATGAAGGTAAGAGTGAAATCGTTGAAGTGCCTGTAACTTGTCGCCTAGATACTGAAGAAGAAGTGTCTGTATATGAAGCGGGTGGTGTGTTGCAACGCTTTGCACAAGACTTTTTAGAAGGTCAAGTGGCTTGATAAGGCTTTAACGTTGTAAAAAAGACAGGAAAGCTCTATCTTAGGATGGAGCTTTTATTTTTGGAGCAGCTTTGATGAATAAAAAAGTAGAAAAGTATGGTGTTGCTGCGGTTGAACGTCCAAAAATTCAGGCAACGAAGCAATTGGATTTGTCAGGTGATACTGGTCGTCAGATCGTAAAGTCAGAAACAAAACTAGCCTTACGTACACATAGTAAGACATTTAAACGCCTTGCAGATATGTAATGAATATTATTTGTTTTCCATTTGAGCGTGTGATTGAGATTAATGCCTTTATTTTAGCTACAGAAAAAGGTATGAAAGGTGCATCGGATGTTGGGAAGTTGCAAGGTGCTTTAGCTCGTGTGGATAATGCGATTGTTTATGAGGGTTTAGACGATGTATTTGAAATAGCAGCTAAATATGCCTCAAGTATTGCGAATGCACACGCATTATCTGATGCGAATAAGCGGACTGGATTAGCTGTTGCTTTAGAATATTTGTCTTTGAATGATTATGAATTGTTACAAGATAATGAGCTATTAGCTGATGCTGTCAGAGACTTAGTAATCGGTGAAGTCACTGAAAATGATTTTGCAGATATTTTATATGCCCATTATGTAGCAAATGGTGGATGAATTTAGACTGCCTAGATACAAAAGAAGAAGTGTCTGTATATGAAGCGGGTGGTGTATTACAACGCTTTGCGCAGGATTTCTTGGAAGGGAATGTGGCGTAGTTAAAAATAAGTCTTTTTAATACTTGAAATAATTTTATAAAGCCATATTTCATATATGGCTTTATTTTTTGTGTATGGATATGGAAAGATATTTGGATTTAGATGGTGATTCAGGTGTAGTTGGATATGAAATTGGGGATACTTTCATAAGAGTTAAATTTAGTGGTACAGCTAAAATTTATACTTATAGTTATCGAAAAGCAGGGGTTAATAAAGTAGAAGAAATGAAGCGATTGGCTAAATGTGGCGATGGTCTTAATTCTTATATTAAGTTGTATGCTAATAAATTGTATGACAGATAAATTAACCGTTATTAAATTTTGAGACTTCAGATGAATAAAAAATTACAAGTATTTATTTCTTCTACTTTCATCGATTTGAAAGAGGAAAGACAAGCTGCAGTTAGTGCAATTTTAAAAGCAGGACATATTCCAGCAGGTATGGAGTTGTTTAAAGCCGCTGACAAAAGTCAATGGGAGATTATAAAGCGTTGGATAGATGAGTCTGATGTTTATATGCTTATTCTAGGTGGAAGATATGGGAGCATTGATCCTCAAAAGGGTGTTAGTTATACAGAATTAGAATATGATTATGCAGTACAAATAGGAAAACCATTATTTGCAGTTGTTATAAAAGATAATGCATTGGAAGAAAAAGTAAAATTAATAGGAAGTTCTGTACTTGAAAAAGAAAGACAAAGTGAATTAAAATTATTTAGAGAAAAGGTGTTATCTAAAATGTCATCTTTTTTTGAAGATGAAAAAGATATTAGATTAGCAGTTATGGAAAGTCTTTCTGATATTTCTTCAACTAGGGATTTGTCAGGATGGATATCAGGAAATGAGGTTCCAGATATTAAAGGACTAATTGATGAAATCAATAAAATTAAAGGCAA
>ERZ650312.2495-NODE-2495-length-10050-cov-6.251226_pt1 | contig 10050 bp, 6 predicted proteins | sample MGYA00376248_ERZ650312 | MGnify/ENA primary metagenome ERZ650312 (study PRJEB26733, sample SAMN07839316) | wastewater metagenome | biome: urban; feature: wastewater treatment plant; material: waste water | place: USA: North Carolina | collected 2016-07-28 ... | reverse complement strand
AGAGCGTGCCGCCGTTGGCGTGCTCGATCTTGCCGATGCGGCGTCTGGCGGCGCCAGTGTAGGCGCCGGCCTCGTGGCCGAAGATCTCGCTCTCGAACAGCGTTTCCGGCAGGCCGCCGCAGTTGATGGCAACGAAGTTGCCCTTGCGTCGGGTGCTCGCCTCGTGCAGGCAGCGCGCGACAAGTTCCTTGCCGGTGCCGGTTTCGCCCTGGATCAGGACGTCGGCGGCGCTGTCGGCGAGGCCGGAGATCATCTGCCGCACGCGAACCATCGGCGCGGCGTTGCCAATCAGGCGCGCCTCGATCTGGTCGCGGCCTTCAAGCCGGTAACGCAGGTCGCGTACTTCGATGATGAGGCGGCGCTTTTCCAGCGCGCGGCGCACGACTTCGACGAGATACTCGGGCGCGAACGGCTTCTGGATGAAGTCGTAGGCGCCGTCCTTCATCGCCTGCACCGCCATCGAAACGTCGCCGTGGCCGGTGATCAGCACGACCGGCAACTCGGGATCGATGGCCTGCACCTCACGCAAGAAGGCCATGCCGTCCATGCGCGGCAGGCGGATGTCGCTGACGATGATGCCGCGAAAGTCCTTCTGCAGCCGGCGCTGTCCCTCCTCGGCGCTGCCGACGCTCTCGGTGACGAAGCCTTCGAGTTGCAGCGCCTGTTCGCAACCGAGGCGGACGTCCGGGTCGTCCTCGATGATGAGTACCTTCAATGCGTCGCTCATGAGCGTACCTGCTCCTTGGCCAGCGGAATGTCGAGAGTGAATAGTGCGCCGCCGTCCGGGTGATTGGCGCCGGCGAGCGTGCCGCCGAAGTCGCGCACGATGCCGGCCGAGATGGCGAGGCCGAGCCCGAGGCCGACGCCGGCTTCCTTGGTCGTATAGAAGGGCTCGAAGAGATGGGCCAGCACTTCGTCGCCGAGGCCGGTGCCGTGGTCGCGCACCGTTAGCCGCGCCATGCCGCCGTCGCGCGCGGCGTCGATCTCGACCAGGGGCGCGGGATAATCGCTCATCGCGTCGAGCGCGTTGCCGATCAGATTGACGATGACCTGTTCGAGCCGGTTGGCGTCGCACAGGGCGAGCAGCGGCTGTTCGAGAAAGCGCGTCTCGATGCGCGCATGGCTCGTCGCCACGCGCTGTTCAAGCAACGCGACGGCGTGGCCGACGACCTGGCAGAGATCGACGGCATTCAGTTGGCCGCTCGACTTGCGTGCGAAAGTCTTGAGCTGGCCGGTGATCTGCCCCATGCGGTCGACGAGCTGGCCGATGCGTTCGAGGTTGGCGCGTGCCGTCGTCTCGTCGCCGCGTTCGAGGAACTTCGCGGTGTTGCCCGAGAGCGTGCGCAGGGCGGCGAGCGGTTGGTTGAGTTCGTGCGCGATGCCGGCCGAGAGCTGGCCGATGACGGCGAGCTTGCCGGCCTGCACGAGTTCGTCCTGCGCCGCCTGCAGCGTTTCCTCGGCGCGTACGCGCTCGGCGATTTCTTCCTGCAGTTGCTGGTTGGCCGCCGAAAGGTCCGCCGTGCGTTCGTGGACCTTGCGTTCAAGTTCGTCGTGCGCCTTCTGCAACGCTTCGCGCGCGGCGAGGCGGTCGCTCAGGTGGCGTCGCCATTGCAGCACCATCATCACAAGGATGCCGAGCAGCAGCGTTGAGATTCCGGCGACGGCGGCGCGGATGGCGCTGATCTCGTCGACCGATTCGACGTGGCTGAACACGGTCAGCGTCCACGGCGTGCCAGTGAGCGCCTGCGACTGGGCCAGGAAGGGGCCGGCGACGGCAAAGGTGGAGACGGTTTCCTGCGGATCGCGCGCGACACGCACCAGTCGGGCGCCGTGCCCAAGCAAAGCGGTTTCGCGCACGCCGAGCGGTTGCAGCGCGCGGCGGTTGTATTGCTGTGTGCGGTCGAAGGCGCTGCGCGTGTTCTCGTCGAGCGGGCGCAAGGTGGTGAATTTCCAGTCGGGTACCGAACTGAGGATGACGACGCCGTTTTCGTCGGCGACGAGCACCGGCGCCTCAACCGTCGACCACGACTTCTCCAGCTGGTCGAGACCGACCTTGATGATGGCGACGCCGAGCGTGCGCTCGCCGTCGACCAGCGCCGACGAAAGGTAGTAACCGGGCTCGCTGCGCGTCGTGCCGATGCCGAAGAAGCGGCCGCTGCCGGTCGCCATCGCGTCGCGGAAGTAGGGACGGAACGAGAGGTCTTCGCCGACGTAGCTGTCGGCACGCCGCCAGTTGCTGGAGACGAGGACGCGGCCGGTGGTGTCGATGACGTAGATGGCGAGCGTGCCGGCGCGCTCGTTGAGTTGTTCGAGGTAGCTGTTGATCTGTGCCGGCAGCTCGGGGCCGCCCTTCTTGTGCAGCAATGCGAGAACGTTGCGCTCCAGCCCAAGTGTGGCGGGAAAGTAAGCGTACTTGCCGATCTCACGCTCGAGGCTGGCCGAGTAGAGGTCGAGCCGATGCCGGCCGGTGGCCTGCAGTTCGGCGAGTCCCATGCTCTGGCTGACCTTGTACGTCGTCCACGCCGCCGCCGCGATGAGCAGGCCGAAGGCCAGCAGCAGGGCGGCGAGTCGCAGCGGATGACGGATGCGCATGGAGTCGGTCACGGGACGGGCTTTCAATTCTAGCAGCGGTGTTTCTGTCAAAAGGACACAAAGAAAAACTGCCCCGGAGCGGCCGGGGCAGTTTCGTGGTGCGTGGCTACGGCCTTCAGGAAGTAGCGGGCTTGGCGCAGCCGGGTTCCCTTACTGCCACTTGGCCAGTTCGAGCTCGCCTTCCGACTTGGCGACGATCGCGCTGCCGGCCATGTCGCCACCGACGTTTAGGCAGGTGCGGCCCATGTCGAGCAGGGCGTCGATGCCGAGGATCATGGCGTAGGCGGCGGCGATGGCCGAGCCGGCTTCAACCTTCATGCCGATCGATTCGAGCACCATGAGCAGCATGATCGCGCCGGCGCCCGGAACACCAGCGGTGCCGATGCTGGCCAGCGTCGCGGTGATGACAACGGTGAGCTGCTGGTCCATGGTCAGCGGATTACCGGTGGCGTAGCCGATGAACATCGCGCAGACGCCGAGGTAGATCGCCGTGCCGTCCATGTTGATGGTGGCGCCGAGCGGCAGCGTGAAGGAGCAGATGTTGCGCGGGATGCCGAGCTTTTCTTCGGAGCAGCGCATCGTCACCGGCAGCGTGCCGCCCGAGGAGCGCGTCACGAAGGCGGTGATCATCGCCTCGTTGGCGCCCTTCAGGAACTTGCCGAAGCCGAGTCCGGCGACGGCCATGATGCCGCCGTAGCTGATCACCAGATGCACAAGCAGCCCTACGTAGACGGTCAGCGTCACGAAGAGCAGCGGCCCGAGCGCCTTGGCGCCTTGCTGCGCGAAGACCATGGCGATCAGGAAGAAGACGCCGATCGGCGCGTACTCCATGATGCCGCGCACGATCTTGTACATCGTCTCGGCGGCCGCGTTGACCACGTTGAACAGTGTGTCCGCGCCCTTGGCGACAGCGGCGTCCTTCGAGTCCTTGACGTAGGCGATGGCCAGGCCGAAGAGCACGGCGAAGAAGATGATCGGCAGCACGTCACCCTTGGCGAGCGATTCGGCCGGATTGGTCGGCACGATGTTGAGCAGGATCTGCGAGATGGTCGGCGCGGCGGCTTCCTTGCCCTGCACCGCGGCGTCGCCGACGATGCCCATGCCGGCGCCCGGTTGGAAGACGTTGGCGAAGGCCAGGCCGATGGCAACGGCGAGCGCCGATGTGGCGAGGTAGTAGACCATGATCTTGACGCCGACGCGGCCGAGGCGCGACGGCGCGATGCTCGCGGCACCGGCGATCAGCGAGAAGAGGATGACCGGCACGACGATCATCTTGAGCAGGCGGATGAAGAGGTCGCCGAAGAACTTCGTGTTATCGACGAAGGCCTTGACGGTTTCCGGGTTGCCGTAGCCGAGCGCGATGCCGACGATGGCGCCGAGCACGAGGCCGATCAGAATCCGCGACAGCAGATTCGGCTTGAAGTACCAACTCAACATGGTTTAACCCTCCTGTGGTTATGCAAAACGACGAAACGAAAAAACGGATCAGTTCTCGAACTTGGGATTGATCAGGTTCTCGAACGAGAACACCTCTTCCCAACGTTCCTCGGACAGCAGCTGGCGCTCGTTGACCACGACCTCATGCAGCGATTTGCCGCTCTGGTGGCATTCGCGCGCGATCTCGGCGCATTGCTTGTAGCCGAGCAGCGGCTTGAGGACGGTGATGATGCCGAGCGAGTTGAGCACGACGTCGCGCGAGTGCTCGACGTTGGCGGTGATGCCCTGCACGCAATTCACCCGCAGGCTGTTCACCGCGTTCTCCATCGTCGAGATCGACTTGAACAGCGCGTAGGTGATCACCGGCTCCATGACGTTGAGCTGCAACTGGCCGGCCGACGCGGCGAGCGTCACCGTGAGGTCGAGGCCGATGACGAGGAAGCTCGTCTGGTTCACCACTTCCGGAATCACCGGATTGACCTTGCCCGGCATGATCGAGCTGCCCGGTTGCATCTGGGGAAGGTTGATCTCGTTCAGGCCGCAGCGCGGGCCGGAGGAAAGCAGGCGGATGTCATTGCAGATCTTGGTCAGCTTGGTCGAGGTGCGCTTGAGCACGCCGGAGAGCAGCACGTAGGCGCCGGTGTCCGAGGTCGCTTCGACGAGGTCGCTACCGAGGATGAACTTGCAGTCGGTGAGTTCGGAGAGGTACTTGGTCGCCAGCTCCGGATAGCCCGGCGCGGCGGTGACGCGTGTACCGATCGCCGTCGCGCCGAGGTTGATCTCGTGCAGGAACTGGCGCACTTCCGCAATACGCTCGACTTCCTCGCCGATCGTCGTTCCCCAGCCGTGAAACTCCTGGCCGAGCGACATGGGAACGGCGTCCTGCAAGTGCGTACGGCCCATCTTCAGCACCCGCTCGAACTCCTTGCCCTTGGCGAAGAAGGCGCTCTGCAGCTTGCGCAGCGCCTCCATGTAGCTGGAGAGGCGCAGGATCAACGAGAGGCGGAATGCGGTCGGGTAGACGTCGTTGGTCGACTGGCCGAAGTTCACGTGATCGTTCGGGTTGACGTACTGGTACTCGCCCTTTTCGTGGCCGAGCTGTTCGAGCGCGAGGTTGGCAATCACCTCGTTCGCATTCATGTTGGTCGACGTTCCGGCGCCGCCCTGGATGAAGTCGGTAATGAACTGGTCGCGCATCTCACCGGCGATCAGCCGGTCGCACGCCGCGATGATCGCGTCGGCGACGCGCCCGTCGAGCACGCCCAGATCGCGATTGGCCATCGCCGCCGCCTTTTTCACATAGCCAAATGCCATCACGAAGTACGGCTCGCTCGACATCGGCGTGCCGGTGATATGAAAGTTGTCCTTGCCGCGCTGCGTCTGGACGCCATAGTAGGCGTCAGCCGGAATCTGCTTCTCGCCGAGGAAATCCTTTTCGATTCGGTAGTTCGTACTCATCGTGCACTCCTGCAATCGGGTTACGGCGAAAAGCCGTGCCGCTGCGGAGCGGCGTGCTGATAGGTGCACGGACCGTGCCAGCCGAGGAGTGAACTAACAGATTGATTAAGCGAGAAAAAGGAATGGCATTCCGGGTGGGCGTTCGGATTGCCGGATAGGCAGTGGTAAAGCGCATTCGGAAAACCGAACGCGCTCTCGGCGGCGCTGGTTGCGCATTATTGAGCCAACCGCAGGTCCGAATCGGGATTCTCGATACCCGGCTTACGCCAGAATCTTGAGCGAAACGCCTTCCAGAATGTCTTTCACCTTCTTTTCGTAAGCCTGCATATGCGGGGCGACGGCATGGTCCTTAAGTGCAGCAAGGCTCTCCCATTTCTCGATAACAGTAACCAAATTCGGGTCAACAGCCTGCGCTGAAATATCGGTGGGAAGGTCGATTGCCGGGATGTATTCGATGCATCCCTTCTCCTTCAAAACGTGAGGAACATTGGCTTTGAAGATTTCAAGAAACTCGGCGAGATGGCCTTCTTTGATTCGTAGAGACGCGAGGACATGAACCATGGTTTACCTTTCAGAGGGAGGAATACGGAAGAATCGTGTCGAAAATGACCTTTGCATTCTCCCACTTTTCCAAGACGAATTCGCTCAAACGCGTTGAGCTTCGTCTGCGCTAAAGGGGGCTGAAAGTGGGCAAGCGGCGCGATGCAACGTGAGGCGCAATAGAGGGAATCGATTTCCTCGCGATTCACAATGAGGAAACACCGCTGAATCTCCCCTTCCGCGCTTCAACCTAAGGTCACGGGAAGCAGCCGCACGCGCGTCTCGTCAAACGAAATCGACACCTTTGACCCTTCCACCGGCACCCGGCTCATCGATGGGTCGTCGATCTGGACGAGGATTTCGCCGTACTCCGTCGCGACAAAGCTCTCGACGCTGGAGCCGAGATAGACGTTGGTCGAGACGGTGCCGTCACAGGCACCTTCGCCGGCGGGGCCGAGACGGAGTGACTCGGGGCGCGCCATCAGCAGCGCGGTCTTGCCGACGCCCGGCGCCATCGATCCGGCCATCACCGGCTTGCCGTTGAGCGTGCAGGCGATGGGTCCTGCGTTCGTCGAAGCGCCGTCGACGACCTCGACCGGGAAGAAGGCGACTTTGCCGACGAAGCCTGCGACGAACTGCGAATCGGGGCGTTCGTAGATCTGCGAGGGCGGCCCGACCTGCTGGATGACGCCTTCCTTCATGACGACGACGCGGTCGGACAGGCTCATCGCTTCGACCCGGTCGTGCGTCACGTAGATCGCGGTGATGCCGAGCGTCTTCTGGATGCGACGGATTTCGACGCGCATCTGTTCGCGCAGCAGCGCGTCGAGGTTGGACAGCGGTTCGTCGAGCAGCAGCACCTGCGGGCGCACAACCAGGCTGCGCGCCAGCGCCACGCGCTGTTGCTGCCCGCCCGAAAGGCGTCCCGGCGAACGCTTGGCAAGCGCCTTGAGTCCGACGAGGTCGAGCGCTTCCATCACACGCGTTTCGAGTTCCGCCGGGGCAACTTTGCGCACGCGTAATCCGTAAGCGACGTTGTCGAACACGTCGAGATGCGGGAACAGGCCGTAGGACTGGAAGACGGTGGCTGTCGCGCGCGCGTTGGGTGGCAGATAGGTCACGTCCTCGCCACCGATGCGGATGCGACCTTTGGTCGGTAGCTCGAAGCCGCCGATCATGCGGAGCATCGTCGTCTTGCCGCAGCCGGAGGGGCCGAGGAGTGTAACCAGTTCGCCGCCGCCAATCTCCAGCTGGGCGTCGCGCACGGCGTGTACGTCCGACTTTGTCTTGGCGTCCCGGAAGGTCTTGGTCACCTGTTCGAGGTACACCGGTACGGATTTTTGCTCCATGGATTCCTCTTGTTTGTTCTTGTCGTCTACTACTGAACGGTCACCGTCTTCTCGAGATGCTCACTCTTCTTCACGACGACTCGCATCAGGCCGAACACGGCGAGCACGATGAAGATGAGCGCCGTGGCGAGCACGCTGGCCAGCCCGAAACGGATGTTCTCGGAGAAGTTATAGATCTGGATGGTGATGTGATACCACTTGGCGCTGATCAGGAAGACGATGGCGCTGACCGCCGTCATCGAGCGCACGAAGGTGTAGGACATGCTGGAGATGAAGGCCGGGCGGATGAGCGGCAGGATCACCGTGCGGAACACCGTCGGCTGGTCGGCGCCGAGGTCGGAAGCTGCTTCCTCGATCGACGGGTCGATCTGGCGTAGCGTGGCGACGCCGCCTTCGAGACCCACCGGCAACTCGCGGATCACGTAGCAGATCACGAGGATCGCGCCGGTGCCGACGAGCAGGAACGGCGGCTCGTTGAAGGCGAGGATGTAGCTGATGCCGATCAGCGTTCCCGGCACCGCGAAGGGCGTCATCATCAAGGCTTCGAGCAGGCGCTTGCCGGGGAACTGCTTGCGCACGACCAGCACGGCGCCGATCATCGCGACGAAGCCGGCGATCGGCGTCGCGATGCCGGCCAGCGTCATCGTCGAGATCATTGCGTGCTTGCCGCGCTGCAAGGCCTCGACGATGTTCGCCGTAGTAAAGGTGTAGTCGATGCCCCAGTTCTTGACGAAGCAGCCGGCGACAATCGTGCCGTAGAGCGACACGATGAACAGGCTGGTGAGCGCGACGAATCCGAGCAGGAACAGGCGCGTCGGCTTCGACGCCAGATCGGAGAGGCGACCCGAAGGCTTGCCGGTGACGACGACGAAGGACTTCTTGGCGACCCAGGCACGCTGCGCGAAGAACGCGGTAAGCGTCGGCAGGAGCAGCAGGATCGAGAGCGCCGCGCCGTTGCCCAGCCGGTTCATCCCGGTGACTTCGATGTAGGACTCGACCGACAGCACGCGGAAGCTGCCCGAGAGCAGCAGCGGATTGGCGAAGTCGGCCAGCGAGTTGGTGAACACCAGCAGCCACGACGAGAGAATGCCCGGCATGGTCAGCGGCAAGGTCACGCGCGTGAAGGTCTGCCAGCGCGTGGCGTTGAGGTCGAGGCTCGCGTCTTCCAGCGTCGAGTCGATCGCGTCGAGCACGCCGGCCAGCGTCAGGAAGGCGATCGGGAACATCGAGATCGTCTGCACCAGCCCCAGCCCGCCGAGACCGTAGATGCTGAAGTTCTCCAGCCCGAGCAGCCCCTTGGTGATCAGCCCGTTGTTGCCGAAGAGCAGGATGATCGACAGCGTGAGCGAAAACGGTGGCGAGATCACCGGCAGCGTCGCCAGCGCCGTCACCAGCTTCTTGCCGCGCATGCTGGTGCGCGAAACGAAGAACGCAAAGACGAAGCCGATGATCGTCGACAGCGTCGCCGTCAGCGCACCCAGCTTGATCGACCCGGCCAGCGCGCCGAGGTACTGCCGGTTGGTCAGGATCTCCTTCCAGATCGCCAGCGTGAAGCGGCCTTCCTGCACGAAGGTGAGGCGCAGTGCCTCGAAGAGCGGATAGGCGACGAAGAGCAGAACGATCGCAAAGAGCACCAGGATGGCGTAACCGGTCGGCGGGTCGCGCGAGAAGGTGGCGATGCCGAAACCGAGCGCGAAGACGAAGAACGCGATCAGGGAGAGGGCGTAGGTCAGGTTGTTGAACGAGGTGAGCACGTTCTCGTCGACGGCGGCGACGATGATGCCGATGGCCGTGTCGCCTTCTGCGTTGACCACCGGCGCGAACATCAGCAGCGAATCGCTCGCGCCCAGTCGGATCGCTTCGGGCAGGACGTAGGTCTCGAGATAGGCGGCGGCCTCGATGCCGTGCTTGAATGCGGCGTCTTCCTGACGGGCATTCCAGAGTGCCTGCAACTCGACGTTGCGCGTGAAGACCTGGACTTCGTCGACTTCCGGGATGCCGCGCATGTACAGGAGATGAAGATTCGGATAGCCCTTCTGTGCCTCGTCGAGCCACGCCTCGGCGTCGCCGTCTTCCATCGGCGCGGTACGCGCCAGTGCGGTGAGCAGTTCCTTCTTGTCCTGCAGGACGGTCTTCTCGTAGCTCGCGCGCAGGACGGAGAACATCCAGGCGTCTACGATGAGGAACGCCAGCGCGGCGACGAGAAAGACGAGGATGTTCTTCTTCGTAAACAGGACAGCCTCCCGGCAAAAAACAACCCGGAGCGTGCTGCGCTCCGGGCCGGTTCTCAGGTCATGCGGGACTCATTGAATAGTCCGCGGAGTTCAGCGCTTGGAGCCGATTTCCTTGGTCCAGCGATCGAGCAGGCGGTTCTTGTTATCGGCGTCCCACTGCAGATCCTGTTTCACTGTCTTCACGTCGTCGAGACTGAACGCCACCGGGTTCTTCGTCGCCAGCTTGGAGAGCGGGACGACGTACCATTGGCCGATGATGTCCTGCGCCGTCTTCGAGAGAATCCAGTCGTACAGTTTCTTGGCGTTGACCGCGTCCTTGCCGCCCTTGACGAGCGACATCGACGCGACTTCGTAGCCGGTGCCTTCCTCCGGCATGGTGATCACGACCGGCGCGCCTTCGACCTTGAGCTTGACCATGTCGTGCGCATAGCCGATGGCCA
>ERZ650312.2494-NODE-2494-length-10052-cov-3.481945_pt1 | contig 10052 bp, 9 predicted proteins | sample MGYA00376248_ERZ650312 | MGnify/ENA primary metagenome ERZ650312 (study PRJEB26733, sample SAMN07839316) | wastewater metagenome | biome: urban; feature: wastewater treatment plant; material: waste water | place: USA: North Carolina | collected 2016-07-28 ... | reverse complement strand
GGCTTGCTCCCGCCGTCCAGCAGCCGGTAGAGGTTGGCGATGTTGGCGGTGGTGGTGGTCGAGGCGTTCGCCACCAGGGATTCCGACAGGCTGACCAGGGCCATCAGGCTCTCGCGGCGGCGCATGATCGCGGTGCGCTCGGCCTCCTCGGTGTCGAGGCGGTGCAGCGTTTGGGCGGTCTGCTGGCGGAGGTTGCCGGTGATCGCCACCACGGTCGCGCGCATCGCGGCGCCGAGTTGCGGGTCGAAGCCCTGGGCGTCGAGCTGGGCCAGGGTCTGGGCCATGGCGCCGAGCTGTTCGTCGAGCAGGCTGCGGATCTGCTCTGCCTCCGGGCGGCCGTCGACCCGCGGCAGCCGGTCGACCAGCGCGCTGATGCGGGCGTCGTGGTCGGCCAGGCGCCGCACCGTGTCCATCGCGGGCATCACCCGGTCGACGATGTTGCTCTGGGTGGATACGACCTGCTGGAAGCTGAACCAGGCCATCAGCGCGATGGCGACGGTCAGCAGGGCCGCCGTGGCGAACACGACCAGCAGCTTGCCGATCAGCCCCGGGCGCAGATAGAGCGCCTTGAGCCGGGCGAGGGTGCTCTCGGTGGGCGGGCGGGTGTGAATGGTCGTGACCCCGGGGCGTGCGTTAGACTCCGATTCTGCATCACGGCCCCAGGGTGGGCAATGCGCGGGCGACGCATACGCACAGGCCGGCGCTTCACGGAAACGCTTCCATGACCATATTCGGTGCCCGCGCGGCGTGCTGCGCGGCCGGGCTCGCGGCACTCCTCCTGTCTCCCGCGTCGTCGGCGGCCCCGGCGGCGGAGATCCTGCGCTGGGAGCCGCCCTTCTCCTATTCGAGCCCCGCGACGCGGCAGCCCTACGCCGCGCCGGCCAAGGCCCGCCGGGCCTGGAAGCTGTGTGTGGTGGTGCCCCACCTGAAGGACGCCTACTGGCTGGCGGTCAACTACGGGATGATCGACGAGGCCCGGCGGCTCGGTGTGCACATGCAGGTGCTCGAGGCCGGCGGCTACCCCAATCTCGCGCGCCAGCGCAGCCTGGTCCAGGCCTGCGCCGAGGCGGCCGACATGGACGCGGTGATCCTCGGCACGGTGTCCTTCGACGGGTTGTCGGACCTGCTGCGCGAGGTGAGCCGCAGGAAGCCGGTGCTGGCCACCGTCAACGACATCGCCGACGCAGGCCTCGCCGCCAAGGTGGGAGTGTCGTGGTACGACATGGGGCGGCAGGTCGGCGAGTATCTGGCCGGGCTGCCCGCCGCAGGCCAGGCCCGGGTGCCGGTCGCCTGGTTCCCCGGGCCGCGGGACGCCGGCTGGGTGCCCTTTGTGGACAGGGGTTTCCGGGACGCGATCCGTGGCAGCCGGATCGCCATCGTCAGCACCGGCTGGGGCGACACCGACAAGACGGTGCAGCGCGACCTCGTCCAGGAGGCCCTCGACGCGCACCCCGAGGTGCGCTACCTGGTGGGCAACGCGATGATGGCCGAGGCAGCGGTGGGGGTGCTGCGGGAGCGGGACTCGGACGGGTGGCCGGGCGGTCGTTCGGGGGGCATCGGGGTGCTGTCCACCTACTTCACCCCGGGCGTCTATCGGGGCATCGTGCGCGGCAAGATCCTGGCCGCGCCCACCGATTCGCCGGTGCTGCAGGGGCGGCTGTCGGTGGATCAGGCGGTGGAGCTGCTGGAAGGGCGGCGCTACGCGCGGCACATGGGGCCGGTGATCCGGCTGGTGGACCGCCGCAGCCTGCCCCACCTCGACCTCGATGAGTCGATGCCGCCGCCCACCTTCACGCCCCAGTTCCGCTACCCGCCGCGCTGACGGGCGCGGCGTTCAGCTGCCGGGCTTGTCGAGCCGGGCGGTGGCCTCGGCTTCCTTCATGCCGTCCCGGAAACCTTTGACGGCGCCACCCAGGTCTTCGCCCATGTTGCGCAGCTTCTTGGTGCCGAAGACCAGCATCACGATCACCAGCACGATCAGCCAGTGCCAAACGGAAAAACTGCCCATTTCGTGTTCCTCTAGGTTGGAGCGCGGGCCGGCGGCCCGGCGGCAGGGGCCTCAGCCCCCGGTGGCGGACATCATGCGGATGACGCGGTGCTGCGTGTTGCCGAAGTCGTGGCGGGCGGGCTTGTGGGCGAGGCCGGCCTGCAGCGCGGCGAGGATTTCGGCGTCGCTGCGGCCGCTGCGCATCAGCTGGCGGAAATCCACCGCCTCGTCGCGGCCGAGGCACAGGTGCAGGGTGCCGTTGGCGGCCAGCCGGATGCGGTTGCAGGTGTCGCAGAAGTGCTGCGAGATCGCGGTGATGAAGCCGATCTGGAACTTGCGGTCGGGCGAAACCAGGTAGCGCGCCGGCCCGCCGCCGGGCACCACGCCGTCGATGAGGCCGAACTGCGCGCGCATGCGCTGCATCACCGGCCGCAGGTCGATGAAGCCGGCGTTCCGGCCGGACTGGCCGACCGGCATGGTCTCGATCAGGCGCAGGATGAAGCCCCGCGCCATGCAGTATCCGGCCATCGCCTCGATCTCCTCGTGGGCGGTGTCGGGCAGCGCGACCATGTTGATCTTGATCTGCCGGAAGCCCAGCCCGCGGGCCGCCTCCAGGCCGTCGAGGATCTGCGGCAGCACGTCGCGCCGGGCGATGGACTGCACGCGGGCGCGGTCGAGGGAGTCCAGGCTCACGTTGAGCCGCGTGACGCCGGCCCGGCGCAGGTCTTCGGCGCACGCCGCGAGCCGGGTGCCGTTGGTGGACAGGGACAGATCGCGGATGCCCGGCACCGCGGCGAGGCGGGCGGCGAGCTCCGGCAGGTTGCGGCGCAGCAGCGGTTCGCCGCCGGTCAGCCGGATGCGCTCGACCCCCTGGCGGGCGAAGAGGCCGGCGAGCCGTTCGAGCTCGTCGAAGCTCAGCCACTCGCGGGGCTCGTCGTCGCTCTGGAAACCTTCGGGCATGCAGTAGGTGCAGCGCAGGTCGCAGCGGTCGGTGACGGACAGCCGCAGATAGCTGATGTGCCTGCCCAAGCCGTCGATGAGCATCGTGTCCTCGTCTGGTCAAAAGGGCCCGGGGTGCCGCTGGCGGGTGCCCCGGGGCGGGGTGGAAGGGGCGCCGGGGCTCAGAAGCTCTTCGATACCGCAAACACCACGCGCTGGTCGAAGATCTTCAGGCCGGCGGGGGAGCCATACACCTTGTGGCTGGAGGTGATGTCGGTGTCGTGGTAGCGCAGGTCGAAGGTGAGGCCGACGAACTTCTTGCTCACGCCGAGGTTCCAGTGGTGCCAGCCCTGGGCGCCGGTGCCGTCGAGCTGCTGGTAGCCGTAGCTGCCGTCGAGGGTGACGCCGTAGGGCAGGGCCATCTTGGGATGAACGGCGTAGTTGATGCCCTTCCAGCCTTCGACGCCGAACCAGTCGTTGAGGGTGGGGGTGACCTCGAACTTCAGGTTGAAGTCGCCGAACTGCTTCCAGGCATACATGTACAGTTCGGTGTAGTTGTACTTGTTGGCACCCGGGTACTCGTAGTCGAATAGCATCACGTTGTAGCCGATGTCGGTGGCGCCGATGGTGCCGGTCTTGCCGATGTAGGGGCCGACCACGGCGCTGATGTCGGGGGCGCTGGCGAACTTGTTGGTGGAGCCGAAGAAGCCGGCGTAGAAGCCGCTCGGGTGGCTCCAGGTGATCGAGCCCTGGACGGCGGGGATCTGGCCGTCGTTGGTCTCGGACTCGCCGCGGAAGACGTAGTCGGTGGCGAACTTCATGTTGGCGCCGAAGGTGCCGCCGAAGAGGGTCTCGGCGTCGTCGGCGGCCATGGCGGAGTGGGTCAGGGCCACGGCCATGCCGGCGATGGCAAGTCTGGACAGCGTTTTCATTTGATGCTCCCTAATCGTCATTCGGACGGTGATTCGAACCTTCGGTGAAGATCGCTTCAGGGCGGATGATGGAGATCCGGTATGAACGGCAGTCCCCGAAAACGTGAATGCGCGGGCGCGTCCTGTTAATGGACGCGAGCCGGCCAGGGAGGCCGCTCCGCCGCGCCGGGCCTGGGCGGGCGGGGGGCGCCGGGGGCTGGCGCGGCCGGCGTCTACAAAGCCTGTTAACGTGGGTTAACCGAATGCCGCCCCAGGCTTACCAAACCGCGGCGAACCGTTCATGGCCGGCGGATAAGCTGTGATCCGTGGAAGGCTTCATGGCGAAGCCGATCTTTACCGGGAGATGCGGTCATGGCTGTTTCGAGAAGAGAGTTCCTGAAGGCGTCCGTCGCGACCAGTGTTGCCGCCGGCAGCCTCAGCTGGTTCGGCGCGAGCGAGGTGTTCGGTGCCGACACGGTGGTGATCCCCAGCGCGAGCCACTGGGGGCCGTTCAAGGCGGTGGTCAAGAAGGGCGTGCTGGTGGGTGTGCAGCCGCTGCCCGGCATCGACGCGATGCCCACCAAGATGCTCACCGAGGGCCTGATCAGCCGCGTCTATCACAAGAGCCGCGTGATGTACCCGATGGTCCGCAAGTCCTACCTGGCCAACCCGATGGGCGACACCAAGCCCCATCTGCGCGGCAAGGAGCCCTTCGTGCGGGTGACCTGGGACGAGATCCTGGCCCTCACCGCCAACGCGATCCTCACCACCGCCGAGCAGCACGGCAACGAGGCGCTGTTCAGCTCGAGCTACGGCGGCTGGTCCCACGCCGGCCTGCTGCGCCCGCAGGTGCTGCAGGGGCGCCTGTTCGGCCTGATCGGCGGCCACTCGGTGACCACCGGCGACTATTCGGGCGGCGCCTCGCAGATCAGCCTGCCCCACATCATCGGCGACATGGAGGTGTATTCGCCCCAGACCGCCTGGGAAGTGATCGCCGAGCACACCGAGGTGATGGTGTGGATCGGCTGCGACCCCTGGAAGAACAACCGCATCGAATACACGGTGGCCGACCACCAGATGTTCCCGCGCTGGAAGCAGATCAAGGAGCGCGGCGTCAAGTTCATCTCGATCAACCCGCAATACACGCCCACCGACACCGCGCTCGGCTCGGAATGGGTGAAGATCATCCCCAACACCGACACCGCGCTGTTCCTGGCGATGGCCTACCACGTGTATACGACGGGCAAGTACGACAAGGCCTACCTGGGCAAGTACACCGTGGGCTTCGACAAGTTCCTGCCCTACCTGCTCGGCAAGGACGCCGACGGCACCCCGCCGAAGACCCCCGAATGGGCCGCCAGGATCACCGGCATCCCGGCCCAGAAGATCGTCGAGCTGGCCGAGCTGTTTGCCAGCAAGCGCACCCAGTTTGCCGGCGCCTGGTCGCTGCAGCGCGCCCACCACGGCGAGATGACCCACTGGGCGATCATCAACTTTGCAGCCATGCTGGGCAAGATCGGCAAGCCGGGCGAAGGCGTCGGCTTCAGCTGGCACTACGGCGGTGGCGGCATGCCCCAGTCCACCAAGCCGATGCCGGTGGGCCTCTCCCAGGGCCGCAACCCGGTCAAGACCCGCTGCCCGGCCTCGCGGATCAGCGAGATGCTGATGAACCCCGGCAAGCAATACACCCGTGACGGCGCCGTGCACACCTACCCGGACGCGCGCCTGATCTACAACGCCGGCAACAACTTCATGTCCCACCAGCAGAACACCAACGAGCTGATCCGGGCCATGAACAAGCAGGTGCACACGGTGATCAACCAGGACCCGTGGTGGTGCGCCTCGTCGCGCTTTGCCGACATCGTGCTGCCGGCCACCTCGGCGCTGGAGCGCCCCGACATCAGCAGCGGCGGCACCTACAGCAACGACAAGATCTACGCGATGCGCCAGGTGATCAAGCCCTACGGCGAGAGCCTCGACGACTTCGAGATCTTCAGCCGCCTCGGCGAGCTGATGGGCGTCGGCTACCAGTTCACCGAGGGCCTCACGGTGATGCAGATCCTCGAAAACGCCTACAAGAACGCCGAGACCAAGGTGCCGTTTGCCGAGTTCTGGGAGAAGGGCATCGTGCACCTGGAGGTGCCCGAGAAGATGCGCCAGTGGGTGCGCCACGGCGACTTCTACACCGACCCGGTCAAGCACCCGCTGCACACCAGGTCGGGCAGGATCGAGCTGTACTGCGACGAAATCGCCAGCTTCAAGGTGCCCGACTGCCCGCCGATCCCGAAATTCCTCGAGCCGGCGGAATACCTCGGCAACGCCAGGCCGGGCCAGGTGCACGTGGTCAGCCCGCACCCCTTCAACCGGGTGCATAGCCAGATGGCCCAGGCCGACGTGCGCAAGTACGAGAACGTGAAGGGCCGCCAGCATGTGCGCATCAGCGTCGAGGACGCCGCCGCCAACGGCATCAAGAGCGGCGACCTGGTCGAGCTGTACAACGAGCGCGGCGCGCTGATCGCCGGCGCGGTGGTGACCGACCAGATCATGAAGGGTGTGGTCAGCCTCGAGGAGGGCAACTGGATCCAGCTCGACTCCCGCGGCCGCTGCAACAGCGGGGCGATCAACATGATCACCACCAGCGTCGCTTCCAGCGGCCTCAGCCAGGCCACCAGCGCCAACACCTGCATCGCCAGCCTCAAGAAGTGCACCGATGCCGAGGGTGAGAACAAGGCCTACGATCCGCCGCCGGTCGAGCGCAGCGGCAAGCTGGCCCTCAATGTGGCCGGCATGAAGCTGGTCGAGCGCGCCGCCAAGCTGAAGGGCGTCACGACGGCCAACATGACGCCGGGCGAGAAGCTGTTCTACGAGCGCTGCACCCTGTGCCACGTGCCCCGCGAGCCGGGCGACTACACCAAGAAGCAGTGGCACGGCATCACCCAGAGCATGTTCCCGCGGGCCGGCCTGAACGACCAGGAGAAGGAGATCGTGCTGAAGTTCCTGGAGGCCAACGCCAAGGACGCGGGCCCGATGTAAGGCCGCGCGGGTTCAGCCGGAGCGGGCCGGGAGCCCGCTCCTGTCACGTCAAAATCTGAAGGAGAACGAAAATGAAATCCCTTTGCATGACCCTCCTCGTCGTGATCGCCGGCGGCCTCGCCGGCCAGGCCGTGGCGAGCCCGGAGCTGGCGAAATCGAAGAACTGCATGGGCTGCCATGCCGTCGACCGCAAGATGGTCGGCCCCGCCTACAAGGACGTGGCCGCCAAGTACAAGGGCGACAAGAAGGCCGCCGACGCCCTCGCCGCGACGATCAAGGCCGGCGGCTCCGGCAAGTGGGGCCCGGTGCCGATGCCGCCCAACAACGTGACCGACGACGAGGCGAAGAAGCTCGCCCAGTGGGTGCTGTCCCTCTGAGCTTGCTGGAGCGCGAGTCATGAAGCTTCGTATCCAGTACTTTGCCGGCCTGCGGGAAGCCCTCGGCGTGGGCGGCGAAGAGGTCGAGCCGCCGGCGGGCATCACCACCGTCGGGGCCCTGCGGGACTGGCTGGCCGGGCAGGGGCGCGAGGCGCTGGCCAGCGCGAAGAACCTGCGCTGCGCGGTCAATCAGCAGATGGCGGGCTTCGGCGCGGCGCTTCGCAGCGGCGACGAGGTGGACTTCTTCCCGCCGGTGACCGGCGGCTGAGCACGCCAGCGCTTCGCGGGAGGCGCTGGAAGCGCGCGAGTCCCCACCCCTTGCGCCACGGGCGGTGCTCCCGCGCCGTCCGATCCGTTTGAGCACCCCTACGATCACCGACGGCCGCATGGCGGTGGCCGGGCCTTGAAGGCCGGGGGCCCGGGCGGCGGTGGATTGGCGCGTGCTGATTTACTGCTAGACTCAAACGCATGATCGCCTCGTTCACCGCGCCCCCAGGGTGGGCGGTCCCGCCTTGCCTCGCTGCGGCGCCCCCTCGGGCCGCGGGCCCTGCGGCGGCTCCGGCGCGGGGGCCTGGTGTCGGCCGCCTCGGCGTGGGGCGCGGCCGGTGAGCGCGCTGCTGGCCGCCGGGCTGTTGCCGGGGCTGGCCGTGCTCGGGTTCAACTGGCTGATCCGCCGCAGCCTCGCGGCGCCACGGGTGCCCGAGGTGGGTGAGCCCGTGGGCCTGCCGTGGCAGGCGGTGCGGATCGCCACCGCGCGCGGGCGCAGCCTGTTCGGGTGGTTCATCCCGGCCGGCGAACGGGCACCGGCGCTGGCCATCGTCCATGGCTGGGGTGGCAACGCGGAGCTGATGCTGCCCCTGGCCGCGCCGCTGCATCGGGCGGGCTACGCGCTGCTGTTCTTCGACGCCCGCTGCCACGGCCGCAGCGATGGCGACAGCTTCGCGTCGCTGCCGCGCTTTGCCGAAGATCTCGGCGCCGCCGTCGACTGGCTGCGCGGCCGGCCGGAGGTGGCGCCGGAGCGGGTCGGCGTGATCGGCCACTCGGTGGGGGCCGGTGCGGCGCTGCTGCTGGCGTCGCGACGCCACGACCTGGCCGCGGTGATCAGCCTGGCCGCGTTTGCCCACCCGGCCGCGATGATGCGGCGCTGGCTGGCGGCCAAGGGGGTTCCGTATTGGCCGGTGGGCGCCTATATCCTGTGGTACGTCCAGCGGGTGATCGGCCACCGCTTCGACGACATCGCGCCCTGCCACACGATCGCCCGGGTGCGCTGCCCGGTGCTCATCGTCCACGGCTGCGACGACGGGGTGGTGCCGGTCTCCGAGGCCGAACAGATCTACGCCAGCCGCGGGGCTGCCCGCGCCCGGCTGCTCCTGATGCCCGGCAGCCACGACGAGTACGCCGACCTGGAGCGCAACCTCGGCGCGGTGGTCGGCTTTCTCGACGAAGCCATGGGTGTGCGCTGAGCCCGGGCAACTTTTCTGCCGCGCCCGCGGTCCATGGGTCTGCTGCAAACGTTTAATCGTGACAACATCAAAACCAAAGGGAGAACCTGCCATGCCCATGAATCAGGAAAGCGTATGGACCAAGCGTTACCAGGATGCGGGCGATGATTATCTGTTCGGCACGGAGCCGAACCGTTTTCTGGCTCATCGCGTCGACCTGCTCCAGGAAGGCCGAACGGCCTTGTCGGTGGCCGATGGCGAGGGCCGCAACTCGGTGTGGCTGGCCGAACAGGGGCTGGCGGTGACGGCCGTCGAGATCTCGTCCGTGGCCGTGCACAAGGCCCGTCGCCTCGCCGCCGGGCGCAAGGTCGAGGTGGACTTCATGCAGGCCGACATGCTGGCGCCGGGCTGGCCGCCGGCTGAACTGCAGGGGGCCTTCGACTGGGTCGTCGGCATCTTCATCCAGTTCGTCGGCCCGGAATGGCGGGAGCGCCAGTTCGAGGTCATGAAGCAGCTCACCCGGCCGGGTGGGCGCATCCTGCTCCAGGGCTACACGCCGAAGCAGCTCGAATACCGCACCGGCGGCCCGTCGGCGGTGGAAAACCTGTACACCGCGGAGAGCCTGCGCGAGGCTTTCGCCGACTGGGAAATCGAGGAGCTCGTCGAGTACGAGGAGGACATCGTCGAGGGGGCCGGCCACAAGGGCCGCTCGGCGCTGATCGGCCTCGTCGCGCGCAAGCCCTGACCGCCGACGCCAAAGAAGCAGGCCGGTGCCGTGACAAGGCTCGCCGAATCCGGGCGGGATTCGTAGGATAATGCCGTGTGCGCACCGGGAGGTGTCGCAGGCTTTGGGGTTCGCGGGTGCCATGACTGCGCCCGCGGGCAGACCCGACCACTGTCGGATGAGCCAGGAGGCTCGTCCGCCTTCACGGGATTTATCGATGATTTCAGGCAAGAAGACGCCGGCGGCCTATCTCGGCTTCGCGGCAGTGGTGGTTTTGAGTGCAGTGTCCGGCCCGGCTGCGGCCGAGAGCGAGCTGAGCCCTTCCGAGTGGAGCAGCCTGCCCGATTACTGCAAGGCCGCCATGCTCCAGTCGGGCTATCGCCACATCGTGCCGAGCACCAACACCCTCACCGTGCCCTGGGCGCGCGCGCAAGGCTTCAACGAGCACGGCCTCGCCGGCGCGCACCACTTCTGCATGGGGCTGGTCCATATGGACCGGGCCAGGATGGGGCGGGGCAGCTATAAGGACGCGATCGGCGAGTTGGGTTATTCCCAGTCGCAGATGGAGCCCACCGACCGTGGCTACGCCTATGCGACCAGCTATCTCGGGACAGCCAATTACCGCGCCGGCAACCGGGG
>ERZ650312.2491-NODE-2491-length-10055-cov-10.575200_pt1 | contig 10055 bp, 10 predicted proteins | sample MGYA00376248_ERZ650312 | MGnify/ENA primary metagenome ERZ650312 (study PRJEB26733, sample SAMN07839316) | wastewater metagenome | biome: urban; feature: wastewater treatment plant; material: waste water | place: USA: North Carolina | collected 2016-07-28 ... | reverse complement strand
TGATGATGAAAATATTTGACATGCAAACTAGTGCAAATATACCAGCACACAAAACTGAAAATAAACACAGAAAAAGGAGAACAGAAATATGTTGGAGAAAATCAAGGAAATCGTAGCAGATCAGTTAGGAATCGACGAGGATGATATCAAATTAGAGTCAAACTTCAAGGAGGATCTTGAGGCAGATTCATTAGATCTTTTCGAGCTTGTAATGGCACTCGAGGAGGAGTACGGAGTAGAAATCCCTTCAGAGGATTTAGAGAAAATCGCAACAGTAAACGACATCATTGAGTATCTTAAGAACAAAGGTGTAGAGGCTTAAAAGACATGGAGACAAGAATAACAAAGCTTCTTGGAATCAAATATCCGGTCATTCAGGGTGGCATGGCATGGGTAGCAACCCATGAGCTTGCCAGCGCTGTGTCCAATGCAGGCGGACTTGGCATCATCGGAGCAGGCGGAGCCCCGGCTTCATGGGTAAAGGAGCAGATAGTCGCTGCAAAGAAGGAGACAGATAAGCCGTTCGGAGTCAACCTCATGCTTATGAATCCGGAGGCCGATGAGATAGCAAAAATCATCGCCGAGGAAAAGGTAAAGGTAGTCACCACCGGCGCAGGAAATCCTGCAAAGTACATGGATATGTGGAAAGAAGCAGGCGTCATCGTAATCCCTGTAGTTGCAAGCGTAGCACTCGCAAAGCTCATGGAGAGAGGCGGGGCAAGTGCAGTAATCGCCGAGGGAATGGAGTCAGGCGGACATATCGGAGCACAGACTACCATGACACTTGTGCCACAGGTTGTTGATGCAGTGAGCATCCCTGTTATCGCAGCAGGCGGAATTGCAGACAACAGAGGCTTTAATGCGGCATTTGCACTCGGTGCGGAGGCAGTCCAGATGGGTACACGCTTTGTCACCGCAAAAGAATCGATAGTACATGAAAACTATAAGCAGAAGGTCATTAAGGCCAAGGATATAGATTCCGAGGTTACAGGAATGAGCACAGGTCATCCGATCAGAGTACTCAGAAACAAGATGACCAGACAATATCTCAAGCTGGAAAAGGAAGGAGCTCCATTTGAAGAGCTCGAAAAAATGACACTTGGCGCACTCAGAAAAGCCGTTGTAGACGGAGATACCGTATATGGCAGCGTCATGGCAGGTCAGAGCGCAGGCCTCGTAAAGAAAGAGGAAACCTGCAAAGAAATCATTGAGGATGTAGTGGGACTGAACAAATAGACAGTATTCACTTTTACATGCAAATTTAAGGATACCGGGCCGCCTGCAAAGAGTGGCTTACGGTATCCTGTCAGAAATAAGGAGAAACCGAAAATGGGTAAGAGAGTATTTATGTTTCCCGGACAGGGCTCACAGTATATAGGAATGGGTAAGGAGTTTTACGATACAATGCCAAATGCAAAGGCAGTAATCGACCTTGCCAGTGAACAGACAGGCTTGGATATTCCGGCATTATGCTTTGAGGAAAATGACAAGCTGAATATTACAGAGTACACACAGATATGTATGCTTGCAGTTGAGGCAGCTATATATCAGGCAATCATTGACAAAGGTATCACACCTGATGTCACAGCAGGCTTAAGCCTTGGGGAATATGGTGCTCTCATCGCATCAGGAGCCATGACTATGGCAGATGCATTTGCAGTTGTCAGAAAAAGAGGAATCTACATGCAGGAGGCAGTTCCTACAGGTGGAGCCATGACAGCGGTTTTAGGACTTGATCCGCAGGTCATTGAGGATATCTGCAAAAAGACAGCAGATGAGACAAATTCAGTGGTATCGGTAGCCAACTATAACTGCCCGGGACAGATTGTTATCACAGGAGAAAAGGCAGCAGTAGATGCCGCCGCAGCAGCATGCAGCGAGGCAGGCGCCAAGAGATGCGTACCGCTCAAGGTCAGCGGACCTTTCCACTCAGCAATGCTTAAGGGTGCAGGAGAAAAGCTCGCAGATGCACTTGAGAGTGTAGAAATCCACGATATCAAGGTGCCATATATCACAAACGTCACAGCAGACTATGTGAAGTCACCGGCAGACGTCAAGGATTATCTGACAAAGCAGGTTTCATCGTCAGTACGCTGGCAGCAGACCATCGAGCGCCTTATCGCAGACGGTGCAGATGAGTTCGTGGAAATCGGACCGGGACGCTCACTCAGCGGATTTATGAGAAAGATAAATAGAGACGTAAAAGTCGTAAACATAGACAAACTGGAGGATTTTGAAAAGTATGTTAACAGGTAAAAATGCCCTGGTTACAGGCGCAAGCCGCGGAATTGGAAGACAGATAGCTCTTACACTTGCCGCAGCACACGCCTTTGTAATAGTAAATTATAATGGTTCAAAGGAAAAGGCAGATGCCGTTGTTGCAGAGATAAAGGCAGCAGGCGGTGATGCAGTTTCTTATCAGTGCAATGTATCTGATTTTGACGAGTGCCAGAATATGATAACAGCGCTCATCAAGGAGTACAAGCACATAGATATCCTCGTAAACAACGCAGGAATCACAAGAGACGGTCTCATCATGAAGATGAGCGAGGCAGACTATGACGCAGTGCTCGACACAAACCTTAAGGGTGCGTTCAACACAATCCGTCATATGTCACGCTATTTCTTGAAGCAGAAATCAGGAAGAATTATCAATATTTCATCAGTTTCCGGCATACTCGGAAATGCAGGACAGGCCAACTACAGCGCCAGCAAGGCAGGAGTTATAGGACTCACAAAGGCTGTAGCCAGAGAGCTTGCCAGCCGGGGAATCACAGCAAACGCAGTGGCACCGGGCTTTGTAGAGACAGAGATGACAGATGTGCTTGCCGATGCGGCAAAGGAGAATCTTTTATCACAGATTCCGCTTGGCAGACCGGGAAACACAAAGGATATCGCAAACGCAGTATTATTTTTAGCATCAGATGCAGCAGGCTACATCACAGGCCAGGTGCTGTCTGTTGACGGAGGAATGGCAATATGAGTAGAAGAGTAGTTGTAACAGGACTTGGAGCAGTAACACCAATCGGAAATAATGTGGACGATTTCTGGACATCGGTAAAGGCCGGAAAAATCGGATTTGACCACATCACAAAATTTGACACAACAGATTATAAATGTCACATTGCAGCAGAGCTTAAGGATTTTAACCCACAGGATTTTATGGACAGAAAGGCAGCAAAGAGAATGGAGCCATTCTCACAGTACGCTGTAGCTGCAGCAAAGCAGGCAATTGATGACAGCGGACTTGATATCGAAAAGGAAGATCCATACATGGTTGGATGTGCCATCGGTTCAGGTATCGGAAGTCTTCAGGCTATGGAGCGCGAGACACAAAAGCTTTATGAAAAGGGACCAAACAGAGTCAATCCTCTGCTTGTTCCGCTTATGATCTGTAACATGGCAGCAGGAAATGTTTCTATCCAGTTCGGTCTCAAGGGAAAGAGTATCAATGATGTAACAGCCTGTGCTACAGGAACAAACACAATCGGTGAGGCATACAGAAGCATCCAGTACGGTGAGGCTGACGTGATGGTAGCCGGTGGTACAGAGGGCAGTGTATGTCCTATCGGAATCGCAGGATTTACAGCACTTACAGCGCTTTCTACAGTAGATGATCCGGCAAAGTGCTCACTTCCGTTTGACAAGAACAGAAGCGGCTTTGTAATGGGTGAGGGCGCAGGAGTAGTTATCCTTGAAGAGCTTGAGCATGCAAAGGCAAGAGGTGCAAAGATTTATGCAGAGGTAGTCGGATACGGCTGCTCATCGGATGCATACCATATCACATCTCCGCAGGAGGATGGCGCAGGCGCAGCAAGAGCCATGACCAATGCCATGAGCGATGCAGGTGTCACACCGGCAGATGTAAAATACATCAATGCTCACGGAACAGGCACACATCACAATGATCTCTTTGAGACAAGAGCAATCAAGCTTGCGTTCGGTGATGAGGCTGCAAATCTTAAAATCAATTCAACAAAGTCTATGATAGGACATCTGCTCGGAGCAGCGGGAGCTGTTGAGTTTATAACATGTGTGAAGGAAATCCAGGATGGATTTATACATAAGACTGTTGGCTATGAGACTCCTGATGAGGAGATTGACCTCAATTACTGCAAGGACAGCTATGAGGAGCCTGTTGAGTATGCACTTAGCAATTCACTGGGATTCGGTGGACATAATGCAAGTATTCTGCTCAAGGCTTATAAATAAATAGCTTCTGCTTTTTTAGGGGCTTCGCGCATTTAGGCTGTGAGGTCCGGTGGAGCACACAGTATATTCCTCATAAAAAATATGAAGTCAGTCACGGCATTTTGCACGGACAGGCTGTGATATGGTGTTAGTGCTTCATGCTATTGGAGCGGATGGAACGCCGTGACAGTTCATATTTTTCATTCAGAACACACTGTGTGCTTTCCGGCTCCACGTTATTGAGCGCGAAGCGTGTAGATAGTTTGGAGTAAATTGAGAAAGGATAGATGTATATGTCAGTTTTGAATACGCAGCAGATTATGGATATTCTGCCGCACCGCAGTCCGTTTCTTCTCATTGATACGGTTGAGGAACTGGAGCCGGGCGTAAAGTGTGTGGCTAAGAAGAATGTGACTATGAATGAGCCACATTTTATGGGACATTTTCCGGGAAATCCGGTGATGCCGGGAGTGCTTATTATTGAGGCTTTGGCGCAGACCGGTGCAGTTGCCATTCTTTGTCAGGATGAGTGGAAGGGCAAGACTGCATATTTTGCAGGCATCAATAATGCCAAGTTCAAGCAGAAGGTGGTTCCGGGAGATACGCTGGAGCTGACCACTGAGATTATAAAGGTTAAGGGTCCTATCGGTGTGGGCAAGGCTGTTGCCAGGGTAAACGGCAAGGTTGCCTGTATGGCGGAGCTTACATTTGCAATAGGTTAATTGCATAAGGAGACATGATGAAGTTATTCAAGAAGAAAGATAAAAATATAGAAGCTGAAGAGACTTTAGCAAAGAACGCTGAGAGCGCAAAAACAGCCGCAGATGGCAAAAATGCCGGTGCAGCACAGGAAACAAAAGAGGATGTCCCTGAGACAATCGTTTGTCCCAAGTGTGGCAAGACTGTGCTCAAATCAGTTGTAAAACAGCACAAATACGTCTGCTATGAGTGTAATTATTATTTCCGTGTGCGTGCTAAAAACAGAATCAGAATGGTTTCCGACAAGGAAGCATTTGAGCCATGGTTTACAGAGCTTACAACAGGAAATCCTCTCAATTTCCCTGAGTATGAGGAGAAAATTGCAAAGACTCAGGAGAAAACAGGACTTTCTGAGGGCATTGTCATCGGTAAGACAAAGATTTACGGCGAGGAGACAGTGCTTGGTGTAATTGATTCAAGATTTATGATGGGAAGCATGGGTCATGTGGTTGGTGAGAAAATCACAAGCGCATTTGAGCGTGCCACAGAGGAAAGACTTCCGGTTATATTATTCTGCTGTTCAGGCGGTGCCAGAATGCAGGAGGGTATCATTTCACTGATGCAGATGGCAAAGACCTCAGCCGCAGCAAAGCGTCATTCAGAGGCAGGACTTTTATATGTGCCTGTACTCACAGATCCTACAACAGGTGGTGTGACAGCCAGCTTTGCAATGCTTGGAGACATCATTCTTGCAGAGCCAAAGGCACTTATCGGCTTTGCGGGTCCTCGTGTTATCGAGCAGACCATCGGACAGAAGCTGCCTGAGGGCTTCCAGAGGGCAGAGTTCCAGCTTGAGCACGGCTTTGTGGATATGATAGTTGAGCGTGAGGATTTAAAGAAGACTCTTTACAAGATTTTACGTGCTCACAGACCTACCACTGGCTATGCCAATTTTGACCCGCTTCACTCAGACGACAATTACGAGCCGACAGAGCTTATGAAGGAGCGCGAGGCAAAGGCTAAGCCATTTAAGGTATGGGACAAGGTCAGCGCCGCAAGACAGATTAAGAGACTTGCATCGGTTGACTATATGGACTATATCTTTGATGAGTTTATGGAGCTGCACGGAGACAGATATTTCCGCGATGACCCGGCTATCGTAGGTGGAATCGCATATTTAGACGGCCAGCCGGTCACAGTTATCGGTGTCCACAAGGGAAAAGACCTTGAAGACTGCGCAAAGAGAAACTATGGTATGCCATCACCTGAGGGCTACCGCAAGGCACTGCGCCTCATGAAGCAGGCAGAGAAATTCAACCGTCCGATCATAACCTTTGTCAATACATCAGGAGCTTATCCGGGAATGGAAGCAGAGGAAAACGGACAGGGTGAGGCAATCGCAAGAAACCTTTATGAGATGAGCGGCATCAAGGTGCCAATCCTTTGTCTCATGATAGGAGAAGGCGGAAGCGGCGGAGCTTTAGCTCTTTCTGTAGGAAATGAAGTGTGGATGATGGAAAATGCCACATACTCAATCCTCTCGCCAGAAGGCTTTGCATCTATCCTCTGGAAGGACGGAAAGCGTGCAAAGGAAGCCGCAGAGGTAATGAAGATTACAGCACACGACTTAAAGGAGCTTGATGTCGTGGATGATATAATACCTGAGTTTGGCGGAGCCGACGAGGATGCCCTTTCATCAATCGGAAACTACATGAAGGGCAACATGAAGAAATTCTTGGAAAAAGAAAGCAAATTGACAAAGGACCAGCTCTTGGAGGAAAGATACAAGCGTTTCCGCAAGTTCTAGTCCCGGAAAGGAAATTCTATGAAGATAGTTGGAACAGGAAGCTGCCTGCCACAGAGAGTGGTCTCAAACGATGACCTGGCAGCCATAATGGACACATCTGACGAGTGGATCAGCTCGCGTACAGGAATAAGAAACAGACACATTGCAACGACTGAGACAACCACCTCACTTGCCTGTGATGCAGTAAAAAGTGCGCTGCAGGATGCGGGGATTGACGGAAGTGAGATAGACTTGATAATAGCGGCAAGCGTATCCACAGACAAAATCGTTCCATCGCTCGCATGTCAGATTCAGGCTGAGATAGGTGCAGGCAGTGCAGTGGCATTTGACATAAATGCCGCATGTTCAGGCTTTTTATTCGGGCTTGCCACAGCGGATGCATATTTTAAGACCGGCAGGTTTCACAAGGCAGTCGTAGTGGGAGCAGAGGTTCTTTCAAAAATAATGGACTGGAATGACAGAAGCACCTGTGTACTTTTCGGAGACGGAGCAGGAGCAGCCGTTGTGACAGACGAGGGCGATGCTTTTAAGGGCTTTGTACAGGGCTCGGACGGAAAAGGCGGTGAGGCGCTTGACGGAGACAACCGTCCTGTAGTCAATCCGTTTACCGACAATGGAAAGCAGTCTGCACTCGGTGGCTATGTCACCATGGACGGTCCTGCTGTATACAAGTTTGCGGTAAAGACAGTGCCAAAGGCTATAAATGAGCTGCTTGATGAAATCGGCTGGAGCGCAGATGATGTGGATGTCTATGTGCTGCATCAGGCCAATATCCGTATTATTGAGTCGGTTGCCAAGAGGCTTAAGCAGCCTATGGACAAATTTCCGACCAATTTACAGCAGTGTGGAAATATTTCTGCGGCAAGTGTGCCGATTTTGCTTGATAAAGTCCGCAAAGATGGTATGATAAAGCATGAGGAAAAAATAATTTTATCAGGCTTTGGAGCAGGACTTACATGGGGAGCCTGCGCCATAGAGTGGCAATAGAAAGAGGTATTTATGACGGCAGATGAAACTTTAAATGAATTATTGGTGTGTCTGTTCAAGGATTTGACAGAGATAGAGGGCAGATGTCTGATAACAGACGAATTTTCTGATATTTCTATCAACGATATGCATATAATAGAGGCAATAGGAGTCGATGAGCCAAAGCGCTCCGGCACCGTAGCCAAGCTTATGTCTATCACTCTGGGCACGCTGACAAAGGCAATAGATGGTCTCACCCGCAAGGGATACGTGAACCGTATCCGCAGTGAGGAGGATAAGCGTGTGGTAAAGCTCTCACTCACCGACAAGGGAAAGAGTGCATACTATCATCATGAGCAGTTTCACCGTCATATGATAGAGCATATAAAGGACGATCTTTCGGATGACGAAATGAAAGTTCTTATAACTTCACTTGCAAAACTCTCGGATTATTTCAAGGTGGTATATTCCGATGATGAGGAGAATCAGTACCAAAACTGGGATAATATAAATGAAGATAATAAATAAAATGAATTTTTTTTATATAAAACTTTCAAAAATTACTTGATTATAGCAATAGATTTATATAAAATAAACTTGTTGATGTGAAAAATAATTTTGTAAAGGAGATATAAAAATGAGCTATGTTGATGAAGTACTCGAAGTAGTAAAGAAGAAAAACGCAGATCAGCCTGAGTTCTTACAGGCAGTAACAGAGGTTCTTGATTCTTTAAGACCTGTGATCGATGCAAATGAGGAATTATACAGAAAGAATGCGATTCTTGAGAGAATCACAGAGCCGGATCGTCAGATCATGTTCCGTGTTCCTTGGGTAGATGACAACGGACAGGTTCAGGTAAACAGAGGTTTCCGTGTACAGTTCAATAATTCCATTGGACCATACAAGGGAGGTTTAAGACTTCATCCTTCTGTAAACCTGGGTATTATCAAGTTCTTAGGTTTCGAGCAGGTATTTAAGAATTCTCTTACAACACTTCCAATCGGTGGTGGTAAAGGTGGTTCTGATTTCGATCCTAAGGGTAAATCTGACAGAGAGATCATGGCATTCTGCCAGAGCTTCATGACAGAACTTTGCAAATATATCGGAGCAGACGTTGACGTACCGGCCGGAGATATCGGAACAGGTGCAAGAGAGATCGGCTTCTTATTTGGACAGTATAAGAGAATTCGTGGATCATACGAAGGTGTGCTGACTGGTAAGGGTCTTACCTATGGTGGATCTCTTGCCCGTACAGAGGCTACAGGATATGGTCTGTTATACCTTACAAACGCATTATGGAAAGACAACGGACTTGACTTAAACGGAAAGACAGCAGCAGTTTCAGGTTCAGGAAACGTTGCTATCTATGCTATCGAGAAGGCACAGCAGCTCGGTGTCAAGGTTGTTACATGTTCTGATTCTACAGGCTGGATTTATGATCCGGAAGGAATCGATGTTGCATTATTAAAAGAAGTAAAAGAAGTAAAACGTGCTCGTTTAACAGAATACGCTGCTGCTCGTCCAAGTGCTGAATATCACGAAGGAAGAGGAGTTTGGTCTATTCCTGTTGACATTGCTCTTCCATGTGCAACTCAGAACGAATTACACTTAGAAGATGCTAAACAGTTAGTAGCAAACGGATGTTACGCAGTTGCAGAGGGTGCTAACATGCCTACTACATTAGAAGCTACAGAATACTTACAGAAAAACGGAATCTTATTCGCACCTGGTAAAGCTTCTAACGCTGGTGGAGTTGCTACATCTGCTCTTGAAATGTCTCAGAACAGCGAAAGATTAAGCTGGACATTTGAAGAAGTTGATGGAAAATTACAGAACATCATGGTTAACATTTTCCACAACTTAGATGACGCAGCAAAACGTTACGGAATGGAAGGAAACTATGTAGCTGGTGCTAACATTGCAGGATTCGAGAAAGTCGTAGATGCAATGACAGCTCAGGGTATTGTTTAATCCTTAAGAAGAAAGAAGAATGTTCCCGTGGGACGGAATGTTTAATTAAAATAATGTCATGTGTATGTAGAAAGCGGAGATCCTTTTATGGATTCTCCGCTTTTTGGGTTTTATTTATTTGACTGAAGGACTACTGTCGTCATTCTTCTTTATTTTTCTGTGCAGCCAGATATTCTTCTGTGAGTGCTACTGCATCACGGATACAGTCCGGACAACTTCTGAGGACTTTACCTGTCTCTACACCTTTTAATTCTTTACAGAGATATGAGCCGTTCTGCTCTTTAAATTTCGCAGCATACTCTCTGACTTTTTTGTAGGTGTCGCCTTTTGTCGCCTTACCTTTATCCAGGTTTCCCACGCTATTTTGCAGACCAATGATCATCATCATTCCGGAAAGTGCGCCGCACACCTCCATCATTC
>ERZ650312.2490-NODE-2490-length-10056-cov-3.567043_pt1 | contig 10056 bp, 8 predicted proteins | sample MGYA00376248_ERZ650312 | MGnify/ENA primary metagenome ERZ650312 (study PRJEB26733, sample SAMN07839316) | wastewater metagenome | biome: urban; feature: wastewater treatment plant; material: waste water | place: USA: North Carolina | collected 2016-07-28 ... | reverse complement strand
CTGTACCGCGCCCGCACCCCGCATGAGGTCGAGTGGGACATCCCGGCGCAGACCGGCCCGCTGCCCCACAAGGAAGCGTTCTTCACGATGCCTGTCACGAAGCCCTGCTTCGGCGTGGCCTACCGCGAGGAGCCGCTGGCCGAGGGTGACCTGAAGCGCGAGCTGCTGCTGGACATGCTGGGCGATCTGGTCGTCGGCGGCCTGACGAAGCTCTACCGCCGTCTGTACGATGAAGCGCTGGTCAACCCCGAGTTCTCCGGTGACTTTATCGCCGTGCGCGGCGCCTGCACCGTGGCCTTTACCGGCGAGAGCGACACCCCGCGCCAGGTCGTGGACCTTTTACAGGAGGAGATCGAGCGGATGCGCCGCGAGGGCGTTGACCCCGAGGTCTTTATGCTTGTGAAAAACCAGATGTACGGCGAGCTGCTGGGCGACGTGGAGGCCGTGGACGATGCCGCCGAGGAGGCCGCCGCGGCCTGCCTGAAGGGCCGCACGCTGGCGGACGAGATCGCCGCGCTGGCCGCGCTGACCGTGGAGGACGCCAACGCCCTGCTGCAGACGGCCCTGCGGGAGGAAAACCGCGCCTACGTGCAGATCGACCCGGCAGAAAAATAACGAGGTTAAGTTGAAAATGGTCTATCATGTGCAATTTCCCGGGTTGGGCCTGGATCTGACGATCAACCGCGTGGCGCTGGCCATCGGCGGGTTCAACATTTACTGGTACGGCGTCATCATCGCGGCGGGCATGCTGCTGGCGATGCTCTACGCCTTCCGCAATGCCGTGGACTACGGCATCGACTCGGACCGTCTGGTGGACGTTGTGGCCATCGGCACGGTCATGGCCATCGTCTGTGCCCGTATTTATTACGTAGCTATGGCACCCTTTGAGTATCAAAGCCTCTGGGAGATGATCGACATCCGCAAGGGCGGCATCGCCATCTATGGCGCGGTCATCGGCGCGTTTGTGTTCGGCGGGCTGGCCGCCAAATGGCGCAAGGTGCCGCTGCTGCCGCTGTTTGATCTGGTGTCGCTGGGCTTTCTGATCGGGCAGGGCATTGGCCGCTGGGGCAACTTCGTCAATCAGGAGGCCTTCGGTACAAACACGACGCTGCCCTGGGGCATGTACAGCGAGGGCACGGAGGCGTATCTCAAATCCGTGCAGGTCACGCTGCCCGCGGGCGTGACCGTGGACCCCGCCGCGCCGGTGCACCCGACGTTTTTGTATGAGAGCATCTGGTGTCTGGTTGGCTTCGCCGTGCTGGCTTCGCTTTACAAAAAACGGCGGTTCAACGGACAAATCTTCCTGGGCTATATCATCTGGTACGGCCTGGGCCGCGCCTGGATCGAGGGGCTGCGCACCGACTCGCTGCTGATCGGCAATACCGGTCTGCGCGCCAGCCAGCTGGTGGCGATTGGGTCGGTCATCGTGGCCGCCACGCTTATGGTCATCGGTCTGCGCAATGCCAAGGGCAAGCCGCTCATGGTGCCGCTGGCTGTGAAGGACCTGAAAAAGCAGGCCGAGGCAGGGGACCGCTTCACGCCGGACACCCTGCCCGCCGGCGCACCCCACGCCGAGTTTGTCAAGGCCACCGATGCCATGAATGCGCGTCTGGATGCGCTGGATTTGAGCGAGGTCGAGATCGAGGAAATCGAGACGCCGAAGGAATAAACAAACGCTTTGCAGCGCGGCGATAGGCGCTGCTGGTGTAAGACCCGACACCGTTTTGCCCGCCCCGGCGGACAAAAAATACATTTGAAAGAGGGAACTATCATGGGAGCAACTGTCATTGACGGCAAGGCATTGGCCGCAGCCACGAAGGCCGAGGCCGCAGAAAAGGTCAGGGAGCTGAAAAGCAGGGGCATCAACCCCTGCCTGGCGGTCATTCTGGTGGGCGAGAACCCCGCCAGCCAGGTCTACGTCCGCGGCAAGATCAACGACTGTGCGCAGTGCGGCATCGAGAGCCGCAGCATCAACCTGCCCGCCGACACCACGCAGGACGCCCTGCTGGCCGAGGTGAAGAAGCTGGCGGATGACTCCGCTGTGCACGGCATTCTGGTGCAGCTGCCGCTGCCCGCCCAGATCGACGAGAAGGCTGTCATCGACGCCATCCCGCCCGAGAAGGACGTGGACGGCTTCTCGCCCGTCAACGTGGGCCGTATGCAGATCGGCGAGCCGTGCTACCTGCCCTGCACCCCGGCGGGCTGCATCCGCATGATCGAGTCCACGGGCACCGACATTGCGGGCAAGAACGCCGTCGTCATTGGCCGCTCGAACATCGTGGGCAAGCCCGCGGCGCTGCTGCTGCTGGCGAAGAATGCCACGGTCACGATCTGCCATTCCAGGACGAAGAACCTGAAAGAAGTCTGCGCCGCCGCGGATATTCTCGTGGCCGCCGTGGGCCGCGAGGGCTTTGTGACCGGCGACATGGTCAAGCCCGGTGCCGTCGTCATTGATGTGGGCATCAACCGCGGTGCGGACGGCAAGCTGCACGGTGACGTGAACTTTGCCGAGGCCGCCGAAAAGGCCGCCTACATCACCCCCGTCCCCGGCGGCGTCGGCCCCATGACCCGCGCCATGCTCATGCTGAACACGGTGGAGGCGGCAGAGCGGCAGGGCCGCTAATAAAGGCTTCCCCCCTTGGGGGAAGCTGTCCGCGAAGCGGACTGATGAGGGGCAACCTTGCCATTGCAGCCCACTGATGGGATACAACCGCAGACTTGCCCCTCATCCGGCCCTGCGGGGCCACCTTCAGTCTACGCGCTAAGAGCCGCCTACGGCGGTTGCGCTCCGACACGCGCCTGCGGGCGCAGCCCCTTGGGGGGAAGGCTTGGGAGTTACAGCTTTCGCTTCCTCGCCAGCTCCTCAAAGCTGCGATTCTCCGTGAAAAAGCGCTTGTAGGGGTTGTCCGGCAGGGGCGGCGTTTTGGGCCGGGGCTGCACCTTTTTGCGCAGATGCCCCTTCAGGGGCGGCAGCGCCCGGCTCATTCGGCGGCGGTGGAGACAGCCCCTGCGGTCAGGGTGTCCCACAGCTCGGCGCAGCCCTCGTAGGTCGGGACCTGCTTTTCGTCCCAGACGCCGCGGCGTCCCACGTAGAGGTGCGCCAGCACGCTCTGGTTCGTGCCGGTGACGTCGTCCATCAGGGTGAGACCCTCATAGCCGCCCAGATCCAGCCCGGTCAGCACGGGGCAGTCGGTCCAGCGGTAGACCATCTCGCGCCAGTCGGCGTCGGTGGTCTCGGGGTCGTCGGGGACCGTGCCGTCCAGATATTGCAGTGCGCCGGTCTGGGCCTCAAAGCCCTCGGGGTCCTCCAGCAGGAAGATGTAGGTCTTGCCGCCGGACGACAGCTCGGCGCTCAGCCGGGTGACGCCGGCCATCTGGTAGTAGGCGTCGGTGCTCTCGTTCGCGGCGTCAAAGTCAACGGTGTAGCTGTCCACCTGCACAACGACCTTGCCGTCGCCGTTCAGGTCGGAGCAGAACGGCGTCAGCGCGTCCTGCAGCGCGGTGACGGTGTCGGTGGGCAGGTCGCTGGTGCCGACATAAGCGACCTGCACGTCGGGGCGCGTCTGAAAAACGGTGTCCTTGATGATCCACACGCCGAACACGACGACCAGCACGGCCACGACCACGGCCATCCAGTGATAGTGCCACCAGTTGGCGGCTTTTTCTTTTTTTGTATATTCGCGCGGGGGTTCCGGCGTCTGATTGTAAGTTTCGGTACTGTCCTTTGTGACCCAAGCCATAGTGCGGGTACGCTCCTTTTATCATACTTTTTCTATTATAACACAAATCGACAGGAAAATTTGTAAACTTATTTTGACCACGCCTTGCAACGGCGGGGGAAAGAGGGTATGATATAGTTGTGATAGTGTAGGCGGGGGCAGGCCGGAAGCGAGTGGAAACGCAAACGCCCCGGGAGGGATGAATCCCTCCCCTACGGATGACCCGGTCACGATAGTTGGTCGGAAAGCAGCGGAGGGGTCAAGACCCCTCCCTACGGACTGACGTGAACGGGTTGCGGACGAGAGGGGCAAGGGAGGGCGGCAGCCCGCCCCTTCGTAGTGTGCGGTGGTTGCCCGTTGACGGGTTGCCACGGTAGGTTGCGGGCGGCATATATGCCGCCCCTACAGAGCACCCGTTAAAAACTGCGGGGGTTCGGGGGAACACCCGAATTTCAAAACGGAGCGGGACCCATGGGCGTTAAGAACGAAAAGTAATACTGCTTTCGTTTAGCCCATGGGTCACGCGACCTCCTCTTTGGGGGTCTTGGGGGCGTGCAGCCCCCAAGTCGCGGGTCCGCTGCGTCGAAACAGCGGCAGTTTTCTTTGGTTCTTTCTTTTGCTGCCAAAAGAAAGAACAACCTCCCGGGAGGCAGCCGTTCCCGGTCTTGCCACCCGCCCCTATAGGGTGTATAATAGGACTATATCTGCCAGACTCAGGAAAGGAGCCGCTGTTATGTCGCGCAAAGAAGGCCAGAAACGCAAACTGCTTGTTCTTTTGGAGATCCTCGCCCGGGAAACCGACGAGAAGCACCCCTTGAGTGTTCCCCAGCTGGTGGAAAAATTGCAGGAGCACGGCGTCGTCGCCGAGCGCAAAAGCGTCTACGATGACCTGAACACCTTAAACAACCTGCCCGACACCAAATATGAGATCGTGCAGCAGCGCGGGCGCGGCGGCGGCTACTATATGACCGAGGCTCCGTTTGAGCTTGCCGAGCTCAAGCTGCTCGTCGATGCCGTCTACGCCAGCAAATTCATCACGGCGCGCAAATCCAAAATCCTGATCGACAAGCTCGGCCAGTTCACCTCCACATACCGGCAGGAGGAGCTGGACCGTAAGGTACTGGTCAGCGGGCGTATCAAGAGCACCGACGAGAAGATTCTGTACACCGTCGATGCGCTGCACGCCGCCATCACGGCAGGGGAGCAGGTCACCTTCAAATACTGCGACTGGAACCTGCAAAAGCGGATGGTCCCGCGCCACGACGGCCAGCTCTACCGCGTCAGCCCGTGGGTGCTCGTGTGGGAGAACGGCAACTATTATCTGATCGCCTACACCGAGGGGCGGCTCAAGCACTACCGCGTCGACAAGATGCAGAACGTTCACCAGCTGCCCGACACGACCCGCGAGGGTGCCGGGGAATACGCCAATTTCGACGTCAATACGTATATGCAGCAGATGTTCGGCATGTTCAACGGCCCGCTCAAGCGGGTAACGCTGCAATGCGAGAACCGCTTTGCCGGGGCGATGATCGACCGGTTCGGCACCGCGCCGATCCTGACGCCCTGCGCCGACGGCGAGCACTTTACGATGACCGCCGAGATTCAGGTCAGCCCGCAGTTCTTCGGCTGGGTGGCCGGGTTCGGCACCGGCGTCGTCGTCTCCGGCCCGCCGGAGGTCCGCGCCGAAATGAAGAAAACGCTGGATCAGCTGCAGGAGCTTTACCGCTGATTTGCAATACCGGTGTAAATATGGTAAAATAGATTGTTTAAATCTATCCAGACTGTCAAAAAAGCGTATTGTAGGGGCGAGCATTGCTCGCCCGTGCCCGTTCGCCTTGTGAGAAGCCTTCCAAAAAAAGCGTTGCTGCGCCAAGTTGGCGGGCGAACAATGTTCGCCCCTGCATTCTCCACAAGGCAAAGTAGATGTTTTTTGGCATACTGAATAGATTGTTTAAATCTATCACCGTAGGGAGGGCATCACCTCTTGCTGGAAAAGAACCAACGCTTCAAAAGCCTTTTGTATGTGCTGGCGGACGCGGCACTGCTTTTCATCGGCTTTTTGCTTGCCAACTATATCCGTTTCAATTACGTCCGCTACTTTGAGCCGGGCGGCGCAGGGCCTGCGCTGGCCGTGGCCCGGGACCCGCGCAACATCATTGCCGGGCTGGCCACGTCGCTGGTGCTCGTGCTCATCTACTGGGTCGCCGGTATCTACAGCACCACGCGGCTGCGCGGCCTGGCCGAGCGCTGCACCAAGATTGCCGTCATCAACGCGGCGGGACTGCTGATCTTCATTGGTGCTTTGTATCTGATGCACCTGGACGACTACTCCCGTATCGTACTGGCGCTGTTCTACATCCTCGGCACGGCAGGCGTCGTGATCGAGCGTATGGTCCTGCGCTGGGTAGACCGCGCCCGCCGCCGCAAGGGGCTGGGTCTGCGTCATATCCTGCTGGTGGGCGGCGGTAAATCCGCCGCGCTCTATCTGCGCGCGCTCGAGCACAACCCCTACTACGGCTTTGTCGTGGACGGCTATCTGGCCGGAATCGAAGAACCGGGTCTTGGTGTGCGCTACATGGGCAGCTATGATGCGCTGTCCGCCCGGCTCGACGAGGTTGCCGTCGATGAGGTCGTCGTAGCGCTGGAGGCTGACGAGATCGAATTGCTGCCCCACGTTTTTGCCGCCTGCGACAAAAACGGCGTGCGCATCACGATGGTACCGTTCTACAGCGACTATCTGCCCGCCCGGCCCACCATTGACGTGCTGGACGAGTGCAAGCTCATCAATGTGCGGCAGACGCCGTTTGACAATCTGCTCAACGCCGCTGTCAAGCGCGGGCTTGATATTATCGGCAGCCTGATCCTGATCATTCTGACCAGTCCGGTCATGCTGGTCACGGCCATCGGCGTCAAGCTGTCCAGCCCCGGGCCGGTCATCTTCAGGCAGGAGCGCATCGGCCTGAACAAAAAGCCCTTCATGATGTACAAGTTCCGCTCGATGCGGGTCAATGTGCAGCAGGAGACCGGCTGGTCCACCGACTGCGACCCGCGCAAGACCCACTTCGGCAGCTTTATCCGCAAGTTCAGCCTGGACGAGCTGCCCCAGTTCTTCAACGTGCTGAAAGGGGATATGTCCCTCGTCGGGCCGCGGCCCGAGGTGCCCTACCATGTGGAGCATTTTAAAGAGGAGATCCCGCGCTACCTTGTGCGCCAGCAGGTCCGCCCCGGCTGCACGGGCTGGGCGCAGATCCACGGCCTGCGCGGCGATACCGACATTGCCGAGCGCATCCGCTACGACATCTGGTACATCGAAAACTGGACCGTGGCACTGGACATCAAGATCATCTTCCGCACGGTGTTCGGCGGCAAGATGGTCAACGACGAAAAACTACAATAACGCCCTGTGCGTTACCGGACGGGAGTGTCTGTAATGAGCAAAAAGGAGCCCAAGGTCGCCATCGTTCACGACTGGCTTGTCGGCTACGCCGGCGGGGACCGCGTTGTGGACGCCATGAAGCGCGTTTTCCCCGATGCTGTCATCTACACCCTTGTGTACGACCCCAAAAACATGCCCGAGCACTTTAAAAGCTATGACATCCGCACAAGCTGGTTCCAGAAGGTGCCCTTCTCCAACAGGCTGTACAAGGCCATGCTGCCGCTGATGCCCAGTGCCTTTGAGGCGTTCGACCTGACAGAGTACGATCTCGTGCTGTCATCGTCCTCCTCCTGTTCAAAGGGCGTCATCACCCGCCCGGATGCCGTACACATCTGTTACTGCCACACGCCGATCCGTTATGTGTGGGATTTTTACTACACCTACCGCGCCAACGCCAACTGGCTGGCGAAGCTCGTCATGCCCGGCCAGATGCACAAAATGCGCATCTGGGACAAGTGCGCCGCGGACCGCGTGGATTATTTCATCGCCAACTCGCATTATATCGCCCAGCGCATCAAAAAATATTACCGGCGTGACAGCGATGTCATTTACCCCTGCTGCCACATCAACGAGTCGCCTTTTGTCGAAAAGGAGGACTTCTACCTGACCGTGGGCCGTCTGACCTGGTACAAGCGCGTGGATCTGGCCGTGCAGGCCTGCACGCGCCTTAACAAGCGCCTCGTCGTCATCGGCGGCGGGGGAGAGCTGGACAAGCTCAGGGCCATGGCCGGGCCGACCATCGAGTTCAAGGGCGGCGGTCTGTCCGACGAAGAAGTGCGCAGCTACTACCTGCGCGCGAAGGGCTTCCTTTTCCCGGGTGAAGAGGACTTTGGCATCACCCCCGTCGAGGCCCAGAGCGCGGGCACGCCGGTGCTGGCCTATGGCCGCGGCGGCGCGTGCGAGAGCGTGCTGCCCGGCAGGACCGGCTACTGGTTTAAAGAGCAGACCGTCGAGAGCCTGGCCGACTGCATCGAACGGTTTGAGCGCGACGGCGTGGCCTGTTCCAAAGAGGAAATCCGTGAGCACAGCCGCTCCTTCAGCGAGGAACGCTTTGAGCGCGAGCTGAAGGAATACTGCCTGCGCCGCATGGCCGACTGGCAGCAGGAGCTGCTCGACTGCTCCCACTGGGAGAAGGAGGAACTGGATTGAACCCTATCGTCATCAACGGCACGGTACTGTGTGACAATATCACCGGCATCCCGCGCTATGTCTATGAGAATGTCGTCCGGCTGGACAAGCTGATCGAGGGCACCGGCCTGGACGTCCGCATTGCCTACCGCGACGACGGGCGGCCCATCCACCTGCCGGAGCTGAAAAACATCCGGCTGGTGCCGCTCAAGTCCATCCCGTATTTTTACAATCTGGCCGTGCTGCCCGCCTACCTGCGCCGCACCCATGCGTTTTACGTGGGCCTTGCCAGCGATATGCTGCTGACCCGCCGCAGCGTCGTGGTGCTGCACGACATCCGCCCGCTGGTCATGGATACCGACAAGGGCTTTTTCCGCTTCAAGTTCTGGGTACACTGCCTGTCCACCAAATGGTTCGCCCAGCGGGTGTTCACGGTCAGCGACAACCAGCGGCACCTCATCAGCGAGAAGCTCGGCATCCCGCTGGACAAGATCGGCATCACCTACAGCGGCTGGGAGCACATGAAGAACGTCACCCCCGACGAGAGCATTTTTGACAAGATGCCCGGCGTCAAAAAAGGGGAGTACTTCTACGCCCTCGGCAGTTTGGCAAAGCATAAAAACTTCAAGTGGATCCGAGAGGTCGCCCGCCGCAGCCCCGACAAAACGTTTGTCGTCGCGGGCGGCAAGGACCTGCGTGCCTTTGGCGACGACGCCGAGGCGAAGGACACCCACAATGTGTTCTACCCGGGCTATGTGTCCGATGCCGAGAACGCCGCGCTGATGAAGCACTGCAAGCTGTTTTTGCACCCCGCCGTGTTCGAGGGCTTTGGCATCCCGCCGCTGGAGGCGCTGGCCCTGGGCGCGCCGGTCGCGCTGGCCAACGCCACCTGCCTGCCCGAGCTGTACGGCGATACGGCGCGGTATTTTGACCCGTATGATTATGATGTGGATCTTGACGCGCTGGCCGCCCAGCCCGTGGCCGCGCCCGACGAGGTCCTGAAAAAGTACAGCTGGGACAAGACCGCCGAGTTCTGGCTGCACGAGATGGAGAAGTATGCAAAGCAGTGAAGCGGCAGCTCCCGCAGGGTAAGGCCCCTCAGGCCTCGCAAGCTCGGCCAGCTCCCCACCCTGTGGGGCGCCTTTCACGGGCGTACGCCCGAAAAAAGCCTCCCTTTTCAGGGGAGGTGGTCGAGCGCCAGCGATGACCGGAAGGGCTCTGGCCATTTCCCGCTGCCACATCACCTATCCCACAAAAGGAGGAGCATTATTCTTATGTTTATTATAATCACCCTGCTCCTCACCGTGCTCGACACCGCCCGCAACACCCCGCACATTCTTGGGCACGCCGCCATGCGCAAGGCGATGGAGCACGCCATCTTCGACAGCCTGCTAGCCGTAATCGGCAACGGCGTCGATGCGCTTCGTCCACCATCCACCAGCCAGGCCCGCCGCCAGATCGTCGATCGCGCCCGGGAATACATGCGCCACCACGTGAACGAGCCCATCACCGTGGCCGACCTGTGCGCCGAGCTCAACGTCTCCCGGCGCACGCTGCAATACAGCTTCCAGGACGTGCTCGACGTAAATCCGGTGAGCTTCCTGCGGGCCATGCGCCTCAACGGCGTGCGCCGCGCCCTGCGTAACGGGGACGGCCGCGAATCGGTCACCGACGTGGCGCTGCAGTGGGGCTTCCTGCACCTCTCCCACTTCGCCGCCGACTACAAGGCGATATTCGGCGAGCTGCCCTCCGAAACCCTCCGCCGCCGGCTGG
>ERZ650312.2489-NODE-2489-length-10060-cov-8.858671_pt1 | contig 10060 bp, 7 predicted proteins | sample MGYA00376248_ERZ650312 | MGnify/ENA primary metagenome ERZ650312 (study PRJEB26733, sample SAMN07839316) | wastewater metagenome | biome: urban; feature: wastewater treatment plant; material: waste water | place: USA: North Carolina | collected 2016-07-28 ... | reverse complement strand
TCATCGCAGCACAACAGCTCCTAACGGAGCCAGGCAAAGCAAATGAGAAGGCCCTCAAGGCACTCTCAAGCGCCCTGACTGCATCAAGTACAGACAAGTCGACGCTGCTTAACCTCCTCATCGAGGCTAGCAAGTAGCCACCTCCCGAGTGTTGTTCCAAAGCCCCAGGCCTGCCACCTGGGGCTTTACTTATTCCAGGCCCGGGCGCCTCACTCTAATAGAGGCGTACTAAACAGGCCAGGAGCCCATGAAGGAGGAAGACCATGACCAAGGAATTGATCTGGGGAGTTCTCGTGCTCGCCCTGATTCTGACTGCCTACATCTCCCACGTAGAGGATCGTCGCCACAAGGAGACGATGGCGAAGCTCGAAGCTCGCAAGCTGGAAATCCAAACCCGCATGAGTGAGCTCGACAAGCAGATAGAGCTCAAGGAGGAGCTGATTGAGGAGAACCGGATCCTGCGTGCAGAACGAAGAGCGATGGAATCCCGAGCAGAGTCTCCTGCAGAGACACGAGAGGCGCTACGACGTGTCCACGCAACCAACACTCGCGTAGAACGAGGCAACAGATAAGGGAGCCACTAGGGGCTCCCTTTCTTTATGTGTTCCAGTGGCTGGGCGGCTAATCTCCACTGCGGAGACCGTGGGGCTAAAATTGGTGCAGGAATTGGCCCCTGGGGCCGGCGAGGAGGTTAGCCATGAAGAAGTTCCTGTCGCTGCCCATAGAGCAGCAGGCCAAGTACATCATCTGGGGAGCCATCGTGTCTGCAGTCATTGCAGGCGGGGTGTTCATCTTCTGGTGGTTCGGCCCGAGTCGCGTCATAGCGTTCGCGCTACTCACCCTGTTGTGCGTGCCGATCGGTATACTCTACAGCAAGCTCAAGGGCTCGCTCAAGAATGCAATCTTAACGAAGGAGGACGACGCCGATGGCGACGCAGCCTAAAAACAACCACGTCATGTTCGTCTGCTCCAACCCACAGGTAACGGAGCTACTCTACGACTACTTCGGGGCAGTCCCGGAGCTGTCAAACAATTTCTACATCGAGGGCTCAGCGGCAACCCGTGAGTCAGCGATTGATATAGCAAGGACCAAGCGTCCCGGCACCATTCTCTTCTTCGAGCGCACAGCGGGTATCGCCAGCATCTCGAAGACCATCTACGCCTTCCGCCAGACGGGGGCGCGGGTTATCTACATCTCGTCCGAGCGCTACATCGGTGACCCTATCCTAGAGACAGTCGTAGGGTACGGCGTCTACGACATCGTTCTCAGTGACGAGATCAACTTGGACCTGGTTATGGACTACATGTTGCGTCCGCGGGACTTCAACGACGTCTCCATCTTCTACAGGGAGGTCGACATAGCTGATGACGGCGGTACGGACCGCGGCTTCAAACTGCCAGAGCTAGACTTGGCTCGCCAGTTCAGCATCAACATGGACAACGACTACCTGATCGACCCTATGCAGCGCGCGGTTAACAAGATCGCACCGAACATCAAGCGCGACAAGGAGGACAGGTCTGTCGGCTCACTGATCTACCGAGATGTGGACCAGGAGCGCCAGGCCAAGCTTGCATCGGACAAGGCGGCGCTGGCTAAGCGCAAGCAGAAGCTGGCCCAAGAACAAGCAGCGGAGCGGCGCTTTGAAGTGCCGGACTTCGACTTCTAGGGAGGACACCAAATGAGCAACATCACCTACGGGATCATGTTCGCAGTCGTCGCCGTTCTGTGCGTCATCGGCTTCGGGCTGAACCTAAAAGCAATGCGGCGCTGGTCGGCCCTCGACGGTCTGAGCAAGACGCTAGCGACCATCATCGCCTGCCTATCACTGGGCGGCGGAATGGCCTTCGGCTACTTCTCCTTCGAGAACCTGACCTACAAGGCGCCCCAGACAGACGAGCTGACTAAGCAGCTCCAGAAGCAGATCGAGGAGGTCAAGCAGACGACTACTAAGTACACCCAACTCATCTCGGACAAGGACTACATGAACCTGTCTACAGACGAGCTCTATGCACGCTACTCTAAGGAGGGCCAAAAGGACGTCGACAACCTATCCAAGGAGTCGACCCTAACCAAGGAGCTCTTCCTTCGCAACGTCGGACGACATATCAAACCTGGCGGACTTTTCACTACTGGCTTCAAGGCGACTAACGGTAAGGCTGTCGATCTGCTCGACGGTAAGAACCGGATCATCCTCTTCGTGGACACGACCGACTACTCTGCCGAGGTTATCAAGGCCATGCGTACCTACATCAAGGACAGCCGCTTGGAGGTTGAGCTGGTGCTCTTCTTCCCTGTGACGTCAGGTACCGACATCGACGCCTTCTTCGCCAACAAGAGCGACTACACTGGCCCTCAGAACCAGGCTATGATCGTCAGCGCCGACTCCATCAACGGTCTTGGCAACCTGGACGTTAAGTACATCGCTGTCGAGGAGTACCGTGTGCAGAACTTGCCGTCATACGTAGCGATCGACTCTTCGTCTGTCGTTAGTAACGCGGGCGTCGGCACACTGATCTCAAGTCAAGAGGACGCAGCAGGCTGGTTCAACAAGGCCTTCACATCTGAGTCTCGCTACTACGAGCGTATCGAAGTGCCGAGCACTGACCAGGAGGCTGGAACAGATACAGCCCAGTCAACAACTGAGTCCAGCTCTGAGGCTGCGACAACTGCAGAGGCGGACACTACCGCGTCTGAAACAAGTACAGAGGCAGAAGCCTCTACGGAAGGAGGTGAGTAGATGGCACTCGCCATTGGTATCGTCCTAACCCTCCTCGTCGTCGGTGGCGTCATATTCGCCTACATGCGGATGAACAGCCGAGTCAAGGCCTTCACCTTCACCCGCTACGACAAGTCGGAGTTAGACCAGATCAAGAACACCCAGGACCTGCTCCCCTTCAAGGGGATCGCCCGCAACCGCATCGACCTCGGCAACCACCGATACGTGGCCTACGTCAAGGTCGAGCCCTTCAACTACATCATCCGCTCGGAGGAAGGTAAGGACTCCTTCGCCATTCGCCTCCGTCGGGCCTTCAACTCCATCCCCTTCAGGACGGTCATGTACATCCACACGCGCAAGATGGTCAACAACGACATGCTGGCCCGCTTGAGTAAGACCATCGATGAGACGGTTTCTGCTCACCCAGACCAGCAGGCCTACGCTGACGAGTACTTCAAGCGCCTCAGTACGATCAACATCCAGAACTTCGAGACGGGTGCCCTGCGCAAGGTATCCGACTACTACTTGGTCATCCCATGGGAGCCTAGCTCAGACATCGCTGGACTATCTGACTCGGAGCTGGACTACCGTGCAGACGAGGAGCTTCAACGTCGCGTAACCATGGTGGTCGAGGCACTCAAGAACTGCGGCGTCGTTGCCCGCTACCTCAACACCGTGGAGATCATCAACCTCCTCGGCTCCATCTATCGCAGGGAGGAGACCTTCCGCGCAGACAAGCTCTTCGACCAGACCTACCTCAGCGTCATGGTGTCGGGAGACGCCCACTCATTGCAAGTGCCGGACAACATCAAGCTCAAGTCGATCTTGGAGGGTGCTCGCTTCAGCGTCAACTCGGACATCATCGACAACGGGAACGTGGACGCGGCAGTGCGCCAGCGAGGACTCAAGGTGGCCGACTACCTCTACAAGTTGGAGTCTCAGCTTAAGTAGGGGCGGTTTGTCACCGGAGCTACAATTAAGACAGGCGAGCGGGGCTACTGGCCCCAAAAGCCACGAATCGCGATTCTGGGGAGCCACGATGCCCCCGGAAGACACCCAAACAGAAAGGCAGGTATTGCCCGTGCACGCAATCACCACAGCAAGACAGTTCATCAAGGACCGTGAGTACGCCTTGGCCGCTGCAGCTATGCCAGTTGTCTGGGGGATCCAATCGGCTCTCTCAGCTCCACTCGCATACGCTAGCGGAGGCATCAAAGTGCCTAAGGTATCCGTCGGCGACGACGGTACAGTAAACCTCGGAGACGGGGCTTCTGGTACTGATGTCAAGGGCGCGTTCAACACGCTCATCGGAAACTCTCAGTTCGTCCTTGGTGCCATCGTTACCGTCGCGTCCCTCATAGTCCTAGGCTTCGGTCTATGGAAGGCGAAAGACGCAGCTAAGCAGTTGCAGGACAACTCTCCAATGGGTTGGCAGTCTGCAGGCGCTATCTTGAAGGGTACGATTGTCGGAGGTATCCTCTTCGCTACGATCGGTATCATCTTGGCAGCGTCAGCTACGACAGGTGCTAACCTCTTCTAGAGCGGCGGCTAATCACCCCAGCTCTAAGGCTCCGGTTCGTCCGGGGCCTTTCGTGTGTTCCAAACCCTAGGCTATACTTAGGCTAGATTCGAGTTGGACCTAGTGCCCACGGAGAAGGAACATACCTCACTCGACAAGACCAGCGCGACTGCAGTCCTTTCCTCCGCAGCCGCCAGACCAACTGACATATCCGTGGCGACACGGCATTCCCTCGTTGGTAGCAGAGCACCACTGCCGTCTCAAAGACGTAAACTCCCGATAGAGTCGACACTTGGACAGTTCATGAGTCCAGGTGGACGCAGCCGACGTAATTCAGGCAACCCCGTGCTCGGCGTCGCACGGCAACCACCACTTAAACCCGCGTCCCCTTTGTTCGGCGCGGGCTTTTCTTTTGGCGCTGAGACGAGCATCCTGAGACCAAGTACAGGTCCAGCATAACCTCTGGGTCGCGAAAGGCTCCCAGAATCGTCCTCTCAGCACACCACCCGTCCTGTCTCAGCTACAGATGAGGAGCCTCAGTAACGCTAACCCACCTGACTGGATCAAACACAGACGAGGACTTCGCCTGCATGAGATGAAGGCGAGGGGGCTCTCTGCCGCGCGGGTGTATGGGTGTTCTGATAAATTTGTATGGCGTGGGGCTTGACAAGCGGCTCCGGATATGTTAGAATAGCAGTAACATCAGGCGCGGGCGTATAGTAGCCGCGTACTACTACAATAACATAGAAGGAGGGCTACTAGCCATGAGCAAAAAAGTACTCAAGAAAACAAGGACCGGGCAATGGGTCGTAGCGACCATTGCACTCCTAGCTGTCGGAGGTGCTGCAGCGTCAGCACTGCCAACCAACCAGGAGACTACCGTGTCTAACTCGGGCTCAGCTACCATCTCGTCCAAAACCAAGGACAACGGAAGTTCGAGCTCCACGTCAGATAAGACCACTGACACCAAGACCGCTACATCTACCGACACAGGGGGCTCTGTTAATGACACAGCCAAGGAAGTCGTGGAGAGCGTCGCAGCTGCCATCGCAGCGGTGAACAACAACCAAGACGACACTGCCCCTGTGGCTGCAGCTATTGCAGAGGCACCTAAGCCTGTAACACCTGCAGGCCAGGATAAACCTGCCACTCAGCCAGTTCAGCCAACAAATCCGTCTGACGGACGAGTTGCTGCGCTTCCAGAGGCACCAGCGGACCTCATCAGCAAAGTCAAGCCAGCGGAACCAGCTAAGCCTGGGCAACCAGCAACACCAGTTAAACCAACTAAGCCAGCAGAGCCAACCAAACCGGATACTCCAGCTGAACCAGCCAAGCCAGTTGAAACACCAAAGGCACCTGAGGACACCACGACTGTCGTATCTAAAGACGAGAAGCCAGCGGCTATCCCAGACCCAGAAGTGAAACCTGGTGGCGAGGTCATCGGTTCTGAGGACACTAAGAACTCTGACCAGACTGTGACAGGCGAGAAGCCAGCAACACCAGTCGACACGCCTGCAGCACCTGGAGGTACAGACACTAACCTCACTCCTGGCGACACTGTCGTCACTAAGCCAGAGGTTCCTGCTATCCCAGCTGTACCTGGTACAGACGAGGTTAAGGATGACCAGGGCAACGTGGTAACACCAGGCACACCTGCAACACCAGAAGTCCCAGCGCAACCTGCTGAGACTAAGCGCACCGACGTCCTCACTGAGGTAACGACCATCAACTTCGGAACGACCTACGTCAAGGACACCACGCTCAAGTCTGGTGAGACTAAGCTCATCACCCCTGGCGTGAACGGTACGACCACTGTGACGACCAACGTGGACTACGTCAACGATGTGGAAGTTGGACGCACTGTCGTGTCTAGCGTGACTGTGGACCCTATCAACGAGGTTATCGCATACAACGATGAGCCTGAGGTGCTGCGTGAAGAGGTAATCGAGACACTCAACACCATCTCCTACGGCACAGAGCGACGTGCAACCACTGACCTTGAAGAAGGACAGGAGCGCGTTGTGACTAAGGGCGTCAACGGCCAGACCAAGACAACGACTAAGCACGTATACGACGCAAACGGCAACCTAGTTGCCAGCGAAGACCTAGGCACTGTCACTGTTACAGAGGCGGTGAACGAAGTCATCGAGTACGGCGTGCGTGCCAAAGACGTCATCGAGGTGGTTGAGGAGCGCACCAGCACTGAGCTCGACTACCAGACTGAGACTCGCGAAACGGACCAGCTCTACAAGGGCGAAACCCGCGTCGTGACCAAGGGCGTTAAGGGCTACGTCGTAAACGTGGCTAAGGTCACTAAGACCAACGGAGTCGAGACAGCACGTGAGGTGACTGAAGGTGAGCGCGTTAAGCCGGTAACCGAAGTCATCGAAGTCGGCACCAAAGACCGCGTGGAAGTGACTAGCGAGACTCGCAAGGAGGTCATCGACTTCCAGACTGAGACTCGTGAGAACGACCAGTTGGACAAGGGTGAGACTCGCGTCATCACTCAGGGCGTCAAAGGCGAGCGCGTCATCAAGACGACAACCACCACAACCAACGGAGTCCCAGTGACGACTGAGGAAGTGGTCAGCGAGACTGCGCCTGTAACTCATGTAGTCGAGGTTGGTACTCGCGAGAAGACGGAGACGTCTACACGCCAGGTGGTCGAAGAGATTGACTTCCAGACCATCACACGCCAGAACCCTGACCTTAAGAAGGGTGAGAAGCGTGTCGTGACAGAGGGTGTGAAGGGCCGCAAGGTCACTGAAATCACCACCATCACAGTCGGAGGCGCAACTATCGAGGACAGCAAAGTCATCGAGAACACCGCACCGGTCAACCAGGTCATCGAGGTCGGAACCAAAGAGGACATCCGCTACGACATGCGTGTTGAGCGCGAGGAGATTGCCTTCAAGACAGTCACTCGTCAGACAGACACCTTGTTCGAGGGTGAGACTCGTGAGGTAACACCGGGCACCAACGGTCGCAAGGCAACGACATACCGCGATACCTACGTGGACGGAGTCAAAGTCGGCTCTGAAATCGTCGGCGAGCCTGTAGTTGTTGAAGCCGTAGACCGCGTCATCGAAATCGGAACTCGTAAGGTCCAGACCACTGCGTCTGTAACCAACACAGAGGTCCTTAACTTCACGACCGTGACTGAGAACGACCCTAACCTGGAAGTGGGACAGACCCGCATCCGAGTGAACGGCGTCAACGGACAACGTGTCGTGCGCATCACGCGCGTGACTAACAACCGCACCGGGGAAGTGACGGAGACCCGCGAGGTCATCTCTGAGACTGCACCAGTCAACGAGGTCCTTGTGGTCGGCACTAAACCTGCCAGCGAAAACCTACTCGACAAGAAGACGCTGACGCTGGATGAGTTCATGAGCCTCACTGAGGAGCAGCAGGACGCCTTCATCGCTAAGAAAGGAACCGTGCCTGGCACGACCATCCGAACTGGCGCAACCAAGGGCACCCTTGAGAAGGTGGAGCAGCTCATCAACCTCGACAAGCTCAACTCTGAGTTCATCACCTTGCTTAACGCAGCTCGTGCGGCAGAAGGCCTATCGGCTGTAACATACGCAGGCCAGGGCTCAGACGTTCAGAACGCGGCAACTGCCCGCGCTAACGAAATGGCGGACCACGGTAGTCTTCGCTACCAAGGTACAGCGGATGGCGCTCACAAGCGTCCAGACGGCTCTAACTGGACTACCATCTACACAGCAGAGCAGACCGCTCGACAAGGCTGGCGCGGTGAAAACTCACTCCAGCTAGGCTCAGCTCTTAGTGCATACAGCGCCATCGACGAGAGACGCATCGCAAACAGCCTCTTCAACGAGTGGATGAACTCCGCAGGACACAAGGCTATCATGATGAAGAACCTGGACAACCTCCAGGTGGCAGTCGGCATCGGACTCAATGACAAGGCCATCGAGACCACCTTCCAAAATGGTGTGACCGTGGCTATGCTCGAGCTCGTTCAGCCTAAGCCTTAAGCTGTAACAGCTACAGGACCCGGAACTCCGGGTCCTTTTTGCGTGGCTAAAATTGGTGCAGGCACGAGGGGACGGAACACCCCATCATGTGCCGAGAACGAACACTCACAACAACAGCGTGGCCGTGTGGCCACGGACGGAGGAACACACGTGAACAAGAAGAAGACAATCAAGCGTCTGACTGCTAGCGGCGCCTTGCTCGTCACACTTTCCCCAATGGCTCAAACCCTCGTGGGAGTAGGGGGTGGGGTAGCTCACGCTCTTAAACCGAGCAGCGAGTACCCACAGACCCAATTCGAGGCAGACCTGGCGGCATACCAGACTGCTAAGACCCAGTACGACAAGGACAAGGCTGCCTATGACACAGCCAAGGCGAAATATGACCAGGACTTGGCGGCGTACCAGACCGCGAAGACTAAGTACGACGCTGCGCTAGCGAAGTACAACCAGGACAAGGCCGTGTACGACCAGAAGAAGGCCGAGTACGATAGGGCTATGGCCATCGCGGAGCAGAATAAGGGTGTGGACGGTTGGCTTAGTGAGGCAATCGGACAAGGACTCGTCTTCAAAAGCGAGCCGAATGCTGAACTGTCCATCTCTGGAGGAGCTGGGTATTATCAAGCACCAGACTCCAATCGATACGGTAACGCATTCAACAATGGGTACATGAACTATCGCCCAGACCAGCCAGACAACGGATCTATTGTCTCCAGCATGACTGACCCGATCATCCTTCACATCTCAGATAACCTCGAGTCTTATCCTGTTGTTCTGAACCCTGGTCAAACGGTTACTGCCACCTACACAAACATCAGCAACAGCTACTACGTGGACCAACAGATCAGCAAGGTGGTCTACACGTTTACATCCCCAGCAGATCACCCAGGTCCTCAAACTGTCTACGTTATGACAGACCCGACCAATGGAACGATGGCCTCTTCTATTGGTACTGACGGAGGGAACGGAAGCAACGTTCGCGTTGGGGTCACCTTCTACGACGAGAACGGGGACAAGATCTCCGCGCAGAGTGCCAACCCAATGGTTCTTGGCCTATCGTCTCTTAACCGTACCCAGCAGGACACCAGCGCTACGCCTACATCTCTGGAGAGCATTGTGGACTACAACTTCCGTGGCGTTAAGATCACTGGGTCAGCCGTCTCTGAACACCAAGACGGAATCTATGCTGACTACGACACTAGCTCCGGGAACAACCCTAAGGGTTGGACGAACACAGACTGGGACCAAGAAGAGAACCCTAACTTCTACTTCGGAGCTATGGCTGGGGTGATGAGCTCGGGAGACACCCTTCAGTTCAATATGAAGGCTAAGGGCGGCGCCCAGTGGCTCACCATTAGTTCTGAGGTTGCAGCGCCGGTTCCTGTTTACCCAGGACGACCACCAGTTCGACCAACCCCACCTACAGCCCCAACCCCGCCTACCCCTCCTACAGCACCTGCGATTCCTGTCGGACCGAGCACGATCACCAAGGGTGTCTCTCTCGACGACAAGTCCTACGTGACTGCAGCTACTCCAGGTGAGGCTCTCGACGTTAAGAAACAGGATGCGACGTGGACTTGGAAGCTGGACGTTAAGCTCAGCAACAACACCAGCTACGACTCACTCGTCATTAGCGATAAGATCGAGAACGTTCAGCCAGTCAAGGCTAGTGACATCCGCGTCTACGACAACGCAGGTAACGATGTCACTGCCAAAGGTACGATCACGACTGAGGCGGCGGGTAGCTCAGCAACAGCCTTCAAGTGGACCGCTAAGGCCGAGTTCTTGAATGAGCTTAACGCAGCCTTCGGAACCCAGGCGAAGCC
>ERZ650312.2487-NODE-2487-length-10069-cov-6.333333_pt1 | contig 10069 bp, 6 predicted proteins | sample MGYA00376248_ERZ650312 | MGnify/ENA primary metagenome ERZ650312 (study PRJEB26733, sample SAMN07839316) | wastewater metagenome | biome: urban; feature: wastewater treatment plant; material: waste water | place: USA: North Carolina | collected 2016-07-28 ... | reverse complement strand
CACTAAGAGAATCGTCTGTTGTATTAGATGAAATTAAGCAACTTGAAGAAAAAATTCAAAAATCGTTGAATGAATTGTTTAAGGGTTAGGTGAAATATGAAAAAATATGAAAAATATAAAGACAGTGGTGTCCCTTGGATTGGAGAAATACCAAAAGATTGGAAGGTAGAAAAATTAAAAAGAGTTTTAATTATACAAAAGGATATTTCAGTCAAAGAGAATCCTGTGGTGTTATCATTGGCACGGGATGGTGTCAAAGTTAGAGATATTAGCTCAAACGAAGGACAGATTGCAGCAACTTACGAAAATTATAATGCAGTTAAACGAGGTGATTTGCTATTAAATCCAATGGATTTAATAAGTGGAGCAAACTGTAGTTATTCTTATGTGTATGGTGTGATTAGTCCTGCTTACTTTAACTTGCGTGCACACAAAGGATATCATACAAAGTATTATGATTATTTCTTTAAAGTCCAGTACTGGACTCTTGCTTTATTTGCACACGGGAAAGGTGTCTCAAAAGAAAATAGGTGGACACTGAATTCTGAAACATTGAAACAGTATTATGTACTTACAAGCAATCATAGTGAACAAAAAAAAATCACTGATTATCTTGATGATAATATGGTATTGATTGACAAACTTATTAGCGATAAACAAGACTTAATCATAAGGCTAAGAGAATACTGTCAAACGATAATTAATGAAACAGTCACAAAAGGATTAGATAAAAAGGCCTTAATGAAAGATAGTGGAATTGACTGGATTGGGGAGATACCTGAAGGCTGGAGCTTAAAGAAATTTAAATATCTTTTTACTTTTAATAGAGGTTTAAATATTACAAAAGCAGACTTGATTGAAGTTGGGATACCATGCGTAAATTATGGAGAAATTCACTCAAAATTTGGGTTTGAAATAAATCCTGAATTTAATATTCTTAAGTTTGTTGATAAGAACTATATTGAGTCATTCCCAACAGCTCTTCTTAGAAGAGGTGATTTTATCTTTGCAGATACTTCTGAAGATATTGAAGGTTCAGGTAATTTCACTTGCTTAAATAGCGATATACCTACCTTTGCTGGTTATCATACTATTGTTACTAGGCAAAAAGAAAATCATAGTTACCGTTATTTATCGTATTTATTTGAATCGATTAAGTATAGGAATCAAATACGTTGCAGTGTGTATGGAGTAAAATTATTTAGTATTACACAAAATATTCTAAAAAATACACTGGTACTCTTACCTTCAAAAAAAGAACAAGAACAAATTAGCTGCTTTTTAGACAAAAAGAGAAATGAAATAAACTCGACAGTAAATAGGATTGAGCAACAAATTACAAAATTACAAGAATATAAAAAATCAATAATCAGCGAAGCAGTTACTGGGAAAATAAAGATAGAAGAACATATTAGTAGGGAGGTAATCTAATGGCAATCACAACAAAAGAAATTACATTTGAAAATGAAATTGAATATAGTCTTATAGAGAATGGAGGCTATATCAAAGGAGAATCTTCAAATTATAATCGGGAATTTGCTATCGACACTGCCCTTTTATTTAGATTTCTAAAAAGTAGTCAACCAAAAGAATGGGATAAACTTGTAAATAAACATGGTACTTTGATTGAAGAAAACTTTTTAAAGAAATTGCACAAAGATTTAGATAGATATGGGATGTTACATCTTTTACGTCACGGTATTGTTGATACACCTGCAAAATTTTCATTGTGTTTTTTCAAGCCAGCAAGTAGTATGAATCAAACTAACTTGAAAATGTATGAAGAAAATATTTTATCAATCACTAGACAAGTTCGTTACAGCTTAAAAAATGAAAATTCAATTGATGTTGTTTTATTTGTTAACGGGTTACCTATATCTACTATTGAACTTAAAAATGCAATTACGGGACAAACTGTCGCAAATGCAAAAAAACAGTATATGCATGATCGTAGTTCACATGATTTATTGCTTAGGTTTAAGTCAAGATGTATAGTTCATTTTGCAGTTGATACAGATGAAGTATGGATGACAACTAGATTAAAAGGTATAGACACATATTTCCTTCCTTTTAATAAGGGTAACAATGGAGGCAAAGGAAATCCTGTTGGTGGAGGTAATTATCGTACGTCATATTTATGGGATGAAGTTTTACAAAAAGATAGCATACTTGATATTATTCATAGATTTATCCACCTTGAAAATACTGAGAAAGAAACACTTATATTCCCGAGATATCATCAACTTGATGTTGTTAGAAAGTTAATTTTCGATGTTAAGGATAAAGGTACCGGCAATAATTATCTTATCCAGCATAGTGCAGGAAGTGGAAAATCTAATTCAATCGCATGGCTGTCACATCATTTATCAAATCTACATGATGCTAATGATAAAGTTATTTTCAATAGTACGATTGTAATTACGGATAGAAGAGTTCTTGATAAGCAATTACAAGATACTATTTATCAATTTGAGCATGTTGAAGGAGTAGTAGTTAAGATTGATAGCGATTCAACTCAACTTGCCGAGGCATTAAATACAGGCAAAAAAATTATTATAACGACCATTCAAAAATTTCCCTTTATACTTGAAAAAATAAATAATTTTGAAGGAAAGAGATTTGCTATTATTGTTGATGAAGCACATTCTTCACAATCAGGAAAAGCAAGTCAAAAAATGAAAGCAATTTTAGGTGATGCAAATAATTTTAGTGAAGAAAAACTTCTGCAACAAGTTGCAGATGATGAAGCAAAAGAGGAGAATACCACATTAGATAGTGAAGATGAAATTACAAAAGAAATGTCTACACATGGTAAACTCTCAAATCTTTCGTTTTTTGCTTTTACAGCAACTCCTAAACCTAAAACGATAGAAACGTTTGGTACAGTTGGTATAAATGGCATTCCAAAAGCCTTTCACGTATACTCAATGAAACAAGCAATAGAGGAAGGGTTTATTCTTGATGTACTAAAGAATTATATAACATATGATACTTATTTTAAAGTTGGTAAAAAAATAGCTGATGATCCAAGATATGAAAAAAGCAAAGCTAATAAAGCATTAGGGAAATTTTTAAGCCTTCACCCATATAACCTTGCTCAAAAAACGCAAATAATTGTTGAGCATTTTAGAACAATAACAAAAAATAAAATAGGAGGAAATGCAAAAGCAATGGTAGTTACTGGTTCGAGATTGCATGCAGTTCGATATTATTTTGAGTTTGAAAAATATATAAAAAAAATGGGTTATAAAAACGAACTAGGTATTTTAATTGCCTTTTCTGGAACTATTGTTGACGGTGGGGAAGAATATACAGAAGTTGGTATTAACAAGATAAAAGAATCTGAATTACCTGAAAAGTTTTCAAGTGGAAATTATCAAGTCCTTTTAGTGGCTGAAAAATATCAAACGGGATTTGATGAGCCGCTTCTTCATACAATGTTCGTTGATAAGAAATTAAGTGGTGTTAAGGCCGTTCAAACACTATCAAGATTAAATCGTACTTGTTTTGGAAAAGAAGATACTTTCGTACTTGATTTTGTTAATACAGCAGAAGATATTCAAGCATCATTTTTACCTTATTACGAAGAATCAATAATTCAAGAAACTACTGATGCAAACATAATGTATGATTTGAAAATAAAACTAGACGAGTATAGAGTATATTGGGAACGTGAAATTGATGAATTATCTAAAGCATATTTCAAGCCTACAAAGAAACAAGGGAATATGGACTTTGGTATCTTAAACAGTTGCATTGATCCATCTGTAGAAAGGTACAAAAAACTGAAAAAAGCTGAGCAAGATGAATTTAAAAGTACATTAATTAAATTTATTCGTACATATTCATTTATAAGTAGTATTGTTAAACTTGATGACGCAAATATGCATAAATTATATGTATTTTCACAGTTTTTAAGTAAAAAACTACCTAAAGATGACACAGCAAGTTCGTTATCTTTTGATAATGAAATTACTTTACAATATTATAGAGTTCAAAAAATATTTGAAGGGTCAATAACCTTAGATAAAAGTGAGCCACTTTCTAATAAACATCATGTAGGAGTGTCGAAAGGTGATGAAGAAAAGTCTGTGTTGTCAGAGTTAATCGAGAAGCTAAATGAGAGATTTGGAACTGAATTTAACAACATTGATAAAGTGTTAGAACAATTTATCAATGATATGGATAATAATGAAGAACTTAGAATGCAGGCAAGAAGTAATTCTGAAGAACATTTCAGATTTCCATTTGACGAGGTGTTTACGAATGTAGTGATAGATAGAATGAATCAAAATCAGAGTTTTTGCGAAAAAGTACTAGATGATGAAAAATTCTCAGAAACTATAAGGGGTTTATTAGTAAATGTAGTTTATGAAAAATTAAGACAAACAGTGTAGTTATAATTATATAGACAAAGAGCAAAAATATATTTTAACTAAAGTGGGAATTCAGAAATAGATAGAGATAATTTCCGTTTGTTTAATATCTGTTGCAAACGAATCAATCCCTAATAACTAAACTTAATTACCATCAAACAGGACTCGAATTTATACACAATTTACGCCTTGAAAAGAACTTAAAAAGATAATTGAAATAAAAAAAAAACTATGCTATACTTGAGGTATAAAAATTTATAGGAGGTACAATAAATGGCAGTTAAAGTAGCGATTAATGGATTTGGAAGAATTGGAAGATTAGCATTTAGACTTATGGAGGAAAGCCCAGAATTTGAAATTGTAGCAATAAATGATTTAACAGATTCTAAAACATTAGCACACTTATTAAAGTATGATTCAGCTCAAGGAAGATATGTTAAAGCTGACAAAGTAGCAGCAGCAGAAGGAAAAATCATAGTTGATGGAAGAGAAATCACAGTTTATGCTGAAAAAGACCCTGCAAATTTACCTTGGGGAAAATTAGGAGTAGACGTTGTTATTGAATGTACAGGATTCTTTACTGACAAAACAACTGCATCAGCTCATATAACAGCAGGAGCAAAAAGAGTAATCATTTCTGCACCAGCTACAGGAGATTTAAAAACTATAGTAATGAACGTTAATCACAAAACTTTAGACGGAACTGAAGAAGTAATTTCAGGAGCTTCATGTACAACTAACTGTTTAGCACCAATGGCAAAAGTATTACAAGATAACTATGGAGTGGTTGAAGGATTAATGACAACTATTCATGCTTACACAAATGATCAAAACACATTAGATGCACCTCACGGTAAGAAAGATTTAAGAAGAGGAAGAGCAGCAGCAGCAAATATAGTACCTAATACAACTGGAGCAGCTAAAGCAATAGGATTAGTTATACCAGAATTAAAAGGTAAATTAGATGGAGCAGCACAAAGAGTACCAGTTATAACTGGATCATTAACTGAATTAATAACTGTATTAGAAAAAACAACTTCAGTTGAAGAAATAAATGCAGCTATGAAAGCAGCATCAAACGAATCATTCGGATACACTGAAGACGAATTAGTATCTTCTGATATAATCGGATTACAAAATGGATCATTATTTGATGGAACTCAAACAAAAGTAATGACTGTTGGAGACAAACAATTAGTTAAAACAGTTGCTTGGTATGACAATGAAATGTCTTATACTGCTCAATTAGTAAGATTAGCTAAATACTTTGTATCAATCATAAAATAGTAAATAAATCATATAATTTTATTATGATAAGCGGAACTTAAAATATTTTTTTGTTCCGCTTTTCTTAAAATTACGAATAAATAAAAAGAAACATAGAAGGTGAGATTTTTATATATGATAAAGAATGATATTTTTCTTCCTGATGAAATGGAAAAAGATAGAGAAATCTTAGAGAAAACACTTAAAAAAATAATATTCATGGAAACAGAAAGAATTAATGATGTAGAAGGACTTCCTGTAACAACAAGTAAATTTGGAGGGAATCCATACTTTCCTAAAAATGCGGATTATCCAAAAAATGAGAACGGAGTTCCATTATCTATGCTTGCTCAAATAAATTTTAACGAAATATTTACTCAACAAAATATTTCAGAAGAATTAGAGCAAGATTCAGAATTGAAATATTTACCTCGAAAAGGGATTTTAAGTTTTTTTATTGATTATTATGATGATGTATTAGGTTCTGACTTCGGGAAAAATGAGAAAAAGACAGGATATAGAGTAATGTATTTTCCAGAAATAGAAGATTCGGCTAATTTGATTGATGATTTTAGATTTTTAGATCAGAAAACAGATAGTTTCTATCCCGTTGTTGACGGTGAGTACAAGTTAAGTTTTCAAATCTTAGATCAAATGGTTACAATGGAATCATACGAATGGGAGAAAATAATTGGTAAAGAACCTTATGATTATCTTGAAGAGTTGAATGAAGATAGTCAAGATGAAGTTTACGAAACGTATAATGATGCATACTCTGGAGGGCACCAAATAGGAGGATATCCATTCTTCACACAGTGGGATCCAAGAGCAGCATATGAAAATCTAGATAAATACAATTTTCTATTATTTCAATTAGATTCAGACTTTCAAAATAAGAAGAACATAATGTGGGGCGATGCTGGAATAGGAAACTTCTTTATAAATATAGAAGACCTAAAAAAACTGGATTTCTCCAATGTTCTATATACTTGGGACTGTTCATAGAAAAATTGTAGGAAAGAATAAATAAAGTTCTTGAAACAACGAGAAAATTTATATATAATATTCATATAAACTAAAATATATTAGGAGGATGTCATGGCTAAAAAAACATTAAATGATGTTGATGTAAAAGGGAAGAAAGTTTTAGTAAGAGTTGATTTTAACGTACCTATCAAAGAAGGTGTTATTACAGATGATAACAGAATCAAAGCAGCAATACCTACTTTAAAATATGTATTAGACAATGGTGGAAAAGTAATAGCTTTCTCACATTTAGGAAGAGTAAAAGAAGAAGCTGATAAAGCAAAATCTTCTTTAGCACCAGTTGCAAAAAGATTAGAAGAAGTATTAGGGAAACCAGTTAAATTCGTTCCAGTAACAAGAGGAGCAGAATTAGAAAAAGCAGTTGCAGAATTAAAAGATGGAGAAATCTTGATGTTCGAAAACACTAGATTTGAAGATGTTGATGGAAAAAAAGAATCAAAAAATGATCCTGAATTAGGTAAATACTGGGCATCTCTTGGAGATATCTTTGTAAATGATGCATTTGGAACTGCTCATAGAGCACATGCTTCAAATGTAGGAATTTCTTCAAACATACCAGTTTCAGTAGCAGGATTCTTAATGTCAAAAGAAATAGAGTTCATTGGTGGAGCAGTAGATAGTCCAGCAAGACCTTTTGTTGCGATATTAGGTGGAGCAAAAGTTTCTGATAAAATTGGAGTAATAGAAAACTTATTAGATAAAGCTGATAAAGTAATAATAGGTGGAGGAATGATGTTTACATTCCTAAAAGCACAAGGGAAAAATGTAGGGTCATCATTATTAGAAGCTGATAAAGTAGAATTAGCAAAATCATTATTAGATAAAGCAGCAGCAAAAGGTGTAGAATTATTATTACCAGTTGATGCAATTGTTGCACAAGAATTTAAAAATGACACACCATTCAAAACAGTATCAGTAGATGCAGTTGAAGATGGATGGATGGGATTAGATATTGGAGAAGCTTCAATCAAATTATTCTCAGACAAATTAGCAGGAGCTAAAACTGTAGTATGGAACGGGCCTATGGGAGTTTTTGAAATGGCTAATTTCGCAAAAGGAACTATAGGAGTTTGTGAAGCAATTGCAAACTTAAAAGATGCAAAAACAATAATTGGTGGTGGAGATTCAGCAGCAGCAGCAATTCAATTAGGTTATGCAGATAAATTCTCACACATATCAACAGGTGGGGGAGCATCATTAGAGTACTTAGAAGGAAAAGAATTACCAGGAGTAGTTGCAATATCAGATAAGTAGTAAATAAATAGTTGGGAGATTTCAAATGAAGTCTTCCACTTTTAATATAAGTAAAATTAATAAAAAGTTATTCTATTATTCAAAACAAAACTTCAAAATGAGGTATAATATAATTACCAATAAAAAATAGGAGGAATTATAAAAAAGACAATTGTATCATTAGGATTACTATTAACTTTAGCAACTAGCCAGATGACATTTTCTGCAGAAACAAAGGCAGTTAAACCAAAGAAAACGAAAGCATTAGAGCTAACAGTGCTTCATATTAATGATCATCATTCGCACTTAGAATCGGATAAAATGTCATTAACGCTTGAAGGGAAACCAACTACTGTAAATGTAGGTGGAATGACTAGAATGGCAGAAGAAATAGCAAGACTTAAAAAAGAATCGAAAAACACTCTAGTATTACATGCAGGTGATGCTATGACAGGAACACTTTACTACACATTATTTGAAGGAGTTGCGGATGCTAAATTGATGAATCAAATTAAATTTGACGCAACAACATTAGGAAATCATGAGTTTGATGGTGGAAATAAAGTGTTGAAAAAATATTTAACAGCATTAGATGTACCAGTAGTGTCAGCAAATGTTACTCCAGATGAAACAAGTGAATTAAAAGGAGAATGGGCACCTTACATAATCAAAAAAGTTGGAGGAGAGCAAGTAGGAATTATTGGACTTGTTGTAGTAGGGAAAACAGTAGCTTCATCTAATCCAGGAAAAGATTTGAAATTTGAAGATGAAAGAATAGCAACTCAAAAAGCAGTAGAAGAATTAACAGCAAAAGGGATTAATAAAATAATTTTATTATCACATGCAGGTTATGATATGAATCTTGAAATAGCAAAAGAAGTTCCAGGGATAGATTTAATAGTATCTGGAGATTCACATGCGTTATTAGGATCTCAGTTCAAAGAAATTGGATGGAATCCAATAGCTGATTATCCAACACAAGTTACATCAAAAGATGGAAATCCTGTCTATATTTTAGAAGCATATAACTATAATTATGTATTAGGAAATACAAAAGTTAAATTTGATGCATATGGAATAATAAAAAAAATAGAAGGAACACCTGAAGTTATAATTGGAGATAATTTACTCCAAAGAAAAGGTGAGGATAAAAAAGATTATACATTAGAAGGTGCAGAAAAAGAAAGCTTAATGAAATATATTGCAACTAAAAACTTTATAAAAGTTGTACCTGAAAATGCAGAAGCAAAAGAGATATTATCAACATATCAAAAAGAAAAAGCAGAATTAGGAAAACAAATAGTAGGTAAAGTGGAAGTTGTTGTTCCAGGCGGATCAGAAAATAGAATACCTAACGCAACAAATCCTAATGGATCTTATGCAGCATCATTAGTTACAGAAGCATTTTTATACAAACTACAAACAATGGGAACAGGGAATGTTGACATGTTCTTGCAAAATGCAGGTGGAGTAAGAACAGCAATACCAGCAGGAGAATTTAGTTATGACACTGGATATAATTTATTACCTTTTGCAAATACATTATATGTATTTTCAATGTCAGGTGCAGAAATTAAACAAGTTATGGAAGAAGCAATAGAATACTCTACAAAAGAAGGTGGGTCAACAGGAGGATTCCCTTATGGAGCAGGAATAAGATATGAGGCTAAAAAATCAGGAGAATTAGGAACAAGAGTAACTAAAGTAGAAGTGAAAGATAGAATAACAGGAGAATGGAAACCATTAGACTTAGCAAAAACTTACAAAATAGGAACAAATTCTTATTTAGCAGGTGGAAAAGATGGATGGGTAACATTTGGTAAAATTAAAGATACAAGAGGTGGAACAGATACATATATTGATTATGCGAAAGCGTTTATAGATTATGTAGCAGATAAAAAAACAATAACAATACCTACAACAACAAATGTAAAGTATGATTTCAATAAATAATATATAAAATAAAAGTTAAAGAAAAAAATAGAGTATATAATATCTTTTGAACCCGATACATCAAATATAAAAAAATTAAATTATGAAATTTTCGAATTTACTCTTGACATTCACCCTTGACATCCACCCCTGAAAATATTAGTATTAAATGCGAAAGAGGTTTCAAGCCTTTTTCGCATTATTTTTTACCGAAA
>ERZ650312.2486-NODE-2486-length-10074-cov-9.071664_pt1 | contig 10074 bp, 8 predicted proteins | sample MGYA00376248_ERZ650312 | MGnify/ENA primary metagenome ERZ650312 (study PRJEB26733, sample SAMN07839316) | wastewater metagenome | biome: urban; feature: wastewater treatment plant; material: waste water | place: USA: North Carolina | collected 2016-07-28 ... | reverse complement strand
GGCCGTCTGAAAGGTTTGGCCGTCTGAAAGGTTTGGCCGTCTGAAAGGTTTGGCCGTCTGAAAACATGCAAGCATGTTTTCAGACGGCCTTTTCGCCACCAACGCTCAGCGCTTCACCCAGCCCGCTTTCAGCACCCAATCGGTGGCGCTGTAATATTGCGGCATCTGCGCGGGCAACGCGATGGTGTTGCGGTAAATCACGCGGTATTTGTCGGCATACCAATTGGGCACCACGACATATTGATGGCGGATCACGCGGTCGAGTGCGCGGGCGGCGGCGGTGAGCTCGGCGCGGTTGTTGAAGTTTTCAAAGCGCTTGAGCAGGGTTTCCACCGCCGGGTCGCACACGCCGGCCCAGTTGTTGCTGCCCGGGGTTTTCGCGGCTTGGCAGCCGAAATAGTTGAATTGCTCGTTGCCGGGGCTTTCACTGTTGGCATACACCACAATGGTGAGGTCGTAATCGAAATCGTTGCGCCGCTTTTGATACACCGCTGCATCGGCCACACGCACATTCAGGGTGATGCCGATTTTGGCCAAATCGCGCTGCCATTTGGCGGTGACGCGCTCATAGGTTTTGCTCGGCGACAAAAATTCGAGCACCAGCGGCCGGCCTTGTTTATCTACCAACACGCCGCCCCGGTAGCGGTAGCCGGCCGATTGCAAGAGCGCGCGCGCCTGCACCAAGTTGGGGCGCACGCCGAGCGCGGGGTTGGTTTGCGGCGGCAGCGGCACGGGCTCGTCAAACACAGCAGCCGGCAGCTTGTTGCGCACGCTGTTGAGCAAAGCGAGCTCTGCGCCCTGCGGCTTGCCCTCGGCGGCCATGCTGCCGTTGGTAAACAGGCTGTAGCTGCGTTTATAAAGGCCGTAAAACAGGCGGTTGTTGATGCTTTCGTAATCAAAGCTCAACACCAGCGCGCGGCGCACGCGGATATCGTCGAGCGGCTTTCTGCGCGTGTTCATCACAAAGCCTTGCAGGCCGGCGGTGTTGCTGTGCTGCCACTCGTGTTTTTGCAGATTGCGCTTTTGCAACACGCTCTCGGGATAGGCGCGCGCCCAGTTGCGGGCGATGTTTTCCTGCACGAAATCGTATTGGCCGCCTTTGATGCCTTCGATGCGCACACTGTCGTCGCGGTAATATTTGAAGCGCACGGTGTCGAAGTTGTACATGCCTTTGCGAGTGGGCAGATTTTGCGCCCAATAGGCCGCATCGCGGCGGTATTCGCTCTGACGATTGGTGTCCGCGCGCACAAAACGGTAAGGCCCCGAGCCGATGGGCAGCGCATTGGGCGCGGCGGCAAGCCCTTTGGGATAGCTTTTGTGGGAAAACACCGGCAATTCGCCCAGCGTCATGTGCAATTCGGCATTGCGCTGCTTGAAGCGGAACACCACCGTGCGCGCGTCGGGCGTGTCCACCCGCGCCACATCGGCCCAGTAGAATTTATACATCGGCGCGGCGGCCGCATCGCGCGTGAGCGTGTTGAACGAAGCGGCCACATCTTTGGCCAACACCGCATCGCCATTGTGAAAACGCGCTTTCGGGTTGAGCTTGAACGTAACCGAAAGGCCGTCTGAAGCCAGCTGCACATCTTCAGCCAGCAAGCCATACATGGCAAACGGCTCGTCATCGCTCTTGGCCATCAGCGTGTCGAGCGTGAGCGTGGCCACGCCCGCTTCGTGATCGCCCTTGAGCGTAAACGGGTTGAGCGTGTCGAAGCCGCCGGCCACCGGCAGCGAAAAACTGCCGCCCTTGGGCGCGGCCGGGTTTGCATACTGGAAATGGGCAAATCCTGCCGCATAGCGCGGCGGCTGCCCCAGGCTGATGCCGTGTGCCGCCAGCGCCAACGCCGGCAGGCTGCACAGCGCCGTAAAAAACAATTGCTTTATCATCACTCACCTTTCATTGCGGCCTTATTTTACCCACAAACCCACAGGCCGTCTGAAAACATTGTTTTCCCTGCCAAAACAGCGATTATTTGCTATAATGCGCCGCTTAATACAACAGCAAAACCACTGCTAAGGATAAAAAATGGGCTTTTTGCAAGGTAAAAAAATCCTCATTACCGGCATGATTTCCGAGCGCTCCATCGCTTACGGCATCGCCAAAGCATGCCACGAGCAAGGCGCCGAGCTTGCCTTTACTTATGTTGTCGACAAACTCGAAGAGCGCGTGCGCAAAATGGCCAAAGAGCTGGGCTCCGATTTGGTGTTTCGCTGCGATGTGCAGAGCGACGAAGAAATCGAGCAGGCTTTTGCCGATTTGGGCAAACACTGGGGCGGCCTCGACGGCCTCGTGCACTCCATCGGCTTTGCGCCCCGCGAAGCGCTGGGCGGCGATTTTCTCGACAGCATCAGCCGCGAAGCCTTCCGCGTGGCGCACGAAGTGTCGGCCTACAGCCTGCCCGCGCTGGCCAAAGCCGCGCGCCCGCTGATGCAGGGCCGCAACGGCGCCATTGTGGCGCTCACCTATTTGGGTGCCATCCGTGCCATCCCGAATTACAACGTAATGGGCATGGCCAAAGCCAGCCTCGAAGCCGGCGTGCGCTTCACCGCTGCCTGCCTGGGCAAAGAAGGCATCCGCTGCAACGGCATTTCCGCAGGCCCCATCAAAACCTTGGCCGCTTCGGGCATTGCCGACTTCAGCAAGCTCCTGAGCCATGTGGCTTCGCACAACCCGCTCGGCCGCAACGTAACCATCGAAGAAGTGGGCAACACCGCCGCCTTCTTGCTCTCTGATCTCGCCTCGGGCATCACCGGCGAAATCACTTATGTCGACGGCGGCTACAGCATCAATGCGCTGAACGACCCCGAAGAAGAAGAATAAGCGCGTCCAAGATTGGTGCAAACCGAAACACAGCCCATTGCGATATGGCGCTGTGTTTTTAGATGGTGAAATCAAAGAAAAACGGATGCAAAAATAAGAAATCTCAAATCGTGTGCAGGGTGTGTGGCGCAGCCACGCACGCGTTTAAACCGGCTTCTGCGTGCGTGGTCGAACCGTACATTTTTCGCCGGTCTGTATCAATTTTGCACTTATTCCACTATATTTGTATTGACAGCAACATCTATCAAACAGGCCGTCTGAAAAGAAAAGTGTAGCATTTTTACATCTTGCCTTTTTTCAGACGGCCTTTTTTACGCCTGAGCGGAACAAATTCTTTTCCCATGCGTCAAACCTACACAATTTAACCATTGCATACTTTTGCTTACCAAAAAGTGGGTAAAATCTGCCCAAATTGCATTTATTTGATTCAAATCAATTTTTTATAACCCATTTTTCGAAAAGGAAACATCATGTCTTTAAAACAGGAATTTAAAGATTTCATCATGCGCGGCAACGTGATTGATTTGGCCGTCGGTATGGTTATCGGTACTGCATTCAGCGGCATCGTGAAATCGCTGGTAGACGATGTGATCATGCCCCCCATCGGCTTGTTGTTGGGCGGTGTGGATTTCTCCAACCTCTTCATCACCCTGAAAGACGGCGTGCCCGCGCCTGAAGCCGGCTATGCTTCTTTGGCCGCTGCCAAAGCCGCCGGTGCCGTTACCCTCAACGTGGGCGTGTTTATCAACACCATCATCAGCTTCCTGATTATTGCCGCCGCTATTTTTGCCGTGATCAAAGCCATCAGCAAACTCAAACGCGAAACCCTGGTGGAAGAAGCACCGGCCGAGCCGAGTGAAGAAGTGGTGCTGCTGCGCGAAATCCGTGATTCGCTGAAAAAATAAGCATTTACGCTTAAAACATTGAGGCCGTCTGAAACGTTTCAGACGGCCTCAATGTTTTATCACCTACTTACATCGCTTATTTTGTTGGATAACTACATTTCACCACGCAAGCGATATTTCATTAAATTGAAAACATTTCTCCAATCAAATCGAATTCAAGTTATTGTTTTATAAAAAACAAGTATTAACAAAACACCATAATTTACGCGCCCACACCTTGCTTTACATTTTTATTGAAGTGTATATTATGTGACAAAGCAGCCTTCAGCGCTGCGCCCATTTCATCACGCAGCAATGTTGGCCCGCCGATGCAATACGCGCAAACCCAGCGCCCGATTTTGCTCACCATCAAGAAAAGGAAGTCGTCATGCAACAACCGTTTTTCAAACTGACCGCCCTGGCTGCATTGACTTTGGGCTTGGCCGCATGCGGCGGCGGCAGCAAAGCCGACAGCGCCGATGCCGGCGCTTCGCAACAAAATGCCAAGGAGGGGGGCAAAGCGCTCATTTATTGCTCTGAAGGCAGCCCTGCCGGCTTCGACCCCGCGCAATACACCGCGGGCACCGATTTCGATGCCAGCTCTTATCCGCTCTACAACGGCCTGGTTGAATTCAAACGCGGCGAAACCGAAATCCAACCCGCGCTGGCCGAAAGCTGGGATATTTCACCCGACGGCAAAACCTACACCTTCCACCTGCGCCAAGGCGTGAAATTCGGCACCACCGATTATTTCACCCCTTCGCGCGATTTCAATGCCGATGACGTGGTGTTTACATTCAAACGCCTCACCGACAAAAATTTCGATTTCAACAAGGCTTATCCGGCCGAATTTCCCTATTCAGTCGACATGGGCTTGCCCGATTTGATTCAGTCGGTTGAAAAAGTAGACGACCACACCGTTAAAATCACCCTCAAAGAAGTGGAAGCGCCCTTCCTGCAAAACATCGCCATGCCTTTTGCCTATATCGATTCGGCCGAATACGCCGATAAATTGGTGAAAGAAGGCAAAGCGGCCGACATCAACACCAAGCCCGTGGGCACCGGGCCTTTTGTGTTTAAGTCTTACCAAAAAGACGCGCAAATCCGCTATGCCAAAAACCCCGATTATTGGGATAAAGACAATATCCACATCGACAACTTGGTGTTTGTGATCACCAAAGATTCGGCCGTGCGTGCGCAAAAAGTGCAGGCCGGCGAATGCAATGTGGCCGCCTATCCGAAACCGGCCGAAATCGAAGCGGCCAAAAAATCCGGCAAAGTCACCGTGATGGATCAGCCGGGCTTCAACGTGGGCTATCTGGGCTACAACGTCGAGCACGGCAAACTGGGTGAATTGAAAGTGCGCCAAGCGCTCGATATGGCGATCAACAAAGATGCCATCATCAATGCCGTGTATCAAGGTGCCGGCATCAAAGCCACCAACCCGATGCCGCCCACCCAATGGAGCTACAACAAAACCCTCAAAGATGCACCTTATGATCCTGAAAAAGCCAAAACGCTTTTGAAAGAAGCCGGTGTGCCCGAAAATCAGGAATTCAACCTGTGGTATATGCCGGTGCAGCGCCCGTATAACCCCAACGCCAAGCTGATGGCGGAAATGGTGCAGGCCGATTGGGCCAAAGTGGGCGTGAAAGCCAAGCTGGTCACTTATGAATGGGGCGAATACCTCAAGCGCGCGCAAAAAGGCGAGCCGGATGCGATTATCGTGGGCTGGACCGGCGACAATGGCGACCCCGACAACTGGCTGGGCACGCTCTTGAGCTGCGAAGCCGTGGGCGGCAACAACTATTCACGCTGGTGCAACAAAGATTTCGACAAGCTCGTGGTCAACGCCAAACGCACCAACGACCACGATCAACGTGTGGCCGATTACGAGCAGGCGCAGGTGATTTTCAAAGAGCAGCTGCCCTGGACCACCATGGCGCACTCCGTGGTGACCGTTTTCACCACCCCGAATGTGAAAGACTACAAAATCAGCCCCTTCGGCTCCGTGCGCTTTGATGGCGTGAAAGTAGAATAAAGGCCGTCTGAACGCTGCTCCGGCATTTGTCGGAGCGGCGTTATCTTAAAATTAGCCATTTAAAAATTATCCATTTAAAAAAGCCAGCTTACAAGGCGGGTTAACGCTGTAAGGTTGTTTTTCGAATGGTTATGACAGGCATCACGCTTGCACCCAAGCATTGATCGTTGCCCAAACCAAGAGTATTTATCATGCTGTTTTATGTGTTGCGCCGCGTTTTGATTCTGATACCGGTTTATCTGGGTCTCACGCTCTCCACTTTCACCTTGATCCGGCTGGTGCCGGGCGATGCGGTGGAAATCATGATGGGCGAAAAAGCCGTTGATCCGGCCATGCATGCCCAAGCTTTGCAGCGGCTGGGGCTGGATCTGCCTTTGCCGGTGCAATACTGGCATTACCTCACCAATATTCTGCAAGGCAATTTCGGCGAATCGTTCCGCACGCGCACGCCGGTGTTGCAAGATTTTTTTCAGCATTTCGTGCCCACCGTTGAGCTGGCTTTTTGCGCCATTCTGATTGCCAGCATTTTGGGCATTACCATGGGCGTGATTGCCGCGTTGCGGCGCGGCTCATGGCTCGATTACACGCTGATGTCGGGCGCGCTGGCCGGCTATTCGATGCCGATTTATCTTTTGGGGCCGATTCTCACCGGCATTTTCGCCCATTATTTGGGCTGGCTGCCGGTGTCGGGCGTGATTTCAGTGGCGCAATATCTCGATGTGCAGCCGCTCTACGGCTCATGGCTGCTCGGCTCACTCTTTTCCGGCCAGAGCGGCGCTTTTTGGGATGTGGTGAAACACTTTATCCTGCCCTCGATTGCCCTTTCCACCATTCCGCTGGCCATGATTGCGCGCATGACGCGCTCGGCCATTTTGGAAGTGTTGGGCGAAGATTATGTGCGCACCGCGCGCGCCAAAGGCCTCTCGCCGCGCCGCGTGATTATGGTGCATGTGATGCGCAATGCGCTGATTACAGTGGTGACCGTGGTGGGCTTGCAGGCGGCCACGCTTTTGGCCGGTGCGATTCTCACAGAAACCATTTTCAGCTGGCCCGGCGTGGGCAGCTGGTTGCTCGACGGCTTTTTCACCCGCGATTATCCGATTGTGCAAAACGGCATTTTGCTGGTGGCCACCGCGCTGATGCTGGTGAGCCTGTTGGTGGATATTTTATACGGCGTGATTAATCCGCGTATCCGCCATGCTTCGTAAGGCCGTCTGAAAGAGCACATCCGAAATAAAACATCAGGAACACAATATGACCACCCAAACCGCCGTGCAAACCGCGCCCGTGCCGCCCAGCCAATGGCAGCTTTTTGCCGCCACTTTTTTCCGCAACAAAGGCGCTGTGCTCGGCCTGATCGTGCTCATCATTATGGTGATCTCCGCCCTGCTCGCGCCCCTGCTGGCGCCGCACGACCCTTATCAGCTTTTCACCGGCAAAGAGCAGCTGCCTCCCGCTTTTCTCGGCGGAGAGGCCGCTTTTCCGCTGGGCACCGACGATGCCGGGCGCGACACGCTCTCGCGCGTGATCTACGGCGCGCGCTATTCGCTTTTTATCGGCTTATGCGCCACCGGGCTTTCGATGTTGATCGGCGTGAGCCTCGGCCTTTCCGCCGCTTTTTGGCCCAAAGTGTGGGGCAAAGGCGTGATGCTGGTTAACGATATTTTGATGTCGTATCCCAGCCTGTTGCTCGCCATCATCATCGCCGCCATTCTCGGCCCCTCGATGACCAACACCATCATCACCATTGCCTTGGTGTGTATGCCGCCGTTTATCCGCCTCACCCGCGCCACCGCCATGGTGGAATTGCAACGCGATTATTTCACCGCCTCAAAAGTGATGGGCGCAGGCACGCTGCGGCTTTTGTTTGTCACCATTCTGCCCAACTGCATGGCGCCGCTGATTGTGCAGGCCACCATGATTTTTTCCACCGCCATTCTCGAAGCCGGTGCCATCGGCTTTCTCGGCTTCGGCGTGCAGCCGCCCGATGCCGAATGGGGCGCCATGCTCGGCACGGCGCGCCAATATATCCAGAGCAATGTGTGGCTGGCGATTTGGCCGGGCTTGTCGGTGTTTTTGGCCGCACTTTCCATCAACCTCACCGGCGACGGCCTGCGCGATGCCCTCGACCCCAAATTGAAACAGGTGTCGTGATATGGAAAAGCAAACCTTATTAAGCATTGAAAATCTGTCGGTCACATTCGGTTCGGGCGCGCGCGCTTTTCGGGCGGTGGATGGGGTATCGCTGAAGGTAAATGCCGGCGAAGTGCTGGCGGTGGTGGGCGAATCGGGCTCGGGCAAATCGGTGAGCATGATGGCTTTGATGGGGCTTTTGCCCGACTCGGCCGCCATCAGCGCCGATAAGCTCGTGTTTGACGGGCAAAATCTGCAAACCTTGTCTGCGCGCGATAAACGCAAAATCATCGGCAAAGACATTTCGATGATTTTCCAAGATGCCATGACCAGCCTCAACCCCAGCTTTACCGTGCAAATGCAGATCGGCGAAGTGTTGAAAACCCATCTCGGCCTGCGCGGCGCGGCGGTAAAGCAGCGCATTTTGGCCTTGCTGGATTTGGTGGAAATTCCCGATGCCAAAAACCGGCTCAATGTGTATCCGCACCAGCTTTCAGGCGGCATGAGCCAGCGCGTGATGATTGCCATGGCGCTCGCCTGCGAACCCAAGCTTTTGATTGCAGACGAGCCGACTACCGCGCTGGATGTAACCGTGCAGGCGCAGATTATGGATTTGCTGCACCGCCTGCAGCGCGAAAAAGAAATGGCCATGGTGCTGATCACCCACGATTTGGGGCTGGTGGCCGAAAACGCGCGCGATGTGGCGGTGATGTATGCCGGCCAAGTGGTGGAAACCAGCACCGTACCCGTCATCTTCCAAACCCCCGCGCATCCCTACACCGAAGCCTTGCTGCAAGCCATTCCCGAATTGGCACTCGGCCAAAGCCGCCTGCACAGCCTGCCCGGCGTGGTGCCCGGCCAATACGACCGCCCCGCCGGCTGCCTGCTCTCACCGCGCTGCCCCTATAAAGAAGCCGCCTGTGATGCCCCGCCGCCGTGGCAGCCGAGCGCCCACGGCCATGTGCGCTGCATTCATTCCGCCCTGAGCGCCCACCCGATTTCCGGAGCCCCAGCATGAGCCAAAGCATTGTATTGAAAGCTGATAATCTGCACCGCCATTATCCCGTGTCGCTCGGCATCGGCAAAGGCCGCGCCGTGGTCAAAGCGCTCAACGGCGTGTCGTTTGAACTGGCCGCCGGCAAAACGCTGGCGGTGGTGGGCGAATCGGGCTGCGGCAAATCCACGCTGGCGCGCCAGCTCACGCTGATTGAAGCGCCCTCGGAAGGCGAATTGTTTATCAACCAAGCCGCCACCGCCAAGCTCGGCAAACGGGCATTGAAAAGCTTGCGCTCAGAAATCCAGATGGTGTTTCAAAACCCCTACGGCAGCCTCAACCCGCGCCAAACCATTGCCTATCAGCTCACCGAGCCGCTCACCATCCACACCCGCCTTACTAAAGCCGAAAAGCAGGAAAAAGTGCACGCCATGATGCGACAGGTCGGCCTGCGCCCCGAGCATGCCGGCCGCTATCCGCATATGTTTTCAGGCGGCCAACGCCAGCGCATCGCGCTGGCCCGCGCCATGATGCTCAATCCGAAAATCGTGGTGGCCGACGAGCCCACCTCTGCGCTGGATGTGTCGATTCAGGCGCAGGTGTTGAATCTGTTTATGGATTTGCAGGATCAATATCACACCGCTTATGTGTTTATTTCGCACAATCTTTCCGTGGTGCGCCATGTGGCCGATGATGTGATGGTGATGTATCTCGGCCGCGCGGTGGAGCACGGCCCCAAAGAAGCGATTTTCACCGCCCCGCAACACCCCTACACCCAAGCACTTTTGGCCGCCGCCCCCAGCGTGAACGGCCACAAAACCGATTTGCAGCTCAAGGGCGAATTGCCCAGCCCGCTCAACCCGCCCAGCGGCTGCGCCCTGCACCAACGCTGCCCGCACGCCACAACACGTTGCGCACAAGAAGAGCCGGCCTTGCGCGAATGGAAAGGCCGGCTGGTGGCTTGCCTGCGTTTGGAAGAAATCGCCGCCTGAGCGGCGTGGATTTACAATAAAGGCCGTCTGAAAAAAGTTTCAGACGGCCTTTATTTTATCTGTTGAGCAACGATGATTGATTTGAAATGCCATGTATTACTGGATCCGCTGCGCCTCCATGCGCACGGCATTCACCACATCGGCGCCAAACAGCGCATTCACATCGGTTTCGTCAAACACATATTTCTCATTGCAAAAATCGCAATCGA
>ERZ650312.2484-NODE-2484-length-10081-cov-6.366048_pt1 | contig 10081 bp, 16 predicted proteins | sample MGYA00376248_ERZ650312 | MGnify/ENA primary metagenome ERZ650312 (study PRJEB26733, sample SAMN07839316) | wastewater metagenome | biome: urban; feature: wastewater treatment plant; material: waste water | place: USA: North Carolina | collected 2016-07-28 ... | reverse complement strand
CTGTAGAATCAATGCCGAAGCCTTTAAAAAATGGGCAGAAGAACACGGAGAACTTCCATCAGAATTAATCCCAGGTTACATAGTAAAATCACAGCCTAGAGACGAATGCGACGACTTCCCAGACGGAGTAACACACATGCACCTAAGAGGTTCATGGGACTATTTTGATAATAACGACTGTACTGTAACTAAGCTTCCAGCAAAACTATTAAAACAAAAACAAATATAAAACATAATCAGGAGAGAATAAAATGATTAAAATAAAAATAAAACAAAATCTATCATCAATATTAGAAGATGTATACGACTTTGACACAGAAACAACATACAAAGGAACTGAATACGTAGTAGTTTCAGACGAACTTCTACACCAACTAGAAGCAGGTAATTGTCTATTCCCTCTACACTCAATGGGACTTAGTGACGAATTTGGAATCATGGAAATCTTTGCTCAAATAGACTCAACTCTACTAGACCCAATTCACGAATCTTGGATTGAAGCAATCGAAGTTGATGGAGAACTATACACGCTAAACCACACAGAGTCATGGTCTTCTTCAACACACTTAAGACTAACTAAAGCTCACCACTTTTTCGACATTGCAACACAAACAGTAACATTCAACGACAACTGTTGTATTGAATGTGGTAGTTCACTATCTTCTCCTACTCCAGACTCACTTTGTAACACTTGTGTAGACAAACTAACTCGTTTAGAAAACTACTCTTTCAAACCAACTCCAGTGTTCCAAACAATTCCTGACGAAACAACAGAAGAGTTCTACGGAATCGAACTTGAATACGGTTTCAGAAAAAAGAGACAAGCTGCAGCTTTCGTACAAAAACACAGACCAGTTCTTTACCTAAAATCTGACTCATCAATCGGAGGAGGAGAATTCAGAGCTGAAGTAGTTACACACCCACACTCATTCAAAAAGCTAATGTCTCCAGACTCGTTCTTAGCTGACATCGACGCTCTAAAAGTAGAACACAGTAACTCAAACGGGTGTCACGTTCACATCTCTAGAGCTGCATTCAAAACACGTAAACACTACACACTTTTCTACTTCTTACTACATTCATCTCAACAACTTTTAGAGTACATTGGAGGAAGACCTCTTAACAGCTACTGCGAATTCCGTCCAGTAGGAGAAGTTCACACTAAAGAAAACGCTAGAGACTCATCACAAAGTAGAGGAAGAGTAGTTAACGAAACTAACCAAACAACAGTAGAAGTTAGAATTTTCAACTCAACTAACAAAGCTTCAGAAGTAAAAAGATACATACAATTCTTGGACTCTTTAATCCAGTATTCAAAAACAGACAAAAACACAGTGTCTTTAAAAAAATACTTCGACTTTGTTAAAGCAAACAAAACTACTTACCCAGAGCTACAAGAACACCTAGCAGCTTTCTCTGCAATCGACACTAAAGGTTTCAGATTCCGTGACCCAATAATCACTGAATACTTAGTAGAAAGAATAAACTTAGGCAGTCTTTGCTTAGTTTCTGAAATCATTCTAAAAAATGGAAACAAGTACTTAGTACACCCTAACGGAAGCATTAACATAAACCGTCAAAATCAAACATTAGAAGTTGCTACAAGGACTACTGACGGAGACTACACATCTTCTCGTATCAAACTAAAAGAGATTGAAAAACTAAAGGTAATAAAATGAGAATCCGCGTACAATCCCACAAACCTTCAAACTCCGCTAAAGCCTTAGCAGAGCACCTACAAATTCCAAGACTTAGCACCTCTTCTTCAAGATTCGTAGGACGTCCTTCAGACATCATCGTAAACTGGGGTAACGTAAACACTGTACACAACTCTCACTACTTAAACCCACTACAAGCAGTGAAAAACGCAGCTAACAAAGTAACAACTTTCAAACAGCTACAAGAAGCTTCTATTCCAGTTCCAACAGTACACTACTCTAAATCAACTTTAGAAACCGACAAAACCTACTTCGCTCGAACAAACCTGTTCGGACACTCAGGAGACGGCATCGAAGTAGGAACCCCAACAGAACTGCCTGAAGCTCAACTCTACACCGAGTTCATCAAAAAGAAACACGAATACCGTGCAATCGTAGTAGACGACGAAGTCGTAGACCTCAAAAAGAAACTAAAAAAGAGAGACTTCGAAGGAGACCGTTCACCTTACGTTTGGAATGTAGCTAACGGTTACATCTTCGCTCGTAACGACATCGAATTCCCTCCAACACTCCCACAGTTAGCAATAGACGCCACAAAAGCTCTAAACCTTAGCTACGGAGCAGTAGACATCATACAAGACCGTAACGGCAACCTATATGTCTTAGAAATAAATACCGCTTTTGGTATGGAAAATACAACAGTAGAATTAGTTGGGGATGCAATAAAAAAATTAATAAACAAAAGGATATAATATGTGCTGGATTATGGTAAAACAACCTCAAAACCCTGTGCCTTTCGATTTCATCGATGAAGCACAAAAAAGAAACAAAGATGGCTACGGAGTTAGTTGGATAAAAGACGGAGTAATCTCAACTTTTAAAACATTAGACTACCCAGAGTTCATCGATCACATCAAAACAATACAAGACTGTCTAATGGTAGTACACCTAAGATACACTTCTGCAGGTACAACATGTGCAGACAACATTCACCCTTTTCCAGTTCCAACTGGAGTAATGTTCCACAACGGAACAATCTCTAACCTAAAAACAACAGTAGGAACAGACTCTGATACTAACATATTAGCCCAACTAATAACAGAAACCAAATTCGAAAAAATCAGCGACATCAAACCTTTACTACAAGCTATTACAGGAACTTCTTACAACAAACTAGTATTCCTAAACAAAGACGGAACAGTAGACATCATTAATCCTGAACTAGGAATCACAGATGAAAACGGCAACTGGTACTCAAATAGCTACCACATCAAAGAACAAACTTTCAACGTTTTCGTTTACGGAACATTAAAAACAGGCTACAGCAACAGCTTCTACTACATGAGTGATGCTGAATACATAGACGACGCTAAATCACTTAAAAAACTTGCAATGGTAGGAAAAGATATGCCTTTCCCTTACGTTCTAGGAGAAAGTGAACACGGACATAACATCCAAGGTGAGCTATACGAAGTAACAGCTTCAACACTATCAAGACTAGACCGCCTAGAAGGACATCCAACTCACTACAACAGAAAAGAGATGGACTTCGTAACAACAGACGGAGAAGTAATCAAAGCTTTAATATACGTAAAAACACACGTAACAGTAACTGACATGCAAAAAGAGTTCTTAGAAGAATGGACTAAACAACCTACTGCATCAACAACATTCAAATCGAAGTACTACAGCTACTACGAAGACCAATAAATCAAACCCCAAGGAGAAAATTATGAAAAAAGTATTACAAATAGAAAACATCAAAACAATAGGAACTGTTTACAGTGACGAATTAATCTGCAGAAGATTAGGAATCGAAATCCCAACATTAGTTCCATCGGACAGAGTTGCAGCTACTAAAATACTAAGCAACTTCCAAACAAAAAAAGCATTCGCAATCAACTCAGCTAACAAAGTGCTAAAACTTGCAGGAGTTCAATTAGCTCAAAAATCACACACAGAGTACGTAGTCGTTTCTGTAGAAGCAAAAAAAGCTAGACTAACAGCACAAACTAACAGATTCACTGCTGCATTAGCAAGATTCTAACAATGTCTGAGCCACTACTAACAAATTACGAGATAGCAAAAATCTTTGTTACCTCGTATGTAGGGGCTATGACTTCAACTCAGATCCAAAAAACAGTTCCGAACACAATCGACATCACAAACAAAAAGGCTGTTCAACGGTTTCTCCGTCTAGAAGTCATTAAAGAGCTTTTACAAACAAAATACAGCGTCTACTTCAAAGGACTAACCCTAATCCAAGTATCTCGCCTACTAGACTTACCAAAAGCTGCAGTACCATTAGAAACATACAAACTAATCTCTCAACAAGGATAACTAATGTACAAAATAGGACAACCCATAAGTAGAGTAGACTTCTACAAATTAGCACCATTAGTACTAGAAGCAGAGTATGGCAACAGAGTCAAAATCTACTCAACCAAAACAAAAAAGCTGATGTTACAAATAGGCGACAGTGTTAATGATTTTGAATTTTATAGAAACACTATAGAGACCGACTTAATTCAAGGAAACTTTCTAATAAGCAAACTTCCAAACATACCACTTTTAAAAAGGAAACCAAATGTTTAAAATAGGAGACTTAGTAACAAAAGAACAATTCATTAAGTACGCACCGTACGGAATGGAACTAAAACACGACAGTGCAGACGTAGTACTTCGTTACGATATGAAAGCCTACGAAGACTTTTGGTACGAAGGCATTGAAGATGATTGGCCAGAAAGTATCCCAGGGTTTATGTACTGTGGGCACCGTCCGGAACCTATGGACGGAGTTTGGATATCATTAAAAAACAACATAGAAGAGTACAGAAATAACGGAAACCAGTACAGAATACACAAATTACCAATCCTAAAGTTACTCAAAAGGAAGCCACTATGATTTACCAACCAGGAAACAAAGTAAAAATCCAAAATCTAAAACAAGACGCAGCAAAGTTCAATAAACCTGGAATAGGTTTAACATCTGAAATGGTAGACTTGTCTAATAAAATTGCTACTATAGTGAATGCTGAATACGATGACGTCATAGGTGAACATATATACCACATAGACTTAGATCCCACAAAATACACTTGGGTTGCTCAATACTTCTATCCACCTATGATACTCAAAAGGAAACCAATATGAAAGTCTATAAAGTAGGAGACAGAGTACAAATACAACCACTGGCTTCAGACAGAGAAAAATACGGCCACCCAAGGGCAAGTATAATGGACGGTATGTTACAATACTCTAACAAACAAGCTATAATAGTATCTATGTATTATAATGAATCAATAGGACAACACGTATACCAAATAGATTTAGATAACAGATTCTGGCACTGGACATCCAAAGCATTTCGCCAACCAAAACTTCTAAAAAGGAAACAAATATGCTAGACATCGCTAGAGCCTATCTAGAGGCTAAAGGAGCTTTCAATTCCGAACCTCCGCTAATCATCGCTAAAACAGCTGACACTATCGCTTTCAAAACTGTCCCCGACAAAATGAAAATGACAATCGCAGCTTCAGAACTAGTAACCTTCGCTTCACAGTTCCGACGAAACATCCAACACTGGGACGGAGCTTCAGTTCCAATTAACGCCATCTCCGTAATCCTAACAGGCTCAGGGAAAAACAAAGACTCCTCAGTTCGTGCAGTACGTAAAATCTTCAAAGAATCTTACAGCACACTAGACGCAGCTCGTTCTGAACTAGCCAAAGAAGAAGCAAAACGCTTAGCCAAAGAAGCAGGAGAATCGGCTTGGCAACCATTCTACGACTCCGTAACTAAACCTGCTCCAATCTTCATCTCCCCTACAACAGAAGCAGGATTAGTCAACCACGTTAACGAACTAGGACGCTACCCCATCGGAGCAGGTCTTTTGTACTCGGGTTGAACGCTTATATTAAACTTTATTTACAAAATTCACGATGAAAATATACAAATGATACTGAATTTTTAACTAAAGAACTTACTATAAGTTCACAGCTCCTTCATGCAGTGATGCATGTCGAAAATTCCTCTAATTGCTGGAAACTCCAGTCAATCCTAATTATAGCCATTTAACCGTGGTGATGAACAAGCATTAGGCTATGGACAATCAGCAGCGAAAACTCGAAAAAATTAATAGAACTTTAAGTAGTCGTACGCTATAATATGTACATAATTACTTAAAGGAGACTATTATGTCAAGAATAAACAATACAATTAAAACTGAAGGGGATACTACTACTATACTAATTACCAAAAATGATGACCAATCTTACCTAAAAGAGGTAATAATTGATACAGAAGATTTATCAAAACTAGGTAAATGCCACTGTAAAACCACTGGTTACGTATGGTCTAACGGAAACAATATATGCCATACTATATTAGGGCACGCATCAAATATGGACAATGTAGTTGACCATATTAACGGTAATAAATTAGATAACAGAAAACAAAATCTTAGAGTTTTATCGCAAGCAGATAATGCTAATAACCGCAGTAAAAACACTAGATGTAACACAGGTATAGTAGGAATCGCTAGACGTTCTAATGGTAACTACGAATATTTTAGAGCTACTGTAAGTGATAGAATCACTCTCGTAGACTCAAAGGCCAAAAGCCAAACTAAAAGGTATTCAAAGCAGTTTAATATAAACAAACTTGGAGAAGAAGAAGCTCTTAAACAAGCTAAAAAATGGCTTGAAGAAAAAAGAAAAGAGTTCAATTACATTCCAAGGTCTTGATACGTTTGACGTTCAACGACTAGCCGCAAGGCGTACCATCAAGTGATGGGAAATGGGGAATATCCTAAATAAGGATAAAGATATAGTCTCGTCTATGTAGAAATACATAGCAGTCACCAAGAGTGACGGGTTAGTACTAACGACACTAATCGAAGACAACGGAATTTGGAAATGAACTTGCCTTCAGCATGGACATGATAGATAACATCAAAGTAATCTCAGAACTCTACGACCTAGGAGAAAAAGAAGTAAAACACACCAAAGGCCGCGAGTTCCGTTCAGAACAAATTAACGGACAACCAGTAAACGCACTGTTAGTCTCTTCTCCACAATTCATCCTATTCGAAGAATCAGTAAACAAAAAATTCAAACTAGAATTCATGACCAAACTAGCACGACGTTGTAACTTCTGCTTCGTAACTGAATTCTTAGAAGAACCTGAATTCGCTACAATGGAAGAATACTTCGACTATCGTGCCTCAATAGACACAGCCACTTCAGGACTACAACAAGAACTCTCATCAGAGTTCTCAGCAATCACTGACTACCAAATCCCACTTGCAGGAACACCAATTTCAATCTCTCCTCAAGTGAAAAACCTATTCGAAGCCTACTTCAAGTACAACGAGCAACTAGCTCAATACACACTATCTCCGTCATCAATCTCAGCCTTAGTTCGCTCTCACCTACAATGGAAAGCACTAAAACTAGCCGGAGCCTTAGCCATCATCTGTTGCTCAGAAGAAATCCTTCCAGAGCACTACATCGATGCAATTAAATTCTGTGAAATCCTGTCACAAGACATGGAAGCCTTTGAAGCAGAACTAAACAAACTTCCTTACGAACGTTTCGCCGACTACATACAAACAATAGCAGACCCTGTTACTGGAAAGGCAACCATCGACGTTCACAACCTAAAGAAGAAAAACTTCATAGCAACCACAGCCAACCCTAAACAAAAACTAAAAGAGCTAATCATACCAGCCTCTATTTACGACAAACTAGGAATGTACTCTGTATCGGACGATGGACTCTACATCCACTACGAACGAATCCACAGAACTACAGCAATCGGAGTGTCAGCTAAACCAATCGACAACTCTAAACTATTCGAAGCAATCCGTCTATGCAAATCTAAAGACACAATAAGTGACTTAAAGCAGACCATAGCCACGACAGCGGTATACGGCTACGAATACGAAGAAGCTACCTTCGCTTCCCTATCAGACCTACTACAAGGCAACTTTGCCTACTCACCATTCCGCTTCAAAGACGGAGTAAGAGGTCGCTCTAACATCGAAGGAGGAACCAAATGGGTAGTACTCGACGTAGACACATCTACAATCACAGCACAAGAAGCCCACTTCATGCTATCTGACATCAATCACCACATAGCACTAGGTTCCGACAAAAACAATCCATTCAAGTTCAGAGTACTTCTAGAACTAGATTCAATAGTAGAAGTATCACCAATCATTTGGCGTAACTTTTACACAGAAATAGCATCTGACTTAGCCCTCAATGTAGACCCATTACCTCAATCACAAATCTTCTACTCTTATTGGGAAGAAGGACGTGAAATCTACTCAGTAACCGACGCAGCACCAATAGCTGTCCGAGACTACTTAATGAGAGCCCACGAGCTATCAGAAAACTCACAATCAGTAGTATCAAAAAACTACTCAACTTCACAGAAGAAAGCACTGTTAGCTGACAAATTAACCACATTTGCCCCTGCCTTCAACGCACTTCCGGGAGAAGGTTCTCGTAAACTAATCTGGGCTGCTAACTACGCCTACAGAGACCTAGGAGCAACCAAAGAAGAAACAATCGAGCTAGTTCGTGAAATCAACAACTACTGGCTTTACCCTCTAGAAGAAAAACGTTTCGAACTAACCGTAGAATCTCAAATACAAAGGTGGTAAAAATGATACACTCTAAAGAACAAATAGCAGAAGCCATCAAAGCAATCCCGGAACTAACCGACGAAGAGCTAATCCACAACTTCAAATGTGCCTCATCAACTAAACACATAGCATACAAAATTTACATGGAATCAATCTATAAAGAACTACGAAAACGTAGAAAAGAAAGAGGCGAAGATGAAGAAACAGAACAAAATTAGCATCCATTACAGAAGAAGCCACAGTGACGGAACATTAGCCGATGTTTTAATTGTTAAATGGGACTACTTAGCTAACCCTAAGTACAAGGTATTTAATAAACACGGGCTACCTACAACTTCAAGATGGGACACATACAACGAATCAGCAGAAGCACTTTCAGGGGCAATCCATAGAGGAGGGTGGTACACCTTAATCAAAGGCTATGCCTCTCACTCTAAAAGCTCAGTAACAGCTTTAACAGAGAAAGCCCTGAAACTACTTAAAAAGGATCCAACACTATGCCCATATCAGACTACTATAACGGACTAGATAAACTAGCCGAAGACCATGGAGGGACAGACTTCGTCAAAATCTCTCCATCACAAGCAGCTTCATTTTTTACTAACACTACAATATGGTATAGAGAGACGCTATTAGGAGAAAAACAAGTAATTGAGAACCAGGATTCTTTAGCATTAGGAACTATCGTCCACTACTTTGCAGAACAAGCTTCACTACGCTTAAAGCCTGAAAACCCTGACAAACTAGTAGCAGACTATCTTTCAACCCAAAAAGTTGAATCTCCTGCCGAAATCCAAGCCCTTTGGAAAGACATGTCCAACGAACTAATCAAAGGCTGCATACATGGACACCCGAAACCTTTAGCCACAGAGCAATTCATGTTCCACAAACTCCTACCTGGAATTTACGTAGGAGGAACAACGGACGCTATTGTCGACTTAGGCAACGGAACCGTGTCCATCCGAGATTACAAGACTGCTTCAACAAAGCCAAGTGGAATCTCATACGCTTACCGCCTACAAGCACACATCTACGCATTCCTAGCTACCCACTACTTAGGATACAAAGTGTCTCAAATAGAACTACAATTCGTAACACGTCCAACCAAAACACTGCCTTGTCGCCACTTCTCTTTCACAGAACCATTCACAGAAGAAAACTTAGCTACAATAACAGACCAACTCCAACTAATCGCAGAATCTGTCGACTTTTGGAACAAAAACCCAGACCTACGCTACCTACTAGCTCAAGATCTTCGCCTAAAACCTCAACCAAAAAAGAAACCTCTATTCCTAAAGGATTAACATGACCTCTCAATACTATTATTCTAGACTTCCAAGCATCAAACCAGGACAAAAAGTTCTAATAAAAGCAGATATATCAGAGCGTACGCCAAACACTAACATTGAAATGACCTTATTCGCAGGAAAAGTAATGACAGTAAGAAACAAATCTAGTGACTACATCTACCTAAACGAAGATGACAGACACTGGGCTTGGGACTACAGACAGATACAAAGTTTTGTTCAACCTGTTCTACTAAAAAGGAAATCTCTATAATTAATGGGCTCATGTTTCAGAGATTTACATAAGCCTACAACTAACAATCTCTCACCACTAAAATCAACATACCAACAAGGAGGCTTAATGTACCAACATTTAACCAAACAATATACTACAAAACAAAGTAGAAATAAAAACAATAAAGGAGCTAACATTGGCTGTTAAACTACTAATTTCCGCTGAAGCTAATTCAGGAAAAACGACACTT
>ERZ650312.2483-NODE-2483-length-10083-cov-5.211009_pt1 | contig 10083 bp, 10 predicted proteins | sample MGYA00376248_ERZ650312 | MGnify/ENA primary metagenome ERZ650312 (study PRJEB26733, sample SAMN07839316) | wastewater metagenome | biome: urban; feature: wastewater treatment plant; material: waste water | place: USA: North Carolina | collected 2016-07-28 ... | reverse complement strand
GGTCAGCGTCCTTGGCCTTGAGGTAGTCCAGCAGCTTGCGACGACGGCTGACCATACGCAGCAAGCCACGACGACCGTGGTGGTCCTTGGCGTGGGTCTTGAAGTGAGGAGTCAATTCGTTGATGCGTGCAGTCAGCAAAGCGACTTGCACTTCTGGGCTACCAGTGTCGTTGGCAGCGCGGGCGTTGGCCTTGACAACTTCGGCCTTGATGGAGGATGCGATCATATTTTTCCTTGAATGTGATCCACCGCAAGCGGGAGACCATGGTTTTACTTGCGCAAACAGCTGGAACGGCTGCTTGCGTGCGCCTTGCACTATGCAAAGCCATTCAATTATACCCCGGGGCAGAATTTGGGTTGCAAAGCTTCCTGCAATGCGGAAAACTGCGTCCACCGCAAGGCCTCCCCAAACCTCAACGCCCCAGCAATGTCAACACCAGCAGCCTCCAAACACACAAAATTTTCCGCGCTGCCGATTCGCAGCCGAATGTGGCACCCCATGGCATCCATCGCCATTGGATTGAGCCTGCTAGCACCCGGCTTTTCCGCGTTGCCCAAAGAGCCCACACGCAGCCAAACCACGTCAAGCGACAAGATCAACAGCAAGAAAAACGGCGCGAAAGTCACACACCACCGCAGCCCCTCCGAAGAGACGCGCGCAGAGCGAGACAGGCGGCTGTACCGCGAATGCAAAGGGATGCCCAACGCCGGAGCATGCCTTGGCTACACGCGCAAATAACTTGCCGCTCATCCCAACGCACAAGCCATTGATCCCAAGCGCCATCGAAGCATTGCCTCAACCTTCTTAGGATTCGCCCATGCACGTATTGAACCTCCCAGCGGACACCCCACTCAGCCGAGGCCAACAAGGCTTCACGGCTATAGAGCTGATGGTGGTTGTGTCTATTGTGGCTATTTTGGCAGCCTTGGCAGCGCCCAGCTTCACACCCCTGATCGAGCGCTGGCGAGTTCGCAGCGCAATAGAGGATCTCACATCTACTCTTTATTTCGCTCGCTCCGAAGCCATTAAACGGGGAGGCGGCATCACCATCGATGCATCGAGCGGATGGAATCAGGGCTGGAAAGTCACCCACACCCTCAATGGGATTACTACAGATTTGCAATATAGCGCCGCCCCCACCAAGGTCAATATTGACCATAGCAACATCAAAAGCAAAATCTATGTTGACCGTTGGGGTGTTTTTTCAGAAACCAGTGGTGGAGTATCAAACCCCATCGACATCGTCTTTTACCCAGAAAACAAGAGCTCGACGGACAGCAGTGCCGTCAGACTCTGCGCTCTGGGCAGCCGTATCACTCAAATAAAGCAGGGCCTGGCTTGCCCTTAAATTAAATAAATCATGCAAACCTTGCGCCTAAAAAAATCAAAGGACAAGAAGGCATCAGCATTTGGTTTCTCAACCATAGAACTGATGGTTGCGTTATTAATTTTAGCCGTCTTAACCACATTGGCCGCACCAAGCTTCACTCCAGTGTTTGAAAAATGGAGAGTGAAGGATGCAGCCGAACAATTGCAATTCACGCTGTATTTTGCGCGCTCTGAAGCCATAAAAAGGGGCGGGCAAATCGCTATTCAGAAGATCCCAAACAACACCGGCCACTGCAAAACAGCCTCAGGGACGCGCGACTGGGATTGCGGCTGGATTGTTTGTTACGACACAAACGGTAATGGGACTTGTAACGCATCAGAGCCAACCCTTCAGAGAATTGAGACATCTGCCAAAGTTCATGTAAGTCGCACAGGCGGTGGGGCAAGTATCAAATTTAATCGATGGGGGCTGGTGGACGGGCCGTGGCTAGGGTTCAACTTGGCACCGCTTGAAAAAAGCACTGCCCACCCAGGGGCCCTAGGCGTCTGCATGACTTCTGGGGGTCGCATTCGCATCGTTCCGCAAGAAGAAATTCCATGTACAACATGAATACCATGAATACCATGAATACCATGAAAAACGCCCAAAAAGGCATCACACTGATCGAATCCTTGGTGGCCATTGTTGTAACAGCATTGGGTATTTTAGGAATATTGGGTGTACAAATGCGAACGCTGACAGATACCTCAACAACCGCACGCCGCGCACAGGCTGTGAGACTTATCGAAGATTTCAGCGAACGGCTGAAATCCAACCCTAATGCTTTAGCAAATATCAATAGCTATATTTCAGATTTTTCAGACAGCCCAGCCATAACCAGTTGTGCAGCAGGATGCGACAACAGTGAACTGATTACGCACGAGCTGGCAAAATGGAAAAACTCTGTACGAAATCAACTCCCTCTTGGTCAAGCCAGTATTTTTACACCCCCAGCAGAAGACGGATTAGCAGCGGGACAAAGGCGCCAACTCGGCATACTGATCGCTTGGAGAGAAAACGAGCGCGAAATAAGCAGCATCACCGATAAAAAAGCCTACCAAAAATCCATGGATGCCACAAAAATACTCAAGGAAGATGGATCCCTGGTTGCAGGCGGAGGCACAGATAAAACAACAAATGCATGCCCCGACAATGCCACCTGCCACCTTCAATATATTTCAGTGCCAGCACGCTGCGCCCCCTTTGCGCCAGGTGGCGGCACCCCAATTTATTACTGCCCTGGATCCTAGATTAAAAAATATCAAGACACAATTCAGAGGCAAATCATGAATCATTCGATGCATAGCATTGACAATATCCAAATGGCCCAGCACATGAAAAAAATTAACCATTTGGGGAAAAACAAAGACTTTCCACTTAAGTGTGGTATAGCACCTTATTACGCCAGCGCTATTCAGCGCGGCGTTACGTTGATTGAGTTGCTTGTAGGGATTTCAATAGGCCTTTTAGTCATTGGTGTCGCCATGGGTGCACTCATGGTTTCGCGCGGCGTTTCCGGAACTGTGAGTGATGTCAGCACCATGCATCAACAGGCTGCCTATGCCATGCGGGTCATTGGCATGCAACTGCGGCAGGCAGGGTCTTTGAGACTCAACCTGGAGCCCGAAACCAGCAAGATCGAGTCACGCTACCTATCCCCTGTAGCTTTTGAATCCATCACACCAGCATCTGGCGCAAACTTGGGATTCAATCCTCAAACTGACACGATCACCGGGACCGAAAGCCCCACCACATTCACCACAGGCAACAGAAGATATTCAGAACCAGTCTTTACCAGCGCCAGCGAACAAACACTTATTCGCAACTGCCTGGGAGGGCCTGGCGATGCAAGCACGGACGAGCGGGTTCAAAGCATTTTCAGCCTTAATGGCACGCAACTGATGTGCGGTGGAAATGGCGTAGCAGCCCAGCCCATTATTCAAAATGTCGCTGGACTGCAAATTTCCTACCACGTTCAAGAAAACAACAATACCGGAATACCAAAAATCAAAGTGGTCGATGCCGCAGGCGTCTTATTGTGGCCTCAAGTACAAGCGGTCGAGGTGTGCATTGAGCTGTACGGCACAGAGCGCATTCAAATGCCTACAGGAAGCACGTATACCAATTGCGCAGGCAACGCGGTTGACATGACCTCACTCGCAGGCGACCGGGCATCGCGAAATCACATTACCTACAAAAACGTATTTCAATTGCGAAGCCAGGGACTTGTGGGCTCTGTTCTGTGACGCACCAATATCTACCCATCATGCCTAAGCCATACAACCCAAACAGCTTAATGACTACAAAAGGTCAAAAGGGAGTTTCTCTTTTTGTCGTCATTGTTTTTGTGATGCTTTCCATGCTCTTGGCTTTATGGGCATCTCGCACTTCACTTTTTAATGAGATGCTGGTCGGAAATGATGCCGATTATCAGAGGGCCTTCGAAGCTGCGCAAGCCTTGCTCCAAGATGCAGAATTGGATATTCGCGGCGAGACCGCCGATGGAACGGTGTGCGCTGCAGCCACATGCAGAGACAAACAAGGCAGTGCGCCCAAAATCCCGCTGGAAACACAAGAAGTAACCGCGCTGCTTGCCTCATTGGCTCAAGAGACCTCACAGTGCAAGCAAGGTTTGTGCACAAAGCGCACGGGACGTCAAGATTTCTGGAACTACACCAATGCAAGCCCAGCCCCAGTCAGTTTGGCCTCTGGTGAGGTTACTCTTGAAACGATGATGACCCATGCTGCAGGTGCGCGATATGGCGAATATACAGGCGCAGCGCAAGCGACGACATCGTCACCAGCCAATCCCTTGCTCATTTGGGAGAAGGATGTAAACCTGACCAGAGGCGGTTGGTATTGGATCGAAATACTGCCCTATGACAAGAGCAGTAGTAATTCAGGCGTTATCGTGAAGGATGCAGTGGTTGGTGCAAGCGACCGATTGGCATTGAATCTCGCCCCCAACATTGTTTATCGAATAACGGCTCTGGCAAGGGGACGCAAAAATGGCACCATGGCCGTATTGCAGCAAACCTATGTTCGCCAAGTACTCAAAGATTAAACCTCTGGCCTTGAAGACAAAGCCAACCCCTATGACCCAAAGCTCAAAGGAGCCCCTATGAAAAACACAACTGCCCCTCAGTTCAGAATGCGTGTGATTGCACTGGCTGCCAGCACTCTCTTTTTCTCGCAAACATCTTGGGCATTGACCTTATCGACGTCGCCCCCAGGCACCATTGAACCGTATGTTCGTCCCAATATCATCCTGTCGCTTGATGACTCGACCAGTATGAATGTGAACATGTACGATGCATCAAATACTTTGCTCGGAACCAGAACGCAGGTTCTGATTAAAGCAGTCAAAGACACATTCAGTGATACCACACTGCTGCCCGACGAAAAAATAAGACTGGCATGGCAGTCGATGAACAATTGCGTTAGCGTGGGTGGGGTCAAAGCGGGCACGCTGCTGACTGCTGGTGATGCAACGTCTGCCACAAAGCCCAATGTCATGCGCATTTTCGATAGCACCCATAGAGCATACTTTTTGTCTTATATGGACAAATACAACGCATGTGGAAATACCCCGACCCATGACGTTGCCAAAGCTGCAGATGACTACATGCGCGCAGCGACGCACAAGAATGGGCCATGGTCCAGCAATCCCGGTGGGACAAACGCTGCCAGTACAGAATACCTTGGCTGCCGCCGAAATTATCATATCCTGCTGACAGACGGCGGCTGGAACGGCACCGAGCGCCAAACCACACCAAGAAACTACGATGGGACACCAGCAAACTGGCCCACCAACGTACCTTCTGCAGCTGCTGCTCAAACTGCCCTGTATAGAGATGCAGAGGATTACACCACCATCTCGGACTGGGCCTTCAAAAGCTGGGCGCATCCATTAAAAACTGCCGCAGAATTGACCGGAACCTTGGAGCCATCCAAAGAATATCGCACAGCTCCAGCGACAGAGACGTTTAAAAACCGGCTAACTGGAGTTACTGCCACGCTCGATCGATATTGGAACCCTCGCTACGACCCGGCAGAGTGGGCGCATATGTCAACGTTCACGATTGGCTTTAGCGGGGACGCACTGCCCAACAGGAACTACAACCCTGCAGGAAATGACGAGGGTCCGATTGTCGCACCCACCACAGTCGCACCCTATGGCTTCGATGGAAGCTTTGCAGAGTATGTGAAAGGCGACTTCGTCTGGCGCGCCCAAGAAAACGATAGAGGGCATGACATGTGGCATGCAGCGTTAAATGGTCGAGGGCAATTTTACGCCGTTGAAAAAGGCGAAGACTTGAAGGAAGCGTTCCGAAAAATCATCGGTACCATCAACATCGCCACCGAGCCCGACGTGATATCCAGTGCGACCAGCGGCTCTAATGTCTCCCGCAATAGCGTGGGAAAATACACTGCGAGCTATGAACCTGAGAAGGCATGGAAAGGCTCGGTGACGGCAGACATTGTTCAAGCCGATGGAACGACGGTTCCCGATGCCAATTGGGCAGGAAAATCAACGGCAGACCGCTTGGATGCACATACCAATACCTACGTGAAATCAAATCGTCTGGTGATTGGCTGGAGCGACCAATGGAATGCTACGGCGGAGAAGGGCGGCGTCGCCTTCAAATGGGCCTCCGATGAGAGCTATCTGAGCACGAGCCAGAAAACTTTATTAAAGACCAATATCTCTAAGACAGTCGAAACGGATGCCAAAGGTGAAGAGCGGCTGAATTACATCCGGGGTGATCGCAGCTTAGAGGGCTCAAGCGCGGCTGGCTATACTGCAGCCAAGCCTTATCGCGAGCGTAAGAGCCGCCAAGGCGATATTATTAACTCCGATGTCTGGTACACGGGTGCCCCGTCAGGCAGCTCGTTGTCAAAGGGATATGCAGCCTTTGTGAAATCAAATGCCTCACGGCCTAAAATGATTTATGTTGGCGGCAACGACGGCATGCTTCATGGCTTTACAACAGCTTTGGGGGAAGAGGTCATTTCTTACGTACCAAGGGGTGTTATTGCATCTCTCCCCCGCCTCACGGATCCTACTTACAACAACACACATCGTTATTTTGTAGATGGCTCTCCAATGACGGGGGATATCGACCTTAACGGCGGCATGAAAGACAATAGCGACCAAGCCGTTTACGATGCATACGTTCCCAATTGGCGAACACTCTTGGTCGGATCGCTAGGACTGGGCGGGAAAGGTTATTTTGTTCTGGACGTTACAAATCCAACCACAAATACCCTCCCCTCCGGCCCAGCCTTCAAGGAAGCCAATGCAAGCCAGTTGGTTTTGATGGATCGCACACGCGGCAGCACTGAAGTCGCGATGAATTGCGCTACAAAAACAGGGGCGGAGAAGACGGCATGCCTTAAAACAGTGGAAGAAGACAAGGATATAGGGCACATCACGGCCAAGCCCGTGCGTGATGAAAATGATCCATTGCAATCAGCCCAGATTGTGAAAATGAACAACAATCGATACGCGGTTGTGCTTGGGAATGGCTACAACAGCACCAATCAACGGCCTGTTCTTTTGATTCAATATTTGGATGGCACTACGAAAGAGCTACTGCGAATCCCTGCCACCAGCGACGCTGCAGGGTCAGGCTATGCCAAAGACAATGGACTTTCAGCCCCTCGTTTGATCGACCTCAATGGCGACGAAACAGTTGATGTGGTCTATGCAGGAGACAACTTGGGCAATATGTGGAAGTTTGATCTCAACAGCCATTTAGAAAGCGAATGGAAGGTCGCTTTTGGAGGCAGCCCACTGTTTACCGCAGAAGGCCCAGATGCGTTGAATTCGACGTCGCGCACGAAGGTTCAACCCATCACAGCACCCCCAACCGTTCAAGCCAATGATCGATCAAGAAAAGTCGTCACGGGCCCCACTTCCAAGATGGTTAAAGTGGGTGGCATGATGGTGGCCTTTGGTACTGGCCGCAACGTTACCGACGATGACACCAAGAGTGTGCAAGTGCAAACTCTGTATTCTATTTTAGATAACACCCGTTATCGCGAAGTCACAACGCCAAAGGGCATTCGGCTGGAAGTTCACCCTGGTGGAGGCTCGTGCCCCAACGGCAGTGATTGTGTTCCCTCTCCAGCAGCCCTTGGTGTCGGCGTGACCAACGCCAAACTGGCGCAGCAGCAAATTACCTCAGTGAATGTGGCTGGAACGATATACGGCAAGGTGGACACCGTCACAGATTTGAATAGCACTACATGGAATACGTACAACGGCTGGTATCTTGACCTTCCAGAAGTGGGTGAGCGACTGCTGAAAAACATGGAGTTCTATGACAACAGCAATCTGCTAACCGTGTACACGCAGGTGCCAGCAAAGGGATCCAATGCGACCGCAACCAGTGTAGAGACATGTGACGCGGCTTCCGTGGACGGTGAGCGTCAATACATGACGCTGATCAACATCATGGACGGGAAAAAACCCTCTGTGCAAATCTTGGACGCTAACTCTGACAACCTCTACACAGCTGCTGGTGACTTGTCTGTTTCTCGACTGCAGGTATCCAATGGGCCGCACAACATTGTGAAAAAGGACAAGTTCGAGAACGTCGATATTGATTCGAAAAATAAGAAAATAGATATGGCTGCCATGCCTGAGCAGTCCTTGCGGCCTAGCTGGCGCCAAATCAAGTAAATTCTCTGCATCAGGATGGCTCGGTGGTTGTTTTGGGTATTTTTAAAGTAACCGCCTGAAGCACCCCATTCAACATCAAAGACTTCAATATGCTTAATTCAAGTAAACCGATGGCAAGTCTGCGGAGAACTCGAGGCTTTACGCTGATAGAAGTGATGATTGTGGTGGCGATTGTTGGCATTTTGTCCGCCATCGCAATCCCTAGCTACAGCGAATACATTCGACGCGGTCATCGGGCGGATGCGCGTGCGGGGCTGCTGCAGGCTCAGCAGTGGCTGGAGCGGGCTTCTACCGCCACGGGGGTTTATCCCACCGCGCTGCCTAACACGCTCCAATGGCGCGATTCTGGTGGAACACCTGATCCTACCAAGCGCTACACCATCAGAATTGAAGGCCCCCCCTCCCCCCCAATTGGAATTGGGGGCCCAGCAAGCCCCTCTGCCTTTGGGTTGAGAGCCATACCCAATAATCCCGGTCCCCAAGCTACCGACCGTTGCGGCGACCTCATGGTAAGCAACACAGGCATACGTGGTTCCAAGGGCAAATGGGCAGGTGAGGCTGGCTACGACCCAGACTGCTGGAACAAGTAGCGGCCTGCCCTTTCTGATCCAAGCCAAGCGCCTGGGCTAACCGCCCAGGCGCTTTTTTCTTGGCTCCTGTAGGATGGCAGGCACCGCTTTCCCCACTAAAGAGTACCGGACATGACGACGTTGACCCAGACACAAACGACCGCCAGCATCGAAGACTACCTGGAGGGCGAGCAGCACACCGATATCAAGCATGAGTATCTGGGGGGGCAGATAGTGGCCATGGGTGGTGCCAGCGACAGGCATGGCTTGATTGGCCTGTCACTGGCGGCGCTGTTGCACCCCCACGCTCGCAGCAAGGCTTGCCAGCTGTTCATGGGCGACATGAAAGTGCGCGTGGACCACGACGGCGACAGTTATTTTTATTACCCCGACCTGCTGCTGTCCTGCAACCCGGCAGACAAGGAGCACGCGTACTACCGCCGCCACCCCTGTCTGCTGGTGGAAGTGCTCTCCCCCACCACCGAGCGCATTGACACCCGCGAAAAGCTGCTGGCCTACCGCCTGTTGCCCAGCCTGCGCGAATACCTGCTGCTGCGCCAGGACCGCGTGCAGGGGGACCTGTACCAGATGGGTGACGAGGGCCGCTGGCAGCACCTTGTCTATACCCAGGCCGACGACACGCTGGCGCTGCACTGCCTGGATGTGGCCGTGCGCCTGCGCGATGTGTATGTGGACGTGCCGGAGTTGCTGGTGTAACCGCTGCCTGCGCGCTGCCCAGCGCGCTACCATCGTGGCGCCATGACCGACCACACGCACTTCATCACCCAAGCGCTTGGCCTCGCCGCCCAGGCGCTTTTTCTTTCCAACCCCAACCCGCGCGTAGGCTGCGTCATCACCGCGCCGGACGGCCAGGTGCTGGGCCAGGGTTTCACGCAGCAGGCGGGTGGGCCGCACGCCGAGGTGATGGCGCTGCGTGATGCAAAAGCGGCAGGGCGCGATGTGCGCGGGGCCACGGCCTATGTGACGCTGGAACCCTGCGCCCACCAGGGCCGCACCGGGCCCTGCTGTGATGCCCTGGTGCAGGCCGGCATTGCCAGGGTGGTGGCGTCCATCACCGACCCCAACCCGCTGGTGGCGGGCCATGGCTTTGAACGGCTGCGGGCTGCGGGGGTGGAGGTGGTGGTGGGGCCGGGTGCAGACGAGTCGCGGGCGCTGAACATCGGGTTTTTCAGCCGCATGGTGCGCGGCACGCCCTGGGTGCGCCTGAAGGCCGCTGCGTCGCTGGATGGCGCCACGGCGCTCAGCAACGGTGTGAGCCAGTGGATCACCTCGCGCACCGCCCGGGCCGACGGCCATGCGTGGCGTGCGCGGGCCTGTGCGGTGCTGACGGGCATTGGCACGGTGCTGGATGACAACCCCAGGCTGGATGTTCGCGACGTGGCCACGCCGCGCCAGCCCCATGTGGTGGTGGTGGACAGCCAGCTTCAAACCCCGC
>ERZ650312.2479-NODE-2479-length-10089-cov-4.549332_pt1 | contig 10089 bp, 10 predicted proteins | sample MGYA00376248_ERZ650312 | MGnify/ENA primary metagenome ERZ650312 (study PRJEB26733, sample SAMN07839316) | wastewater metagenome | biome: urban; feature: wastewater treatment plant; material: waste water | place: USA: North Carolina | collected 2016-07-28 ... | reverse complement strand
GTCCCAAAAGGTATCAAAAGGCTCTGTAATGTTGAGGCCCATGATTTCCCAGTGACCGGTCATGGTGTCCTTGCCCAGTGAAACTTCTTCCAGTTTGGTGACATAACCGCTAGGATTGGTTTCAGCAGGAACTGTCTTGAGGGGGACTTCTCGGGGGATGTTACCCAGACCCAACTTGGCCATATTGGGAACTTCAAGACCTACTGTTTTTGAGATGTGTCCCAAGGTATCTGAGGCCCCATCTGGTACTGCAGCATTGACAAAGTCATTGGCATCTGGCGCCGCACCGATTCCGACAGAATCCAGCACTACCAAATGAATACGATTATATGTTGACATAGTCGTCTCCTTTTTAGATTTAGTTTAATCTAAACTCATTATACCACAATTTTGAATCCGAATGTTCGGTTTTTGTATTCGATTTCATAAAAATTTCTACAACAAAAAACCATCCAAATTTGACTTTGGATAGTTTGTTACATTAGTGTTTTCCGACTTGGATACGGTTGAGGGCACGTTGCAAGGCAATCCGCGCACGGCGCTCCATATCTGCATTGTGGGCTTCTTCCATCTCCCGCTCTGCACGGAGTTTGGCCCGTTCAGCACGGCTGACATCAATGTCCCGCTCCCGTTCAGCTGAGTCGGAGATAATGGTAATGAGGTCCTTGGAAATTTCAATGATGCCACCATTGACAGCAATCCAATCTACATGATTTTCATCATCAACACGGCGGACCTTAATTTCTCCTATTTCGAGAACAGCGATCAGGTCGATATGGCCTGGATAAATCCCCAGTTCACCTTCCGTCGTTTTGACTAGGATAAAGGCTGCGTGGTGGTCATAACGGATACCATCAGGAGTTACGATTTGAACAGTCATTTGCTCCATACTACACCTCTAGAATCCCATTTTCACAGCTTTGGCCACCACATCTTCAATTGAACCTACATTTCGGAAGGCATCTTCAGGCAATTTATCATGTTTACCAGCCAGAATTTCCTTAAAACCTTTAACAGTTTCTGCAACTGGAACATAAGAACCCGGTAGACCAGTGAACTGCTCCGCAACGTTAAAGTTTTGCGAAAGGAAAAATTGAATTCGACGTGCACGGCCAACCAAAGTTTTTTCCTCATCGGACAACTCATCCATCCCCAAGATAGCGATGATGTCCTGTAATTCCTGATACCGCTGAAGGACTCGTTTCACTTCCATGGCTACTTCATAGTGATCTTCACCTACAATCTTAGGAGCCAAAGCTCGTGAACTTGAAGCCAGTGGATCTACCGCTGGATAAATACCTAGTTGAGTGAGCTTCCGTTCCAAGTTTGTAGTCGAATCCAAGTGGACAAAGGCCGTCGCAGGAGCTGGGTCCGTATAGTCATCAGCCGGTACATAGATGGCCTGGATGGAGGTAACAGAGCCCTTCTTAGTGGAAGTAATCCGCTCCTGCAATTGTCCCATTTCCGTTGCCAGTGTTGGCTGGTAACCAACCGCTGACGGCATCCGCCCCAAAAGGGCAGACACTTCCGAACCCGCCTGGGTGAAACGGAAGATATTGTCGATGAAGAGCAAGACATCCTGCCCCTCCACATCGCGAAAATATTCTGCCAGGGTCAAACCCGTCAGGGCTACCCGCATCCGAGCGCCTGGTGGTTCATTCATCTGACCGAAGACCATGGCCGTTTTTTCAATGACGCCTGATTCCTTCATTTCCCAGTAAAGGTCGTTCCCTTCACGGGTTCGCTCACCAACACCTGTAAAGACTGAAATCCCACCGTGCTCTTGAGCGATATTGTGAATCAATTCCTGAATCAGTACGGTTTTTCCAACCCCGGCACCACCAAAGAGTCCGACCTTACCACCTTTTAAATAAGGGGCTAGTAAGTCGATAACCTTGATTCCTGTTTCTAGAATTTCAGTTGATGTTGACAAGTCATCGAAAGTTGGAGCTTTCTTGTGGATTGGCTCACGTTGCGCATCTTCCGCAAAAGGTTCCTCCAAATCAATGGTTTCACCCAGCACATTGAAGACACGACCCAATGTTTCTTTTCCGACCGGCACAGAAATTGGTCGGCCAGTATCCAGAACTTCCATTCCCCGAGTCAAGCCATCTGTTGATTCCATGGCAATGGTTCGCACGATACCATGCCCAAGTTCTAAGGCGACTTCAAGTACGACCTTTTGCTTGGATTGGTCATTTTTATAGACAACGAGTGCATTGTTAATCTCAGGAAGTTTGTCGTCCACTGCAAATGCGACATCCACAACTGGTCCGACAACCTGAGTGATTTTGCCTGAACTCATCTCTTCTCCTCTCTCAAGATGATCAATCAAACACTGTTAAAGCCTGATTGTCATCTATATTCTTAATCCAGGGCAGAGGCGCCAGCCACAATCTCAGTGATTTCCTGAGTGATAGCAGCCTGGCGGGCTCTGTTGTACTGGATTGTTAAATCTGCAATGACATGTTTGGCATTGTCAGTTGCTGTTTGCATGGCAGTCATACCTGCCGCACTTTCAGCTGTTTTTGCATCTAGAATCGCCCCATAAATCATGGACTCTGCATATTGAGGAAGCAACTGCTCCAAAATCGCATCACGACTGGGCTCCATCTCAAAACTTGCTGTATATCCGTCCACCTCATTGTGATCCAAATCTTCAATCGGCAGCATCTGCTGCACACGAACTTGACTGGTCAAACTGTTGATATGGTGGTTATAACAGACATAGAGGGCATCAAAGATTTCATTTTTATACATTTCAACAGATTTTGAAATAATCTTTTGAACTTCATCAAAACTCGGATGATCAGCAAGGCCCCGTAATTCAAAAATAGGTGCCATATCTCGGTTGCGGAAAAAGTCTGCTCCCATACCGCCTATGGCAATAATTTCATACTCGTCCTTACCATCATGATCTTGCTCAATCATGCCCATAACAGCCCTTAGGATAGTCGAATTATAGGCCCCCTTGAGACCACTATCTGAGGTAATGACGATATAACCAGTCTTTTTAATCTCACGACGAATCAACATGGGGTTGGTGGCCCCATCATTCATAAGTTCACTACGCAACAGGTCTGTCGTTACTTGACGGACCTTTCTGGCATAAATTTCAAATGATTTGGCTGCCTGTTCTGACTTGGCTAATTTAGCCGCAGAAACCATGTGCATGGCACCTGTGATTTGACTGGTTTTCTTTGTTGATGCAATTTTGTTCTTGATTTCATTTAGAGAACCCGCCATACACTACTCCTCTACTTGTAAACAGACTGGTTTTTAAATTCTTGAATCGCTGCATCCAAGACTTCTGCATCTGGCAAATCCTTTGTGGTACGAATTACGTCCAGCAAGGAATCATGATTGAGGTCAAAATAGGCATAGAGATCTTCTTCAAATGCCGAGATATCATCAATCGGTACAGAATCCAGGAAACCATTGGTCAAAGCATACAGAATTAGCACCTGCTTTTCAACTGGCAATGGCTTGTGTAGCGGTTGCTTGAGGACTTCTACTGTTCGACGTCCTCGATTGAGCTTGGCTTGAGTTGCAGCATCCAAATCTGAACCAAACTGGGTGAAGGCTTCCAGCTCACGATAAGATGCCAAATCGATCCGCAAGGTACCGGCCACTTTTTTCATGGCCTTGATTTGGGCAGAACCACCGACCCGCGATACGGATGAACCTGCATCAATGGCTGGACGAATCCCTGAGTTGAAGAGATCATCTTTCAGGAAGATTTGTCCATCTGTAATGGAAATCACGTTGGTTGCGATGTAGGCAGAAATATCACCTGCCTGAGTTTCAATAAAGGGCAGGGCTGTAATAGAGCCACCGCCTAGCTCGTCAGAAACCTTGGCAGATCGCTCCAGTAGGCGAGAGTGCAGGTAGAATACATCCCCTGGATAAGCTTCGCGACCTGGTGGACGACGAAGGAGCAAGGAAAGTTCGCGATAGGCCACCGCTTGCTTGGATAAATCATCGTAGACAATCAGGACATGCTTGCCTTCATACATGAACTCCTCTGCCATTGCGACTCCTGCATAGGGGGCCAAAAAGAGTAAGGGAGAGGGTTGAGAGGCCGAAGCAGTTACCACGATTGTATAGTCCAAAGCCCCATATTGACGGAGGGTTTCCACCTGAGTCCGAACTGTTGATTCCTTCTGCCCAATGGCCACATAGATACAAATCATATCCTGGCCTTTTTGGTTGAGAATGGCATCGATGGCCACTGAGGTCTTCCCTGTCTGACGGTCCCCAATGATCAATTCCCGTTGGCCGCGGCCGATTGGTACCAAGGCATCAATGGCCTTAAGCCCTGTTTGCAAGGGTTGGTTTACAGATTTCCGTTGCATCACACCTGGAGCAGGGTATTCAATAGGACGAGTCTTGTTTGTGTGGATTTCTCCCAGACCATCCACTGGTTGGCCAAGTGGATTGATAACACGACCAATCAAGGCAGATCCAACTGGAACTTCCATGATCTTGCCTGTGCGACGGACGACCGAACCTTCACGAATATCTGAGAATTGTCCTAAGATAATGATGCCGACATCAGTGGTTTCCAAGTTTTGAGCCATACCGATGGTCCCATTTTCGAAGACAAGGAGTTCACCACTCATGGCATTGTCCAATCCTTGCGCACGCGCAATCCCATCCCCGATATAGGTCACGACCCCAGTTTCCGTGTAGTCAAAATCCGGCTGAAAGTCGTCAATTTGTTGTTTTAGTAAAGCGCTAATTTCTTGTGTATTGATGACCAAAAGAACACCACTTTCTATTTTATAGCTTTTTTCTAATGTCTCCTAATTGTGCACGGACACTAGTATCAATCACTCGATGGTTGACATTTACGATAAATCCACCCAGCAATTCTTTATCAATTTCTTCAATGACATTGTGAACTTTGACCGAAAAACGTTCCTCAACAATAGCAGTTAAACGCTGTTTTTGCTCTTCTGTCAAGGCTTGGAAAGAGGTCACCACCATGTCATATTCGTTTTTGCTCTTGCTGATTTTTAAGAGAATATCCTCCAAAGTCGGCAGGAGAAGGTCGTAGTTTTCATCCTGAATCAGCGTTTCGATCAAATCGTTAATAAAGCGATAGGATGACTGACGCAGGTTACGAACAAAACCTGCCTTATCCTCGCTAGAAACAGTTGGAGAACTGAGAATACGATTCAGCTTGGTTTCCTCAATGATGACAATCATCCGTTGCACTTCATCATAGATAGCCCAGATATCCTCACGGTAGGCGATGTTTTCTACGAATTGATAAGCATATTGGTGCACAACGGTTGCTTCTTTTACACCCATTATTTTTCTCCTAATCTATCAATATAGCGATCGATTAAGGCACTGTGGGCCGCTTGATCCAAATCCTCTAAAATAATTTTTCCTGCCAAATCAACTGCCAAGCTTGCCACTTGCACCTTGAGCTGTTCCTGTGCTTCGCGTTTTTCAGCAGCAATTTCGAGCTTGGCCTTATCTTTCAATGCTTGTGCTTCTACATCAGCCTGGTCGACAATATGTTTTTTCTCAACCTTGGCTCTAGCAACAGCATCTTGAATAATTTTCTTACCTTCTATCCGACTTTGCTCCAGCTCAACCTGGCGTTGTTTGACCAGGGCAGCTGCTGCTTGATTTTTTTCTTCCGCAGCATCGATTTCTCCAGCAATTTTTTCTGCACGTTGTTCAAAAATTCCTGTCAAATTTTTCCAAGCAAATACGCGGATGAGGATAATCAGAGTCAAAAAGGATGCTGTGACTAGAATGAAATTTCCAAGTATGGTAGCACTTGTACTCAATACTGTAATCATGAATAATCTTTTCCTTTCCTCTTAGTGTCCGCCACTGATTTTCTTATTTAAATACATAGAGACCAGCATGACAAATACATAGCCTTGCAAACAGGAAATAAAGACTGAAAAGGCAGTCCATACCACGTTGAGCATGAAGGCTATTGGATAGGCAAAGGCACTAGCATGGGCCAATTTTAACAAGAGGCCAACCAATACTTCGCCTGCATAGATATTACCATAGAGACGCAAACCAAGTGATGCCAAGTTTGTCACTTCCTCTAGGATGTTCATCGGAGTCATGGCAAGTGGCGTTACAAAGGCTTTCAGGTATGCTCCCAAGCCTCGGCGACGCACCCCTTCTATATGGACAAAAATAGTCGCAATAGCTGCCAGACCAAGGTCATAGGCCATATTGGCTGTTGGCGATGTCCAAAGGTTGTATCCTTCTGGTGTTTCAATCTTGGTCATGAGACCCAGATTATTGGCGACCACCAAAAATGTAAAGGCTACAAAAAAGAACAAATTATAACGCTTGGATTCTTCGTCCCCCAAATTGCCCTTGGTAAAACCGATGGTCAATTCATAGACGTACTCCAAAACATTTTGTTTTCCGGTGGGTTTGAGCTGCATCTTGCGACTGGCCCAAAAGACCAGAAGAAAAATAATGAAAATCGTGATAGCGGAGACCAATACCATGGTCAAATCAAAGGTAACTGGACCAAGGTTTAGGGTTGGATTTATACTTTCTTCCAAAGAAGCTTCCCCCTTTTCTACATTCTACCGATGATGATTAACCACGGAACAAGAAGATCATGGCCAAAGTTACAAAGAAGGTACCCTCAATGAAGGCAACGCCCAAAAAGACACCCGACATCAATTTACTCTGCAATTCAGGTTGACGGGCTGTTCCGTTTAGGTAGGCAGCTACCAAGATTCCTTCACCAATACTGACACCCAAAGTTGCGAGTCCTAATGCCAATGCTGACAAATCCATAATGATTCTCCTTTTAAAAATTTATACTTTGTAAGCATACTACTAAAAAATGCTTTTGTCAAGAAAATACAAGTCTTTTAAACGTTTTCAGAAAAACAAACTGACAATAGAAAAAAGGTCTATTTCAACCTTTCTTCCTATTTATATATTATCTTCCAAGTGAGTGACTTCTTCTGCAAACAATTTGGCCATTTCTTCAAGACGGAGAGTTTCTGTATCAATAGTGATGGCATGGCTGGCAATCTTATCTGTATCTGCGAAGAATTCGATATGATTGGCTAGGTTCAAGAGCTTCACTGGCGCATCTCCTCCATATTCCCCATCTAGGTTGAGTAAGAGACGATCTGTGCTGCCTTCTGCTGCCTCGATACTCAGTTTTTTCGTCTTAAGATATTCCACATGCTTGTGTTCAATATGCTTTCCTCCATCTAAGACAAGGCGAAGCAAATGAAGAATTTCAAAAAGATTGCCTGTTTTGACCATGATGAGTGTAAACTTACCATCATCTAATTTGGCATCTGGAACGATTTGTTCAAAACCGCCAATTGAGTTGGTCAAAGCCACAAATATCATGGAAACCTTACCTTCAAATACGCCCTTATCATGCTTGACCCGAACCGGTCTAAACTTAACCTGAGGCAGGAGTTCCGCACCCTTGACCACATAAGCTAGATAACCAAAGGTCGTCTTGAGCTGGCTCGGAACACTGTAAGTCAGCTCCGTCAGGGTACCCGCCGCAGCGATATTGATAAAGTAGCTTTGGACATCTTTTCCATCTTTTTTGGTTTTGGCCAAGCCAATATCCATGAGGATAGTTTGGTTCTTCCCAATCAACTTGGCAGCCTCAACAGGATTGCCTCGCGGAACCTTGAGGGCTCTGGCATAGTCATTCGTTGTTCCTGTTGGGATGATGGCCATTTTTGGTCGGCGTTTGAGCGGAGCAATACCATTGACCACTTCGTTGATGGTCCCATCACCACCAGCTGCTATCACCAAATCAAAACCAGCCTTAGCTGCTCTGGCAGCCTCATTTTTGGCAGAATCCTTGGCAGGTGTGGTTTGGAAAGCAGAAGTTTCATAACCAAATCCTTCCAGAATGTTCAAGACTTCTGCCACATTTTTTTTCATGATTTCCTGACCAGAGGTCGGATTGTAAATCAATCGCGCACGTTTTCTTTTTTCCATCATCATTCTTTACAGACTTTCTAACCAGGCCTCATCCTTGACTTCGATGCCAAGTTCCTGAGCCTTGGTCAATTTACTGCCGGCATCACTGCCAGCTACTACTAGGTTAGTTTTCTTTGAAACAGAGCTAGCAACATTGGCACCCAGACTTTCTAGTTTGGCCTTGGCTTCACTTCGTTTTAATCGCTCCAACTTCCCTGTCAAAACGACTGTCATCCCAGAAAGCAAACCATCTTCGACCGCAACTTGACCTGTGTAGACCAAATTGACCCCTGTGCTTTTTAGCTCAGACAAGAGCTCTTGAACTCCTTGGTTAGCAAAATAGGATATGAGGGATTTGGCAATGACCTGTCCTAGTCCTTCGATTTGGGCTATGTCTTCTGCACTAGCCCTGGCCAAATTTTCTAGACTGACAAATTTCTCCAGAAGAATCTTACTAGCCTTGCTGCCGACATGGCGAATCCCTAGGCCAAAAAGCAATTTCTCAGCAGAGTTCTCCTTAGAAGCCTGAATGGCTTGATAGAGTTTAGCTGCTGATTTTTCCTTAAAACCTTCCAGTTTTAAAAGATCATCAATGGTTAACTGATAGATATCTGCCACATCCTTGACCAAACCAGCCTTGAACAGTTTTTCAACAATAGAAGTTCCCAATCCAGCAATATTCATCGCATCCCGGCTAGCAAAATGCTCCAGTCGGTTCATGATTTGCGATGGGCAATGAGGATTGATGCAGCGTAGGGCAACTTCATCCTCATAGTGCATCAGGGGGCTAGCACAAGAGGGACAATTGACTGGAATAGGCATGACCTCTTGCTGGTCACGCTTTTCTTCTACCACCCGCAAAACCGCTGGAATAATATCCCCTGCCTTGTAGACAATGACCGTATCGCCGATGCGGATATCTTTTTCAGCAATATAGTCCACATTGTGAAGTGTAGCCCTGCTAACTGTGGTTCCTGCCAGTTGGACCGGAGTCAGGTTTGCTGTGGGGGTAACGACCCCTGTCCGGCCTACGGTCCAGTCGACAGACAAGATTTCTGCTTCTTTTTCTTCAGCTGGAAACTTATAGGCAATGGCCCATCGCGGGGCCTTGACAGTAAACCCAAGTTCCTCTTGGATGGCCAAATCATTGACCTTGATGACGATGCCATCAATTTCATAAGGTAGTTCGTTGCGTTTGGCAGCAATTTTCTCGATAAACTCCCAAACTTCCGCCATAGACGAGGCCAGCACAAAGTCATGGTTGGTCCTAAAACCAAGCTGATCTAATTCAGCTAGGACCTGTGATTGGCTGCTAGCCTCCGTCGGGCTAGCCTCTTGGTATAGAAAACTCGCTAAACCACGGGAAGCAACCATTGCTGTATCCAACTGTCGCAAGGTCCCAGCAGCAGCATTTCGCGGGTTGGCAAACTCAGGCTCCCCCTTCTCCTGCCGCTCTAAGTTAACGCGTTCAAATGAGGCCTTGGGCATATAACATTCTCCACGAACGGTGATGTCCAGGGGTTCAGGCAAGGTAAGGGGAATGTCCTTGACCCGCTTGAGGTTTTCTGTGATATTTTCACCGACACTCCCATCCCCCCGAGTGGCCCCGACCACCAAACGGCCATCTTCATAAGTCAGGGAAATAGAGAGTCCGTCGATCTTGAGTTCACAAATGTAGGTTGCATGAGGAAATTCCTTGCGTACCCGCTCATCAAAGGTTTGCAATTCTTCCAGAGAAAAGGCATCCTGCAAACTATAGAGGGGATAGATATGGGTATATTTCTCAAAGCCGTCCAAAATCTTTCCGCCAACCCGGTGAGTCGGGCTATTGGGCAAGATGAGCTCTGGGTGGGCTGTTTCCAAATCGACCAGCTCCCGATACAGTCTGTCATAGTCTGCATCAGAAACACTGGGATTGTCCAAGCGGTAATATTCATCAGAATAGCGATTCAGTAATTCTACGAGTTCATTTATTCTTGTCTTCATAGTCCTATTATATCACGATTTCTTAAAGATTTATGAAATGAAAGAACTGCATTTTGATGAAAAATACCAAGCAAATCCGAGAATTTTTTGCCTAGAAAAGGTATAATGGATAAAATAAGATTTTTGGAGGCTTTTATGGCA
>ERZ650312.2478-NODE-2478-length-10089-cov-6.885589_pt1 | contig 10089 bp, 8 predicted proteins | sample MGYA00376248_ERZ650312 | MGnify/ENA primary metagenome ERZ650312 (study PRJEB26733, sample SAMN07839316) | wastewater metagenome | biome: urban; feature: wastewater treatment plant; material: waste water | place: USA: North Carolina | collected 2016-07-28 ... | reverse complement strand
AAATGAAATGACTGAGTCAGCCGAGAAGAATTTCCCCGCTTATTCGCACCTTCCTTAGCGATGTCGTCAATGTAATCGATAATCATAGGCATAATAAATTCCTTAGGGTAGATGTGTATTCGGAATGATCTCCGTAACCATTTACAAATTAGAATTGCCTGATTGGTTGTTGTGCCGAATCGATGATCAATGCAGCAGCGCGTAAAAGAATTACGACATAACATAGCCCGTTTCGCTGCGTATCGCTTTATACTCTTGGCATTCATGACGTTAGCCTAAGCTGCTGACGTTCTTTAGTAAAATGAGTAGAGCGAGTTATGAGCGAACAGATCAATCAAGACGATATCAACGGCATTATCTGGAAATCGTGCGATACCTTCCGTGGCACCGTCGCCGCCAGTGATTACAAAGACTACGTACTCACTATGCTGTTCTTGAAATACATCTCTGATGTTTGGCTCGATCACTACAAGACCTACGAACAAGAATATGGCGATGCGCCAGAGCTGATCCGTGAGTTGATGAAGAACGAACGCTTTGTGTTGCCGGAATCTGCCAGCTTCTACGCGCTGTATGACCGCCGTCATGAACCAGCAAATGGTGAACGCATCGATCAGGCGTTGCATGCCATCGAAGAAGCGAACGGCACTAAGTTACGTGACGTGTTCCGTGATATCAGCTTTAACTCTAACAAGTTAGGCGATGAGAAGAAGAAAAACGAGCTGTTACGCCATTTGTTGGAAGACTTCGGTCAGGCAGGTATGGATTTAAAGCCGAGCCGTGTCGGTACGCTCGATATCATCGGTAATGCGTATGAGTTTCTGATTTCTAAGTTTGCTGCTGATGCAGGGCAGGCCGCTGGTGAATTCTACACCCCTGCGGCGGTGTCGAGCCTGATCGCCGAACTGCTCGACCCACAAGAGAACGATCAGATCTGCGATCCTGCCTGTGGTTCGGCGTCGTTGCTGATGAAATGTGGTCGTAAGATCTTAGAAAAAACTGGCAGCCGTAAATACGCGCTGTTTGGTCAGGAAGCCATAGGCTCTACATGGGCGTTGGCGAAAATGAACCTGTTCCTGCATGGTGAAGACAACCATCGGTTGGAATGGGGCGACACCCTCCGTAACCCGCTGCTGCTTGATGAAACCGGTGGCCTGCTGCACTTCGATATTGTGACGGCAAACCCACCATTTAGCTTAGATAAGTGGGGCTTTGATAATGCCGCGAACGACAAATATAGCCGTTACCGTCGCGGTGTCCCGCCGAAAACCAAAGGCGACTACGCCTTTTTGCTGCATATGATTGAAACCCTGAAGCCTAAAACGGGCCGTATGGGGGTGGTAGTGCCGCACGGCGTGCTGTTCCGTGGCGCTGCGGAAGGTAAGATCAGAGAAAAACTGATTGAAGAAAACCTACTCGATGCCGTGATTGGTTTACCTGAGAAGCTGTTCTTCGGCACTGGTATTCCAGCGGCGGTGTTGATTTTTAAGAAGCAGAAAGACGATGACTGCGTGTTGTTTATCGATGCCAGCCGTGAGTTCAAATCAGGTAAGAACCAGAACGAACTGACCGATGAGCATATCGCTAAAATCGTCAAAACCTACCGTGCGGGTGAGAACGTTGATAAATACGCTTATCTGGCCTCGTTGCAAGAAATTCGCGATAACGACTACAACCTGAACATCCCGCGCTACGTTGATACATTTGAAGAAGAAGTGGAAATCGATCTGCTGGCCGTGCGTAAAGAAGGTGAACAACTCGAAGCAGAATTAGAAACGCTGAAAGTTGAAATGGCTAAGTATCTGAAGGAGTTGGGATATGGTGCCTAAGGGGTGGAGCAAATTTAAGGTTGGTGACATATTTGATGTGCAACTAGGTAAAATGTTGAATCAACAAGCCAAATTGCAATCACCACAATATCCATACTTAACGAACTTCAATGTTCGTTGGGGGAGTTTTGTATTCGACGATATCAACACTATGTATTTTTCTGAGTCAGAAAAACAAAAATATTCGTTGAAAGCTGGCGACATTCTTATGTGCGAAGGTGGTGAAGTTGGAAGATGCGCGATTTGGAATCAAGAGATTGATTGCTTTTACCAGAAAGCACTGCATAGATTGAGAGCAAAAGAACATGTTAGCCCCCAATATTTCCAATTTTATATGGAGTCTATTGCAGGTAGCAAAACAATAGAAAACTTGACTGGTAAAACAAGTATTTCTCATCTAACTCAAGAGAAGTTAGTAAGTTTATCTATAGTCCTTCCCCCTATCCCCGAACAACGCAAAATCGCCAAAATCCTTTCCACTTGGGATAAGACTATCACTACCACAGAGCGTTTACTTACCAACCGTCAGCAGCAGAAAAAAGCCCTGATGCAGCGCTTGCTAACTGGCAAACAACGTTTTGCTGGGTTTGAGGGGGAGTGGAAAAAGTATCTACAAGGTAACGTAGCTACATTTCATAACGGTAGAGCTTATAAATTAAGTGAGTGGGAAGAAACTGGAACCCCAGTAATTCGATTACAGAATCTGACAGGTCGAGGTTCGGATTTTTATTACTCAAATTTAGCTTTGCCTGCACGGCAATATTGTGAATCAGGTGATTTACTGTATATGTGGTCGGCTACTTTTGGCCCTCATATATGGCAAGGTCCTAAAGCAATTTATCACTACCACATATGGAAAATTGAGTGTTCTGTTGATGTTCTCCATAAAGAATTTATGTTCTATGTTTTGAATTTTGAAACTCAACGTTGGTTGAGTAAATCAAATGGCATGGGGTTGCTTCATATAACTAAAGAAACAATGGAAAAGCAGACCATATTGTTGCCTTCACTTAAAGAGCAACAAAAAATCGCCTCCGTGCTGTCTGCCACCGATGCTGAAATCACCACGATCCAGAACCAGCTCGATAACCTGAAACAGCAAAAGAAAGCCCTGATGCAGCAGTTGCTGACCGGTAAACGTCGCGTTAAGGTAGATAGCCCTGCCTTAGCAGCACAGTGACAGAGATAACTCGATGGAAATCAATAAATTCAGCCTGAAAAACATAGGCCGGTTTGAAAGCATAGAAGTGCCGCTGGCACCGACCGAACTTGTCTCATCTAATGTCACTGTGTTGGTTGGTAATAACGGTGCGGGTAAAACGTCGTTGCTGAAATCGCTCGCCACCAGCTTAAGCTGGCTAGTGGCACGTATTCGCAGTGAAAAAGGCAGCGGTAGCCCTATTGCTGAAGAGGTGATCCGCAATGACGCGAATTCAGCCGCCATAGAAATCGAATTGCTTGATAGACAAGGCTCTGACTTTGAAAGCTATCGTTGGGTGTTGGCGAAAGCGCGTACAGGGCGTAAAGGCGAACATAGCAGTAGCTTACAATCGTTGAATGAGCTGGCAGGCCGTTACCGCACCAAGTTATCGGAAGAAGATAACGTATCGCTACCGTTGATCGCTTTCTACCCTGTAGAACGTGCGGTGTTAGATATTCCTCTAAAAATAAAAGAGAAGCACAGCTTCTTTCAGCTAGATGGCTACGATAACTCATTGAACCAAGGTGTCGATTTCCGCCGGTTCTTTGAATGGTTTCGTGAACGTGAAGACAGCGAGAACGAATCAGGCATATCGCAAGATGTGCTGGAAAAACTGGCTGCTACGTTAGATGAAGAGAGCGATATCTGGAAAACCCTGTCAGGCTTAAAAGCCTCATCGCGTGATCGCCAGCTTACCGCTGTACGTACCGCGATAGCACACTTTATGCCGGAGTTTTCTGATCTACGCGTACGCCGTAAGCCGCGCTTACATATGTCAGTCACGAAGCAAGGTGAGACATTAAACGTAGCCCAGCTGTCGCAGGGTGAAAAATCGCTGATGGCCTTGATCGGTGATATCGCACGTCGGCTGGCAATGATGAACCCATCATTAGAAAACCCGCTGACTGGTGATGGCATCGTCTTGATCGATGAAGTCGATATGCACCTGCATCCGAAATGGCAGCGTACGTTGATTGCCAGACTCACAACCACTTTCCCGAACTGTCAGTTTGTGCTGACTACGCATTCCCCGTTGGTGATCAGTGATAACAAGTCGTTACTGGTCTACCTGCTGGATGACGGCGAAATCACGCCGGTAAGTTCGTTGTACGGTCAGGATGCAAACAGCGTATTGCTCGATGTTATGAACACCGATATTCGGAATGCCGATATCAATAAGAAACTGAATGATCTGCTCGATGCCATTCAAGATAAACAACTGACACAAGCCAGAGCACTGCTGGCAGAGTTAGAAGCGGAACTACCCGAGTCTAACATCGAGCTACTTAAAGCCCGTCTGCTGCTACGTAAGCAGGAGTTACGACATGCGTAAGATTGTTAAAAGCATTGAGCCCGATGCACTGACAATCTGGAAACGGCAACATCCGCAAGGTCGTTACGCTGATTTATCGAACGTAGAACGACTGGCGATCCGACAGGCCTGTTTAACCGAGCAATATTACCTGTGTGCCTACTGTTGTAAGGCTGTCGGGCATAAACCAGACGATTGCATGAATGAACATGTCGAAGCGCAAGACATCGCGCCGCAGCGGGTGCTCGATTTCAACAACATCGTCGTCAGTTGTAGAACCCCCAATCAGTGTGATGCCGCGCACGGCTCACAGCCCTTACCACTGACGCCATTCATGGCTGAATGCGAAACTGAGTTGAAGTTCAAGCTCAGTGGTCGGGTAGAGGGGTTAACAAAACGGGCGAAAGACGCGATCACCGTGCTGAATCTGGGCGAATCGGAACAAAGTAACCGTTCATTAGTAGAAAAGCGTAAACAGCTCGTCTCGTCGTTGTTAATGGTCAACGGCGTAGACCCTGACGACGGCTTAGAAGATGACGATCTGATCAATCTGGTAATAGCCGACATTCAACAGCCTAAAGATGGCAAGCTGGAAGCGTACGCCCCTGTGGTGGTTAATATTCTTAGCCAATGGCTTTCCTGACGTAGAACGATGAAGAATTTGATAGAAGAGCTGCATTCATACGTAGCTGAATTCCGCCCAACGTATGAACAGTTACAAGCCATCGCGTTACAAGGTGAGCTGTTATTGCTGCAAGCCAGCGAAGATGAACTAGCCGAAATTACAGAATAATTGAAGTGATAGGCCACTACAGAATTCAAACATTATAAAAACAGGATGTTGTATGAGCACGGTGAAGTTTCAGGAAGAGTACAGCGCTAAGATCCCCGCATTGGTTTTGCTTTCAAATCTTGGCTATCAATATCTTTCCCCTGCACAGGCGTTGGCATTACGTAGCAATAACAATACGAATGTGGTGCTCACAGATATTCTGAAATCGAATCTACAAAAACGTCAGTTTACGTTCAAAGGCGTTACGCATTCATTGTCTAGTGCGGCACTTGATAAGTTAGTGCAGGAAATTCAGAACCCACCGTTAAACGAAGGGTTAACCGTCGCTAACGAACGTTTTTACGATCAGTTGATGTTCGGCATTAGTGTGACTGAGTTTATCAACGGCCAAAAAGTAAACCCGACTATTCAGCTTATCGACTGGCAACATCCTGAATACAACGATTTCCATGTCACGGAAGAGCTGAAAGTCGCCTGTATTGATGGTGTAAACCATCGCATTCCCGATATCGTGCTTTACGTCAATGGCTTACCACTGGCAGTGATAGAAGCAAAACGCCCTGATGGTCATAAAGACATGATCGATCAAGCAATTTCTCAGATGCAGCGTAATCAGCGTATCAAAGAGATCCCACATCTGTTTGCGTTTACTCAGTTATTGCTGGCGGTCGATGGTCATAACGGGCGTTACGGTACGGTAGGTACACCGAATAAGTTCTGGGCTAACTGGCGCGAAGAGGTTATTCAAGAGCCGGAGTTACACGCGATAAAGAATAAAGCGTTGCCCACGAAGATAGTAAACGCGTTATTTGCTGATCGTAAGGCAGCCGATCGCCAGTGGTTTGATAGCTGGTTAAGCGGTGGCTTAGTGCCAACAGGGCAAGATAAGTTACTGGTCAGTTTATGCAGGCCTGATCGTTTGCTGGAGATGATCCGTTACTACACCTTTACCGATTCTAAAAACGGTAAGATTGTTGCCCGTTATCAGCAAGTGTTTGGCATCAAAGCATTACTTGCACGCATCACACAAAAAGACGCGACCGGCGCACGTAAAGGCGGTGTTATCTGGCATACCACCGGTTCCGGTAAATCGTTTACGATGGTGCTGCTCTCTAAAGCCCTGATATTCCAAGAAGCACTTAAGAATTGTCGCGTCGTGGTTATCACCGACCGTACCGATCTTGAGGCGCAGCTCAGTAAAACCTTTGCCAGTAGTGGGGCGATATCCGATCTGGATCAGTCTGATGCTATGGCGACATCGGGTAAACGGTTAGCCGAACAGATTGGTGAGGGTAATGAACGTATTATCTTTTCGCTGATCCAGAAGTTTAACTCTGCAACAAAGTTACCCGAATGTCATAACGACAGTAGCGATCTGATTGTCTTAGTGGATGAAGGCCATCGTTCTCAAGGCGGTGAGAACCACATCCGTATGCGTCAGGCATTACCGAACGCCTCTTTTGTTGCCTTCACCGGTACGCCTTTACTGCAAGATGATAAAACGCAGAATAAATTTGGCCCTATCGTACATGCCTACACCATGCAGCGTGCGGTCGAAGATGGTGCTGTTACGCCGTTACTCTATGAAGAACGCCGGCTTGATCTAGACGTCAATGATCGTGCTATTGATAGCTGGTTTGAACGTATCACCGCAAAACTAAACGCTAACCAAAAGGCCGATCTAAAGCGTAAGTTTGCCAAAAAAGGCGAACTGTATAAGGCCGAAGGGCGTTTAGAACTTATCGCACATGATATATCTGACCATTACAGTAAGAACATTATCAAAGGGCTAAAAGGGCAGGTGGCCTGCGATAGCCGTATCTCAGCGATCCGTTTAAAAGGTTATCTGGATAAGATTGGCTTAGTAACATCAGCTTTAGTGATGTCGTCGCCCGATAGTCGGGAAGGTAACACCTCAGCCGACGAAAGCCACAAAAGCGAGATACAGGCGTGGTGGGATGAGAACGTAGGCAAAGAAGATGCGGGTGTTTATAAACAACGCATTATCGATCAGTTTGCCAACGACGATGACTTACACCTGCTGATCGTGATCGACCAGTTACTGACGGGCTTTGATGAGCCTAAGAACGCGGTACTCTACATCGATAAGAACCTAAAACAACATAACCTGATTCAGGCTATCGCACGGGTAAACCGTCTGCATAAAGATAAGAAATTTGGTCTGTTGATCGACTATCGCGGCATTCTTGGTGAGTTAGATACTACCATCGCGCAATATCAGGATCTGGCAACCCGTACACAAGGGGGTTACAGCATTGACGATATTGAAGGTCTTTACCACGCTATGAGTACCGAATATAAGAAGCTGCCAAACCTGTACGATCAGCTATGGGGCTTCTTTACTGTCGTAAAAAACAAACAGGATATCGAACAACTGCTGGCGGTACTCATTCCTAAAATGGAAGAGGTAAACGGTCAGATGGTCGATAGAAATCAAAAGCTACGGGAAGATTTTTATCAGGTACTCAGTGAGTTTGCGGTAGCGCTGAAAGTAGCGTTGCAATCGGCAGCATTCTTTGAGGATAAGAGCTTTAGCGATGCGGATCGCAGTAACTATAAGCGTACGCTGAAAGAGCTGTCCGCCTTACGACAAATGCTAAAGCAGATCACCGGTGAAACGGTTGATTACGATGAATACGCGGCACAAGTAAAACAGCTGATCGATAAACACGTTGTTGGTGTCGGTGTTAAAGAGTCCGACGGTGTTTACGATGTCACCGAGATGGGTAAAACCCAGCCTGATCAATGGAATGACGATAAAACTCGTAACGAGAAAGACATTATTCAAACGCGTGTTACCAAAGAAATCGACCAACTGTTAGATGATCCTTACGCGAAAGCGGCCTTCTCAGAGTTATTACGCCAAGTGATCGCAGAAGCTGATGCGTTATTTGATAACCCGATGAAGCAATACCTGCTGTTTAAAGAATTCGAAGATAAGGTGCGATCAAGAGAAGTGCCGGATATGCCAGATGCCTTTAACGGTAATTTGCATGCACAGGCTTACTTTGGTGTCTTTAAGCTGGTGCTAGGTGATGTGTTTGCGGTTATCACCGAACAGGGCAACGAAAGTCAGTTAGAGAAATGGGTAGAGCTGGCATTCAAGGTTGATTCCGTCGTACTCAATGCAGTTGCTGAGTACTCTATCAATCCACAAAACATCGAAACTGAAATCAGAAAACAGCTGTTACCTTTATTCTTTGCTCAGAGTAAAGGTGTAGGGCTAGGCATTGATCAGGCGAAGGCGATGGTTGAACATGTCGTACAGATCTGCCGTGCCGGAGCCGCTAAATAGTGAGTGAAACGCTACTCTATGGCGATACGCTGATCCATTATCTGGTGCGGCCCACCGCGAAGCAAAGTCAGAAAGTGACCATCAAGGTACATCCTGAAGGTCAGGTGATCGTGCACGCCCCACATACAGCAGAACCAGAGCAGATCCGACAGGCCGTTACTAAACGTCTACGTTGGATCTGGGAACAGCTGGAAACCTTCAAACGCCAGCAAGCGTACGTCTGTAGTAGAAAGTATGTCAGTGGTGAATGTCATTTCTATCTGGGTAAGCGCTATCAACTTAAAGTTACCTGTGATACTCACGCGCTACAGCAAGTGAAGTTACTCCGAGGCTACATTGAAGTGACGGTACGTCCGGCAAGTGAAGAACATCAAGCTGAGAAAATAAAAGAGCTGTTGTTTAGCTGGTATCGTGAACGGGCGAAAGAGGTTTTTAAACGTAGACTCGACGCCTTGTTACCCCAAGCCTTATGGGTACAGGGTATTCCACCGGTACGAATACAAACCATGAAGACCCAGTGGGGCAGTTGTTCGCCTACTGGAACGCTGACGTTGAACCCGCACCTAGTAAAAGCCCCCAGAGAATGCATCGACTACGTGTTGCTGCATGAACTGTGTCATCTGGCCGAACATAACCACTCTGAACGCTTCTGGCGTCTACTCGATCAAGTGATGCCCACATGGGAGAAGGTCAAAACCAAGCTGGATGAAATGGCAGAGCTGTATCTTAGTGGGGTGTGATCGTACATCGGGATCATGGCATGTAGTAGTTGATATGCTACACAATCCATAACCTTTCAGTAGATAAAGTGATCCTCTTTTCTTTATCTTCATCAGGAGTAATAAGGCATTTAGTACCACCCGGCGGTAGTATGACGTTTAAGACCCCTGTTTTCTTTTCTCCATCGGGACCATCAAAGACAACATTCTTATTTCTGAACTTATTCAGTTTCCATGCTTGCTCTGAAAGCTTAATATTCCTAGCTTTGCTTTCGTATGCCGCTACACAGTTGACGAATGTTCGTCTTGCTTGTAAGGCAATGTCTTCTGAAATTCTGGTGATATCAGTATTCAGAACGGCTAATTCCATGGCTATTTCAATTGTTTTAAATGACAGCACATGATCAACGCCATTAGGCGACCCAAACTCTACTATGAACTTAGCCTTTTCAAACTTATGTACACTCATACTTTGATTATTCATTCTGTTTATAAAGCTGACAGAAAATGTATGTTCGTTGAGGTCGCATCGATAAAGAATATCAATGTTCCCTATGGACTGGACTGTTTTACCGTTAATGACGCCACTAAAACCAACTGTTTTGCTCTCATCAGATCCCATCTCGTGCAGGCCTTGTATTTTATTGTTTTCATTATGGCTATCGACAAGCTCAAATACGTTAATACCTTCGCCTTTACCCCTATTGCTTACCTATATTTGACTTTTCTTATGTCGGAATCAAGGAATAAAAGATTCATTAGTTATAAATTTTGCCATCTTTGTTGAACATAATCACTCTGAACGCTTTTTGCGTCTACTCGATCAAGATCAAGTGTGATGCCCTCATGGGAAAAGGTAAAAACTAAGGAAGGTGCGAACAAGTTCCTGATATGAGATCATGTTTGTCATCTGGAGCCA
>ERZ650312.2468-NODE-2468-length-10106-cov-9.699333_pt1 | contig 10106 bp, 9 predicted proteins | sample MGYA00376248_ERZ650312 | MGnify/ENA primary metagenome ERZ650312 (study PRJEB26733, sample SAMN07839316) | wastewater metagenome | biome: urban; feature: wastewater treatment plant; material: waste water | place: USA: North Carolina | collected 2016-07-28 ... | reverse complement strand
TTTATATTGAAGAACCATTTTGGCCACTAAATACAACATTGTATGTCCGCGATTTTAAAGAAATAACACCGGAATATACTTATCATCTGTTAAAAACGATCGATTTTGCATCTCATAGTGGGAAGAGTGGTGTACCCGGTGTGAATCGGAATGATGTTCATAAAGAGATTGTGCATATTCCGGTTTCTAAACAAGAACAAACCGCCATTGCCAATGTGCTGTCGGATAGCGATGCGCTGATCGATGCGCTGGAGCAGCTGATCGCCAAGAAGCAGGCCATCAAGAGCGCCACCATGCAGCAACTGCTGACCGGCCGCACCCGCCTGCCCGCCTTCGCCCTGCGCCCCGATGGTACTAAAAAAGGCTATAAACCCAGCGAACTGGGAGATATTCCGGATGATTGGGAAGAGATTTCAATTGGTCAGGATGCTGTACTAAAAGCTCGTATTGGTTGGCAGGCTCTGACAACGAAAGAGTATCAAGTCTCAGGTGATATTTATCTGGTGACTGGTATCGATTTTGATGCTGGGGCTGTGATGTGGGATAAATGCTGCTATGTGAGTGAATGGCGTTATAAACAAGATACTAATATCCAGCTCAGAGAAAATGATGTCTTGATCACTAAAGATGGAACTGTTGGTAAAGTTGGATATGTATCAGCACTAGAGAAGCCCGCTACACTCAATAGTGGGGTTTTTGTTATTCGCCCCAAAAACAATAGTTTTGTACCGCGCTACCTGTTTTATGTTCTCACATCTCGACTCTTTAACGATTTCATGAATCAAATAACGGCTGGTTCAACCATAACCCACCTTTATCAAAAGGATTTTGTAAATTTCGAGTTCTCTGCTCCGAATATAGAAGAACAAACCGCCATTGCCACTATTTTATCCGATATGGATAACGAGCTGCAGGCATTGACCCAGAAGCTGGAGAAGGCCCGCGCCCTCAAACAAGGCATGATGCAGCAACTGCTGACCGGCAAAATCCGCCTGCCGCTGGCGGCGGGGGCATAGACGGGGGCATAAGTGCAGCCCAACCGGATGACCGCCTCTGCCGCGAGCCTGGCCACCGAGCCACCCAGCGCCGGATTTGCTTGACTGTTGCGTGACTGGGGCGGTTGTTAATTGGCGCGATAGATGTTTATCTATCTGAAAAGAAAGAGATACTTTTATTGTGAGTTGCTTGATGGCGTGCACAGCGGCCACCCGCATACGAAAAGCGGGTGGGGTCATCGTTGGCGTGTTTATCAAGCGTTGGGTATCGCAGGAGCTAGCCACCCATGGCCTATGACTATAGCCAGAGCCTGAATCCGCAGAAGGCGCTGATATTCCGGATCGTGCATCGGGATAACCTGGAATGGATCCTGACCCATGGCCTGTGGGCGGGGAATGGTCAGCAGCAAAACCCGCACTGGGTGCATATCGGGTTGCCGGAGCTGATTGCCAAGCGCGCGCGCCATCCGGTGCCGCTGGCGCCTTACGGCGTGTTGAATGACTATGTGCCCTTCTACTTCACGCCGTTTTCTCCCATGCTCAGCAATATTCACTCGGGGCGCGGTGTTCCCCAGCGTGAAAATGATGAAATCCTGATCCTGGTTTCCAGCCTGCATCGCATGGCTGAATTGGGGCTACCGTTTGTGTTTACCGATAGCCATGCCTATTACCAGTGGGCCAATTTCTATGTCGATCTTGGCGATCTGGGGCGGATTGACTGGCCACTGTTGCAGCGCCGTGACTTCAAGCGTGATGCGGAAGATTTGAGCAAGCTGGAACGCTATCAGGCCGAGGCCTTGATCCATCAACATTGCCCCATCGAGGCGTTGCTGGGCGTGGTGTGTTACAACGAAGAGATAAAGAACCGCGTGGAACAATGCATGAATCGGGTCGGGGTCGCGCGCCCCGTCTATGTCCGTGATGGGTGGTATTTCAGATGATTCGATATACAACAGGCAATCTGCTGGATGCTCCGGTTGAAGCACTGGTGAATACCGTCAACACCGTCGGTGTCATGGGCAAGGGGATCGCCTTGATGTTCAAGGAGCGGTTCCCGGCCAATATGCGTGCCTATGCCGAGGCGTGCAAGCAGGGTGATGTCGTCACCGGCAAGATGTTTATTACCCAGACGGGTGAGCTGCTGGGGCCGCGCTGGATCGTGAATTTTCCGACCAAACAGCACTGGCGCAATCCGGCACAGATGGCGTGGATCCAGGACGGTTTGCAGGATCTGCGGGCCTGGTTACAGGCGCAGCAGGTCTCTTCGATTGCCATTCCGCCGCTGGGGGCTGGCAACGGTGGTCTGCCTTGGCCAGAGGTCAAACAGGCGATCGAAACGGCACTGGGCGATCTGGATATCGATATCCTGCTCTATGAGCCCAGTCGCCAATACCAAAATGTGGCCAAGCGCGGCGGGGTGGCGGAGCTGACTCCGGCTCGGGCCCTGATTGCTGAACTGGTGCGTCGCTACTGGTTTTTAGGGATGGAGTGCAGCTTGCTGGAGATCCAGAAACTGGCCTGGTTTCTGGCTCGGGTCATTGGCCGCAACCCGCTGGGGGATCCGCTGCAGTTGCAGTTTAAGGCCCATCGTTATGGCCCTTATGCCAACAATCTGACCCATCTGCTCAATGCGATGGACGGCAGTTATCTGCAGTCCGACAAGCGCATCCCGGATAGCAAGCCGTTTGATGTCATCTGGTTTAATGAGGCTAAAAAACAAGAGCTTGCCGTTTATCTCCAGACCGAGGCCAAAGCATTTTTACCGATACTGGAGCAGACGACCGCGTTAATCGATGGTTTTGAGTCGCCCTATGGCATGGAGTTATTGGCCACGGTCGATTGGTTGATCGCCGAAGAGGGCTGTGCGCCGACACTGAGCGCGCTGCGCGAGGGGTTGCACCGCTGGCCAGCGGGAACCCCGTGGGGTGAGCGCAAGGCGCGGCTGTTTGATGATCGCAGCCTGCAGATCGCCTTGACCCGTTTGCAGCAGGGATTGGTGTAACGAAGTGGGTGTAACAAATAAGAGTGGCTGCGCGGTTGTCGCGGCGGCTTGAGAGAATAACAGGGATAGAGAGCATGATTTCAGTTGGCCAACGGGAGCGGGCAACCCAGAACCGCGTGATCAAGTTATTTCAAGCGGAGCTGGGCTATCGCTATCTGGGGGATTGGCATACACGGGAGAACAACCGCAATGTCGAGCCGGAGCTGCTGACCGCTTGGCTGGTGGGGCGGGGCGTGGACGCGGCGCTGATCCCCAAGGTACTCAGGCAACTGGATCGGGCGGCGAGCCTGGGCGAAGGGCGCCTCCTCTATGATGCCAACAAGGAGGTCTATCGCCTGCTGCGTTATGGCGTGAAGGAAAAAGTAGGGGCAGGCGAGCAGAACCAAACCGTCTGGCTGATCGACTGGGCCAATCCGCAGGCCAACGACTTTGCCATTGCCGAAGAGGTGACGGTCAAAGGCGAGCATAAGAAACGGCCGGATCTGGTGCTCTATGTCAACGGCATTGCCCTTGGCGTCATTGAGCTCAAGCGCTCTACCGTCTCTGTCTCTGAAGGTATCCACCAGAACCTGGATAACCAGAAGAAGGATTTTATCCGTAACTTCTTCACCACCATGCAGCTGGTGATGGCGGGCAACGACACCCAAGGGGTGCGCTACGGCACTATCGAAACCCACGAGAAATACTATCTGGAGTGGAAAGAGCCAGCCGATCCAATCCATTCCGACCATGTCGATCTGCCGGGTGCCAATCTGCTGGACCAGCATCTGACGCAGTTGTGCAGTAAGGCGCGCTTTCTGGAGCTGATCCACGACTTTATCGTGTTTGATGCGGGCACCAAGAAAACCTGCCGCCATAACCAGTATTTCGGCATCCGTGCCGCCAAGGCCTATATCCGCCGCCGGGATGGCGGCATCATCTGGCACACCCAAGGCAGCGGCAAGAGCCTGACCATGGTCTGGCTGGCCAAGTGGATCCGCGAAAATGTGACCGACAGCCGGGTGCTCATCATCACCGACCGCACTGAACTCGATGAGCAGATTGAGAAGGTATTCAGCGGGGTGGAGGAGGAGATCCTGCGCACCAAAAGCGGTGCCGATCTGGTGACCCGTCTGCATGCCCATAATCCCTGGCTGATCTGCTCCCTAGTGCATAAGTTCGGTCGCACGCCAGAAGGCGAGTCGGATGACGAAGATGATGGCAGCTCGGATGATTTTATTGCTGATATGCGCCGCAGCTTGCCCTCGGACTTCAGCCCCAAGGGCCAGCTGTTTGTGTTTGTCGATGAGTGCCACCGCACTCAGTCCGGCAAGCTGCATGGGGCTATGAAGAGCCTGTTGCCAGAGGCGCTGTTTATCGGTTTTACCGGCACACCGCTGATGAAGCAGGACAAAAAAAAGTCCATCGAGGTCTTTGGCCCCTACATTCACACCTACAAGTTCAACGAGGCGGTGAGTGATGGCGTGGTGCTGGATCTGCGCTACGAGGCGCGGGATATCGATCAGCGGGTCAAATCCCAGAAAAAAGTGGATGAGTGGTTCGATACCAAGACCAAGGATCTCTCGCGGCTGGGCAAGCAGCAGCTTAAACAGAAGTGGGCCTCAATGCAGAAGCTGCTCTCCAGTCGTTCGCGGCTGGAGCAGATAGTGGCCGATATTCTGCTCGACTTCGAGCGCAAGCCCCGGCTGGCCGATGGTCGTGGCAATGCCATGCTGGTCTGCGCCAGCGTCTATCAAGCCTGCAAAAGTTACGAGATGTTCAGCCAGGCCGGTTTTGCTGGCAAGTGCGCCATCGTCACCAGTTACCAACCCAATGCCAGCGAGATCAAGGGCGAGGAGACGGGCGAGGGGCTGACGGAGAAGCTGGCCAAGTACAACATCTATCGCAAGATGCTGGCCGACTATTTCGAGCAGCCGGAGGATGAGGCGGCTAAGCGGGTCGAAGAGTTTGAAAAACTGGTCAAGCAGCGTTTTATCAAAGAGCCGGGCCAGATGCGGCTGCTCATTGTCGTGGATAAGCTGCTGACCGGTTTTGATGCCCCCTCTGCCACCTACCTCTATATCGACAAGAAGATGGCTGATCACAACCTGTTCCAAGCCATCTGTCGGGTGAATCGGCTGGATGGTGACGACAAGGAGTACGGCTACATCATCGATTACAAAGACCTGTTCAAGTCGCTGGAGAAGACGGTCAACGACTATACGGCCGAGGCCTTCGCGGGTTATGACAAGGAGGATGTGGCCGGGCTGCTCAAGGATCGACTGGCCCAGGCCAAAGAGGATCTGGATAACGCTCTGGAAGCCGTTCGTGCCTTGTGTGAGCCGGTGAAGGCGCCCAAGTCGCAACTCGATTATCAGCATTATTTCTGTTGTGAGCCGGGAGCCGATGAAGAGACGTTGAGCGAGAAAGAGGCATTGCGGCTGACCCTCTATCAGTTGGTGGCCAAGTTGATCCGCGCCTTTACCAATCTGGCGGGTGAGCTGGAGGAGGCGGGTTACAGCGCCTCGCAGGCCGCCTCGATCAAGCAGGAGGTCGAACACTTCGCCAAGGTCCGGGATGAGATCAAGCTGGCCAGTGGTGATCTGGTGGATATGAAGCAGTTCGAGCCGGGCATGCGCCAGATGCTGGATCTGTGGGTGGATGCCGACCCCAGCGAGACGCTGATGGACTTTGAGGAGCTGGGGCTGCTGGAGCTCATTATCCAGCGCGGCCCCGAGGCGCTGGATGGGTTGCCCAAGGAGATGCGCGACAATCAGGAGTCGATGGCCGAGGCGATTGAAAACAACGTGCGCCGGACCATCGTCGATGAGAACCCGGTCAACCCCAAATACTACGAGAGGATGTCGGTGCTGCTCGATGAGCTGATCGATCTGCGCCGCCAGCAGGCCATCTCCTATCAGGAGTATCTGGAAAAGGTCCGCGAGCTGGCCAAGCAGGTGAAATATCCACAGAGCCATAGCCAGAGCGCCTACCCAGAGAGCATAGACACGGCAGCCAAACGGGCACTCTATGACAATCTGGGCAAGGATGAGCTGCTGGTGGCCAGGATTGATACCGCCGTGCGTTATACCAAGAAGGCCGATTGGTATGGCGATCGCTTCAAGGAGCGGGAGATCGCGTTTGCCATTGCCGAAGAAACCAAGGGATACGATGTGACCGTTGCCGAGGTGATGGAGCTGGTGAAAGCGCAGCAGGAGTACCACTGATGCCCCTGATCACCATTGGTGAGCTCACGCTGGAGTTGCAGCATAAGGGGATCAAGAACCTGCACATCAATGTGCTGCCCCCTGATGGTCGCGTGCGCGTCTCGGCCCCGGCGTCGCTGTCACAGACGGCCATCAGAATGGCCGTGGTCAGACGCTTGCCGTGGATCCGGCAGCAACAGGCCCACTTTCAGGCGCAGCCACGTCAGAGCGAGCGCCAGATGTGCAGCGGCGAGACGCACTACCTTTGGGGACGGGGCTATCGATTGGAGGTGATCCCGGTTGAGGGAGCGCACAGCGTCAAGCTACAAGGGGGGTGGATCCGGATGCGGGTTCCCGCTCATTATGACGCCGCGAAGCGAGAAGCCTTGCTACTGGGCTGGTATCGCCAATTGCTACGCCAGCGGCTGCCGATATTGATGGCCAAGTGGCAGGCCTTGCTCAACGTCACCCCTTCGTTTGTCGGTATCAAACGGATGAAGACCATGTGGGGGAGCTGCAAAACAGATACATCCCGCATCTGGATCAACCTCGAATTAGTCAAGAAGCCCCCCGAATGCCTGGAATTTATTGTGGTGCACGAGCTGGTTCACCTGTTAGAGCGCAAACATAACCAGCGATTTATCACACTGATGGATACCCATCTGCCCAACTGGCGCGAGCATCGCGAGAAGCTCAACAAGATGCCGCTGGCATTTAATCGGTGGGGGTATTAGGGCTGGTTTAGCCACGATTTATTCTTCCAAAAAGTAATCTGAATCCAGGGTTTTAATGGTGAGGGTCTGGCGGGTAGTGACGCCGACGCCGTATTCGATCATCAGGGCGGCAAGACGGGCACCGTCGATCAGCACGATGCGCTTCTCAATCAGTCCGACATACTCCTGCGCCTCACGGCTAAAGCTGGAGGTGGTGATAAAGACCCCCTTGCGGGCCTTGTGCAGATCCAGCGCCCCCGCGAAGGACTGGATCTCGGGACGCCCCACGGTTTTGTCGGTGTAGCGCTTTGCCTGCAGGTAGATGGAGTCGAGCCCCAACCGGTCTTCCTTGATGATGCCATCGATGCCGCCATCGCTTTGGTAACGGGTGGTGCGGGCGGCATCCTGCTGGCTGCCGCCATAGCCCATGGCCACCATCAGATCGACCACCAGCTGTTCAAAGAAACGAGGGGAAAGGCCCAAGATCTCGGCAAGCAGGTCATCGGCAAGGGAGCGATTGATGGCAGATAGTGCCTGCTCAATCTGCTCTTGAGGGGTGCTGGCCTGCTCTGGTGTTGGCGTGTCTGTCGGGATCGCCATGGCTTGTTGCGTATTGCCTGCGCTCTCACTGGAGGCCAGGGTAAACGCCACGAACTCGTTGAATTGGGCCAGATAGCGGTTGTCGATAGTATGTCCCGAGACTAGCGCCGCCTTACCCCGTTCGGTGATAAGGCAAATGCCCCGCTTGGGTTGCTCGATGAGTCCTGCCTTGACCAGATAGGTCTTGGCCCAGCCAACCCGGCTGCGCAGCGTGGTTTGGCGACCACTGGGCAAGGTGTCAGCCAACTGCTCCGGAGTAAAGGCGTAGTGCTGGCAAACCCGCTCGAATACCTCACGTAGAGAGCGGGCGACACCATCGGCCAATACCTTGAGCACGGCAGGCATCATGGCTTCATAGCTGGGCAGGGTTTCTTTCATCGGGCAACCAGATCGAGATAAAACAGGGGCTTATCTTGTCACAGCGACCTGCTTGGGGCCAGTTGGTATCGAAGTCACTGGGAGCAACCTCAAAAAAAACAGCGTCACCAAAAAAAGGGAAGGCCATGAATTGGCCTTCCCCAAGACCCACCCACTTATCACGGACGAGTAGGTTTAAAAATGTTACCACAAGCGGATGTGTGGTCACGCCTTGCGGTCAGGATTGGCGTCCATGCTCGCCGCAGGGTAAATACAGATATAGACATAGCCATGGCTTCCGAGGGTGTCGGCTTCGCAGGTAAAGCCGCCGTGCTGGATAGTGATGCAGTGCTGACGTTGAGCATCCAGCTCGCCGGTTAGCAGCTTGGCTTCCAGAGCCTTGATGATCTCCGGGAAAGCCAGGTCGAGCTTGGCTATCTGCGTCTCACTCCATTCACCGATCAGACTGGCCCGATCGGATAGAAAATCGAGCCGGTAGCGACTCTGTATCAGACGAGCGCCAAAGCGTGGCGTCACGGTATGGGGCAAACCCCACTGTGCAAAAATCCGAGTGGGGTGGTCTGGCGCTACGGGGTGTTGGTTGTTGGTGTGGGTGGTTGTCGTGGTCATGATTAGCGATACCTCAGTTGAATGTCGATGCAGGTGCCGGGCACGTTGTGGCGCTGGCGTAGTCTGGTCAGGTGCTCAGGGAGTTCGGTCAGGTTTGTCAGCCGCCCCCGGTAGAGCCGAGAAAGATTGATGTAGTCGGGATGGCTCACGGTGATGGTCACCTGATGCCCAGGTTGCCAACGAGCAAACAGGCGGGCTTTGGCTTGCTTGATGGTGGTGATGCCGGGAGCGGGTAGTGTCTGACGGTTTCGCAGGTGCAGTTTGTTGAGCTCGGGGGCATAGCGATGCACCTCGAGTCCGGTGATAAGACGGGTCATGTTCGGTGACTCCAATGATGCAAAGGGCCAGCCTGTGAGGGCTGGCCCTTTATGCTGTTTGTGGATGAGCGATGAGATGGTCGCGGTGGTTAGCCGTTGTAAAACAGGATGTAGTTCACTCCTGCCTGCTGGGCTGCAGTGATCAAGGGTTGCAGCGCTGGCGGGATCGTATCGAGATCCATGGCAAGGTTCAGGGTGTACTCGTAGGCGGAGTCATCCTTCACGCCGACATGTTCATGGGAGGCCATTTGCTTGACCCATTGCCATTCTGGTACCAGGTCTGCGTCATCGTAGTCGCCGATGATGGAACTCATGGCGACATCCAGCATCTGCATCACCGAATGGCTTGCCAGTGGATTAGGTGTTGTAGGTAGGGTGTTGGTCATTGCATCGTTCCTTGTTGTCTGGGCTGTCGCTCCCTCTGAGCATTGATGAGCGTGAGCACTTGAGCTGTGCGTTGTTACATCTGATTGATAATCGGCTTGCAGTTGAGTCGGTCCAGCAGGTGCCGCGAGCCGTATTGAGCCACCAGCCGGGCGATGGCCATTTGAGCGCAGGTCGCTCTGCTGGGCTTATTCTCAGGGATTGCGTAACGCGCAGTGAGCCAGCCGCCGAGCAGTGCTATCCGGTAGCCACTCGGGATGTGGGTGAGCGAGGTGCCGATGCCCCTCCCGTGAATGAGGAAGGGAACAGCCTGCCCTCCGATGTCGATATCGATGCGCTGGCCCTTTAGCTCGAAGGCGGTGAACTCGCCAGTTTGCGGATGTTTGCCGGGCACCTTGATAGAGATGTTCTTAGCCATTTCACACCTCCGGTTTGGCTTCAAAGTGGTGGGTCACAACGCCCGCCTCCGGGTCGATACTGATAAACGCCGGTGCCTGCGGGTGGTACTGGTAGAGCCTCGCCAATTCAGCGCGAAACGCCTCAACGTTTGGCGCAATCACATGACTGGTATCCCCTTCGGCGTAGGTAAAGGTCTCCAACGTCTCTGTGTTAATCCAGATGCCGAAATACCATGCATCTTCCTCGGTGTCGTACTGCTGCCAGCCCTGGGCCAGCAGTGTCCGGTCGTAGTAGTAACGGTCTGCCTGATGGCTACCCCGGTCGATGCGGCAACCGGTCACAGTGAGCTCAAGCGGGATACGCCCTACCTTCAGAGCCTTCTTGACCCGGCGCAGGAGTGTGAGGGCCTTGGCTCTGCTACGGCCATTACGTAGCGGGTGTGGTTGTCTGGCCCGCAATGCCAGGTGGGTCATTATCTTCGGCGCGGTGTTGTGGTTGAGCTGGCCGATAGCGGCGGTGAGTTG
>ERZ650312.2462-NODE-2462-length-10115-cov-4.138767_pt1 | contig 10115 bp, 12 predicted proteins | sample MGYA00376248_ERZ650312 | MGnify/ENA primary metagenome ERZ650312 (study PRJEB26733, sample SAMN07839316) | wastewater metagenome | biome: urban; feature: wastewater treatment plant; material: waste water | place: USA: North Carolina | collected 2016-07-28 ... | reverse complement strand
GCGCTGGAGCGAGGCTCCTGCAACATCCTAGATTACACGTTGCACGAATCCGATGATTACCAGCCTACCGAGGCATTACTGGATGCACTGACACCGGATCTCGATTGCCTGTTTTTATGCACCCCTAATAATCCGACGGGGCAACAACCTCCCCTTTCATTACTACTGCAGATCCTCGACCGTTGCCGTGCACTCCAGATCTCGCTGATTGTTGATGAATCGTTCATTGATTTTCTGCCCGGCCAGACCGGGTTAACCGCTTATCTGAACGATTACCCAAACCTCTACATCCTGCGTTCGCTGACAAAGTTTTTCGCTATTCCCGGTTTACGTCTCGGCTACTTACTCAGTGCGAATGAGCAAGCCATTAATGCTATGCGCGATCAACGTGAGCCATGGACGATCAATGCCTTCGCTGCATTGGCCGGAGAAACCGTTTTGGATGATCGGGTCTATATTCAGCAAACTCATCACTGGCTGGCAACAGAACAGGCCTATCTCTATCAGGCTTTAAATGAATTCAAAGAGCTACACGTCTGGCGCCCTGCGGCCAATTATATTTTTATCCGTAATCGGCAAACTGATCTGCAACTGCAAGAGGAATTACTCAGGCATCATCTGCTGATCCGTCACTGCGCCAATTACCCCGGGCTTAGCGCACACCATTATCGGATCGCCATTAAAAACCACGCACATAACCAACAGCTGGTTACAGCCCTGAAGCAGGTATTCGGAAATGGCTGAAGCTCGCTGCCCTGCCTCTTGTGGTGAACTGCTCCAGGGATTGATTCAAAGTAGTGAAAAACTGATTTCCTGCCCTATCAACTGGTTCAGCACCGTGGAGGTCAAAACCGGCAAGCCCGACCTCCAGCACGAACGTCCGATGATGCGACAGGCGTTGTTGTCTGTTTTGAGATGGCTGGAGATCCCTGAAAAAGCCAGCCGGGAACTGGCGATCCGCTATGACTCCACTATTCCGATCGCCAAAGGCATGGCCAGCAGTACAGCTGACATCGCTGCGACTATCATGGCCACCGCCCGGCATTTTGGCGTTCCTCTGCCCGAACATTCCATAGCGAAACTCTGTGTCAGCCTGGAACCAACCGACAGCACAATTTTCAATCAACTAACGCTTTTCGATCATAATAAAGGAAGCATCCACCGCCAGTTTGACTGGGTGCCAGAGCTGGATGTTCTGATCCTAGAAAGTCCATCTCAGCTGACAACGTCTGACTACCACTTGATAAATCGTCGTGCCCAGCTTGTACAAAATGAAACCATCCTGACGGATGCCTGGCATCTTTTTCAGGATGGTATGGAGCAAAAGGATATAACTCAGATAGGCAGGGCAGCCACACTTAGTGCGACAGCCAGCCAAAACATATTGCCCAAACCACATTTTCAGGAATTACTCAAAATTGTTGCGCGTTTCAGCCTGCCGGGTCTGAATATCGCCCATAGCGGTACCGTCGTTGGTTTACTGATAGACAATGCGCTACATGACCATGAAGAAATTATCCGGGCGCTCAAAGAGTCTGAACCTGGTCGCTATTACACCCGCTTTCATCAAATGAAATTGATCAGCGGGGGGATAGAGTGAAAAATGGGGATTAACCGAACGATGGTCACAAAACATATGCCAGCAAAACAAAATCGCCTTGATCGGGAACGCAGAACTATCCGGGTTATGATTGAAATTTACTGCAGATGTCAGCATGCCAGCAGCTCGCTTTGTACCGACTGTCAGCAGCTGACTGACTATGCAATGAACCGCATCGATAAATGCCGGTTTAAAGCAGACAAACCGACATGTGCCAAATGCCCGGTTCATTGTTATCAAAGTAAAATGCGGGAAAAAATTCGTGCCGTTATGCGTTTCTCCGGCCCAAGAATGCTGGTGTATCACCCTATCTTAACGTTATGGCATTACTGGGATGAATTTACGATGCGCCGCAAATAACTCTGATTGCTGAAAAAGGGCGAAAGCTTTCAGCTGTCACAAGCAAAATGCATTACACAAATTCAGTGCAGCTCGTTCCTTCTTTTTTCCCTCAGATCCGCGCGATTGGCACAGTCATCAGCTGATTTATATAAGTAGACTCTTGCTTCCTTTTTAACAGTAACTTAACATCAATATTACAAGGGGAGTAACTTCCAGCCATCAGGTCGTCAATACGGTGTATTCTCACCCGGCCGTTGGGCAGTTGATTATAACTGTAAGTGAGACCTTGCCATTTCAGGCAAGGCTCTATGCTTCCGTCAGCTAGGCCAGTACCTGATAAACGCAACATTTTATCGGAGGTACATATGGAATTACTTGGTACTTGGTGGATGTGGGCAGGGTTCGCTGTCATTGTCCTTTTGTTGTTACTCGTCGACCTTTTGTTTGTCGGTGGCGGTAAACAACACAAAGTATCCCTTAAAGAAGCGGCTTTATGGTCTGTTGTCTGGGTTTCCGTCGCATTACTCTTTAATTTTGCCATCTGGTGGTATCTGGATGTCTATTCCGGCCGGGAAATTGCGAATGAAAAAGCACTTGAATTTCTTACTGGTTACCTAATCGAGAAAGCCCTTGCGGTTGATAACGTATTTATCTGGTTAATGCTATTTGGCTATTTCGCTATTCCTGTCGAGCTACAGCGCCGCGTATTACTGTTTGGTGTACTTGGCGCGATTATCATGCGTACCGGGATGGTGTTCGCCGGTAGCTGGCTGATCACCCAGTTCCACTGGGTTCTCTATATCTTCGGTGCTTTTTTGTTGATTACCGGTGCGAAAATGCTTTGGATGGCAGATAAAGATCCTGATTTGAATAAGAACCCTCTGCTTCGCTGGATCAGGAATCACTTTCCGATCACCGATAAATTACATGGTGAACAGTTCTTTGTTTATCAGAATGGCATACGCTATTTAACGCCGCTACTGGTTGTATTGATCTTAGTGGAAATCAGCGATCTCATTTTTGCAGTCGATAGTATCCCAGCAATATTCGCGGTCACAACAGATCCTTTCATTGTGTTGACCTCAAATATATTTGCAATTATGGGGCTTCGGGCAATGTACTTCCTGCTTGCCGATTTTGCAGATCGTTTTGTTCTCCTGAAATATGGTTTAGCGGTAATTTTGATTTTCATTGGTATAAAAATGCTATTAATCGATGTGATCAAAATCCCGATTGGTTATTCTCTTGGAACCGTTGCTATCATACTGATTATTAGTGTTATTTTGAGCATACTCTACCGCCAGCGCAAAGCCTGACGGATATTTTGTCAGCCTGACCATTCGTGTCAGGCTGTTTTAAAAAGCCTGATCTCGAACCGCGAAACAGACGGAATATAAGATATGAACTACAACCGGAGCTCATTATGACTGCTCAAACTCTTCAGCTCGTATGCCCTCACTGTAGCGCATTGAACCGTGTTCCGGCTCAGAAACTGGGTGATCATCCATCATGCGGTAAATGCCACGAACCTTTAATCTCCGGGCACCCAGTGAATGTTACCGACCAAAATTTTTCCCGTTTTCTTGAGAAAAACGACCTGCCTCTCATTGTCGATTTCTGGGCAAATTGGTGCGGGCCGTGCAAAAATTTTGCTCCCGTGTTTTCTCAGGTTGCCAGCGAAATGTCCACACAGATCACTTTCGCGAAACTGGACACCGAATCACAGCAATACACCGCGTCGCGTTATCAAATTCGTTCGATTCCAACCTTAATGTTGTTCCATCATGGTCGTGAAATCGCACGCCTTTCCGGCGCTTTACCAAAGCCACAATTTACGCAATGGCTTAAACAACAACTGGCATCTATTCAATAACCGTGTGTCGTTGGCCTCGCTTTACATCATATAAATATGCTGGTCTATCAGTGACTTGGCAACAGAACCAAGAGGTCTAAATGAAACAATTATGGCTTGTGTTTTTTGCTTTGCTGTCAGGCTGTACGTCAGTGCCTGACAAAGTCGTGCCAGTACAATCATTTGATAGCCAACGCTATCTAGGCCGTTGGTATGAAATTGCTCGTCTGGATCACTCATTTGAACGAGGCTTGGATCACGTCAGCGCAGAATACAGCCGCAATGACGATGGCTCGATTAGAGTAGTGAACCGTGGTTACGCTCCAGAAAAACAGGTATGGAAAGAAGCCATTGGAAAAGCAAAATTTGTTCGCCAGGCGGATGAAGGCTACCTTAAAGTCAGCTTTTTTGGACCATTTTATGGGTCATATATCATATTCGATTTAGACAAAACCCATTATCAGTATTCACTGATCGCCGGCCCGGATCATGGTTATCTTTGGATCTTGTCCCGCTCACCAACGTTACCAGATGATGTAAAACAGCAATTAGTACAAAAAGCTCAGTTAGCCGGATTTGATACCAGAAATCTGATATGGGTGAAGCACTAATTCATTTCAGCTGACAATTTTAGTCACCACGTCGTAAAAACAGTTTATCACTGCTCACTTTGTTTATTCGTCATACCGCAGCATCCATTGGTGTGCTCATTAAAATACAGATAAATATTCAAAATATCTAATATATAGCGATTCTTATATTACACTAAATATCAGGAGTATCAGGGAGAACCGACATGATTCTGATAACAGCCGAACAGATCACGAAAAGCTATCGTCTCGGAGATATAGAAAGTGTCGCCCTCAAGGATATTAGCTTTTCCGTTGAAGTTGGAGCATTCGCCGCCATCGTTGGCCCATCAGGAAGTGGCAAATCTACCCTGCTTAATCTGATTGGCTGTCTGGACCATCCCACCGCTGGCAAATTAGTTGTATGCAATACTGATGTCTCTTCTCTCTCCCGCACTGGATCTGCAAAATTCCGCGGGGAGAATATTGGTTTTATCTTTCAGGATTTTAACCTGATCCCTGTGCTCACTGTCTTTGAAAATATCGAATACCCTTTATTGATGGTCAGAAAATGGCCCGTCGAAAAACGCCGGGAACGCGTCATACAGGTTCTGGCTTCGGTAGGGATGACAGATCACGCAGACAAAAAACCGGATCAATTATCCGGAGGACAAAAACAACGGGTAGCTATTGCTCGTGCACTGGTTGGTGAACCAAAGCTCGTATTGGCCGATGAGCCGACGGCCAATCTTGATCATGATACCGCCTATCGCATCATTAACCTGATGAAGCGAATGCGCGACAACTTTGGCACAACATTCTTATTCTCTACTCATGATCCCAAAATCATGCAGGAAGCAGAACAGACATTTATGCTGGAAGATGGACATCTGTCTGTTAACCGAGGTGACGTATGATTGAGTTATTAAGGCTTTCAGCCCGAAACCTGATGCGATATCGCCGCCGCACCTTACTGACAGCAATTCTGATTGCTGTGGGAGTAGTTGCACTCCTACTATTTATTGCTGTCGCTGGCTCATTCAAACAAGTCATGGTGGGTAGTATTACAGACAGTATGCTCGGTCATTTACAGATCCATCATAAAGGATATACCGCATCTCTTGATAATCTCCCACTTAGCCTTGACCTCAAACCTACCGCTATCACAAAAGTTGAAGCCATTCTGAAACCTGACTCAGCCATAGCCAGTTACTCAGAACGGGTCAAATTAGGCGCTATGTTCAGTAATTTTAATGAAAGCAGCAGTATCCGGCTTAATGGCATTGATCCTGTTGCGGAGGATGCCACCGTACCAACGTTACGACAGCGTATTAGTGGAGGCGATCCTTCCGGGAAACTGGTTGAACCCGGCCAGATCCTGATCCCGGCCCTCCTGGCAAAAGGCATGAAAGTCAACGTGGGTGATACTGTAGTCCTGGTTGCCACCAACGCTTCCGGTTCAGTTAACGGACAGAATTTTATTGTCAGAGGAGTACTTGATGCCGTAACCGGCCCCGGCGGACGGGATGGTTATATTCACATCAATGATGCGCGGGAACTGCTGCGACTGGAGCAGCCAGATATCATGGAGATTGCCATCCGATTACATGATATCGATATGTTGACAGAAGTTAGTGAACGTCTAACAGTGCAGCTGGAAAAGATCCGCAATAAAGATGATAAGCCGGTAACAGAATTACACAGTTGGAAAGAACTCTCACCGTTCGCCAATATTGTAAGAATGATCGATATGATGACCTTATTTATTCGTATCATGCTGGTGACCATTGTCATGGTCAGCGTTCTGAATGTCATGTTAATGGCCGTGTACGAACGGATACGTGAAATTGGCACGTTAGCCGCAATAGGTACGCAGCCAAATATCATCATGGGAATGTTCATCGGTGAAGGATTGTTGTTGGGACTGGTTGGCGCGGCTGCAGGTGTTTTACTCAGTCTTGCGCTGCTTGCTGCATTGCAAATCACCCCTGTCGAATTTTCCTTTGGCCGCGAAATGATCACTTTACACCCTGAGCTGTCACTGGCAGAGATTGGCTGGGTTCTGCTGGCCGCCGTATTGGTTTCCGTATTAGCCAGTCTGCAACCTGCATGGCGGGCTTCACGTATGGACCCGATAAAAGCATTACACCACGTCTGAACCGGAGGTTTACATGCGTATAATTCCTCTTATTCTCGCCGGATGGCTGGTAACTCTGCCATTGACCGCATTAGCACTCGACGGTAAAGCCTTACTGCAGACAGTGGATCGCAATCTGGAGCCAGAATCCTACGAATCTTACCGTAAGCTAATCAATATTGAGCCGGATAACACCCGTAAAGAGTTTGTGATTTACTCAGTAAAAAGTGGCCGCGATAAAATTGTTACATTATTTCTCTCACCTGCCAGCGATAAAGGCCGGACAACCCTGCGTCAGGGCGACAACATGTGGCTGTATATTCCGAATGTCGGTAAACCAATTCGAATTACCAGCCTGCAGTCTGTGACTGGCGGTGTTTTTAATAATGCAGATATTATGCGTGTCGATTATGCCGAAGAATATAACGTCACCAGTATCAATGAAAAGAGTGATACTTATCTGCTGACGTTAAAAGCAAAAAGTAATAGCGTGGCCTATGATCAGCTCAAAATGCTGGTAGACAAAGAGTTATTACTCCCCCGTCAAATCGAAGCCTATGCCAGTAGCGGTATGCTAATTAAAACGCTGCATTTTAAAGATCTGAAAGCGTTCGGTGATGGTATTAAACGCCCTGCCACGATTGAAACCGACAGCCCTTTGTATAAGGGGTTCCGTTCAGTCATGATCTATTCCGGACTAAAAAAACGTGAAGTGCCTGCTGAAGTTTTCACTCTTGGCTTTATGGGACGGGTTGAGGAACTACGTCGATGACAAGTATCCCTACCCGGCTTTTATTACTGCTGTTCATTATCACCATCCCTGTGTCAGCAGAGGAATTTTCTTTTGATGCCAGCGAATACGAAAAGAAAACGTTCGATTTCAGTGGTTATATCGAAGGCAAACAAGAAGCAATACAGCTGCAGCCGGAACGGCCTGTCTATACGTTTATCTACCCGGATGAACCACCCCGTCATTGGCTTAACCGCAGTACAGGCACAGTAGATTTAACTGGCAAGATAAACATGACAAATGTAGTCACGGATATTCATGGTCAGGCTGTCTATGCCGAAGATACTTTCGTCACTACAAAAGAATACGACCACATCATGGATGGAGGTATACGCTGGAGCCCGGCAACTTATTATTCGCTGGACGTCGGCAAGCGAGTACAACGCTGGGGCAAAGGATATGCGTGGAACCCGGTTGGCTTTATCGAAAGACCCAAAGATCCCGCGGACCCTCAAACCGTACGCGAAGGTTTCAATATGCTCAGTATGGAATGGACCCAAACTTTCAATGGAAATATCCGGACCCTGACTCTGACTCCTGTGCTGGTTCCAACCTATAACAACCTGAATCCGGATTTTGGTAACGGGAAATATCTTAATCCGGCGGTAAAACTGTATTTACTGGCCTGGGATACAGATATTGATCTGTTGTGGCTGAGCAAAGGAGCAAGAGCGCAAAGCATAGGTTTTGATTTTTCCCGCAATATTAGCTCCGAGCTGGAAATCCATGGTGAATGGGCTCATCAGTATGGGTTTGAAAAAAATACTCTCGCTTCATCTGGCATCACATCTCTATCAGCAGACAACCCTGACAGCGCCTTACTGGGTATCCGTTATCTGACCGCGCACGAAGTAACGTGGATAGCGGAGTACTACCACAATGGCCGGGGTTACAACACCACCGAGTTGAATACTTTTTATAATTTTGAGGATCAAGCTGTCCGTACTGATGCAATAGCAGCCCAGCAACAAAAGGCAAAACAGCTGATGCAATCGGGTTACAGCAAAGCCAATCCGGGTGAAAATTATTTTTATCTGCGAGCAAGTGCAAATGAACCGTTTGACTGGCTGTATACAACTCCGGCAATAACGATAATAAGCCATCTTGATGATGGTAGTTTCCAGGTCACACCAGAAATCAGCTATACCGGCATCCCAAACACCGAATTCAGAGCCCGCGCCATGTTATTATCGGGAAATCAACACACTGAATTCGGTGAGAAAATATCCCGCCAGCGATTTGAGATCTATGTGCGCTATTTGTTCTGAATCTGTTGTTTTATCCTGTTGAAAAATCAAGAAACGATCGTTTTGTTTTCAGAGAAAAACAGCAAAGTCCGGCATTTTGCCTATACTGTCAGAACGAATGAGCTCATAAGTAGCAATGTTCTGTATAAACTGATTGCTGCGTTACGGGTGTATGTATGCACAGTTTAATTAAAATCATTCTGATTTCTGTTGGTTCACTTTCTGTTCTGCTGGGAATTTTAGGCATCTTTCTGCCCCTGCTCCCAACCACGCCATTCCTGCTGCTGGCTGCACTCTGTTATTCACGCAGTTCTGAACGGTTTTATCAGTGGCTGGTTACAAACCGCTGGTTTGGAGAATACATCCGCAATTACCGGGAAGGACGCGGAATCACGTCAAAGCATAAGATCACCATACTGTGCCTGCTATGGCTAACCATGGCCTATTCTGTCTTTTTTGTTGTCTCAGCAGGGTGGATTCAGCTTTTACTCTGTGCGATTGCTGTCGCAGTTACCATCCACATTTTAAGAATCAAAACCTGTAGCACCACCGAGGAAGTTTCTTCTGTAACGGAGGATTGTTAGCTTATAGATAAATCTGCTGGTTCCATCCTGCAAAGAAGCCTCATAGCTTCGTTTTATGCGGTCGCACATAGTGCCATCCGACATGAAAATTTTGTTAAGTTCGCTTTTTGACCTTATCGATCATTACATCAGTTTTAATAATCGTTCACTTCGCCACACTCTGATGACTTGCACTTCATCTGCTTTCAGCAGATAAACAATACGGTAGGGCGGATGAATAAGCTCTCGGAGCGATGGAAGACCATACTCGGGGACAATTCGCCCCATCTGAGGATGTTCAGATAGATTTTCAATATGGGTAAAAACATCATCAACATGTTTCTCCCCGATATGTTCAACACCTTCAAGTTTATAATGTTCTTTGATATCGATAAGATCTTCGTAAGCAGAATCGGTGATCGTAATTTTCATTAGCGCAAACCCAGTTTCTTCTTGGCATCATCAAGAGACATTGTTCTGCCTTCTTGAACATCCGTAAGACCCTGAGCAATTGCTTTGAGAAAAGCGCATTCTTCTTCACGAGTTTCGTATTCAGCTAAGGACTGAACGACAGCAACACCACGACCTCTACTGGTAAGAAGAATAGGGCGTTGAGTTTCAACAGTTTGATTAACAATTTTGCCTGGGTTCACTTTGAGATCTGACAATGGAACCACATCTTCAGAGAATTTGACTTGCATTATGGTATCTCGATTGTGATGAATAGACCTAATTATAGCACCAGTTAACAGGTCTTCAATGTTTCATCGAGGCTTGCTATGGCAGATAAGAACTTAACTTTTAATTAAACGGCGGCACGTAGTGCCGTCCAGTGAGCAAAGCGAACGGGTTTGAATTAGTTGTTAGGTATGAACAAAGAAAAATACATTCTTCATCAACAACAAAACTGGCTAAGTGATACCACAGATTTCAATGCTGCAACTGCGCCTGCTTTCAACAACCGCTCGGAATTACTCGCCGACAATATTGAATCAACGAAATTGGCTGAAATCTC
>ERZ650312.2461-NODE-2461-length-10115-cov-8.302982_pt1 | contig 10115 bp, 4 predicted proteins | sample MGYA00376248_ERZ650312 | MGnify/ENA primary metagenome ERZ650312 (study PRJEB26733, sample SAMN07839316) | wastewater metagenome | biome: urban; feature: wastewater treatment plant; material: waste water | place: USA: North Carolina | collected 2016-07-28 ... | reverse complement strand
GCCGCACGCTCTACATCCTGGACGAGCCCACCACCGGCCTGCACTTTGCCGACATCGACCTGCTGCTGAAAGTGCTGCACCAGCTGCGCGATGCGGGCAACACCATCGTCATCATCGAGCACAACCTCGACGTGATCAAAACCGCCGACTGGCTCATCGACATGGGCCCCGAGGGCGGTGCGGGCGGCGGCACCGTGGTGGGGGTGGGCACACCCGAGGAACTGGCGGCCAACCCGGCGAGCCATACGGGGCGGTATCTGGCGCCGTATCTGGGTGCACAGAGAATTTGAGTCAAATTTGGCTCCAGCGCTTATTCAGAAAGCGCAGGTAGCTATCAAAATAAGAGTATCAGGGCAGTGCCACAGACAGATACGGAGGACTGATTTTTTAACCAGCTCTGGATAATGAAGATCGACCTAACTTGTTGAAAAAAAAGAAAATTTTCTGTTCTTTGGCTTCATTATCTTGGGCAAAAAATAATGAAACGCTGGACAAACAGACCGAAAGTCATCAGAGCGGCGCCAATCCCTGTAGTGGGTGCTCCGCTGGGCTGACATCTTGCAACCACAATGCTCTTCTTGGTCGCCTGCCGTTGAGCCACAGCGCTATCACTGGGGCTACTGGCTGCCAGCCGCGACTGCGCTCAACAGTCAGTCACCCATGGGGGGTCTCTTACGCCCAATTGGATAATGAGTTCATCTGCAAGTCACTGATTCTTATAGATTTTTCTCAATTCTGAACTTCATTATCCAAGTCAAAAGATAATGAACCTGTCAGTTCCACCATCCCCATCAGCTCAGGTTTGGTGTAGCTTGCCTGCTGGCGCGACGGTGCAGGCAAGGCTACCAGCACCCCCTGACCCACCCACTGCTTGAGTTGTTTAGACGCAGCCAGTGTGTCCAACCCGGATATCTCGCGCAGGCGGCTGTTCGTGATCGGGCCATTGCGGTCAATCCAGTCGCTCACCTGTACCCATAGCGGTGGGCGCTCTTCGTTGAGCAGCGTTACCACCAACACAGGCACTGCTGTCTCCAACTGCTCCCGGTAAAGTGGTTCGTATAGCTTGGCTTGAGACATCTGCGCGAACATCATGGGAACGCCCTCGCCTGCATCCACATTTGGAGGGTTAGGAAACTCGCGCAAATGCCGCGCCAGCAGACTGTTGCGTGGCACCGAGCCCGTCTTCTCGATGTTGGCAGGCGTCAGATTGCCGGGTAGCCGCCCTGGACTTTCCACTTCCACCCGATCATCAAATATACGGATCTGGATATCCCGGTTGAGCCGGTAGTCGCGGTGCAGCACCGCGTTGGTGATGGCCTCCTTGATCACCCGCTCTGGGAAGCGGTAGCGCGTCTTGAAGCCAGAGCCTTCCATCGTCAATCCAACGGCCAAGCGCTCCAGCACATAGGCCTGGGCTTTGGCAATCTGCTCCACCACGGGGCCGGTGATCGTCTTGGGCGGCAACAACAGGTTAGGAACTTCCCCGCGCAAGACCGCCTTGCCTTTGTAGTGAAACACACGAATGTCCGCACGCATGCCCTGCCCCGCCAGCAGAGCGCCAGGCTCATCAGCAAAGAGAAGCAAGGCTGCCAGCAGTGGCTGCAACTCGCCATCATTCGACATGGCCAAGCCCAAACGGGGCAGGCGCACAGACAAGTCCGCATCAGCCAAACCGCGCGTTGCACAGTAACTGCGCCACGCATCCGTGTGCAGCAGGTCCAGCGCCACTGGCATGGGCAGCGTTTCGGCGCTTTTCACGCCCCGCTGATAGGTCAGGTCTGCGATCTCAGCAGCGCTCAGTTCGCGGTTGCTGGCGTCCATGCGCGTCCAGGTGCCATTGCCCACCACACTGTGCACTTGGTTGCTCTTTTCCACCCGCAGCAACACTACATGTCCGGGCTTACCGTCGCGCAAGGTGCAAGGCATGCGCAGCCAATGCAGCCGGGGAAGGGCTGGGGTGAAGCGCTGCAGCAGCAAACGCCTCAAGTCGTCGAATCCTTCGGGGTTTTCCTCCACGCCCCACAACCGGCTTTGGGGCTTGTCCCCGGCTTTGAGGTCTTTGGCGTCGCCCACCCCCAGGGCGAGCAGCCCGCCCTCCGAGTTGGCAAACGCGCAAACGGTTTCAACGATTTTTTTGTGCTTGTCGCTGATGCGCTTGAAGTCGAGCGTGCGGCTTTCGGGGGTGACCAGCAGCTTGGTGATGCGGTCGGCGGCTTGGGCGGGGGAGAGGTCTGTCAATTAGATTTCCTCTGCCACATCACCAACGCGGACCTTTATATCGTAGTTAATTACAAAGTCAAGCTCTTCATCAGTCAGCCCAAACACCTTAGCAAAGAACACATCCATTGCATCAACTGCTGGCTTAGCAGCCACCCAATCAAACTCTTGATAGCTCGCCTTAGCACGAGTTTTAATGGATGAGTTGTCCTTGTAGCTTTTCATTAATGCATGGAAAAGTCGCGCTATCTCAGTAGCCTCATCTGCATCAAGATGTGGTGCAGGGAAGCCCAGAAGATCCCCCTTTGTTAGATTGCGGCAATTTCCGATAGCAAAAAACCACCAAAAGTACAAGCTACTCGAACCCAGTCCGGCAACTTCGGCACGTGCAGCCTCCGAGGTAGCGTAAAGTTCTCGAATGTGATGCACGGACCGGTCGCCTGCAGGCGACTCAAAAAATGGCAGGAAGTCCAGCATTCGAATCCAATATCCCGGCGTTCGATGGAAATACATGATCCATTTGCTTGAATCGGTCAACAACAAATGGGCTGGACTGTCTTCAAAGCGCCTTAGTTTTTCTAGAATTCGAGCCTCAGTTGGAGATCCAATTTTCGGCCAAGGTGATTGCTTGGAACGCCGTTGAGGCATCGAAGCCAACATTAGTCTCGAAAAAAGATCAGGGCGCTCGTCGGAAAACCATTGATGATATTTGCTGGTATGCCAACCACCATCGGATGACCCATGACACCCGATCAATATAGTGAGGCGCTGCTCAACCCCATCAAACAGTTTTGCGGGACGGATTGCAAAATGACTACTCCAAAGAGAAATGTATAGATCAGAGCAAACTTCTCTGAGTGTATTTGTATCGCTTACGCTGCCAACCGCGATGGGGACAATTAACCCAGAAAATGAGGAATCCCTGCACAATGCAGATAAACGCTCAATGCAATAGCAATAGAGATTTCCAGAATCCAATGTTTCAAGGTCTTTCACCTGATAGAGGTCACGCACCTTGGAATACTCCACGTAAGGAGGATTGCCGACAACTGCATCAAACCCTCCAGCTGCCATCAACGGATAAAAATCCACATACCAATGAAATGGCTGATGACTGATCTTCCAAGCGTCAAAGTCCTTCGCCTTGGTCGTATTAACGCCGTACTCCCGAGCCAAGTGGTAGTTCAGCATGTCTTCCAGCTCTGACAAGGTGGCACTCAGTGCCTGCTTGTCAGCCGCAGACACATGCCCGCCCTGCTGCACCTGCTGAATCTGGAAGTTGTTGTACTGCTGCTCCACCGCCACCAGACGGATGCGGATGTCTTCCCAGGCGTCGCTGAACAGGTTGCCTTGGGTGGCACCTTTCACGGCCTTTTCCGTCTCGTCCGCCGTGGCATAGCCCACCAGGGTGTTGCCGTGGCGGATGTTGAAGTCGATATCGGGAAGGGGCTCGATGTGATCACCCGGCTCCAGCAGCGCCACCAGCTTGAGGAAGAGGCGCAGCTTGGCGATTTCGGTGGCTTGTTTCTCGATGTCCACGCCGTAGAGGTTGTGGACGACGATGTGTTTGATGACCGCATAGTCCTGCGCGCGGTCTGAGCCAGCGGCGGCAAAGCGGGCCAGCAATTCGTCCACCTCGGCCCACTTCTCAGGGTGGCCGGTGTCGCCGGTCATCAGTGCGTCGGCCCGCACGGCTTGCAGGGTGCGCAGGGTGGCGTCGTACAGCGGTTTCAGGATGTTGAGCGCGGCGAACAGGAAGGCGCCGGAGCCACAGGTCGGGTCCAGCACGCTGAGGCCGTGGCGGAATTTTTCGTTGCTGTGGCGTGGCAGACGCCCGGCCAGGTTGAACCAGAAGCTTTTGAGCAAGGCCACGTCGGTGCAGCCTTCAATGAGGTCTTGCGCGAACTGGCGGATGTTGAGGTTCCAGGTGATGAGGTCGCCCACCTCCTTGAGTTCACCCGCCGCCAGCCTGGCCCGCACCTCGCGCGTGCGCTGGTGGCGGGCAATGGTTTCGCGCCAGATTTCGGTGGGCAGGCTCACCGCGTCGTCGGCGCGCTTGTTCCAGGGTTTGCGGCGCGCCAGCAGGTCGGGCGCTTCGGTGTCCAGGCCGTTGCTTATCTCGGGCGGGTACGGAATGTCTACGCCCTTAAGCATGGCGGGGTAGATGTAGGCGTCGCCACTGTTCTGCAACAAGGGCCAAACCAGGACATCGAACGCGGCGGGGTGTTCGGCACGAACTTTACCCAGCAGCGCCGGAATGATGGTGTTCTTGCCGATGTATTCGGTGATGTCTTCCTTGGTGTAGTACGCCCCCATCTGCTTCTGGTTGACGAACTTCTCGAAGATGTAGCCCAACACGTCGGGGTTGATCTCCTTACCGCTCTTGAGCGGGCGCTCGTCCAGATGCCATTCCCATTCATCGAAAAAGGCAAATAGCTTCTGGAAGGCGTTGTCGGCAATGTCCAGCGCTTCGCCGTAGCGCTGTTCCAGCTCGTGCTGGGCAAACAGGCCACCGTTGAGGTAGGGCACACTACCGAACGCAGCCTGAATGGCGGCAGCGGTTTCAGGCGTGCGCTCTTGCGCAAAGCCTTGGAAGAACAAGGGCGAGAGGAAGCGTTTGTAGAAGCTTTGAGCGTTGTCGCCGTCTAGGTGTGCTTGCAACCGTTGTTGCAGGTATTTGCGCTGGTTATCCAGAAACCCTTTTTCCTGCAAGAACCACAGGAACATGAGCCTGTCGATGACGACGGCCGTGTACCAGCGCTGGTCTTCGCTGTCGGCCGGTATGCCCTCGATGAAAGCAGCAAAGGCTTTGCGCTGTTTTTCAAACTCGCCGTAGAACTTCTTGGTGACTTTGTCGCGCGGCGCAGCGTCATCCAGCCGCTGGGTGACGCCCAGCACGGTGAGCAGTTCCTCTTCGTCCAGCGTGAAGTGCAGGCGGCTGAGCTTTTGCGCCAACAATTCGGGCGCTTCGCCCTGGCGAAAGAACACCTCGCGGTACTGGGCGGGTTTGCCAGCCTGGCGCGTCACCCATTGCCAGACTTGGAGGGTCTCGGCCTCATTGGTGAACACGATCAGGTGTTCGCGCACGTCTGTCGTGATCTTGCGTTCGATCTTTTGCCGTGTTGCGTAGTCGGGCAGCTGGCCCTGGGCGCCGGGGCGGCAGTGCAGCACCTGCACGCTCTTTTTGTGGGCAACTACGTCCAGCAGCCAGGTGTCGTCGCCCACGAGCACGCTGTAGGGCTGTTGCTGGGCAGGGGCGTCCCAGCCGAGTTCGTTGAAGAGTTGTTTGAAGCGGTAATGCTTGATGTGTTCTTGGTTGAAAACCGGCATGTTTATTCTTCCCTGATCAATCCCATGGAGCACACCACGCGAGGCTCGCTCAATGCGGCGTCGTCTTCGGCATAGGTCAGCCGCCCTTCTTCGCGCAGCGACTTGACGGCTTCGGTCAACTCAGCGTCGTTCACACCGCTGCGCATCAGGCGGTTGAGCAGGTCAGCCGCTGTTTCCAGCAGGGGGCGCTGGTACATGTCGTCCAGTGCACGTTCCAGCTCTTCGTCGCGGAACAAGGTTTGCATTTGCTCTGTAGCGCAGGCTTTGAGGCGCTCGTAAGTACGGCGGCGTGGGCTGCTGGGGCGACCCAGGCCGCCGCCTACAGCTTTGTCTTGGCTCACGGCCAGTTGCAGGCCGGTGGCCACCAGGTCGTGGTGTTGGGGCAGGCGCTGCACGGCGGGTGTCGCAGGCTCGCACTCTGCAGCGCGCAGCACGGTAAATTGCGACTCGGTCACCGTCTTGCCGTTGGCACCCACCCAGGCCAGGTGGTCGTTGCCTTCGGGGGATTTCACGTAGACCAGCGCGCCGCCTTTGGCAGCGTCCGCACCCAGCAGAGGAAATCGGCTTTCATCCAGCGCAAAGCCTTTGGCCGAATACACCACGGGCGGCAAGGCTTCCACGGTGCGGGCCAGGTCGGCGTTGTCTTGGGTGGCCTGCTTCCAGATTTGCCAGGCGTATGAGGCCAGGTCCACTTCGTCGTCGCTGTCGTCCAGCACACCTTGCTTTTCGGTGTACAGGTCGCGAATGGTGGCGGCATCGTCGTCCTCAAAAAAGGCTTCGTCGGTGCCCACCACTTCGGCGTTTTCTTTCAGGCGCTGGCGGATGCGGGATCGCAACTGAATGAGCTGTTCCACACCATCCGCGGGCAGGAAGGAGTAGCAATGGATTTCTTCGGCCCGCTGGCCGATACGGTCTACGCGGCCTGCACGTTGTATGAGGCGGATGATGGCCCAGGGTAGATCGAAGTTGACCACCACATTGCTGTCTTGCAAGTTTTGCCCTTCTGAGAGCACATCGGTACAGATGAGCACGCGCACCTCATCGGCCTTGCTCACGCTCTTGTTGTTGGAATTGGGGCTGAACCGGCAGGCTATGTCGTAAGGGTCTGCGCTAACACCTGTGGCCAGTGCTACGTGGCTGATCCCTGCTTTGCGGGCCTCGCGGGCGAGGTAGCGCGCGGTGTCAGCAAACTGGGTGAAGATGAGCACCTTGTCTTTGCCATGCGTTTGCGTGAGCAGCTTGTGCAGGGCCTGCCATTTGTGGTCTCTGTCTGCATCCCAAGGTCCTTGGCTATTCAGTAGCTCGGTCAATCGCTGGGTGTCGTGCGCCAGGTCTTCCGCCAGCTTGGCTTTGAACAATGTGGGGCGAATCCATTTAAAGCGCTTTTTGTAGTCGCGCACGTACTGCTCGTACACCGCCTTGGCACGGGCCATGTCGCTGGGCACACCGTCTTCATCGGTTACGGCGTCAAACAGGCCGTCCAGCAGGTCTTCGGTATCCCCTTCCAGGCCTTCGGCGTCTTCGTCTACCCGTTCGATGTCGAGCAGACCAGCGTCCAGCACGCCCAGGGGTAGGTCCAGGCCATTTTCAATGGCGTACAGATAGACCTGGTTGCGCAGAACGTGTCGGTCAATGGACTGAAGGAAGGAGAATCCATTGGACTCCAGGCGCTTGAACAGGTTGGTGCGGCAAAAGCCCATGAGGCGCTTGCCCGCACGGCCCAGGTTTTCAAGGATTTTGCGCTCGGACGGAGTGGCCTGCTTTTCCTCTTGTGGGTTGAGGTACAGACCCAGTCCGTAGCGAGGCACGTGCAGGGCGTTGATCTGGTCCACCACCTCACGCGAGTACAGGCGTGCATAGCGGTCCGCCGTGTCACTTTCATCCACCGCAAAAGTGACAGAAAGCGGCTTGCGCACGGGGAAGTAGCGCTTCTCTCCGTCTTTGCCGCTGATGAAGCGGCGGCCATGCTTATCGGCCTCGGTGTAGTGCTGAAGGATAAAGCTGCGCGTGCGGCGCACCATGTACAGGCGAATCAGTTCACGCCAGTCGTCGAATTCGTCGCTCTTTTCAATGGCAAGGATGGAGTGCACACGGCATTGGTTCTTGCGCTCAAACTCGGCTTCGCTGATTCCGTACTTGCGCATGTGCCGCTCGGGGCGGATGCCGATGTTGGCCTTCTCATCAATGAACAGGCGCAGCTGTGCGGAGAGGTCGTGCTTGGTCTTGTTGTACGGCGTTGCGGTCAGCAGAATGACCTTGGCATCGCAGCTCTTGATGTATTCCGCAATGGCTTTGTAGCGCCGACCTTCGCGGTTGCGCAGGTTATGGCTTTCGTCAATGAGTACCAAGCGGTAGCGCTTGAGGTTGGGCAGCTTTTTGGTGACCTGCGACACTGGCAACACCATGCCGCGCAGGCCGTATTCGGTGCGGTAGTGCTCCCACATCGGCTCCAAATTTTTGGGGCAAATGATGAGTGTTTCGTAGCCCAGGTCGTCCTCAAACATGCGGGCTAGGGCGGTGGCCATCATGGTTTTTCCAAGGCCCACCACGTCGCCAATCATCACGCCGCCACGGCGATGCAAGTGTCGGGCGGCAATCTTGACAGCGCTTTTTTGAAACTCGAACAGATCTTGCTCAAAGCGGGTGGGTAGGCGGAACTGACTCAAGCCTGCACGCGCTTCGGTGCTGAGGTGGTACGCAATATTCAGATAGATGTGGTACGGAGAAATGGCCTCTTCCCGTGCCCAACTGTTCTCGATGATGGTGGCCAAGTCAGCAGATACATCCAGCGCCCATCGGTCTGCCCAACGCTCATCGAACCACTGGGAAAGGTGCTGGGTACCCAAGTGATCCAGCACATCGACATTCAGCTCACCATGCTTGGACAGCCCGGCCAGCGTGAGGTTGCTGCTGCCTACGAAACCGGTGATGGGATTGTTGACATCATCACGAAAGAGTAGGTAGAGCTTGGCATGCAGTGGATAGGGTAGGAAAAGCTTCACTACCACTTGACCGCTGCGCAGTTGTCGAGCCAAGCGGCGCAGGCCTGCCTCGTCTTGCCCCGTTGGAATCCCCAAGGTGATTTGCTCGCGCAAGTGCGCAGCAAATTGCATCTTCAGGCGACTGGCTGTTGCGTTGTCTATCAGCCCTTCGTCGGAGGCGTGGTTATACAGCGCCCGAATCTCATCATGGGGCGGACGCTGCATGCCCACCAAAACGCGGCAGACCTGTCCATCCTGCGGATTCCACGGCTGCACCAGATCATCGACGGCTTGCCACCCGCGTAAGTTGAGGTAGCCCACACAAAAATCTGCACGTTTGGAGACGCTCAACGAAGACCGCAGCGCACCTAAAAGATCTTGTTGAATATTGTCAAAAATGCGAGACATGCAGACCCGGGGAGCAAACAAATGGAGTAGCGCATTGTGCCTTCACTGTTGGCGCACCTTCCATCCAGCTTGTGAAGCAACACCTGGGTTCTTGACTTTAAAAGTCTCAGTTTGTCCAGTGGCCGACTGGCTCATCGACATGGGCCCCGAAGGCGGTGCGGGCGGCGGCACCGTGGTGGGTGTGGGTACCCCAGAAGAGCTGGCTGCCAACCCTGCCAGCCATACGGGACGTTATCTGGCGCCCTATCTGAACAAATCGCCCGCCTGAGCGCGCGGGCTCCCGGGTCAGGCCCTCAGGGAGCCTTGCTCACAAACGCCACGGTCAGCCCTTTGGCCGTCACAGTGATGGGCCCTGGCTGCAGGCCCAGACCGTCGAACACCGCCGTGTCTTGCGGGCGCAGCTGGTGCAGCGTGACCTCGCGCAGCGACTGCTCGGCCAGCTGTGGGCCGTAGGCATTGAGCAGCTCGTTCACTGCCGGGCGCAGGCCGGGAAACTCCATGCGGCCCAGCTGGATCTGGTGGGCGCGCAACGTGCGGTCGCTGGCCTCGTAGCGCAGCGCAAACTCCACATCCAGACTGCCGGGGTAGCTGCGCCGCAAAGCCGGGCCGGCCACGTCGAGCGCCATGGCCGCGCCCAGGCGGTTCACCTCGGGCAGCAGGCGCAGTTGCGGCGTCTGCACGGTTAAATTGAACAGACCCTGCACGGGCACGCTGCGGGGAAATTTGGGGTTCACCATGGACTGCAGCTGCGCCAGCGGCACGGTGTAGCTGGGCTGGGCCTGTGCGCCACGCGCCACCAGCAGTGCCGCGCCGCCCAGGGCGATGCTACGGGTGGCGGCGATCAGAAATCGTCGGCGGTGCAGCATGGGCGTTCTCCGGCAAAACCGGTGTGACTTCGAGGCAGCGAAAAGGTGCCCCGGCGCAGGTTGCGCTCAGCGCCCCACCACCGACCAGCCCGCCCGCTGGTTGTTCTTGTCGTTCTCGTACTCCCACGCGGTGCCGCAGCGGTCGCACACGTAGCGGGTGATGGTGACGGTCCCGTCGTCACGGTCTTCCTTGCGGTTGCCGCGCTGCACCAGCTCGGCGTGGCCCGGCGCCTTGCGCCAATTGCGCTGGATGCCCTGGCAGGGCTCGCACAGGGCCATGGGTTGCAGTTCGCGTTGGCGGGCCAGGTCTTTG
>ERZ650312.2456-NODE-2456-length-10120-cov-4.780725_pt1 | contig 10120 bp, 12 predicted proteins | sample MGYA00376248_ERZ650312 | MGnify/ENA primary metagenome ERZ650312 (study PRJEB26733, sample SAMN07839316) | wastewater metagenome | biome: urban; feature: wastewater treatment plant; material: waste water | place: USA: North Carolina | collected 2016-07-28 ... | reverse complement strand
GGTCAACGCCAATTAACTCACGCTGGTATATCGCTAACGGGAAGAGGTGGTTCTTTACCCCTTGCCTGTAATACGTCTCTACCAAGTCCAAGAAACTTGTGTTAGTGGTAGTGAGGTCATACGTAGCGTTAGGGTACTTCTGCCAGTCTTCCAAATATAGAATGGCCATATGTTCTCCGAAAACTTTATTATTAAAAGGTTCCCCCTCCCTTACGGGAGAGGGCTACCTAATTATACCAAATCAAGCTTCACAACGAGTGGGCTGTGGCCCAGTACCGTGCGCCGGGTCGACGGCGAAATCCACATCGGTGGAATCGGCGTCACCTCGTTGGTGCGTGAGTACGGCTCGCCGCTCTTCGTCATTGACGAGCAGGACATGCGCGAGCGTGCCCGTGCTTGGAAGTCCGCCATGGATGAAGCGTTCGAAGACCTCGGCGGGGCTGAGGTGTTTTACGCGGGCAAGGCATTCCTCTCCGTAGGCGTTGCTCGCTGGATGGCTGAAGAAGGTCTGGCGATCGACACCTGCTCCGAAGGTGAGCTTCTCACCGCGCTTGCCGCCGGAGTTCCGGGCGACGTTCCAGGCGGGTCTGGTCGGGGACCGGCTGACCGAGGGCGCCGGCGCCCAGGCCGCCGTTGCTACCACCCAGGGTGTTGTTGCCCATCAGGCTGGTGTTGTTGGCTGCGGCTGTGGCACTGGCGCCGCCACTGGTGGGCAAGCTGCTGGTGGCACCACCGCCACCGCCACTGCCTGCTGCGCTGCCACCCATGCTGGCCATGGCCGCGCGCAAGGTGACGGCGAGCTTGGCGGCGTCGGCATTTTTCAAATACACCACGTGGATGTTGCCGCTGGCGGCGCTGCTGCCGGGCAGGGGCGGCTGGTCGAGCTTGTTCACCAGGGCACGGATTTGCGCCAACCGTGCCGGGTTGGCCGCACGCACCACGATGGCGTTGCTGCGCGGCTCGGGCAGCAGCGTGGTTTTGTACGAGGTGTCGCTTTGGCCGGGAGCGCTGGCTCCACCGCCGCCTTGGGCCATGCCGCCTTCCACCAGACGCGTCAGCAACGGCGCCAGGTCGGCAGCGATGGCGTGGCGCAGGGGAATGATTTCCACGTCGGTGGCTTGCGCCACATCCATGCTGGCAATGATGCGGGCGATGCGCTGCAGGTTGTCGGCGTAGTCGGTAATCACCAGTGCATTGCTGCCCGGGTTGACGTTGATGGTGTTGTTCGGGCTGATCAGTGGGCGCAGCACGGGCACCAGGTTGTTGGCGTTTTCAAAGTTGAGTTTGAAAATTTGCGTCACGATCTGCCCGCCCTGGGGCACACCAGCGCTGCTGGTGGCGCCGCCGTGCGAGACGGCCACACTGGCGGCTTGCAGCTTGGCGTCGGCCTCGGGCACGACTTTGTACAGACCTGCGGCTTCCACCACCGTAAAGCCTTGCAAGCGCAGCGCGGCGAGGAATTGGTCAAAGGCCTGGGCCGTGGGTACAGGCCGATCGGTGACCAGATTCAGCGTGCCCTTGACGCGCGGATCGACCACCACGTTGCGTCCGCTGATGGTGGCCATGGTGCGTGCTACGGCCTCGATCTCGGCGCCGACAAAGTTCAGCGTGACCGGCTCTCCTGCCCGCACGGCGGTGCCAGGGGTGATGCTGGTTTGGGCATGAATTTGGCCTCCAAGGCTTACCAGGCAAGCGCAAGCAGCTATTAAACGAGTAGCAAAACCGAGCGTGAATCGGTGCCCATGCAGGGGCGCAGAGGATGGCAAATGCATAACGAATCAACCCAAAGAAATGAGCGAGCGCGCGCCATCGCGCCGCCCGATGATGTTGAGCAAGTTGGCCAGTGCTTGTTCGGCCCCGGGCGCAGCCTGGGCCTCGCCGCGAAAGCGCAGGCGCGGGCCTACCCACTGGCCCTGGCCGCTGAGCAGCAATTGGCCTTGGAGTGTGGTCAGGGTCAGGCTGGGTGCGCTGGCCGTGGCGCCGGGCTCGGCGCCTTGCAATAACAAACGGTAGCTGCCCATGGGCTGCAGCGTGGACAGGCGCGAGGACATGGCCAGCGCATCGAGTTGCACTTGGCCGTGCCACTGCAGTCGCCCTTGCGCCCACTGCAGGTGCAGGTTGCGGGTGCGCAGGTGCAATTGGCCTTGTGCCTGCACGGTGTTCCAGGGCGTGCCCAGCCCCGTGAGCACCTGGGCAGGCCAGTGGCTGTCGCCGTCGTCCACCCGCAATTGCGCGCCCCCCCAGCGTGGCGACAGGTGCAGGCGCAGGGCTTGGGGTGCGCAGCAGTCCGATTGCAGCTGCACGCTCAGTCCTTGCCAATGGGGTTGCAGGCGCCAGTTCACCCGGCCCGGCAGGGCGGCGCGGTCTTGGCTAGCAGCGCCGCCACGCAGTACCCATTGGGCCGAGCCATTCCATACCGTGCCACGCGCCTGTACCAAGTGGATGCGCCCGCCGCTGGCCTGGGCCAGCGCCTGGGCCAGCCAGTGCGCCGGTGCCTGGTGCGCCAGCGTGGCCAGCAGGCCCAGCAGCAACCCTGCCCAGGCCCAGGCACGCGGTGAGCGGGCGCGCTCAGCAGGACGGGTCGTAGAGCGGGCAGCGAGGGGCGCGGCGTGCGTGCGTGCCATCGATTTAGGGCCCTGGGGCACTGTGGCCGGGCAGGGTGAGTACCAGGGTGCCGTTCCAGCGTGGTGTGGCAGGGGGGGCGTCTGTGCGGGAGGGTTCGCTGCGCGTCAGGTGGGCTTCTTGCGTGCTGGCCTGGGTGTTGCCGCGCACTTGGGCCAGCCACTGTGCCAGGGCCTGGGCATCCACGTTGCGCAGCGTGAGGGTGGCACGCTCACCGCTCCATTGCAGTTGGGCGGTGTCGCCCAGCGTCTGGGTGACCGAAGTTTGCAGCTTGCGCTTGGCATCGGCACTGCGCGGCTGTGGGATGTTTTGCAAGGCCTGCGCCTGTGCTTGCAGGGCTTGCATGTGCTGCAGTTGGGCATCGAGCTGGGCGTGGCGTGCAGGGGCCTGACGCAGCGTGTGCAGCGCGGGGGCCAGCAGCAGCCACCACAGCAGGGCTCCCAGGCATAAGACAAGGGCCGCTAACAGCAGATTTTGCTCGCGCGCCGCCAGGCTGCGCCAGCGCTGTTGCCATGCTTGCAAGGCGCCGGAAGAGGAAAGGGCTGGGTTCATAGGCCGTTGCGTGCTTGCACCACCAGGGTGTCGTTGTCCATGTTGGCCAGGTAGCCTGCGGTGCTCAGTTGCTCTTGCAGGGCTTGTAGCGCCTCGGGCGAGGGGGAGAGGCCCCGTAGGCGCAGTTGACCGGGGCTGAAGTCGATGGCCTGCGCGCTGGCTCCTGGTAAGTGGGCGCTCAGTGCTTGCGCGCTGGCTGCGAGCAGGGGTTCCAAGTCACGTGGCGACAGGCTGCCGGTCGCCTGGCGCAGCAGCGCCAGTTCGCGTTCCATTTGTACCGGGGCATCGACCACCACTTTGACTTGGGGGAAGGTCTGCGTCAGCAATGCACGCACACTGGCTTGTTTGTCTGCCAGGCTGTGGCGCTCTTGCCAGGCCCAGGCGTTGAGCCCGATCAGGTGGGTGGCCAGCAGCAACCCTGCACCCCAGCGTGCGGCACGCCATTCGGGGGCTCGGGCGAGGGTGTTGGTGGCGCGGCCCCACTGGCGTAGCCAGCGGGTACGGCCTTGGCTAGCCAGATCGAGTTGGGCCAAGTCCCACGGGCTGCGCGCAGCCTCCAAGGCACGGCTGCTGGCAGCGGCCAGCTCGACAGGGCGGCCCACCAGTTGTTCGGTCAGTGCCGCTACAGCAGGGTCTGCGCGCAGTGCGCTGCCCGGTTCCAGGGGCCCCCACAGCGCCAGGGCTTGGGCCAGGGGCAACCGCGCCACACCGTGGTCGGGGTCAACGCTACTGGCCAGCAGCCAGGCATCGCCAGGTGTGCCGACAGCACAGTAGCGTGGGCTGGGGTCGGGTTCGGTGGCAGGGGCCCATTCGGGCACGATGCGCGCCACTGGGTGGCCGCTGCTTTCCAGCAGTTGCAGGTGCTGTTGTAGCCAGTCGCGCCCGCATACGGCGACCCAGGTGCTGTGGCCAGCGCGCGCACCTGGCTGCAGGGCAAAGTGCAGCTGGGCGGGCTCGTCGAGCAGGTGGTCTTCCAGCAGGCCTTCCAGCACGGCACGCAGGCGCTGGTTGTGCCCCAGGGCTAATTTTTGCGGCAAGGTGACGCGCTGCCACGACAGGGCTTGCGCCGGTACGACGGCTACGCGCTCGCCTGCCCGTCCGGTGAGGGGCAGCAGCGCCGGGGCGCAGCAACCCTGCTGCAGGGCCTGGTGGCCATCGGCGGTCAGGGTGTAGCTGTATTCGGTGTGCGCCCCTGCAGGGTGCAGCGGCAAGTGAAGAAGAAGGGTGCTCATGAACTAGCCGGGCATTCTAGATTTGCCACAGGGGTGGAGCCCAGGACAAAAAACCATCGGTAAGGTGTGTGGCATTGAGCAGGCACTAGCGCACCACGCTGCCGGGCGCTGCAGGCAGGGTGAGGGTGAGCGTGCTGGGGCCTTCGGCGCTGGGGCCTAACCGCACCTCGCGGGGATGCACGCTTTGCACCACCATGCCGGGCTCTAGCTCTGTGCCCACACGTACGGGCTTGGGTGGTTTGCCATCGATAGCAAGCAATGCCACGCCCGTGTTGGCGGCGTGCCCTGCCATCACTCCGAGTAAGGTCACCCGAGGAGCTTGTAGCGTGTGGGCTGTGGGGCGGTCTGGCACGGCTGCAGCCACGCCCAGCAGGGGCGCCATGGCTTGGGCATGGGGCTGGCTCAGTGGGGTGGGTGCAGGCACGGGGGCGTTGCCACCAGTTGCAGGAAGGAGGCGCAGACCCCAAAAGACCAGACTGCTTCCCACCAGCAGCCATACGGCCAAGGTGGCTCCGCGCAGGAGCCAGGAGGCACGGGAGGGGGAGAAACGGCTGGAACTCGCAAGCATTGGCGGATTATGATTGACCGGCTATGCCTTCTATCCTCTCGCCTTTCATGCCTTGCGCACGTCGTTTCGTTTCTCGCCGCCCCGTGGTGCGCTCGCCGTGGCGCCGGGTGGCAGGTTTTACCTTGATTGAACTGATGGTGGTGTTGGTCATCATCGGCGTATTGGCAGCGCTGATCGTGCCGAATGTGCTCGACCGCGCAGACGACGCCCGCACCACGGCAGCGCGCACCGATGTGACCAACATCATGCAGGCGCTCAAACTCTATCGCCTGGACAACCAGCGCTATCCCACGGCAGAGCAGGGCTTGCAGGCGCTGGTGCTCAAGCCCACCAGTGGCCCATTGCCGACCAATTGGAAGCCTTATCTGGAAAAATTGCCCAACGATCCCTGGGGGCGGCCTTACCAATATCTCAACCCTGGCATCAAGGGTGAGGTCGATGTGATGTCTTTTGGTGCCGATGGTCAAAGCGGTGGCGAGGGCAAGGACGCGGACATCGGTAGCTGGCAATGATGGTGGATGTGGTGCGTTGGTGTCCGTTGGCATAGGCTGCGGTATGCGTGGCTGGCGCCCGTCGCGGTTGTGGGGCGGGGTTCAACGGCGTGACCGTGGCTTCACTTTGCTGGAGTTGTTGGTGGTGGTCAGCATCATGGCCTTGGCCACGGCAGGGGCTGCGCTGGCTTTGCGTGACAGCGCACACACTCAATTAGAGCGTGAAGGCGAGCGCCTTGCGGCGTTGTTGGAGGCAGCGCGTGCCCAGTCGCGCGCCAGTGGTGTCCCGGTGCGTTGGCGTGCCCAAGCTGGCGGTTTTCGTTTCGAGGGCTTGCCCGGGCAGGAGCAGTCTCGGCCTTGGCTGGATGCAGCGACGGTGGCGACCGTGCCCGGTAGCGCTGCGCTGCTGGTGCTGGGGCCTGAGCCTCTGATTGCGCCGCAAGCGGTATGGTTGACAGTACATGACCGGCCTGGGCCGCGCGTGCGTGTGGCTACCAATGGCCTCACCCCCTTTGCTGTGGAGACTGTGCCGTGATGGTTTGTGTGGGCAGAGTTGCCTGTGCACAACGTGGCTTCACTTTGGTGGAAGTGATGGTGGCGCTCGCCATCACCGCCATTGCCTTGGCAGCTGGCTTGCAAGCCAGCAGCGCCCTCACGCGCAATGCAGGGCGCCAGTCCCAGGTGCTGCAAGCGCAATTGTGTGCCCACAACGCCCTGGTTCAAATGCGGCTGCAGCGCCAGTTGCCACCAGTGGGTGACACCACCAGTGCCTGCGAGCAAGCAGGCCACACTCTGGAGCTGCAGGTGGCAGTGCGGCCAACGCCCAACCCGTTGTTTCGTCGGGTCGATGCACAGGTGTTTGAGCATGGGCTGCCGGTGTTGCGGGTGTCAACAGTGCAGGGGCGCAATTGATGCACAGGCCGTTCTTGCGATGGCGTGTGCCAGCGGCTTTGCGAGGCTTTACTTTGGTGGAGTTGCTGGTGGCACTGGCCGTGATGGCGTTGCTGGCGTTGCTGGGTTGGCGCGGGCTGGACGGTATGGTGCGTACCCACGAGCACACCCGTGCGCGCTCACAGGCCCATGCGGTGCTCCAAACCGCATTGGCGCAGTGGGGAGCAGACTTGGACGCGCTGCAGCCGTTAGAGCACACCAGCGCGCTGGAGTGGGATGGGCAGGTGCTGCGCTTGACGCGCCGTGCCAGCGTCTGGCCTGATCCTGGTGCGATTGTTGTGGCTTGGACGCGGCGTAACCACCAGGGCCAGCCCATGTGGCTGCGCTGGCAATCTCCTCCGTTGCAGACCTTGGGTCAGTGGCAACAGGCGTGGGACAGTGCCGCGCAGTGGGCACGCAATCCTGGTGACGCAGAGCGTGCGGGCGAAGTGGCCATCTTGCCTCTGGAGCAGTGGCGTTTGCTTTACTACCGTGGTGGTGCCTGGAGCAATCCACAATCGAGTGCTACGAGCGCCTCCGCCAGCACGACTGAACCCGCTGCTGGAGCTGCTGCCACACCCCGCACCCCGCTGCCCGAGGGCGTGCGGCTGGAAATTACCTTGCCACCCGGTGTGGCGTTGCAAGGCACCCTGACGTATGACTGGTTTAACCCGACCAGTCCCTCTGTGCCATGACCCAAATGTTGTACCAACGCGGGGCAGCTTTATTGGCGGCCATGCTCACCGTCACCTTGGTGGCTGCGTTTGCCGCCTCGGCGCTGTGGCAGCAGTGGCGAGCCATTGAGGTAGAAGCAGCTGAACGTACACGGATCCAAGCCGCCTGGATGCTCTTGGGAGCGCTGGATTGGTCGCGCCTGATCTTGGCCGAAGATGCGCGTGGCAGTGGCTCGGACTCTTTGGCCGAGCCCTGGGCGGTTCCATTGGCAGAAGCGCGCCTGTCCACGTTTTTGGCAGCCCAGAACAATGTGAGCCAGGTCGAAGATGCCAGTGTGGACACCACCGATGCCTTTCTTTCCGGGGAGATCACCGATTTGCAGTCGCGGTTGAATTTGCGCAATTTACTGGGGGCCAAGCCGCCCAGTGTTGCTGTTTTGCGGCCTTTCGAGAGGCTGTTCGAGCGCCTGGGTGTAGACCAGGGACAGCTGACGCAATTGGTGGCAGGCCTGCGTAGTGCGCACCAGGGCGCTGGCGGAGATGCGCCTTTGTTGCCTGTGAATGTGGAGCAGCTGGGTTGGTTGGGGTTGGCGCCAGACGTGGTTGCACGGCTGGCACCGTATCTTGTCATCTTGCCCCAGCCCACCAAGGTAAATCTGAATACGGCCAGTGTCGATGTGCTGTGGGCTGCCGTGGATGGCCTAAGCCAGGCAGACGCACAGCGCCTCGTGCAGGCACGTCAGCAGCGCACTTTCAACACTGTGGCACAGGCGCAGGAGGTGCTTGGCAATCAGGCGGGGCAGCAAATGGGTGACCAAGTCGACACGCAAACAGCTTTCTTCGAAGTGCGTGGCCGCCTGCGTCTGGATACCACCACGGTGGAGGAGCGTTCGGTGGTGCAGCGCCGTGGCTCTCAGGTCGTGGTGCTGTGGCGTCAGCGCAGCGCTTTACCGCCCAAGGCATCCTTCGAAAATGCTGGGTAAGCTGCGATATTGATACGATTGTGGTCTCGGTTCCTTGGGCTGCTGTCCATACTCCCCCCACTTAACCCGCTTCTTTCTCATGTTCGTCCTTATCGGCTATGCCGTTTGTTTCGGGTGCATTTTTGGCGTTTACATCCTTCACGGGGGCAACGTTCAAGTGCTGCTGAAGGCTTTGCCGTTTGAAATGATCACCATTGGTGGTGGTGCTTTGGGGGCTTTTGTCGTCAACAACCAGCCTAAAGTCCTCAAGGCGACGATGGCGGCCCTGCCTTCAGCGCTCAAAGGTAGCAAATACACCAAGGCGCGCTACATGGAGCTGATGTCGCTGCTGTACGACATTTTGCAAAAAGCCCGGAAAGAAGGCTTGATGGCGATTGAAGCCGATGTGGAGAACCCCAAGGACTCTGCCCTGTTTCAAAAATTTCCGAATGTCAGTGCAGATCACCATGTGGTCGAATTCATGACCGACTATTTGCGCATGATGGTGTCTGGCAACCTCAACGCTCATGAAATTGAAGCCTTGATGGACAGCGAGATTGAAACCCATCATCAAGAGGCCCATGCGCCCGTGGCCGCCTTGACGCGCCTGGCAGGTGCCTTGCCCGCCTTCGGTATCGTGGCCGCTGTGCTGGGGGTGGTCAACACAATGGGATCTGTGGGTCAGCCACCGGCTGTGCTGGGGGGCATGATTGCGTCGGCTCTGGTGGGTACTTTCCTTGGCATTTTCTTGGCGTATGGTGTGGCAGAACCCATGGCGGGCCTGTTGGATCAAAAAGCCCAGGATGCGTCTAAGGAGTTTGAATGTATCAAGAGCACGCTGTTGGCCAGCATGCAGGGCTACAACCCTGCGACAGCGATTGAGTTTGGACGCAAAGTGTTGTTCTCTGACGTTCGTCCTGGCTTCCTGGAGCTTGAGGCCCACGTCAAGGGCAAAGCGTAAATTGGCAGCGGTATGGCTGAGAAGAAACTTCAACCCATCATCATCAAGCGCGTCAAGAAGGGGGGGCATGCAGCCCACGGTGGCGCGTGGAAGATTGCCTATGCCGACTTTGTGACGGCCATGATGGCGTTCTTTCTGCTGATGTGGCTTCTTGGCTCGACCGCCAAGGGAGATTTGCAGGGGATCGCCGCTTACTTTGCGTCGCCATTGAAAGTGGCCATGGCTGGCGGTGATGGTGCAGGCAACAGCTCCAGTGTGATCCCGGGCGGGGGTACCGATTTGTCGCGGGTGCATGGTCAGGTACGCCGTTCGGATTCTGCCGAAGACACCAGCCGCCGCATGGACACCAATTCGCGCGCTGAGCGCGCTCGCCAGGATGCTGCCCGCATCAAGGCGTTGCAGTCCAAGATCGACGCCATGATCACAGGCAACCCGAAACTGAACGAATACCGCTCACAAATTCGTATCGACGTCACGCCCGATGGCTTGCAAATCCAAATTGTGGACGAGCAAAACCGGCCCATGTTTGACAGCGGCAGCGCGCTCGTCAAACCGTACATGCGCGAAATTTTGCAAGCGATCGGCTCGTCTCTGGGGGATGTGGAAAACCGCATCAGCTTGGCAGGTCACACCGACGCAACTCCCTATGGCAATGCTGACCGTGGCTACAGCAACTGGGAGCTGTCCGCCGACCGCGCCAATGCCACCCGGCGCGAGCTGGTGGCAGCCGGGATGCCCGATGCTAAATTGGCACGCGTGGTGGGCCTGGCGGCCAGCGATCCTTTAGAGCCAGACCATCCACGTGCACCGCTGAACCGGCGCATTACCATCACCGTTTTGACCCACGAAGCAGAAGAGCGACTGCTGAGTAAGAACAAGCGTGAAGTCCCGATAGAACAACTGCTGCCGGAAAAGCAGGACAATCCGGCACCGGAGAAGCAGCCGTAACCGCTTGTCACAGCAATTGCGGCCGTGAGACCATTAGCATCCAACGTACTGACCGAAAGGGTCCGAAGTGGCAGACCTTCGTTTTCTGATTGTTGACGATTTCTCGACGATGCGCCGCATCGTGCGCAACCTGCTCAAAGAAAGCGGGTTCTCTGATGCCGATGAGGCGGAAGATGGCGT
>ERZ650312.2450-NODE-2450-length-10135-cov-3.305556_pt1 | contig 10135 bp, 8 predicted proteins | sample MGYA00376248_ERZ650312 | MGnify/ENA primary metagenome ERZ650312 (study PRJEB26733, sample SAMN07839316) | wastewater metagenome | biome: urban; feature: wastewater treatment plant; material: waste water | place: USA: North Carolina | collected 2016-07-28 ... | reverse complement strand
CTTCGCCGTTTCAAACGTGCGGTTACCAAGGCTGGTACGCTTCAAGAAACACGCAAACGTGAATTCTACGAAAAACCATCTGTAAAACGTAAACGCAAATCAGAAGCAGCTCGTAAGCGTAAAAAATTCTAATAGAATGTAAAAAACAGCTGCAAGGCTGTTTTTTCTTATAATGTCCATTATGTAAAGGAGAAGGTGCATGAGTATCTTAGTAACAGGTGGCTGTGGTTACATTGGCAGTCATACCGTTGTCGAATTGCTGGACTTGGGACAGGAGGTTGTCATTGTCGATGATCTTTCTAATTCCAGTGCCCTAGTCGTTGACCGTATTGAGGCCATCACTGGTAAGAGACCGACCTTTTACCAGCTAGATGTGGCAGATAAGGATGCCTTGCGTGCTGTTTTTGCCAAGGAAGAGATTGAAGCGGCCATTCATTTTGCTGGTTATAAGGCCGTGGGTGAGTCGGTTGAGAAACCGATTACGTACTACGAAAATAACATCATGACCACCCTTTCCCTGATTGAGGTGATGGGGGAGTTTGAGGTCAAGAAAATCGTCTTTTCATCAAGTGCCACAGTCTATGGACTCAATAATCCGTCGCCTCTGGTTGAGAACATGCCAACCAGTGCAACCAATCCTTATGGCTATACCAAGGTCATGTTGGAGCAAATTCTGCGGGACGTCCAGGTGGCTGATAGCTCTTGGAGTATTGCTCTCTTGCGGTATTTCAATCCGATTGGAGCCCATGCTTCCGGTCTGATTGGAGAAGATCCATCAGGTATTCCAAACAATCTCATGCCCTTTATTGCTCAAGTAGCAGTAGGAAAACGAAAAGAACTCAGTGTTTTTGGTAATGACTATGACACGGTTGATGGAACAGGGGTACGCGACTACATCCACGTGGTTGATTTGGCCATCGGTCATATCAAGGCCTTAGAGAAGATTGCTTCTCATTCAGGCGTTTACACCTATAATCTAGGTTCAGGTCAAGGAACCAGTGTCTTAGAATTGGTGACAGCCTTTGAAAAAGTTAATGGTGTTCCTGTCCCTTACCAGGTAGTAGACCGGCGACCTGGTGATGTGGCGACTTGCTATGCCAACGCAGACAAGGCTCTGGCTGAGCTTCATTGGAAAACCGAAAAGACCATTGAAGACATGTGCCGCGATACCTGGAACTGGCAATCCAAGAATCCAAATGGTTATCAATAAAAAAATCAGGTATGGACATCCATACCTGATTGGTTTTGAAACCCAAAAAAACAGGCGGATAGCCTGTCTTTTCAATTATTATTTGTTTTTCAACAAGTCACGGATTTCTGCAAGAAGTTCTTCTTGAGTTGGACCAGCTGGAGCTTCTTCTTTTTTAGGCATTGCTTTTTCAGCAGCTTTCACCACGAAGAAGAGGGAAGTACCAACGATCAAGAAGTTGATGATTGCGCTCAAGAAGCTACCGTATTTAACACCGTTCCAAGCAAGTTGTGCGATGTTTTCAACGTTTGCAGCTTTCAAAGCTGGGTTCAAAATGAGTGGTGTGATGATATCCGCAACAAATGAAGTGATGATAGCACCAAAAGCTCCACCGATGATAACAGCGACCGCAAGGTCAAGTACATTGCCTCTAAACAAAAAGGCTTTCAAATCTTTTAACATATCCTAAATATGTCCTTTCATAATTTTATACTTGAATATTATATAGTATTTTGAAAAAAATCAAGCATTCTATCCTGAAAAATTTACATTTGCCTGTTTTTGTTATAAAATAGAGTCTGGTATGGTGTGCTTAAACTAGGCGCAAGGCCTTGAGAGGGGGTAATGGATGATTTCAAAAGATAAAATCAATGATATTAAGCAATCAGTCAATATCGTCGATATCATTGGCGAATCCGTTGCTCTAACAAAGGCTGGCCGAAATTATTTGGGCCTCTGTCCATTTCATGGTGAAAAAACTCCCTCCTTCAACGTGGTAGAAGATAAGCAATTCTACCATTGTTTTGGTTGTGGCCGCTCCGGAGATGTTTTTAAGTTCATTGAGGAAGTGCAAGGTGTTTCCTTTGCAGAAAGTGTGCAGATTGTAGCTGAGAAGGCAGGTATCCAACTGGATATTCCTATTTCGGAGAGACAAGTGGAAAAGACCAACCATCCCCACCAGGTCCTCTATGATATTCATACTGAAGCCAATAAGTTTTATCATGCCCTCTTGATGACGACCAAGATGGGCGAGGCTGCTCGGCACTATCTCTACCATCGTGGCTTGACAGATGACATCATCAAGTATTTCCAGATTGGTCTAGCCCCTCAGGAAGCCAATTATCTCTACCAGCATCTGTCCAAGAAATTTACGGAGGCTGACTTACTCAACTCAGGTCTCTTCAACACAGGTAATGCCAATAGGATTTATGATGCTTTTCAAGGTAGAATCATGTTTCCCTTGACGGATGAGTATGGTCGAGTAGTGGCATTTTCGGGGAGAATTTGGACCGAAGCTGACTTGGCAGACAAACAAATGGCCAAGTACAAAAACAGCCGGGGAACGGCGATTTTTAATAAGAGTTATGAGCTCTATCATCTGGATCAGGCCAAGGCTGCAATTAAAAAGCAGCGCGAGGTCTATCTGATGGAAGGCTTTATGGATGTCATTGCTGCCTATCGGGCTGGCATCGAAAACGCAGTAGCTTCGATGGGAACTGCCTTGACAGCAGAGCATGTTCGTCATTTGACCAAGTTCTGCAAAAAGGTGGTCCTGACCTATGATGGGGACAAGGCCGGGCAGGCCGCAACGGCCAAGGCCTTGGAGGAATTGGCTGATTTCAATGTTGAGATTGTTTTTCTACCAGATCAGATGGACCCAGATGAGTACATCGCCCAGCATTCCGAAGAAGCTCTGGCCAATGTCTTGACCAAGTCCCGCTTGACGGGTGTGGAATTTTTGATTCAATACCTGAAGCCTGAAAATCCGGATAATTTGCAGATGCAGATTGACTTTTTGGATCAGATTGGACCGATTATTGCCAAAACGGCCTCCATCACAGCCCAGAATTCTTATATCCATAAGGTTGCGGAGATGCTGGCTGATTTTGATTACCAGCAGGTGGAAGAAGTGGTCAATCGCGCTCGGATTTCCAATCGCCAGCAGCGCCAAATGGCTGCCCAGGTTCCACAGGATACCTATTTTGAGCCACCTAGGGAGCCAGTTACCCTTCAGCAGACTCGCCTTACCAGTTTGATTCGTACGGAAAATCACCTGCTCTATCGAATGGTAGAACATCCCTACATTCTCAATGAATACAGATTGAGAGAAGACTTTCATTTCGTTACCCCTGAGTTGCAGGTTCTCTTTGAATTGCTCAAGGCAAATGGGGAGATAACAGCCTATGACTTGGCTGAACTTGATGAATCCGTTCAAAGGGCCTGGTATCGGGTTTTAGAGGAAAAACTACCAGACGAAATTGGCACCAATGAACTAGAGGACTTGGAAATCAATCGCCAGCGCGAAGAGATTAGAAGAGACAATCGCAGAAAATTAAAAAGAGTTCGTGAACAGTCCCATATCGGGAATGATGATCAAGCCCTTGATGAGCTGAGCAAGCTCATTGCACAAAAAAGAAAAATGGAGTAACTATGGCAGCGAAAAAAACAGAAAAGAAAACAGAAGTAACGACCTTTGATGTACAGGTGGCGGATTTTATCCGTAACCACAAGAAGGAAGGTACAGCCACTGATGATGAAATCAATGATCAATTGGCCATTCCATTCAGCCTAGATGCAGATGGCATTGATGATTTGCTGCAACGCATTCAGGATGCTGGAATCTCCATTGTGGACAAGGATGGGAATCCAAGTTCACGGGTCATGCAGGTGGAGGAAGAAAAGGAATTGACTGACGAGGAGTTGCTGGGCAGTAATTCTGCCAAGGTCAACGACCCAGTCCGCATGTACCTGAAAGAAATCGGGGTTGTGCCTCTTTTGACCAACGAAGAAGAGCAAGAACTGGCCCTGGCTGTTGAGGCGGGGGATGTGGAGGCCAAGCAGCGTCTGGCAGAAGCCAACCTGCGTCTGGTCGTTTCCATTGCCAAGCGCTATGTGGGTCGCGGTATGCAGTTCCTAGATTTGATCCAAGAAGGAAATATGGGTCTCATGAAGGCCGTTGATAAATTTGATTACTCCAAAGGTTTCAAATTCTCGACCTATGCGACCTGGTGGATTCGTCAGGCCATTACGCGTGCCATTGCGGACCAGGCCAGAACCATTCGGATTCCAGTACACATGGTGGAGACCATCAACAAATTGGTGCGGGAACAGCGTAATCTCTTGCAGGAATTGGGACAAGATCCAACCCCAGAACAAATTGCTGAACGGATGGATATGACCCCTGATAAGGTCCGTGAAATCCTCAAGATCGCTCAGGAGCCTGTTTCCTTGGAAACACCGATCGGTGAAGAAGATGACAGCCACTTGGGTGACTTTATCGAGGATGAAGTCATTGAAAATCCAGTTGATTACACCACTCGTGTCGTTCTCCGTGAACAATTGGATGAGGTCCTGGATACCCTGACCGACCGAGAAGAAAATGTCCTTCGCCTGCGCTTTGGATTGGATGATGGCAAAATGCGCACACTGGAAGATGTGGGCAAGGTCTTTAATGTGACCCGTGAACGCATCCGCCAAATCGAAGCCAAAGCCCTCCGCAAACTCCGCCACCCATCCCGCAGCAAACCACTCAGAGACTTTATGGAGGATTAAAACACCACTGATGTGGTGTTTTAACCGCTCGCTGAAAATTGGAAACGAGCGTACTCAACGCCTGCCTGAAAATAAGATAGCAGGCAATTTCGGGAATCCTTTTTAACCGCTCCCCTAGAAATAAGAAAGGGAGCACCTCCGGGGGAGGTTTTTAACGGCCGCCTAGAAACACGAAAGCGGCCCAAGCCCAGTGGGCTATTTTAACCGCTCCCCTTGAAATAAGAGAGGGAGCGCCTCCGAGGGAGGTTTTTAACTACTTGCTGAAAATTGGAAAAGAGCGATTTTGGGGAAGAGTTTTCTCTCTAAAAAATGAGGAATTGAGTATCTTTGTTAACAGTTATGGTGGTCATCATTGATGGGTATCGTGAGCATAGAGCCGACTGATATCACTGAAACTATGGTAGAATAGAATAAACGTTTGAGGGGGAAGAAATGTACACAGAGGAGCAGGTAAAAGAGATTTATTGTTGTATTTGTAACGATCCACGGCACCACAATATCGTTGAGCTGATGTGTGATTACGCTCCTGCGAGAAGATTCGGAAAAGTGGGAATGGAGTTATTTGATTTACAAAAACATGAACGCAATGACGTTCTGCAAGCTGTGCTGAATAAGGGAACATCAAAATTTCAGCTCACCTATGATGACAGGGCGTTACAGTTTTTCCGCACATTTGTCCTTGCGACGGAAAAATCGAGCTATTTTGAAATACCAGCGCCGGATTGCTGGAGTTTTATTGCCGACAACTCTTGTACTCTCCTGGATGAAAACACACTCCCATCCGATATCGATTTCAGCTTTGCTTTTCAACCAATTATCGATCCTATGTCGCAACGCGTCATTGCCCTGGAAGCACTTATTCGTGGTAGAGACGGTGAAACGCCCGCAACTTATTTTGACAACTTAAATCCTGAGGAACTGTATACCGCGGATCTGCAGAGCAAAAAGACTGCTTTTGCAATGGCAAGCGCGCTGGGACTTAACGACAAAATGCTGTCAGTCAATCTGCTCCCCATGACCCTGGTAAACAAACCCAATGCAGTCAGCTTTCTTATAAACGAAATCGCTGCGCACGGGCTAGTGCCTGAACAAATCATTGTAGAGTTTACCGAAAGTGAAGTTATTTCTCGCTTTGATACGTTCGCGCAGGCCGTGAAGTCACTCAAGGCTGCGGGGATCTGTGTGGCGATAGACCATTTTGGGGCAGGTTTTGCCGGGCTTCAGCTTCTGTCTCGTTTTCAACCCGACCGAATTAAGATAAGCCGCGAGCTGATCACGGATGTGCATAAAAGTGGACCGCGGCAGGCTATCATTCAGGCAATTATCAAATGCTGCGCGTCACTGGAAATTATGATTTCCGCAGTCGGCGTTGAAAAACCCGAAGAGTGGATGTGGCTTGAATCCGCGGGCATTGAAATCTTCCAGGGTAACCTTTTTGCACAAGCCTGCCTGAATGGTATTCCGTCTGTTGCATGGCCAGAGAAAAATGATTTCTCAGCGTCAAAATAACTAACGCATTGTTATAAATAAACAATCACCACAACCGCCCTCATGCTGAACATAAAAATTCAGCATTTACTCCCTGCGTGATAGTAAAGTAAATCTTAATTTTGCTAGAATCTTATATATGTTTTGTACAATTTGATGAATGTTGTACACAGTAGCAGGAACCGCATATCGGTGACGGAGAATCAGGAGTGTCCGGGGGAACTATGGCTTATTACAGCATTGGGGATGTCGCAGAACGTTGCGGGATAAATCCTGTCACCCTTCGGGCATGGCAACGACGTTACGGTTTACTCAAACCTCAACGCAGTGAAGGTGGCCACCGACTCTTTGATGAAGAAGATATTCAGCGTATTGAAGAAATAAAACGTTGGATTAGCAGTGGCACACCCGTTGGCAAAGTTAAAGCATTGCTGGAAACCAGTACCCGTCAAGCTGACGACGACTGGAATCAATTACAAGAAGAGATGATGAGCATTCTTCGCATGGCGCATCCACCGAAGCTGCGAGCCAAAATTACCGCACTCGGTCGCGTTCATCCCGTAGATGCGCTGATTGATCACGTTTATCTTCCCGTACGTCAACGGCTGATACTTGACCATAATACATCCCGCATAATGAACAGCATGCTTGATGGCGCATTGATTGAATATGTTGCAACACTGCTGTCTGAAACGCGGCGCAAGTCAGGAAAGGATGCTCTCCTGATGGCCTGGGATGTTGAAGACAGAACCCGTCTGTGGCTCGAAGCCTGGCGTTTATCGCAATCTGGTTGGCATATTGCCGTTCTGGCTGAACCCATTGAATCGCCAAGACCTGAACTTTTCCCCGGGCAAACGCTTTTTGTCTGGACTGGTATTACGCCAACCCGCAGACAAAATGAACTTCTACAACACTGGAACGAACAAGGTTATAAAGTCATTTTTCACAGCCCGTAACCAACATGTATCGCAGTAATGAGCTGAGTGAGATAAATCTTACTAATTCTCATTTTTTGGGTGGTTATTTTGAGTACCATCCAAGGAATATGTTGCCCCCTATTCTCCTGACTTAACACCCGCCATAGCATAAAAACAAAACAACATACTCACCCGTTGGTATTATTTTTTTGTCGACGACATCACCTTTTTCCTAAGTAAAATTCATTAGATCAACTGGCGTACACCTAATACTTATTCTAGGGTTAAATTATGTCTTCTTGTGCCACATTATTGTTTTTCTAAAGTAATAAATGTGGTTATTTGAAAAAGGTAAAGGATATGGCTCTAGTCTTAGACAAACGCTTAATTCTTTGTTGCTGCGCCTTTTCCATTATCTCTGTGGCAAATGCAGCAACCGTTAACGGAACATTTCAGGTGCTGATGACGATTCAAAAGGCCTGTACCGTGACTGCGGGTTCGGCTTCAAATATCACACTTGGTCCGGTGAATACCACGGCGACAAATACCAGTGCAAGCAACACTATTTCAATTAATTGCTCAAAAACCACGCCCTATTTTATCGGGCTGGCGCCATCGGCCGCTAATGGAGGGACGACGACGGGCTCGGGCGCCATGTCCTCTGTGGCTAACGCTGCCACCAATACCGATAAAGTGCCCTATCAGCTAAATCGCACGTCAGCAACAGGTCCGGTATGGGGAAATACCGCCACCGACACCGCACCTGGGAATGGCGTAGCAGCGACAGGGACCGGTCTGGTGCAAACTTTTACTGTTTATGCCACCGCACCGAGCGCCAACTTCACTCCTGACGACTATGCCGACACGGTAACGGTTAACGTTAACTACTAACTTCAGGAAGCTATATGAGAGTAAAACTGCCTGTTAAGCAGTGTGCCTGCGCATGCCTGCTAGGGATGGTTGCGAGCGCCAACCTTGCCACTGCCAGTGGGCTGCAAATAGCCCCGGTCACGTTAACGTTGCAAGCGACGCAAAATGCCGATGGTATCTGGCTGAGTAACGCAGGTGAAAATGTGCTCAATGCCCAGGTTCGGGTTTTTCGCTGGAGTCAAAGTGCTTATGACAACAAACTTTCCCCCTCTCAGGGGCTGGTGATTAGCCCGCCGATGTTAGCATTGGCCCCTGGAGAACGACAGCTGATACGCGTTATTCGTACAAGCCCTCCCTCGGCACATGCCGAAGACGCTTATCGTTTGTCGATAGATGAGTTACCGCCTGCAAAAGTTGAAAAAAATAAGCTTCAGTTTGTGCTGCATTATTCCGTTCCCGTTTTCATTCAACCAACATCAGCGGCACAAACGCAGGCAAAACTGCAATGGAAATTACAGCAACTGGATGGCAAAAAATTTATTGAAGTCAGTAATCAGGGAAATGGGCATGCACAGTTATCTGCTGCAACATTTATAAGCCCTGGCGGTACTAAAAAAGTCATTACACCCGGACTATTAGGCTACGTTTTACCCGGATCAACAATGCGCTGGATAGTTTCCCCGTCAGCCAGGAATAATCATTACGGCGGGAAAGTTGAAGTCACAATCAATGGCCAAAAAACAGTACAAGATCTGTAACAGATCCTGGCTTCTGGTGAAATATTGCTTTCTCAATGGAGTATTAATATCGGGAATGGTTTGCGCACAAACGCTGAATAATAACCAGAGTGAGAATGGTGTTATTAATAGCACCTCACAAATTACGGGAGTCGATTTGTATCTCGATGTCACCTTAAATGGGAATCCCGTTGGGCTGGTACATTTTGGCTACGATAATGGAAAGCTTTATGCGGGAGCTAATACCCTGAGTAAAATGGGCTTTCGCTTTGCTCCAGACGCCACTAACGCCGTCTGCCTGAACGATATCCCCCAGCTAACCATTGACTACAACGTTCAGTTGCAAACGCTCTCGCTTACTGCGCCACTTAGTTCACTCGATCTTGCAACCACGCAGCTTAACTCGCCTACCGAAACCGCGCCAACGGCAACAACATCACGCGGAGCGCTGCTCAATTATGATATCTATACCCAGCAGGGGGATGAGAGCGCAATAAATACCTTCAGTGAACTTCGCGCCTTCAATGCTGCCGGCGTGCTCAGCACCACCCAGTTGACGCAGTACTCCACTGAGGAATACGCCGATAACAGCTTTGAGCGCCTTGATACCAGCTGGCGTACCTCATTTCCTGATACGATGTTGGCGTTAACCGTTGGCGATACCCTGACAAGCTCACTCATCTGGTCCCGACCTACGCGTATTGGCGGCATTCAGATAGGCACCGATTTTGGTTTACAGCCCTATATGCCAACCACCCCGCTCCCTGCATATCTGGGATCCGCGACGTTGCCATCAAACGTTGAGCTGTACGTGGACGGTGTCAGGTACTACAACGGAGAAGTCCCCGCGGGTAGCTTTCAGATCAACACAATGCCTAACATCAGCGGCGCGGGAACGGGTCAGGTGATGATGACAGATGCGTTGGGCAGAACGAGCGTACAAAATTTCTCGTTCTACAACGATCAGCAACTCCTGCGGGAAGGATTAACCGCCTGGTCGGCAGAATTAGGCACGGTACGCGAAAATTATGGTTACTCCTCTTTTGATTATGCCAGCGCACCGGTACTGAGCGGTACATGGCGTCGGGGGTTTAGCAATACGTTCACCGCCGGGACTCACGCTGAAACCAGCGATGGACTGATTAACGCGGGCTTCAGTAACGACTGGATCCCAGGCACCCGCAGCGGCACGTTTTCGACCTCAGTTGCCGCAAGTACCGACTCAGGAAAGAACGGTTTTCTGTACAGTTTTGGTTACCGTTGGTCCGGCGAACGGTTTAATTTCAGTACCAGTACCACGGCAACTTCCGGCGATTATCGCGATGTCGCCACCCATTACGGTGAGCCGCCCCCCACGCTTAACAGCAACACGGTTATTGGTT
>ERZ650312.2447-NODE-2447-length-10142-cov-5.236245_pt1 | contig 10142 bp, 10 predicted proteins | sample MGYA00376248_ERZ650312 | MGnify/ENA primary metagenome ERZ650312 (study PRJEB26733, sample SAMN07839316) | wastewater metagenome | biome: urban; feature: wastewater treatment plant; material: waste water | place: USA: North Carolina | collected 2016-07-28 ... | reverse complement strand
TTATTTAATTCAGAACATACATTCCTGAACATAATGATGAAATAAAATTTGATTAAATGAATAATAAAAAAAGCCCTATTCAGGGCTTTTATAATGCAATAAATTTCAAGTTTTATTACTTGAAGTACGCACCTTCTGACTGAGAGTGATCAGTTTGGTCAACCACACGCTTTAATTCTGGGACATGCTGTTGTAAAGTCGTTTCAACACCTTGTTTAAGGGTAACATCAATTGCTGAGCAACCTTGGCAACCACCACCAAATTTCAATACAGCAGTAAGACCATGCTCTGGATCATCTTTCACTTCGACTAAACTACAATTACCGCCATGACCCTCTAAACCTGGATTGATCTCAGATTGTAAAATGTAGGTAATTCGTTCTTCAATTGACGCATCTGGGCCAACACGCGGCACTTTCGAATTTGGTGCACGGAAAGTTAATTGACCACCAAAACGGTCTTTGTTGTAGTCAATGACAGCATCTAATAAATATGGAATGGATGGTGCATCAACATAAGCAGGAAAATCAGGATATTCCTGTTTGTAGTCTGTTGGTACTACTTCATCAGGTGCGCTATATGCCATACAACATTCTGCACGCGGTGTACCTGGATGTTCTACAAAAACACGAACGCCAATCCCTGGAGTATTTTGCTTTGATAATAAATCACTTAAATACTCTTGCGCAGATGGAGTAATCAAAAGGTTTGGGATTTCTTCTGCAATGGCAGTATTGGTGTTCTCAGTCGACATAACAATATTCCTCAAGCTGATGTCGTTATCTTAACCGAAGATGGAGTGTAATAAAAAAAAATCAACCATTTTTGTAGGAATTCTATGCAAGATCATTGTTTATTAAGTTTTTAATGGCATTATTGCTGAGACACTGATCAATTTTAAAACATTTATGTTACATCTACCCTTTAGTCATACTGTGACACTGATCATCATTACAGTTGCCATTTCCTTGTTAGCCTTCTCAAATCAAACGGTGATGAATCGTTTAATTTTTTGGCCACCTGCACTGCAACGTGGGCAGTATGACCGCTTTATTACACATGGTTTTGTTCATGCTGATGGTACTCATTTACTCTTTAACATGATCACGCTGTTCTTCTTTGGCAATATTATTGAAAGCTTTTATCGTCAGTTTTTTTATGACACAGGCTTTGTCTTATTTTATTTAGGTGGATTAATTGCAGCAATTTTACCAAGCTATTTAAAACATCGACATGATATTCGTTGGGCAAGTTTAGGTGCGTCTGGTGCTGTTTCTGCTGTGTTATTTGCTTATATTCTGTTTCAACCATGGAAGCTCATTTTCGTTTTCTTTATTCCCGTTCCAGCCATTATTTTTGCCATTTTATATGTCGCTTACAGTATTTGGTCTGGCAAAAGAGGCAACACAAATATCAACCATAGCGCTCACTTATGGGGAGCAGCGTATGGTGTTGCCATGACAATTTTATTAGAACCTAAAGTGCTGCCACACTTTTTAAATCAACTCACTCAAATACCATTTTAATTTTTATCATACATGCCCCTTTTTTGGGGCTTTTCTTTTTTTAAGATTAACAATCAAATTTTAATTATTTTTATCATAAAAATCATCGCTCTAAACTCGTCATAATTCTTCTATAAAATTAAGTCGATTCTAATGTCTCATAATAGTCTCTTTAGCACACTTTCTATTGCATTATTTAGCTTGTCAATTTCAGCTTGCAGCAATGATTCTGATCATTCAAATACTGTGGTTGAAACCAAGAAGCAACCCAACATTTTATTCATTATGGCTGATGACTTAGGCTATTCAGACTTAGGCGCTTTTGGTGGGGAAATTCATACACCCAATATTGATGAGCTGACCCGAGCAGGTCGTATTTTAACGGATTATCATACTGCCCCGACCTGCTCACCGACACGCTCACAATTGATTTCGGGAACTGACCATCATTTAGCGGGGATTGGTGCAATGGCTGAACTCACACCTGAGCATCTAAAAGGTCAACCTGGTTATGAGGGCTATTTAAATGAACGTTCACTCTCTATTGCAGAAGTATTGAAAGACAATGGCTACCGAACCTATATCAGTGGTAAATGGCACTTAGGCTTGACCGATGCAACCAACGCACATGCTAAAGGATTCGATCACTCATTTACGTTATTGCAAGGCTTAGACCTACATTTTAAACAAGCACCGAGTGCCTATAAGCGTAATGCGACGTATACGGAAGACGGCAAACAAGTTCCGATTTCATCCTTACCCGATGATTTCTTCTCTACCAATTACTTCACAGACAAATTGATCAGTTATATTGAGTCAGGTAAAAACTCAGGCAAGCCATTCTTTGCCTATGCTGCTTACACCGCGCCGCATTGGCCTTTACAAGCACCCGCTGAATATCGCGATCGTTATCGCGGTGTTTATGACGCAGGCTATGATGTGATTCGCGATGCGCGTATAGCTCGCCAAAAACAACTCGGATTAATTCCAGCCAACTTTAAGGCGGCTGAACCAATCGCCACGCAAAATGCACCGCAAAAATATGGCAAGTGGAATGAACTTTCAACCGAGCAAAAAGTGCTAGAAGCACGCAGAATGGAAATCTATGCAGGCATGGTCGAAAATCTGGATGCCAATATTGGTCGGGTGATTCAATATTTAAAACGCAATAATCTATATGACAATACATTAATCTTCTTTGTCTCAGACAATGGTGCAGAAGGCTTTATCCGTGGCAATTACGGTGCTGAATCAGGTTTTGATAACGGCGTGAATAACGTGGGGACATCAAGCTCTTATCACTATGTTGGACCACGTTGGGCGGAAGTCAGTGCTGCGCCATTCCATCTATGGAAAGATACTGCAGGTGAAGGTGCAACCACCGCACCTGCAATTGTGAAGCTCCCTTATCAAAGCAAAGCCGAAGCCATGCATCATGGTTTTGCCTCAGTCTTGGATGTGTTCCCAACCGTGCTCGACTACGCAAATATTGCCGTCCCACAAGGTCAATACAAAGGCCGTCAAATCAATACGCCAAGCGGCTATTCATGGAAACCTGTACTCGACAATAAAGTGCAAGCGATCCGCCCCGTTAACTTTAGCTTTGCCGATGAATTACATGGCAGTAAATATGCCCGTCAAGGGGACTGGAAAATTGCATTACAAGGTAAATCAGAACTCGGAACAGGTGCATGGGAATTGTATAACCTCAAAAATGATCGAGGCGAAACGCAAAACCTTGCTCAAGATAATCCGGCCAAATTACAAGAGCTGGTAAATGTATATAATCAATATACCCAGCAAAATGGGGTTAAGGAATATTTCCTTAAATGAAATGGGTATGCATTTTAGTTTCACTGATCAGTCTGTCCCTCGTGACAGGCTGTAGCAAAGTTAAGTCTGCTGCCACTCACAGCACCTTGGCTCCATTGGGCTCATTACAGCAATGCCAACAGTATTCGGGCTTACCTGAGGCATGGCAAAACAGTAAAACTGCAGGTATGGTCTGGATTCCTGAAGGTTCATTTCAACTGGGTTCAAACTTAGCCTACCCTGATGAATTGAATTTTGGCCAAGCACAACGCCAAGTAACAGGTTTTTGGATTGACCAAACCGAGGTGACAGTTGCTCAATTCTCCAGTTTTGTCAAAGCCACAGGCTATATCACTGATGCAGAAAAGCAGAAACAGGCTGCAGTATTTTCACCTGATGTGGACAACCCAAAACAATGGTGGCAGCTGAAATCAGATTACACATGGAAAACGCCGAATGGTGCTCAGGGTCAGCCTCCATTACCGTCTGAACCTGTTCGCTATGTCACTAAAAATGATGCTGAACACTATGCCGTTTGGTTAGGTCGGGACTTACCTACAGAGCAAGAATGGGAATATGCCGCCAAAGCAGGTTCGAAAAGTGATACTCCTTTACACCAAGCGCCACAAGATACGCATCAACATCCACAAGCCAATTATTGGCAAGGTGAATTTCCTTTCGATAATACGGTTGAAGATCATTTCCAAAGTGTGGCGCCTGTCGGCTGTTATGCTTCCAATGCTTTTAAGTTATTCGATATGATTGGCAATGTCTGGGAATGGACCTCTTCTGCTTATCACGGCGCACATGATCAGCACATGGGCAATTATGCGGAACTTCGTCAACAAAACAGCACCGCAACGCAATATGTACTCAAAGGCGGTTCTTTTCTATGTGCCTCCAACTTTTGCGCACGCTATCGAAACAGTAGTCGTTATCCACAAGAATTTGATTTGGCAGCAACCCATGTGGGATTTAGAACTATTTTACGTACAGTCGAATGATACAAATCTCTATTAAAAACATGCGTCATTACGCTAGTCGAAAAGTGAGGATCAATTTAAAGTAAATGAGAAAGCAATAAAAAGAGGATGCAATGATGAAAATAATACTGCTTTGCTTCAGTACTTTAATCACATTTAGCTTATCGGCCTGTGCCGTGCATACTCCTCATGGCAGTGTGATTGTTGATCCAGACAACCACCATGATGGTCATAGTGATTTTTGTCCTCCAGGACAGGCTAAAAAAGGACGTTGTTAAATTCAATCTCGCCTAGGCTTTGATAGGGCTTAGGCATTTTTATCAAATGATAAAGTTTATTCAATTTTTTCTTTCAAATAATTCATCTCATCAAATTGTATAAATAAAACTAGAATATATTTCAGTTACTGATTTCATTTCATCAAAACCCATATAAACTACATGGAAATGTATTCTATTTATTTTAATGGGATTTTTGAATGGATCTAAGCCAACAAAGCACTGTCATGGAAATCTTGAATAAGGTGCAGCATGCTGATGATTGGATTATTTTATTAGAACAACTGAATCAACATTTTAATCTTCAAGCCTCTCAACTACTCGCAGTTGATCTTGAAGTACAAGCGCTATCTTTTAGTGTTCATCATGGCGTTGATTTTGATGAATATCAACTTGAACAAGCCGCACTAAAACAAATTCGTTTAGATATAGATGATGATCCTCGCTTAAACAAAATGTTAGTGGCTCCAATGCAAGGTTGGATGCATTGTTTTCAACATTTCACAGAAGATGAAATTCTTCAAACTCAAGTCTATCAACAAGTATTAAAACCTCTAAATTTACGTTTTTGTTCAGCAATACAAATTCTTTATGATCATAAAGTTTGTATCATACTTTCATTTTTGACTAGCCCCGAACGAGGTGCTTTGAGTTGTTCTGAATTACAACCGATTTATGAATTATTACCGACACTACAGCAAAAGATGCAGCAATATCGACATCATTTTGAATACTCGACAATGACCTTACTCGGGTCCCAATTAATTCAAAAAATGAATCAGCCCATTGCGATTATTAATTTGAATGGCGATATTCTTGAATTGAATACAGAAGCAAAACAGCTATTGGAAAATAGTAAACTGATCCAAATCAAACAACGTCGTTTTGCATTCAATGAAAGTAGCCAACAACAATTTGAGTTAAACCTGATTGAGCTAGAACGCCTACATAAACGCCATCATGACTTAAGCTACGCTGAACGCAGTAAAATTATGATGATTGATGATCATTTATTCTTAACACTGGATTTATTAAGTCCAGAAAAAACACACAAGATTTTTGGTCTACGTCCAGTTTTACTCGCCACATTTTCTGGTTTAAAACATAAACCTAAATATCAACGAGAAATATGTACTCAGCTTTTTATGTTCACACCTGTAGAACACAAAATATGTGAGCAATTACTTGAGGGTAAAACCACCAAAGAAATTGCTCTCTCACACGATATTCAGGCTGATACTGTCAAAAAACATCTACAAGCGATTTTCAAGAAAACCAAAACGCATCGACAAAGTGAGTTAATTCAATTATTGATGCAGTTTTTATAAGCATGTAAAGATGAAAGTTTCTAAGCAATCTCCGCTGGGAAAGTAATCACTTGATCAATTTTCATCTTATTCATCGCAACCATCAGTAAACGATCAATTCCAAGTGCAATCCCTGAGCATTCTGGCATGTGGGGTAAAGCTGCTAACAAGTGTTGATCCGTTGGAATGACGGGTAATCCTTGTTGAGCACGTTCGATATTATCGGCGTCAAAACGTTCAGCTAAAACTTTGGCATCTAAAAGCTCATCATAGGCATTGGCAAGCTCTAAACCCTCAATGTATACCTCGAAGCGTGCTGCGACTAATTCACCATCCTCATCTGTTTTCACCTTAGCCAACGATGCCATTTCAGGCGGAAAATCAGTTAAAAATACAGGTGCATCAAAGCCTAAACTTGGTTCAACGAAATGCGAAAACAATAAATCCATATAACCCAAGCGATCATTTCCTAAATCAAGATTGAGTCCTACACGATTCGCAGTTTCTTTAAGTTGCTTTAAATTCGCTTGTAAAGGATTAATACCTAAACGATCTTGAAAAGCATGCTTATAACTCAAAATATACGGACGGACTTCACCAAAACGATGTGCCAAACACACTTCTAGTAAATCTGCTGTTTCATGCATTAAACCTTTTAAATCTAAACCAGGTCGATACCATTCCAGCATGGTAAATTCACTATTATGCTTACGCCCATGCTCATCATCACGGAATACTTTACAGATTTGATAAATTGCTCCACTACCACTGGCCAATAAACGTTTCATTGGAAATTCAGGTGAAGTCTGTAAGTATTGAGTATTTAATTTGCCATGAATATGACGTTGTACTTGTACAGATGCCAAATGAACATCGGTTACAGCAGCTTGAGACAAAACAGGCGTTTCAACCTCTAATACCTTACGCTCCGCAAAAAACTGACGAATCTTTTGATACATCTCAGCACGTGCTTTTAATGCCTCAATAGAACAAGTCGGTTGATAGGATTTCATATCTTGGCTCATGCTTTTGGTCCACCGTGTGCCGCCCATTCACGGCGTAAAGGATAATTTTTACGAAGTAAATCAAATGCTTTTTGTTCAACTTTAGCATTTTGAACACAAGCTCTTAATTGTTTATCATCTTCAGCAATATCGTAAATCCGAGTAAGATGTTGTTTAAGCACAGCTTTTAAATCCTGCTGCCCGAAATATTGTTCCACCTGAGGCAATTGACTCTCAAAACGCTTTGAGGCTTCATAAGAAAATTTATCGCAAAATGCCTCATAAATCATCTGTGTTCCTCTCGCTTTGCCTTCAAGGCTATACCCTGCAATATGCGGGGTGGCTAAAGCCAATAAATTCAGCAATTGCGCTGGAATCTCTGGTTCAAACTCAAAGACATCCAAGACAACTTTACGGTTGTTTTTTTTAATATCGTTCATCAATGCAGATTGTTGAATCACTGGACCACGCGCACTATTAATCAAAATTGCGGATGCTTTCATTGCAGCAAATGAAGCATCGTTGAACAAATGTTGTGTTGGATAATCACCAGCTAAGGTTAAAGGGACATGAATTGAAATCGCATCAGCCTGTTTTAACAACTCCTGAAAGGATACATTTTCAATGCCAGCGAGTTGCACATAAGGGTCATAGCCAATCACATTCCAGCCCAACAATTGAGCCATCACTGCGAGTCGACTCCCTACATTGCCTAAGCCAACAATTGCTAACGTAAAAGCTTTCTCTTGTTCTAATAAGTCGATATTCAAATGCAATAAAGCAGTAATCACATATTCAGCAACGGCTTGCGCATTGCAGCCCGCAGCATTACTCCATGCAATATGCTGCTGTTCCAAAGCTTGAATATCAAGATGATCTGTACCAATTGTCGCACTGCCCACAAATTGAAGCTTGGTCTGATCAATTAAGGCATGATTCACTTTAGTCACCGAGCGAACCAAAAGTGCATCGGCATCTTGGACATCATTATGAGTCAAGGTGCGCCCTGCTTTATGCTGTATTTCAGCAAAATCTGCAAAAAAATAATCGGTAAATGCCAAATTTTCATCTGCGATAATTTTCATGCAATTCTTTCCATCGATTTGTATGTGCTTATTATCCTTAGCGCAAAGGAAATTGACAAATCAAATCTGAATGTTGCGGTTAAAATGGCGATAAACACTACATTTTTAATGCAATGATGCGACTTATTGCCAATCCTCTGTCTTACTTTTAATTTTATAATAGTAGTGTTTTCTTCATAAGCAGTTTTATTATGACGCCTTACTCTCCCTACAAAGGCAAAAGTGGTATCAAACGTATTTTTAATGCAACAGGCTATTCCCTTTCAGGGTTTAAAGCTGCATTTAGCCATGAAGCCGCTTTTAGACAAGTCCTTTTGCTTAATTTAATTTTGATCCCAATCAGTTTTTCTGTTGATGTCTCAGCCCTAGAACAAGCACTCATGGTGGCTGTTTGTTTGCTTGCAATTATTGTTGAACTATTTAATTCAGCAATTGAAGCTGTAGTTGATCGTATTTCTTTAGAAAAACACCAACTTTCTAAAAATGCAAAAGACATGGGCAGTGCTGCTCAATTTGTTTCTCTTGTGATTATATTTTTTACATGGATGATTATTTTATTTCGATAAGTCATTATAAATTCTAAATAAAAAAAATCCCTGCATTAGCAGGGATTTTTTTAATCTAGGAAGAAGATGTAATTACATCATGCCAGTTAACGATGTAACCTTCACTAAATACAAATTACATTACAACCTATCCAATTGATTTAAAAATATTTTTATTCTAACTTTCCATAACAATGTGATACATGCAATTACCAATTTTTGTGAGTAAGATTGTGAGTAAGCACTTTCAAAAATACCGTTACTCACATCACATGCTAAACGATCTTAAAATCAAAAGCTTAAAACCACGTGAAGAATTATACCGCGTGGCTGATCATTCAGGACTCTGTATAGAAATCCGCCCATCTGGTAGCAAATTCTGGCGTTATCGCTACCGATTTCTTACTAAAGCAAAAATGCTCACAATCGGTCAATATCCCGAAATTACTTTAGCATACGCTCGCTTGAAAACAATGGAATATCGAGAACAACTCGCTAAAGGAGTAGACCCAATAAGCCACCAGAAAAAAGAACGCCTTGAAGCAATCAAAGCAAATAATGGTACATTCCGTTTAGTCGCCAACGAATTTATGAATTCTCGAAAAACTCAACAATCAAAGGAATGGGAACAACGCCGCAGCAGTTATTTTGAGAAAGATGTTTATCCTCTTATCGGTAATAAACCTATTCATGAGATCGACTCGATTGATATTAAAAATGTTCTTGATAGTACTATGGCAAGAATCAAAAAATCAGGAAGAGGTACAGGGGAAGTTAAGGGAATTTTTGTTAGGCAAATAATAGGTGAAGTCATGGAATATGCCATTATCACAAAACGTATTTCTATTGACCCTACCTACGTCCTTAGAGGCTACATAAAGCAGCCAGAAGTAACTCATGCCAGACCCTTGACTGAATCTGAAAAAAGAGAACTTATGTCTAAGCTCAATACATACGGTGGCTCTACTAGTACAAGGAATGCTATCAAAGTAGCAACATATACATGGCTTAGAAGCATTGAAATACGTCGAGGCAAAAAGGAATATATTAATTTTGAAGAGAAGACGTGGACTATTCCAGCAGTATCACAGGCTGATATTTTGGCTGGAAAGCGTAATATGAAAAAGAACAGAATGCATGTTGTTCCTTTATCAAATCAAGCCATACAAATCATTAGAGAGCAATTTGCTCTTTACCCCAATAGCGAATATATTTTTGCAGGTGAAGATGGAGAAATGATGGGGAAAACTACATTAAATACTGCCCTTCATAATATGAAATTAGAATTCACCATGCATGCCCTAAGAGCAACAGCTTCAACAATTGCAAATGAGAATGGTTTTAATAAGGATTGGGTTGAAATACAGCTTGCCCACGTTTCGGATAATAAAACACGGGCGACATACAATCATGCTCAGTGGTTAAATGATCGTAAAACTATGATGCAATGGTGGGCTGATCATGTAGATAGTTGGGGCTTTGTTTCATAAACAACTGACACACCTACATGTATCACTTATAGCTATATTTATAGTTTTGAAACACAAGTCTAATGAGATTTAAAAACATGAATAATAAATTTAAGGGTGATCTTGATTTTTTTGAATTAGAAGATGTTAGTCA
>ERZ650312.2442-NODE-2442-length-10151-cov-26.796454_pt1 | contig 10151 bp, 6 predicted proteins | sample MGYA00376248_ERZ650312 | MGnify/ENA primary metagenome ERZ650312 (study PRJEB26733, sample SAMN07839316) | wastewater metagenome | biome: urban; feature: wastewater treatment plant; material: waste water | place: USA: North Carolina | collected 2016-07-28 ... | reverse complement strand
AGAGATTTAAAGAAACAATATCAGGTATTAAAAGAAGAAATGGATGTTGCAATTTCTGAAGTATTAGAAAATTGTAATTTTATCAGCGGAAATCAGGTAAAAGAATTAGAGGAGCGTCTTGCGAAATATGTTGGAAGAAAACATTGTATTACATGCGGAAATGGTACAGATGCGTTAACGATGATGATGATGGCATGGAATATCAAAGAAGGAGATGCAGTTTTTGTTCCAGATTTCACTTTTTTTGCTTCAGCAGAAGTAGTTTCATTTGAAGGTGCAACACCTGTATTCTATGATGTTGATCCGGATAGTTTTAATGCAGATGTGACATCTCTGAAGGATGCAATTCAAAAAGTAAAGGATGAGGGAAAACTTATACCGCGTGCAATTATTGCAGTAGACCTTTTTGGACAGCCGGCAGATTATGAAAAACTTGAAGCAATTGCAAAAGAAAACAATCTTCTTCTGTTGGAGGATGCTGCGCAGGGATTTGGCGGAAGAATTGGCGGAACTAAATGAACAGCTGGCAAGAAAAAAGCAAAAAGAAAAGTTGTTGTATCAGGCAAACCAGAAAAGAGGTCTGATTCTGTTTGTTTCATTTTTATCTATGATGATTACAATGAGTGTGAAAAATGAAGTCGTATCAATTCTAATGGCAGGAATATGTATGCTGATTGCAGCTATCGTACTGTATCGTAATTTGGCTTTGTTTACAAGTCTAACAACTGACGATTTAAGAATTGGTATTTTCCGTGTTACCACACTTTGCAATATTAGCATTTTAATCATTGGTATTGTTTTTGCTTTTCTGAGTGCAGTTGATGTCATTACTTTTTCGGAAAATGGAGAGAAACTATTTGCTATGGTATTATTGTCTTGCATAATGGTTTTTATAGGTATTGTATCGCCGAAGTTGCCATATAACAGACATACCGGCCTTCGTTTGCCATGGACTGTGCGTGATGAAGATACCTGGAAGATTGCACATAGAATTTTAGGATTTATTTCATTTCCGATGGTATTGCTGTATATAGCCTGTGCATTAACAATTTCTGATTTTGAGATTGTGTCTGTTGTAACAATGCTTATCTGGATCAGTATTCCAGGTGGAATATCCTATATTTATTTCTATAAAAAATACCACAGTAACAAAAAGTAAAAAGCTATCCATTAAAACACAGAAAGTCTTAGTTATAAAATAGAGGATGTAGAAATTGGGGGAGATTATCCGATGGTTCGGACAGTCTCCCCCATTATCCTGTTTTATCTCCAGAAATCTGTTTTTTGACGAAGACCGATGTCTGCACTTTTAAAAACCGGGTTGATTCCCTGTTTTAACTGCGCTTCATAATCTTGGATCGCTTGAAATGCAATCCCTGATAAAATCAGGATAACCGGAATGTTAATGAGCGCCATAACCCCCATCAGTACATCGGAAAGATCCCACAAAAGAGACATCTCCATTCCTGCGCCCAGAAAGATTGCAAGTGCCGATACCAGTCTGAAGCCTTTCATAAAAGCTTTTTCCGGCTGTTTTTTGTGAATGTAGATTAAAAGATTGTCACAATAGAAACAGTTTCCGAGCAGAGTTGTAAATGCAAAAAATACCATTGCAACTGTAATAAAGATCGGCCCGAAAGAACCAAGTGATTCCTGAAGAGATGCCTGCACCCACGGTGCTCCCTGCAATTCTTTTGCCGGATCGATCCCGGATGACATACACATCATTGCTGTTGCTGTACAAAGCAACAAAGTATCAATAAATACGGATAACATCTGTACCAGCCCCTGTTTTACCGGATGGCTGACATTTGCCGAAGCTGATGCATTCGGAGCGGAACCGATACCTGCCTCATTGGAATAGAGTCCCCGGCGGATTCCCTGCATCATGGCTGAACCGGAAAATGCTCCGAAAATTGCTTTGAAATCAAATGCTTCTTCAAAAATGCGCACAAACATTGCAGGCACATTCTGAATATTGATAATTACTACCAAAAGTGAAATCCCAATATACGCAATCCCCATTACCGGCACAACCATTGAAGTTACTTTTACGATACGTGATCCGCCGCCAAGCAGACACCATCCTGTCAGCACTGCCAAAATCCCACCGATGATCCAGGGACTCATCTTTGCCTCATAAAAAGAAAATACTGAAAATGTAGACTGCAGATTATAAGATGCCAGCATATTAAATCCAAATGCGTAGGTTAAAATCATTGCAACGCAGAAAACAATTGCCAGCGGGCGACAATGAAGTGCCGCTTCAATATAGTAAGCCGGTCCTCCATAACAGCTTCCGTCTTTTCCTTTTTTCTTATAAATCTGTGCCAATGTACTCTCGATCAGTGCAGATGCACTTCCGATGATCGCAATCACCCACATCCAGAATACAGAACCAAATCCACCTATACAAATCGCCGATGAAACCCCGACAATATTTCCCGTTCCCACACGGGATGCTGTTGAAACCATAAGTGCCTGAAAAGAGGAAATTGCCCCTTTATCCTCCGGCTTTTCCATCACGGATCCACAAGCATTCTTAAATAATCTTACCTGCGGAAATCTTGTGCGGATTGTAAAATAGACTCCCGCACCAATCAGTAGAATGACCAGCAGCTTGCTGTACATAAAAGAACTGATTGTACCAATAATTGTTTGAAACATACCTTCTTTCCTTTCCCTGTTTGTTGTCAATATATTAACGGAAAGAAGATGGATTTGCAAGTTTTTTTACATTTTAGTACTTGGTTTGAAAACTGATGGAAGAATAATACGATACTGTGATAGAATAAGGAAAATATACCAAAAGGGTATATAGCGATAGCCCCTTATATTTTCGGAAATCGGAAAATAAAACTCGTTCCGATATCTTCGATACTTTCGACGTGAATGGTTCCATTGTGGAGGTTTACAATCCAGCGCACCATAGAAAGGCCGAGACCGGTACCGCCATTTTCTCTGGAACGGCTTTTGTCTATGCGATAGAAACGCTCCCAGATTTTGTCCAGGTGTTCCTCACTTATTCCAATACCATCATCTTTCACTTCACCGACAATCTGGTCATTTTCGACCTTCAGGATAACATGGATATGTCCATTTGTTTTTCCGTAATTGATGGCATTGGTTATTAAATTCATCATCATACGCAAAATCAATGTCTGGTCGCCGTTCATAAATAAGTCGTCCTGCTTTTGCAGGGTGATCTCAATATTTTTTTCCTGTGCTTTTGTCTGCAGTTCTTCTATTACAAGTTCGCTTAATAATCCAAAATCCAGTTTTTCCATCAGATGCTGCTCATCCTGTTCGTTTCTGGCGATCATTAACATTTCGCTTGTCAGCTTTGACATTCGTTTTGCCTGCCTTAAGATGACTGCAATCTCTTCCTTATCTTCCGCAGATAAGTTTTCATTTTCCAATAAGTACTCACACTGGGAAATGATAACAGCAACGGGAGTCCGCAGTTCATGGGATACGTCTGATGTGAATTGACGTTCCTTCTCAAACGAAAATTCCAAGCGCTCGAACATTCCGTTAAATTTCTCCGACAATTCGTATAATTCATCTTTTGCTTTTGGCAGAGACAATCGTTTGGAAAGATCTTTTCCATTGCTGATGTTTTCAACTTCATCGCAGATAAGATCCACCTGTCTCAATGCCCGCTTGATCATAAAATATCCGATGGCTCCGATCAGAATAATGAGTAATGGGAATACAATCAACAGCATTTTCTCGGATGTCTGCATGAAAAGTTCTATAGAATGTACGGAGGTAATTCCTCGTACCCACATTTCCTCATCATCACCGTAAGTGTAAACGCTGTCATATATCATCCATTTTCGATTTGATCCGGTTATCATTCGCGGTGTATTCGACTTGAGGATAGTTTCTTCTGGAAATTGGGTTGGAATCGTTCCATAAAGTAAGCGTCCGTTTTTGTCATAAATACAAAACATAATACCGTCATCGTAAAATTCGGTATCGCCGTCAAGATAAAAGGAATCATCCTGAAAATTAATATTTGAAGAGAAACCAGTCACTGCGGCACTGATTTCTTCTTCTGTCGCAGAAATTCCAACCTTATCCACAAAAAGAAGGACGAGAACTAAAATAGTCCCAAGAACTACGGCAATGATTCCGGTGTACCATAGCGTAATTTTTTTCTTGATCGTCAGCTGTTTCATTCGTTTTCCCTCATTACATATCCGACACCGCGAACAGTGTGGATGAGTTTTTGTTCATATTGTGCATCGATTTTTTTTCGCAAATAGCGAATGTATACGTCGATCACATTGGAACCACCTTCAAAATCAAAGTCCCACGCATTCTGTTCAATCTGCTGTCTTGTCATTACGATATTTTTGTTGCGCATAAGACATTCCAGAACCATAAATTCTTTTGCAGAAAGATCAATTTCATTTCCGGCTCTTGTAACCTTTCTTGTGTCACGATCCAGAATAAGATCTGCTATTTTTAGTTGATTGGATGTAAATTGTGGCTTTCTACGCATCATGACACGGATTCTTGCAAGCAGTTCTTCAAATGCAAATGGTTTGATCAGGTAATCATCGGCACCAAGATCCAGTCCTTTGACACGGTCTTCAATGCTGTCTTTTGCTGTCAGTAACAGAACCGGTGTATCATCTTCTCGTTGCCTTAATTCTCTTAAGATTTCATATCCGTCCTTTCCCGGCAACATGATATCAAGAATAATACCATCGTAGGAAGTCATATCGATATAATCCATCGCTTCCAGACCATCCCCACAGGCATCTACACTGTAATGTTCCTTGACAAGCCTTTTTTTGACAATGTTTCTTAAATCATTCTCGTCTTCTACAATCAGTAATCTCATAATGTAATTATTATAATACCAATCATTTTCGTGTGCTAGAGTCCTTTTTTTCATTTTTTGAAATTACTATTTGTTTTAATCTTTTTTTAATCTTCCCCCTATATGATACATATAACAGCAAAAACAAAACATCCAAGAGACGGAAGGAGAACACGTTATGAAAAAAATATTAGTAGTTTTATTATCTCTCACATTAATATTTGCTTTTACAGGATGCACTTCATCCAATAATGGAGCAGCAGAAGATATAGAAATTAAGACACAGGAAGTTGTAACATCAAATACAGATGACAATGATGATAATATCAGTAACACAGAAAACGCAGTAGAGAATGCGAACGAAAAGGATTATGATTTCTCTTCTTATGAAAACGATATCCGTAATATAACAAAAAGTGTAAACAATGCAAAAACATCTACAAATGCATCTGAGAATCACGAACAATTCTACGCTTTGAAAAAACAGGTAGACGCAGTCGATGACGAACTGGATAAGCTTGACGATGAATTTGAGTATGCTTACCAGATGAAAGAGATTAGCTTCGAGACATACAAAGCGAGAGAACGCACGATTGAAAAACTGGAAGATGAACTGGAATTAGCAGAAGAAGCACTGGAAAATAAATACGGCATTGATGATTAATTCCATCTGGGCTACAAGAATGTGGCAGAACTTTCTTAATTTCTAAAATCGGGTAGGAGGTAGATAATTATTTTATCTACCGACCTCTCACACCACCGTACGTACGGTTCCGTATACGGCGGTTCAATAAGATTAGTATAGAAATTTAATTCATCATTATAACCTCTACACCGTTTTCTTCCGCTCTGAACGTAGTTTTAGTATTAAGCTCTGCTCTTTTATCCTTTGGTTCCACCATACTTTCAAAGATACATTCTTCTATTTGAAGTTGTCTGCCTTTATCACACTTAAACGCATTCATAAGTTTTGAAAACCTCCTATTGTTCAGTCCTTCCTAGTTTCCTAGTACTATGACCTCTGCTGACTCCTGTTAAATTCAGTCCAATATCACTATTGGAGTTATTGCTTCGGGAAACTACATTCCATTCTGCCCACAATTTATCTAACAGGTCTCCCCAGGTAAGAATAATCACTTTCATCTCATATATCTGCTACATTTACTGCATTACCCTTGTGCAATGTTGGACTTTGTTTTGTTTAGCAAACTCATCCAGTTAATACAGCCTTATATGTAGTTCTTGTTCATCAGACCGAGACTTTGCCTCCGACTTCCTTCAGATTCTGCGTCACCACAGACACCCTTGTCTTTAGCTAATAGTTCCCATTGCAAAGCCTATAGTGGACTTACACCACCTAGTTATTATTCATGCTGGGCACACAACAGATGGACTGGCTTACGCCAATCCAAGAGTTTTTGTTTGCTTGGCAAATACCTATCCTCCCGGGAGGCTAACCTCCGAGTACTTTCGGCGTATAGGGACTTAACTTCTGGGTTCGGAATGGGACCAGGTGTACCCCCCTAGCTATTTTCACCAAGCTAAAGATGTATATATATAATTAGGAATTAGTAGGTAGTAATTAGTAATTAAAACCTTTAAAAACCTAAAAGATATTTAGACATTTAAAACTATACAGTAGTATTTAGCAATACATTAAAGAATTTAATTAGGATAAGCATTCGTCTAATTAGTACTAGTCAGCTAAAGAACTTACGTCCCTTACACCTCTAGCCTATCAACCTCCTAGTCTCGAAGGTGACTTATTAACTTAAAGTTAAAGAGTACTTATCTTGAAGTTGGTTTCCCACTTAGATGCTTTCAGCGGTTATCCATTCCAAACGTGACTACCCAGCTATGCCACTGGCGTGACAACTGATACATCAGAGGTTTGTCCACCCCGGTCCTCTCGTACTAAGGGCAGATCTTCTCAATACTCTAGCGCCTGCAGCGGATAGGGACCGAACTGTCTCACGACGTTCTGAACCCAGCTCACGTACCTTTTTAATGGGCGAACAGCCCAACCCTTGGGACCTTCTCCAGCCCCAGGATAAGATGAGCCGACATCGAGGTGCCAAACTCTGCCGTCGATATGGACTCTCGGGCAGAATCAGCCTGTTATCCCCAGGGTAGCTTTTATCCGTTGAGCGACGACCCTTCCATTCGGAATCGCCGGATCACTAAGTCCTGCTTTCGCACCTGCTCGACCCGTCAGTCTTGCAGTCAAGCTCCCTTATGCCTTTGCACTCTGCGGTTGATTTCCATCCAACCTGAGGGAACCTTTGAGCGCCTCCGTTACTCTTTCGGAGGCGACCGCCCCAGTCAAACTGCCCACCTAGCACTGTCTCCGAGGGTACAAACCTCAGATTAGAATCCCAATACTGCGTGGTTGGTATTCCAACAACGACTCATGTAAACCTAGCGGCCTACAATCAAAGTCTCCCAACTATCCTATACACACAGCATCAAGACCCAATACCAAGCTACAGTAAAGCTCCATGGGGTCTTTCCGTCCTGCTGCAGGTAACCGGTATCTTCACCGGTAATACAACTTCACCAGGCCTCCCGCCAAGACAGCACTCAAATCGTTACACCATTCGTGCAGGTCGGAACTTACCCGACAAGGAATTTCGCTACCTTAGGACCGTTATAGTTACGGCCGCCGTTCACCGGGGCTTCAATTCGGAGCTCTCACTCCTCCTCTTAACCTTCCGGCACTGGGCAGGTGTCAGCCCATATACATCGCCTTTCAGCTTAGCATAGACCTGTGTTTTTGTTAAACAGTCGCTTGAGTCTCTTCACTGCGACCCCCAAAAGCTTAAGTTGCATGAACTATCACCAATAGGGGTACCCCTTCTCCCGAAGTTACGGGGCCATTTTGCAGAGTTCCTTAGCGAGAGTTAGCCTGTCCGCCTTACGTTTCTCACGCTGTCCACCTGTGTCGGTTTACAGTACGGGCAGTTATGCCTTAACGTTAGAAGCTTTTCTTGGCAGCGTGGGATCAATACCTTCCGCACTTACGTGCTCCGCATCACACCTCATGTCTAATCAAACGGATTTTCCTATCTGACCACACTACATGCTTGCACTAGGACAACCGTCGCCTAGCGTATCTACCCTTCTGCGTCCCTCCATCACAAAACATAACTGGTGCAGGAATATTAACCTGCTTTCCATTCGCCTACGCTTATAAGCCTCAGCTTAGGTCCCGACTTCCCCAGGGAAGACAAGCTTTACCCTGGAAACCTTGGACTTCCGGCGAGAGGGATTCTCACCCTCTTTTTCGCTACTCATTCCTGCATTCTCACTTGTGATACCTCCAGTGCTCTTTCCAGTACACCTTCTCCGGTCTACACAACGCTCTCCTACCAATATACTTACGTACATTCCACAGCTTCGGTTTATATCTTAGCCCCGTTACATTGTCGGCGCAGAGACTCTCGACCAGTGAGCTATTACGCACTCTTTAAATGTATGGCTGCTTCTAAGCCAACATCCTGGTTGTCTGTGAATCTCCACCTCCTTTCCCACTTAGATATAATTAGGGACCTTAGCTGGTGGTCTGGGCTGTTTCCCTCTCGACCAAGGATCTTATTACCCATGGTCTCACTCCTATTCTCTGGATCTACGGTATTCGGAGGTTGATTGACTTCAGTAAGCTATACGCCCCCTAGGCCAGTCAGTGCTCTACCCCCGCAGATAAACGAATAAGGCTGCACCTAAATGCATTTCGGAGAGAACGAGCTATCTCCGGGTTCGATTGGCGTTTCACCCCTATACCTACCTCATCTCCCAACTTTTCAACGGCGGTGAGTTCGGCCCTCCACTAGGTCTTACCCCAGCTTCAGCCTGGACAGGTATAGATCACCCGGTTTCGCGTCTACGACCAACGACTTAACGCCCTATTCAGACTCGGTTTCCCTACGGCTCCGGTTTACTTAACCTTGCCATTGATCGTAACTCGCAGGATCATTCTCCAAAAGGCACGCCATCACCCATATAAAGGGCTTTGACCGCTTGTAAGTGTACGGTTTCAGATTCTATTTCACTCGCCTCCCGGCGTTCTTTTCACCTTTCCCTCACGGTACTATGCGCTATCGGTCAACAAGAGTATTTAGCCTTATGTGATATGGTCCACACAGATTCACACCAAATTCCTCGTGTTCGGTGCTACTTGGGAGTAATAATAACGCTTTATGAAGTTTCGCATACAGGATTCTCACCTTCTACGATTGGCCTTCCCATGCCATTCTGCTACCTTACATAAATTACGTCGGATACCTTGCAGTTCTCCTGACTACTATCCCGCTACCCCAGTGCAGCAACGGCTGCATCCTTGACACTACACTGGTTTAGGCTCTTCCCCGTTCGCTCGCCGCTACTTAGGGAATCGTTTTTACTTTCTTTTCCTCGGATTACTTAGATGTTTCAGTTCATCCGGTTCCCGCCTCAGCACTTGTTCTTCAAACAAGTAGGTTTTCCCATTCGGAAATCTAAGACTATAACGTTCGTTTGCAACTTGTCTTAGCTTATCGCAGCTTACCACGTCCTTCTTCGGCTCTTGTTACCTAGGCATCCCCCGTACACCCTTATTCTCTTAACCTAATTTTATTAAGTTAACTTTTTTAAAGTTTACAGTTTTTGCTAACTCTCTAAGTTTTCTTAGAGTTTTGGTTTTATGTATTGTCAATTTCCATCAACAACACAATAAAGTTTTATTTATTGTATTTCTACAATGTCTGCTAAAGTTTTTTCTACTATATAGTTTTCAATGTCCAAATTTCTTAGATGCAGAACATCTAAATACAATAGAGAAAATAGAAGCTTAATACTCCTTAGAAAGGAGGTGATCCATCCACACCTTCCGGTACGGATACCTTGTTACGACTTCACCCCAATCGCTAATCACACCTTAGGAGCATCCCTCCTTACGGTTAGGCCTGCTACTTCAGGTGCAACCAACTCTCGTGGTGTGACGGGCGGTGTGTACAAGACCCGAGAACGTATTCACCGCAACGTTGCTGATTTGCGATTACTAGCGATTCCAACTTCATGTAGTCGAGTTGCAGACTACAATCCGAACTGAGAGGAGCTTTTTGAGATTAGCTTGTTGTCACCAACTTGCGACTCTTTGTACTCCCCATTGTAGCACGTGTGTAGCCCAGTTCATAAGGGGCATGATGACTTGACGTCATCCCCACCTTCCTCCTGCTCATCGCAGGCAGTCTCGCTAGAGTCCCCAACTTAATGATGGTAACTAACGATAGGGGTTGCGCTCGTTGCGGGACTTAACCCAACATCTCACGACACGAGCTGA
>ERZ650312.2435-NODE-2435-length-10161-cov-3.241837_pt1 | contig 10161 bp, 8 predicted proteins | sample MGYA00376248_ERZ650312 | MGnify/ENA primary metagenome ERZ650312 (study PRJEB26733, sample SAMN07839316) | wastewater metagenome | biome: urban; feature: wastewater treatment plant; material: waste water | place: USA: North Carolina | collected 2016-07-28 ... | reverse complement strand
CGAATTCGAGAATCGCGTCCGCCTTGCCCTGGCCGAGCTGCAAGCGAGCGGCCAGACGCAGGTCGTCTGCTACATGGACCTCGACGGCTTCAAGGTGGTCAACGACACCTGCGGGCACGCTGTCGGCGACCGCCTGCTGGTCCAGTTGGCGCAGCTGATCCGTTCCCACATCCGCGAATCGGACACGCTGGCGCGCCTTGGCGGCGATGAGTTCGGTGCCCTGCTGGTCGGCTGCGACCTCGAGCGGGCGCGGGTGATCGCCAGCGAACTGATCGCCGCGGTCGATGAATACGTGTTCGTGAGCGACGGCAAGCGGTTCTCGGTCGGCATCAGCATCGGCCTGACGCGGATCAGCGCCGATCACGCCGGGATCACCGAAATCATCGGCGAAGCCGATTGCGCCTGCTACTGGGCCAAGGCGCAAGGCCGCAACCGGGTCTGCGTCTACCAGGCCAGCGACATGAAGCTCGCAGCACGGCGCAGCGAGACCGGCTGGGTGCCGCAGATCAACGCGGCGTTCGAGGAAGGGCGTTTCCAGCTGTATTACCAGGACTACCTGCCGCTACACCCGGAAAAGAACGAGCCGGAACGGCAGCATTTCGAGGTGCTGCTGCGCATGATCGGGCGAGGGGGCGAGATCATTCCTCCCGGCCGCTTCCTGCCCGCCGCCGAACGCTTCAACCTGATCCACGCCATCGACCGCTGGGTCATCGCCACCCTTTTCGCCGCCTATCCGCGGCTCAAGGCCGAACGCGGCGGTGCGCCATTGACCTGCTGCATCAACCTCTCCGGGGCCTCGCTCAACACCCCGGACTTCATCGACTTCGTGCGCCAGCAGGCCGAGCTGCATCAACTCGAACCCGGGGCCGTCTGTTTCGAGCTGACCGAGACGGTCGCCGTACACGACATCCAGGTGGCGGCGGATTTCGTCCTGGCGTGCAAGGCGATCGGCATTCGCTTCGCGCTCGACGACTTCGGTACCGGCAGCAGCTCCTTCGGCTACCTGCGCCACCTCCCGGTCGATTACCTGAAGATCGACGGCGGTTTCGTGAAGGACATCGAGCACGACAGCGTCGATTTGGCGATGGTCGAGACGATCAACCGCATCGGTCACATCCTCGGCATGCGCACCATCGCCGAGTATGCCGAGAACGACGCGATCATCGCTCAGCTGCGCGAAATCGGAGTCGATTACGCGCAAGGCTACGGCGTTTCGCTGCCGATGCCCCTGGTCGCGCCGGGCGGGATGCAGATCCTCCCCAGGGAAGAAGAAGCACGCCGCCGTTAAGGGCGGTGGCAGGCAAAGCCGGTATAATCAGCCGCCGTGAAACCCTTGCCCCTCGATCCCCTGAAAAACTCCACTCTGGCCACGGCCTGGCAACGCTGGCGCGCCCACCTTGGTGCCCCCAGACGCCTGTCCGAACTGCCCAGCCTGCCGGTTCCGGCACGCGACGTGCAGACCCTGTCCGGTCCCGACGCCTATCGCCAGACGCTGCTCGAGCTGATCGCGGGCGCCGAGCGGCGCATCCTGATCGCCGCCCTTTACCTGCAGGACGACGATGCTGGCCGCGAAGTGCTGGCCGCGCTCTATGCCGCCAAAAAAGCGCGCCCGTCGCTCGAAATCGCCGTCTTCGTCGATTGGCACCGCGCCCAGCGCGGCTTGATCGGCAAGGCCAAGTCGGAAGGCAATGCCGCGCTGTACCGGACGCAGGCCGAACGCCTGGGGCCGGGGGTGACGGTCTATGGGGTGCCGGTGCAAAGGCGCGAGTTCCTTGGCGTGCTCCACCTCAAGGGCTTCGTCATCGACGACCAGGTGCTCTACAGTGGCGCCAGCCTCAACGACGTGTACCTGCAGAAGCACGGCCGCTACCGGCTCGACCGCTACCACCTGATCCGCAGCGCGGCGCTTGCCGACAGCCTGGCGGCGCTGCTCACCGACGTCTTCCTGGCCAGCCCTGCGGTGTGTCCGCTCGACCGCGCGACGCGCCCGCAGACGGCGCAATTGCGCCCGGCGATTTCGGAGTTCCGGCACGAGCTGCGCCGCGCCCGGTACATCTTGCCCGACGCCTCCGCGCCACGCGGTGCCGACGAGGTTGATATCACCCCCTTGCTGGGCCTGGGCCTGCGTCGCAACGAACTCAACGCCGTCCTGCTCGAACTGGTGCGCCGTGCCAAACGGCGCCTGATTCTGCTGACCCCGTACTTCAACCTCCCGGGGCCGCTGCGCCGGGCGCTCGACCGGCAGATCCGCGCCGGTTGCCGCATCACCGTGGTGGTCGGCGACAAGACGGCGAACGACTTCTACATCCCGCCCGACGAGCCGTACAAAACGATCGGTGCCTTGCCCTACCTCTACGAAGCCAACCTGCGCCGCTTCTGCCAGGCGCATCGGCGGGCGATCGAACGCGGCCAGCTCGAGATCCGGCTCTGGCGGCACGGCAACAACACCTACCACCTCAAGGGTTTGCTGGTCGACGACGACTACGCGCTGATCACCGGCAACAACCTCAATCCGCGCGCCTGGCGGCTTGACCTCGAGAACGGCCTCTTGATCCACGACCCGAAGAAACTGCTGCGTGCGCAGCACGAGGCCGAACTGGCGCGCATCCTCGAGCACACCGAGCGCGTTTCCGGGCCCGACAACCTGGAGTGCGTCGACGCCTACCCGGCGCCGGTGCAACGCCTGATGCGCCGTCTGGCGCGGGTGCGCGCCGACCGCTTGGTCAACCAGATGCTCTGATCCGGCGGCGCCGATGCCTCGGCGCCGTGATCAACCAATCAACGCCCGTACAGGCAGGCCGCGATCCCGGTGGCGATGGCGTCGGCCATGCGTGCCTGGCGTTGCGGGTCGCGCAGCTCGAGTTCCTCCTCGCGGTGCTTGATCACCCCGGCTTCGAAGAGTACCGCGGGCAGCGTGGTGCGGTAGAGGACGACCAGGTTGTCGTAGTAATGCACTGCATTGGCCACGTCGGCATAGGGGCGTGGCCGGCCGGGGATCGAGTCGGCGTGGTGCGTTGCGGCGACGAAGCCGAGGCGGCGCAGGCGGCTTCCGATCGCCGAGGCGCAGCGCAGGCTGGTTTCGAGGTCCGGGCTGCGCCGCGAGACGAAGAAGGAGAAACCGCGGTGCGTGTCGCTGTAGGTCTGCATCGACCCGTCCCAATCCCATTCGGCGAGCAGGTGCGGCTGCACCGAATCGTGGTGGATCGAGAGGAAGAAATCGCTGCCCAGGGCCGCCTGCGGCCGGGCCTGCAGGCTTTCGATGCGTCCGTCGGCGTTGACCGGACGCACCGCCAAGCCGCGTTCGACGAGCGCCACGCCAACCTTCTCGGCGAGCTCACGGTTGAAGTCGAATTCGCCGCGTCCGCGCGCACTGATCGCGCCGACCGCGGCGAGGGTGTGCCCGACGTCGACGGCGACCGTGGCTGCGGCAGTCGTTTGCGCCGAAGTTGCTTCGGCAGCCGACGCGCTGCGCGGGGTGATGCTGGCGAGGCAAAACGCGAGGAGGGCGAGTCCGCCGCAAAGCCCTCGGCGTAGGCGGTGCAGGCGGCTCAAAAGTCGTGCTCGGCTTCCCAGAGGACGAAACCGCCTTCCTTCTGCGTCCATTCGAGCAGGTTGATCAAGGGCTGGGCGCGCTGTCCGAGGCTGACGCCGATGCGCCCGGCTTTGCGTGCTTCGGCGTGTTCTTCGTCCTCTTCGCGTTCGTCGACGCCGTCGCGCTGATCCTGCCGCTCGCCGCTCTGCTGGGCTTGGCGGTCGTCCTGCACCGCCTGACGCAGGCGGGCGATGGCGGCGGGCAGTTGCTCGGTGGTGAACACGCCGCGCGCCGTGCATTCTTTGCCGACGATCTCGAACAGGCGGCGGGCATGCTCGGCGAACATGATCATTTCGCCGGAGGTATTCGATGTCAGTCTGACTAGCATTTGAGTCTCCGGACGTGTGACGGGAAGGGGCCTTTTCGCGGGCGCGGAACGCCGCGTCGCAGTGCTCATTCTAGCGCGCCGCGCGGTGTTGACCGCAGCGTATCCGCCGCTTATGGTGCTGACATTTGGCCCGGGAAACCGCCATGCGCCTTCTTCTTCTCAGCAACTCCATGCGCGAAGGCATGGGTTACCTCGAACACGCGCGCCAGCCGCTCACCGACTTCCTGGTCGGCAAGGTCGAGCGCCTCCTGTTTGTTCCGTATGCCGCGGTGACGCGCAGTTACGACGACTATCTGGCGCTGGCGACGCCGATCTTCGCCAGCCTGGGGATCGCCGTCGACGGCATCCACCACGCGGCCGATCCGGTCGCTGCGGTCGAAACCGCGCAGGCGGTGATGATCGGGGGCGGCAACACCTGGAAGCTGCGCCGTACCCTGCACGATCACGGCCTGCTGCCGGCGATCGCCGCGCGCGTCCGTGCCGGGGCGCCTTACGTCGGCTGGAGCGCCGGTTCGAACGTCGCCTGCCCGACGATCATGACCACCAACGACATGCCCATTGTCGATCCGCTGGGCCTCGACGCATTGGGTTTTGTCCCTTTCCAGATCAATCCCCACTACCTGCACGGCAACCCGCCCGGCTTCAAAGGCGAGACGCGCGAGGAACGCATTCTCGAGTTCCTGGCCATGAACCCGCAGCGCACCGTCGCCGGCTTGCGCGAGGGCGCGGGCTTCCGGGTCGAGAATGGCGCCATCGAGTTGGTTGGCGACGCCGATTGCCGCGTCTTCCGGCACGGCCAGGCGCCGCTCGAGCTTTCACCGGGCGACGACTGCGCCTTCCTGCTGCGCGCCGGCTAAGGCTCGCATCTCTCGCCAAGCGGAAAATCCCGTCTCTGCCGGGTGCGCCGTGGGCGTGCCCGGCGTATGATGTCGGATTCAGTGGCTTAGTGGCCTCGCCGTCGGGGCGACGACGCGTGTTCACATGCTCTGGCTCAGACTCTTCCTGCCTTTCGCGGGCGCTTACTTTCTCTCCTACCATTACCGCACGGCGAACGCCGTTGTCGGGCCGGTGCTCAGCGCCGAACTCTCGCTTGGCGCGGCCGACCTTGGCCTGCTCACCAGCGCCTATTTTCTCGGCTTCGGCCTGGCCCAGCTGCCGCTGGGGGTGTTTCTCGACCGTTTCGGCGCGCGCCGCGTCGAGGCCAGCCTGCTGCTCATCGCTGCGCTCGGGGCGACGGTCTTTGCCAGCAGTCCCGACATCGCCACGCTGACCGTCGGCCGCGGCCTGATCGGGCTGGGCGTCTCGGCCTGTTTGATGGCCTCGTTAAAGACCTTCTCCTTGTGGTTCCCGCCCGAACGCCAGGCGTCGCTGGTCGGCTGGATCATGACCGCCGGGACGCTCGGCGCGCTCGCCGCCGCGACCCCGCTCGACCTGGCGCTGCGCGTCGCCAGCTGGCGTGAAATCTTCTACGTCCTGGCGGCGGTGACCTTAGGCATGGCTGCCTGGCTCTGGCTGGCGGTGCCCGAAAAATCCGGTCAGCCCAAACCGCCGCCCTTCTCCGAGCAATGGGTGGGGGTGCGCGCGGTGCTGGCCAGCCGCCATTTCTGGCGCTTCGCCCCGCTCGGTTTCGCCCAGATCGGCGGCTTCATGGCCGTGCAGAGCCTGTGGTCGAGCGCCTGGCTGATGCAGGTGAACGGCTACAGCCGTTCGCTCGCCGCCGAGCACCTGACGGCGATGAGCGTGGCGATGATCGTCGCCTACAGCCTGATCGGTCTGCTCGCCACCCGGCTGGCGCGGCGCGGCGTCGGCAGCGCGACCCTGCTCGGCGGCGGAATGACGCTGGCGTTGGCAACGCTGCTCTTGATCATCACCGAGGCGGTCGATCAGCATTACCTGCTGTGGATCGCCTATGGCAGTTTTTCGAGCTTCGGCACGCTGGCCTACACCGCGACTTCGGCAGGCTTTCCGGTGGCGCTGTCCGGACGCGTCAATTCGACGCTCAACCTGATGGTCTTTGCCGGTGCCTTCAGCCTGCAGTGGGGGCTCGGCGTGCTCATCGACCTTCTGCTCGCCGCCGGTCGCAGTGCCGCCGACGCGCATCGCGCCGCCTTCGTCGCGCTCTTCGTGCTCCAGCTCGCTGCTTCCCTGTGGATGCTGGCCGGTGCCCGCAAGGGGCGCAGCGCAAGCGTCTGATAACGGGCCTGAAAGCACCAGTCGACGCGGCCTCCAGGCCGGCTGCAGGGCGCGTCCACAGGCGCTCGCAGCGGCTCATCGGACGTGTCATAATCGTTCGCACCCGGCCTCGAATCGACCCCGGTTCGTCCTTCATCCGGCGCGGGGCGGCCCCGCCCCCTCTTTGCGAGCACGTTCCATGGTGCAGGCGACCCCTGCGATTTACGGCAAGCTCCTGCTGACCGCCTTTTTCTGGGGCGGTTCGTGGATCGCCGGTCGTGTCGCCGTGCAGGAGGCCTCGCCGTTCGCCGTCGCCAGCTGGCGCTTCTTCATCGCCGCGGTCGCCCTCGGCCTGCTGCTCCTGCACCGCGAAGGCCGGCCGCGCTGGACGCCGGCGCAGTGGGGCTGGATCAGCGCGCTGGGCCTCTCCGGCATCTTCCTCTACAACATCTTCTTCCTTTACGGACTGCGCCTGATCGAGGCTGGACGCGGAGCCTTGGTCGTCGCCCTGACGCCGGCGGTGATCGCCCTTGCCGACGCGCTCTTCTTCCGCGCCGCGTTCTCCTGGCGCCGCGCGACCGGCGTCGCCCTGGCGCTGTTCGGCTGCCTGCTGGTGGTCACCGACGGCAGCCCGGCCCAGCTGTGGTCGGGCGGGGTCGGGCGCGGCGAATGGCTGATCATCGGCAGCGTGTTCACCTGGGTGGTCTTCACCTTCATCGGCCGTCGCGCCGGCGAAACACTCTCGCCCCTGGCGCTGACCTTCGGCGGCTGCCTCACCGGCTGCGTCATGCTCGCCGCCGCTGCGCTGATCGAAGGCTCGCTGTTCGATTTTTCGGCGACCACCTGGCGTGGTTATTCGAGCATCGTCTTCCTCGGCCTGCTGGTCACCGCGGCCGGCTTCACCTGGTATTCCGAGGCGCTCACCAGCCTCGGGCCGACGCGCAGCGCGGTGTTCATCAACCTGGTGCCGCTCTTCGCCGTCCTGCTCGGCGCGTTGCTGCTCGACGAGCGTCTCGCTGCCGGGGCGCTGGCCGGCGGCGTCTGCGTGGTCGCCGGGGTGTGGCTGACCAACCGCTATCGTTAGCCGCCGGCCCTGCGGCAGGGCGGCCCGCAGCGCGCTTTTTTGCTTTAATGAGTGGACGCAGCCTTCCGTGCGGAAGGTTTTCCTGCTCGGCGCGTTCGGGGCTCGGATGCTCACACTCCTGTTTCGCGGTTTGCTCCTCATGATGCTCGGCGGCGTGGCCTCGGCCGCCCTGCCGCCGCTCAACCTCGGGCTCAACGAGCAGGTGTTCTTCATCCGCGACCCGGAACGCGGGACCGAGCTCGAAACCACGCTGTTCAAGCCCGACGGGGCGGGGCCGTTCCCGCTGGTCGTGATCAACCACGGCAAGTCGGCGGGCGACGCGCGCCAGCAGGAGCGCACGCGCTATCCGGTCGCGGCGCGGGAGTTCGTCCGTCGTGGCTACGTGGTGCTGATCCCGATGCGCGGCGGCTTTTCCCGCTCCACCGGCCCGTACGTCGGCTACGGCTGCAACATTTCGGCCAACGGCGTGGCTCAGGCGCGCGACCTGCGCGTGGCGCTCGATTATGCGGTCAAGCTGCCTTACGTCGATCGCGGACGGATCGTTATCGTCGGCCAATCGCACGGCGGATTGACCGCCCTGGCCTTCGGCATGCGCCCCTATCCCGGTGTGCTGGGCCTGATCAACTTTGCCGGCGGCCTGCGCATGAAGTCGTGTCCGGAGTGGGAGGACCAACTGGTGCAGGCCTTCGCCGACTATGGGCGCAGCAACCGCTACCCCAGCCTCTGGTTCTACGGCCTCAACGACAGCTTCTGGTCGCCGGCGCTGGTCGAGCGGATGTACGCGGCCTACCGCGCCGGCGGCGGACGGGCGACGAAAATCGACGTGGGGCGCTTCAAGGCCGATGCGCATGCCGTGTTCCGCGACCGCGAAGGCTTGGCGGTGTGGTGGCCTGCGGTCGAGGGCTTCCTGACCGGACTCGACCTCCCCACCGAGCTGCGCCCGCACGCCGAACGCGGCGACGACCCGCGCTGGCATCGCTTACTGGCGGCCGGACGTCGACTGCCCGAGTCGGCACGGCGCTGCCGCGCGCTGTACGACACCTTTCTCGACGTCGATTACCCGCGCGTCTTTGCCCTGGCCCGCGACGGCCGCTGTGCGCTCGCCTCCGGCGGCAAGGACCTCGAACAGCGGGCGCTGACGGCCTGCCGTGCCGGGCGCGAGACCCCTTGCGCGCTCTACGTGGTCGACGACGAGGTGCGGGCGCTGCCCTAGAGCCGGACGGCGACCAGCGGGATGCGCATCTCCTCGGGCTGGGTGCCGCCGTGGTGGCCGATCAGGCGGTAGCGGCGTTCGTTCGGCAGCCAGTCCTTGATCGTCCAGTCGTCGCGCATGACGAGGCAGAAGTCGCCGACCCGGGCGAGCAGCTCCGGGTGCAGGGGCGGTGGGCCGAAGCTGCCGGCGGCGACCAGGTCGGCGCTGCGCCGCAGCTCGACGGCGTGCGCCAAATGGCGCTGCACGTAGGCCGCGAATTCGCCCTCCTGGCCGGCGCGTACCTGGGCGTAGGCGAGGCGTCCCTCGCCGGAGAGCGGCGCGGCGAGCCGGCAGGCCAGTTCGGGGTGGTCGTCGAGCGAGATCTGGCGCTCGGCGGGCGAATCGATGAAGCCGTGGTCGGCGCTGACGATCAGCCAGACGTCTTGCCCTTGCAAGGCAGCGACGAGGCGCGCGTAAAACGCGTCAAAAGCGAGCAGCGCCGCGGCGACCTCGGGACTGCGCCAGCCGTGCCGGTGCGCCAGGCTGTCGATGTCCGGGTGATAGGCATAGACATACTCCGGCGCCGTGCGCGTACGCAGGCGCTCAACGAGTCGGTCGCCGAGGTCGGCGAGACCGTCGTAGGCGAGCACCTCGGCGCCGCGGCTGTGCCAGCGGTTGAAGGGGCTGGCGGCGAGGTGGCGGGGCGAGAGCACGCAACTGACGCGCGTCAGTTGCGCGAACAGGGTCGGGTAGGGGAAGAGCGCCGGCAACAGGGCCTCCGCAGCCTCCGGCGTCGGCGTCAGGCCGGCTTCGCGAGCCGTCAGTGGCAGGACCGCCAGGGTGCGCTGCGGTTGGCAGCAGCGTACGTGCCAGCCGGTCAGCCCGTGTGCTGCGGGCGCCAGGCCGGTCATCACGCTGCCGATCGCCGCTGCGGTGGTGGATGGGAAGACCGAGCTCAAGGTGGCGCGCCAGTCGCGGCGCAGGGCCGCGTCCGGCGGCAGGGTGTCGAAAAGCGCTTGCCCGAGCCCGTCGGCAAGGATGAAGACGACGTGGCGGGCCTCGGCCAGCGTGGCCGCCGGCAGGGCGGCAAGTTCGGCGTAACGCACCGGCCCGCCGCAGGCGCGGGAGAGGCTTTGCACGAGGTTGAGCAGGCCGTGGCCGGCGTAGTCGGGTTGCATGCAGAGGTGGAAGCTACGGAAGGGGGATCGATGCGTCGATTGTAGCCCGCTGGAATGTCGCCGGCGGCGCAAAAAAAGCTACACTCGCGGCGTAGCGCCCGCCCTCCATCCTTACGAGACGGTCGATCATGTACAGCACCCTGCTTACCGAAATCGACGAGGCGATCGGCCTCATCACCCTCAACCGGCCCGAGCGCCAGAATGCGCTCGACGCGACTCTGGTCGCTGAATTGATCGATGCCCTGCTCGAATTCCAGGCTCGCCCTGCGGTGCGGGTGGTCGTCCTGTCGGCGTCGGGGCTGGCCTTCTGCGCCGGGATCGATCCCGCCTGGCTGCGGCACAGCGAGGCCCAGGGCGAAGCCGCCGGCATGCGCGACGAGCGCTTGCTGGCGCAGCTCCTGACGACGCTCAACGAACTGCCCAAGCCGACCCTTGCCCGCGTGCAGGGGCCGGCCTACGGGGCCGGAATCGGCTTGATCGCTGCGTGCGACCTGGCGGTGGCGAGCGAGGAGGCGAATTTCCTCTTCAACGACATTCGCCAGGGCCGGATCGCCGCCAGCAGCGCGCCGTTCTTCCTGGCCGCGGTCGGGGCTCGCCAAGATCGGAAGAGCACAC
>ERZ650312.2433-NODE-2433-length-10164-cov-3.770205_pt1 | contig 10164 bp, 10 predicted proteins | sample MGYA00376248_ERZ650312 | MGnify/ENA primary metagenome ERZ650312 (study PRJEB26733, sample SAMN07839316) | wastewater metagenome | biome: urban; feature: wastewater treatment plant; material: waste water | place: USA: North Carolina | collected 2016-07-28 ... | reverse complement strand
CCAGTTCAGTACACGATAGTGTTCATCAGCGGCATGCCGGGCCGCAAACTGCGGCTCGGCCGCTATCAGCAGACCGGTTTCCAGCAGGCGCGCCAGGAGGCCGACGCCTTTCTGCAGGACGCCGCGCTGCCGCCCTGGCAGCGCGTGCGTCTGCCCTTGCTGTGGGTCGCCGGCGAGCTCGCCTGGGTGGCGGGAATCGGCGTCGATGTCCGCTTCGCCTGCGCATCCGGCGACGACGGCGTCCTGCCGCTCCGGGATCCTGACTGCGCCCAATCCGGCAGCGGGTAACGGCGCCGCCCGCTACCGAGGTGGCGATCCCCGTTCCCCGCTTCGTTCGCCGGCCATTCGCCGGCCGGGTGCGTTCTTCGAGCGCACCCGGCCTGGCCGATGCCTACCGCTCGAGCTCGGCGGTGCGCACCCGCACCCGGGCTTCGAGCTCGCGGTTGAGGTCGCGCTGGGACTGCTCGGCCTCCTTGCGGGCGGTGATGTCGTCGAGGGTGCCGGAGCTGCCCACGATGCGTTCATAGGTATCGCGCAGGGGGCGGATGGTGGCCTCGACCCAGCGCGGCCCGTCGGAGTGGGTGCGCAGGCGGAACTCGAACTGGACGATGTCGGCGTAGCCCTCGCGGATGCCGCGCAGCCGCTGCTCGACGCGGATGCGGTCTTCGTCGGAGACGAACTCGAGCAGGCTCTGCCCGATGCTCAGGCGGGTATCGAAGCCGGTGGTGTGCCCCCAGGCGCGGTTGAGGAAGGTGAGGCGCCCGTCGGCGTCGGTCTGGAAGAGGATCTCGTTGACCGACTCGACCACGTCCCGATACATCGCGCGGCTCTCCCGCAGCACCTGCTCGGCCGACAGCCAGCGGGCCACGTCGCGCATCACGTAGAGCATCGCCGGCTGGCCGTCGAAGTGGATGTGCACGCCGGTGGCCTCGGCGTTGATCGGCTCGCCGTCGAGGCGCTGGTAGCGCAGGGGCAGCGGCTGCAGGATGGCCTGCAGGCTCTCGGCGAATTCCTGCAGGCGGGCGGCCTCCAGGGCCCGGTCGTCGGGGTGCACCAGGGACAGCATCTCGACACCGTCGAGGGCGCGCCGGTCGCTGGCGCCGAACAGGCGGCGGCTGGCCTCGTTGGTGAGGTGCACGCGCCCGTCGATGCACACCAGGGTCGCTTCGGGCGAGAGCTCGAAGAGCAGGCGGTAGCGCTCCTCGCCGGCGCGGCGGGTGTCGAGGGTGTTGCGCAGGGCCGAGATGTCCTCGATGGCGACCGCGAAGAAGGGCGGAGTGTCGTCGTCGCCCGGGATCAGCCGGGCCGATTCGCGGCACCACAGGGCCTGGCCGTCGGCACCGTGGTAGCTCGCCTCGCGGGTGAAGTGGCGGGTCTCGCCGGACAGGCAGCGCGCGCGCAGGGCCTTGCCGGCTTCGGCGGCGTCGGCGTCGAGGAAGCTGTCGACCGGTGCCCCGGCGATCTGGTTGGCGGGGCGGCCGAGGAGGTCGGCCAGGGCGTCGTTGACCTCGAGCCAGCGCCCGTCGGCCGAGATGCGCCCGACGCAGGCCGGGGCGCCGGCGAAAAGGGCGCGGAAGAGGGCTTCGTTCTCCTGCAGCTGATCGCGGGCCTCGACCTCGACGGTGATGTTGCGGGTCGTGCCGCAATAGCCGGCGAACACGCCTTTGCGGTCGAACACGGGGATGCCGCTCTCGGAGAGCCAGATGGCCCGGCCGGCGTGGTCGTGACGGCAGAAGACGAGGTTGGAGAAGGGCTCGATCTGCTTGAGGTGGGCGATGTGTTCGGCCCACGGCGCCTCGTCGGGGGATTCGCCCGGCAGCTCCCAGCGCCGGGTGCCGATGGCGTCTTCGGCGCCCAGGTCGGAGAGGTGGCCGGAGCTGGCCGAGATGGCGGTGTAGCGGAGGTCGGCGTCCTGTTCCCAGTAGCCGTCGGTGCTGTAGGCGATCAGGGCGTGGATGCGTTCCTCGGTGCGTTCGAGTTCGGCCTTCAGGCGGGCTTCGTCGGTGATCTCGCGGCCGATGCCGCGGTAGCCCTGGAACTGCCCGCCCGCATCGAAGACGGGGCGGCCGCGCAGCGCGAGGTAGCGCAGCTCGCCGCTCGGGCTGCGGCGGGTGAGGGTGACCGCCACCGGGCCGTGGCGGGCGAGGGTGTCCCGGTGGGCCTGGGCGAAGTCGGGTGGCACGTCGGGCATGATGACTTCTTCCCAGTCGCGCCCAAGGGCGTCGGCGGGGGCGATGCTCGGCGCCGGCGGTGCGCCGGGGATGGCGACGAAGCGGTGCTCGGCATCGGTCTCCCACAGCCAGTCGCCGGTGAGTTCGATGAAGTCCAGCCACGGCGGGGCGGGCTGCTCGGGTGGCGGTGCCGCAGGAGGCGGGGCGGGCTTGCGCCCCAGCAGGCGGCTGGCGAGCAGGCCCGCCGCCACGCCGCCGCCGGCCAGCAGCAGCCCCGGCAGCGTCGAAACCCCGCCGCTGCCCGCGATCTCGGCGGCCATCGCAGCGGGCGCGAAGAGACCACCGCCGGTGAGCAGGAGGTGCAGGGGAGCCATCAGGGCACGGGGGGCGGTCGGTCGGTCGGGCATCGCGCGATATTATCCGGGTTGAGCTCGCCGTGTGACGTCATAAATTCGCCGCTTTCATGCGACATGACACGAATGCGCGCAAAATTTGCGGCGCGCGGGTGTCATGTGCAGGCCCCGGAAAAAGTTTCAAAGATGTTTGACGGCCGTGGGGAGGCTCTGTATCATTCGCGCCTCTCGGGGTGTAGCGCAGTCCGGTAGCGCGCTTGCTTTGGGAGCAAGATGTCGGGAGTTCGAATCTCTCCACCCCGACCAAAGCTTCGCTCCGGTGCCCGCGGCAATCGATATCTGCCCGTAGCTCAACTGGATAGAGCACCGGCCTTCTAAGCCGGGGGTTACAGGTTCGATTCCTGTCGGGCAGGCTCTTGAAAAGTTTCTGGCTGGCGGCGCAAGCCGATGGCCTTCAGTGGCGGCATTAGCTCAGTTGGTAGAGCACTGGATTGTGATTCCAGGTGTCACCGGTTCGATCCCGGTATGTCGCCCCAAGCTTCAAGCAAAAAGCCCTGATTCGTCAGGGCTTTTTGCTTTTCCGCCGAGGCCCGAAGCCAGGGCCCGGCGGGTGCGTCTTACTTGCTACGATTCGAATCGAACCCCGACCACGGTTTGAACATCCAGGAAAACCAGATGGTCGCCGCATAGCTCGCCATTTCGAGGGGGAGGGTCTGGGCCTTGAGAAGGTAATCGGTGGTGTCGAGAATCGGTTTGTTCGTCAACATAATTGGTATCCGGGGTGGAGTTTTATGATGCGCGAAGCCGGTGCCCGGGGGCGGGCAGATGGGCTTCGTTCGGACGTCTTCGAGGGCTGAGCTCAGCTGTGTCGGATCGTTTGATCTAGATTAGCGCGCCGTTCTGGTGTTGCATGTGTCTTAGTTGTGGAAAACGCAAAATTTCACGACGGGGCGCGGCGGGAATACAACACCTTGCAGGGCTGGTGGTGTCGGGACGGCTTTTCAGGGTGGTCGATGGGTGCGAAGGCGGGTTGCTCAGATGCCGCGTCGTCGTGTTTCAAGGGGTGTCTCGCATTTTGTGCGTCGTCGGCCTAAGCTTCGGGCGATATGGGCTCATCGGACGGTGGGAGAGGGTGGATGCGTGGGATTCGTGACTTGAGGTGTGTTCTGGCTGCCGTTTTCCTGCTGGCGCCGGTGGGGCAGGCGTGGGCGGTCAATAAATGCGTGGGGGCCGATGGGCGGGTGACCTATACCGACGGCTCCTGTGGAGATGGCAGCCAGGGGTCGCGGGTGAATACCCTGCCGCCACCGAGCGTGCGGGACCAGATCGAGGCACGCCGGCGAGCCGAGCAGATGGTGCAGGACGTGAACCGCATCGAAACCCGTCAGGCCTACGAGGCCGCGGAGCGGCGCCGGCGCGTCGAGATGGAACAGGCCGCCGAGGCGGAGCAGCAGCGTCGCGCCCAGCGCGAAGCGCAGCGGCAGGCTGCCCAGGAGGAGTCCCAGCGCCTGCTGGTGATTCGCCCCGGCCCGCTGGTGCCTTATCACCCCCATCCCGCCCCGCAGCCACCGAAGCCCACCAAGCCTGTCGACGAGACCCGCTCGGCGCAGATGCGCGGCTATCCGCCCATCCGCTGAGCGAGGCCGGTCTTAAAGCGGCGTAAGCGTGAGGCCAGCGGGTGGGTGTGCCGGCTTCTTGCCGAGGATCAGCAGGCGCACCGGCTGGTCTCCGTTTTTTGCGGCGTAGTCGAGGGCCTGGGCCACGCGATCGGCGCTTTCGGCCGCTTCGCCCTCGAGAACGATCAGGGTCGGGCGGCGCGGCAGCCAGCGCTCCAGGGCTTCGAGCCGTGCTGCATCGGCGCGGGCGAGCCAGGCGTCGTCCCAGGGTTCGTCGGGGCGGCGGGGCAGGAACCACGCCAGCGGCCGCAACTGCACGCCGATCCGGTAGAGGATGCCGCCGACGCGGCTGCGCCGGGTGAGCTGGTGGTAGCCGGCCAGGTGGTAGCCGAAATGGCGCACTGCCCGGGCATGGCTGGCTGGCGTGAAGGCGACGGCGAGCGGGGTCGGTACCGCCGGCCGCGACCAGGGCAGCAGGGTCGCGCCATGGCCGGCGCCCTCGGCTGCCCAGGTGGCGAGGCGCTGCAGCAGGCGCGGGTCGGCGGTCTCGGCGGGGGTGCCCTCTATGGGCGCCAGCGCCGCGCCGTCGTAGCGGCGGGCGAGCCGGGGCAGGCGCGGGGCGAGGGCCAGCAGCCCGAGGGCGGTGGCGGTGAGGCCGGTGCTCAGCACGCGAAGCGGCTCCGCAGCTCAGAAAGGTTGAGCTCGGCGAGAATCGCCTCGATGCGCTCCATGGCGTTCTTGCGCGGCGCGCCGGTGTGGCGGGCGATGATCAGCTCGTTCTTCATCGAGTGCTCCCAGCCCACCAGCTCGGTCACGGTGAGCTGGTAGCCGTGGGCTTCGAGCTGCAGGCAGCGCAGGGCGTTGGTGAGCTGGCTGCCGAACTCCCGGGTGTGGATGGGGTGGCGCCAGATCTCGGAGAGCGGGGTGAGGCCGAAGCTGGCGTTCTTGTTCTTGCGCAGCACGCTGGCGACCTCGGCCTGGCAGCAAGGCACCGGCACCACGAACTGCGCCTGTTTGGCGAGCGCAAACTGGATCGCGTCGTCGGTGGCGGTGTTGCAGGCGTGGAGCGCGGTGACCACGTCGATGCGCTCGGGCAGCGCCTCGGAGCGGGTGGATTCCTCGACCGACACGTCCAGGAAGTTCATGCGCCCGAAGCCCAGCCGGCCGGCGAGTTCGCGGGAGTGCTCGACCAGCTCGCGGCGGGTCTCGATGCCATACACCGTGCCTACCTCGCGCGCCTTCAGGAACAGGTCGTAGAGGATGAAGCCGAGGTAGGACTTGCCGGCGCCGTGGTCGGCCAGGCTGACGTCACCGCGGCCGGCGAGCACCTCGGCCAGCAGCGGCTCGATGAACTGATACAGGTGATAGACCTGCTTGAGCTTGCGCCGGCTGTCCTGGTTGAGCTGGCCGTCGCGGGTGAGGATGTGGAGCTCCTTGAGCAGCTCGACCGACTGGCCTTCGCGGATATCCGGGTGCTGGGCGGGCTTGGCGGGCGTCGGCGCGGCGCCCGGGCCGGGGCTGCGCTTAGCCATTGCGCTTGGTGTGGGCCATGCCCAGCGCCATCCAGCCGGCGATGCCCATCTTGCTGAGGGTTTCCATGTTGCGCTCGTAGATCATCTCGGCGTCGGGGAAGGCCTCGACGGCCCGGTCGAGGCTCTCCTCGCGGATCAGGTGCAGGGTGGGGAAGGGCGCGCGGTTGGTGTAGTTGGTGATGTCGTCCGGCTCGGTGCCCTCGAACTGGTACTGCGGATGGAAGCTGGCGATCTGGATCACGCCTTCGAGGTCGTGCTCGGCCACGGCTTCGTCGGCGATCTGGTGCACGTCGTTGAAGTCGAGGAAGTCGGGGAACAGGGTGGGGTGGATCAAGAGCGTGGTGTCGGTGACTTCGGGATCGACCTCGGCCAGGTGGTCGAGCTCGCGGTCGAGGTCTTCGAGGAAGCCGTCGATGTGGCGGGCGCTGCTCACCACGATGCGGACCTGGTTCTTTACATACACCGACTTGGCAAACGGGCACAGGTTGAGGCCGATGACGGCCTTTTCGATCCACTCGCGGGTGGCGGCGATGACTTCTTCGTGGTTCATGTTGCGGGCCTTTTCGGCGGATTCCTTCGAGGGCTGCCATTTTGCCCTGATAATGACGCGCTTTCATTGATTCAACGCACGCCCATGTCCATCCAGTGGTTTCCCGGTCACATGACTTCCGCCCGCAAGAAGGCGGCGGAGAGCATGGAGAGGATCGACGTCGTCATCGAGGTGGTCGACGCGCGCCTGCCCGAGGCGAGCAGCAACCCGATGATCCGCGAGCTGCGGCTGCACCGCCAGCGCCCCTGCCTGAAGATCCTCAACAAGGCCGACCTGGCCGACCCGGCCGTCACGGCCCAGTGGCTGGCCTATTACAACGCCCAGAAGGGCGTCACCGCGGTGGCCCTGTCGTGCAAGAAGCCCGGCGACGTGGCCAAGGTGGTCGGCCTGTGCCGGCCGCTGGCGCCCCACCGCAACGACCGCCTCAAGCCGCTGCGGATGATGATCATGGGCATCCCCAACGTGGGCAAATCCACGCTGATGAACGCGCTGCTCAAGAAGCGCGTCGCCAAGGTGGGCGACGAGCCGGCCGTCACCAAGAGCCAGCAGGCCATCGACCTGTCGCCCACGGCGTCCCTGATCGACACGCCGGGCATGATGTGGCCGAAGATCGAGCACGATTCCGACGGATACATGCTGGCGGCGAGCCACGCCATCGGCCGCAACGCGGTGATCGACGAGGCGGTGGCCAACTTCCTCGGTGGGCTGCTCCTCGGGCGCTACCCGGCGCTGGTGGCGGCGCGCTACAAGATCGACGTGAGCGGCCTCGACGGCCCCGGCCTGGTCGAAGCCGTCGCGCGGCGGCGCGGTTGCCTGCTGAAGGGCGGCGGGCTCGACATCGAGAAGGCTTCGCTGGTGCTGCTGCAGGATTACCGCGACGGCGCCCTCGGCCGGGTCAGCCTCGAGACGCCGACGACCCGCCAGGCGATGATGGAAGCCCACGCCGCCGAGATGGCGGCCAGGGCCGCCGCGAAGGCCGCCGGCGAGGTGGATGATGCGGCCCCCGACGAGGTGCCGTCGGCCGAGTGAAGGCCGGCGTCGGCGCCGTTCAGGCGCCCGCGCGCCTGCGTGAGCGAAGCAGGGCCAGGGCGGCGATGCCGACCAGGCCGAGGCCCGCGGGTTCGGGCACCTCGGTGGTCGGCTGCGGCAGCGCCGGGTCCCGCGCCCACAAGGTGATGTGGGACAGGCCGGCCGGGTTCTTGAGGCCGTCCTTGCCGCCGGCGCGGAGGGTGTCGGAGACGTCGTAGCTGCCGTACCAGTTCATGATCGGGTCGGCCGGCCCGGGAGCCCCGGCACCGAACAGTTCGGGCGTGAAGTCGTAGGCGGCAAAGCCGTTGCCGGCCTTGAAGACCAGCGCGAAGGCGTCGAAGTAGTTGCGGCCGAAGGCGCTGCCGAGGCGCTGGGCGACGGTGGCATCCGGCGTGAAGGCCCAGGTGCCGGTGCCGACGCCGGTCTCCGTGGCGCTGAAGAACGACGCCTGCACGATGCCACTGTCGCCGCCCACGGCGCTGGGGGTGAAGCGGCCGTTTTCATATTTGCCGAGCATGATCCAGCCCGGGTCGTCGGCGCGGCCGTCACCGTCCAGGTCCTGCAGCGGGTGGCTGGCGTCGATGAAGGCGCCGCCGGGGAAGGGCGTCCTGCCGCTCGCCACCTGGCTGCCGCCGTTCAGCAGGCCGTCACCGGCGTAGCCCAGATTGGTCGTCGGCTCGAAGCCGTCGTTGCCGCGAAAGGCTCCCGCGCAGGCGGCGGCGCCCACCGGCATGCCGGCGAGGGTGGCGTCGTAGATGGTTTCCGTGGTGGCCCCCGCGGTGGTGTCCAGAAACTGGGTGACGCGGGTGATGGTGACGTCGCTGCTGTGGCAGCCCGGCAGGGGCGCCGCGTGGGCGGAGCAGGCGAGCAGCCCGCTGGCCAGGAGCAGGGCGGGTACGGCCGTAATCTTTGTTGTCATGGCACGGTCTCCTCGTTGAGGGCCGGCGGCGGTCCGGGTGGGGGCCAGGGCTTGCCGGTACGCGATCGATTAGACGCGCAGGTGGCGTTAGAGCTCGTGACAGAGATTACAGAATTTATATTTTTGGTGATTGTGGCGATCTATCCGTCGCCAAGTGCGATATTTGCCCGCAGCGACCCGTCCAGGCCGCCAGCGGGGAGGGGCTGGCTGGCGATGGCCGCCCGGGCCGGCGGTTGGGCACACCGGCCCGGCGGAGATCGCGCCGGGTGGCTTACACCCGCAGCAGCAGGGTCTTGAGGGGCGGGTTGCCGTCGGGGCTGGGGAAGTCTTCTTCCGGGGTGATCCATTCCATCCCGCGGATGGCCCGGCCGGCCTTCTTCGCGCTGCGTTCGAGCTGGTCGGCCCAGGCCTCGCGGCTCACCTGGGCGACGTTGTTGCAGCACACCAGGGTGCCGCCTTCGGCGGTGGCGAGGAGGGCCGGCTTGAAGAGGGCCGGGTAGTCGTTGACCAGGTCGACCACGCCGAAGGGGCTCTTGGCGTAGCGCGGCGGGTCGAGGAAGACCAGGTCGAAGCTGTGCTTTTCGAGCTCGGGAAACGGGGGCATGCGCTTGCCGCGCACCATCCTGGGCTGGCCGATGCCCGAGAACTGGCGCAGGGCGGCGAAGGCGTCGCTCTTGATGAAGCGCACGCGGATCGGCAGCTCGTTGAGCCTGGCGTTGTCCTTGCCCACCGCGAGGCTGGATTCGGCGAAGTCCACATTGACCACATGCCGCGCGCCGGCCTTGGCCGCGGCGATGCCGACGCCGCAGGTGTAGGCGAAGACGTTGAGCAGCGACTTGCCCGGCGCTTCGGCCATGATGCGGCGGCGGGCGGCGCGCAGGTCGAGGAACAGCCACGGGTCCTGCCCGGCGTGGCGGGCCTGGACCCAGTATTTGACGCCCATCTCGGAGAACTCGCGGCGGCGTTCGGCTTTCTCGAGCTCGTCGGCGGGGAGCGGGTTGGCGATGCGGGAGTTGGCGGCGCTGCGGTCGTTGTAAACCAGGTCGAGCCCGGGGAAGGCGCTGGCGTAGAAGGCCTGCAGCGCTTCCAGCTGGGCCGCGGCGAGGGGGCCGTGGAAGCTCTGTGCCAGGATCAGGCTGCCGTAGCGGTCGACGGTGAGGCCGGGCTGGCCTTCGACGGTGCCGTGGAAGAGGCGGTAGGCGTCGGTCTGTTCGGCGGCGAGGCGGGTGATGAGGTCACGGCGGGCCTGGAGGGCGGCGTCGAGGTCGAGGCGGCTGGTTTTGAGCGTGCGGTTATGCTCCTCGGCCGCGGCACGGCACTCGTCGAGCGTGAGCGTCTGGGACAGGCCCGGGGCGGCGGCCATGCACAGCAGGAGGAATAGGACGGTCTTTTTCATCATTTGTAAATTTTGGAATAGAGTACGGGCAGGATCGTGACTACGAGGATCAGCGAACCGATGCCTCCGGCAAAGATCGTAATGCCCACGGGCGCCCAGAAGGTGCTTCCGCCCAGCATCATCGGCACGACGCCCACGGCGGTGGTGGCGGTGGCGATCAGCGCGCCCAGAAGAGCGTCTTCGTCGTTGTGGTCGATGCGGCAGTGCAGCTTCGCTTCGTCCAGGGTGAGTAAGGCGGCCATAGTGGTTCCTCGATCTATCGTGGGCGCAAAATTGCGCCTTGGTTGTAGGGGTGCCCCCTGCACAGAATCACTCAGGCAGGGGGCGGGGTGCCAGCACCCGCCTAGAGTCGTCACTGGCTGTTGGGGTTAGTTCTCGCCGCGCCACTCACCAACTAAAGCGCGTCCGGTCTGCGGCTTTCGCCCCCGTACCGGCACGGGCAATTCAAACGAACGTGAAGCCCTCCAGCGTCACGCCCATGGCTTCCTCGGCCTTGGCGCCCTGGGCGCGGGCATCCTCAGCATCCGCGAATATGTGCAGACCAAAGGGCAGCTCACCTGCGCCATCGGCGACGCCGCCTCCAAGAAACGAACCATGA
>ERZ650312.2431-NODE-2431-length-10171-cov-3.577501_pt1 | contig 10171 bp, 9 predicted proteins | sample MGYA00376248_ERZ650312 | MGnify/ENA primary metagenome ERZ650312 (study PRJEB26733, sample SAMN07839316) | wastewater metagenome | biome: urban; feature: wastewater treatment plant; material: waste water | place: USA: North Carolina | collected 2016-07-28 ... | reverse complement strand
GGCTTCCGCACTGAGCTATCTGAATGTGCCGGCCATCATTTCCGCCGCGGAAGTGACCGACGCCCAGGCCATTCACCCGGGTTACGGCTTCCTGTCGGAAAATGCCGACTTCGCCGAGCGCGTCGAAACCTCCGGCTTCGTCTTCATCGGGCCGCGCGCCGAGACGATCCGCCTGATGGGCGACAAGGTGTCGGCCAAGGATGCCATGAAGGCGGCTGGCGTGCCCTGCGTGCCCGGTTCCGATGGCGCCTTGCCGGAAGATCCGAAGGAAATCGTCAAGATCGCCCGTGCCGTTGGCTATCCGGTGATCATCAAGGCGGCTGGCGGCGGTGGCGGGCGCGGCATGCGCGTCGTGCATACCGAGGCGGCGCTGGTCAATGCCGTGGCCATGACGCGCCAGGAAGCCGGCCAGTTCTTCGGCAACCCGGCCGTGTACATGGAGAAATTCCTGGAAAACCCGCGCCACGTGGAAATCCAGGTCCTGGCGGACGAATACAAGAGTGCCATCTACCTTGGCGAGCGTGATTGTTCCATGCAGCGCCGCCACCAGAAGGTGATCGAGGAAGCGCCGGCGCCGCACATTCCGGCCCGTCTGATCGCCCGCATCGGCGAACGCTGCGCCGAAGCCTGCCGCAAGATCGGCTACCGGGGTGCCGGCACCTTCGAATTCCTGTATGAGAATGGCGAGTTCTATTTCATCGAGATGAATACCCGTATTCAGGTCGAACATCCGGTGACTGAAATGATCACTGGCGTCGACCTTGTCCAGGAGCAGATCCGGGTCGCGGCGGGTGAGAAGTTGCGCTACAAGCAGAAGGATGTGGTGTTCCGCGGCCATGCTATCGAATGCCGCATTAACGCCGAAGATCCCTTCACGTTCGTGCCATCTCCCGGCAATATCGACTTTTACCATCCGCCGGGCGGCCCCGGTATCCGCGTCGATTCGCACATCTACCAGGGCTATCGTGTACCGCCGCATTACGATTCGATGGTCGCCAAGGTCATTTCCTATGGCGACACCCGCGAACAGGCCATCCGTCGCATGCGTATCGCCTTGTCCGAGATGAGCATCCAGGGCATCAAGACCAATATCCCGCTGCACCAGGAACTGATGCAGGATGCCCGCTTCATCGAAGGCGGCACCAGCATTCATTACCTGGAACACAAGCTGGCCGACAAGAGCGAGGTCAAGTCGTAAGCGATGGCCTGGCAGAACATCTGTTTCCTGACCGATGCCTCGCATGCCGAGCCGATGTGCGACGCGCTGCTCGAGGCCGGTGCGCTGTCCGCCAGCATCGAGGATGCTGATGCCGGGACACCCGATGAGCAGCCGCAATTCGGCGAGCCCGGTTCGGTCAACACGCCGGGCTGGATGCACTCGAAAGTCGTGGTGCTGCTTGAGCCGGATGCCGATATTGCCGGCGTACTCGGTGAGGCAGCCCGGGCCATCGGTTTGCCCGATGTGCCTGCCTACACCGTCGAAGCGGTGGCCGAACAGAACTGGGTGCAACTGACCCAGTCCCAGTTCGACCCCATCCGCGTCTCGGAGCGTCTATGGATCGTGCCGTCCTGGCACGAGTCGCCCGATCCCGCTGCGATCAACCTCATTCTCGATCCCGGCATGGCTTTCGGTACCGGCTCGCATCCGACCACCCGGTTGTGCCTGGAGTGGCTGGAGCGTCATGTCACCGCTGGCTGTTCGGTGCTCGACTACGGTTGCGGTTCCGGCATCCTGGCGATTGCCGCTGCTCGCCTGGGGGCCGGGCCGGTCGCTGGCGTCGATATCGATCCGCAAGCAGTCGAGGCGGCCCGGGCGAATGCCGAGCGTAATGGTGTGGCCGCCCTGTTCGCCGATTCGGCCGAGCCGGTCGCCGGCGAGTACGACGTGGTGGTCGCCAATATTCTCTCCAACCCCTTGCGCGTGCTGGCGCCGGCCATCTGCGCTCATGTCCGCCCCGGCGGACGACTGGCGTTGTCCGGCATTCTGCGTGAGCAGGTGGACGAAATCATCGCCATCTACGCCCAGTGGATTCCGCTGCAGGTGGCCGATACACGCGAGGACTGGGTATGTCTGAGCGGGATCAGACCCTGATGCGAACCCGTTGCCCGGAGTGTGGCACGGTCTTCCGGGTCACCTCCGAGCAACTGCGGCGCAAGGCCGGCAAGGTGCGCTGTGGGCAATGCCAGGCGGTCTTCAATGCCTTCGATCATTGGCTGAGCGAGGCGGCCGACGAAACACTGGTTGCCGAGCCGATTTTCGATTTGGCAGCCCCTCCGCTGACCATGGACGCAGGCGAAAGCCCCGATACGACGCCTGAGCCGGAGAATGTGGCGGTTTCCGAGGTCGTCGCTGAACCATTGCCGGCAGCCGACGACTCCCTGTCCGATGTGCCGGCCGATACCCGTGGCGGGGAGGAAGCCGGTACGGAACCGCTACTCCCGGTCGAACCCATTCCCGAACTGGTGCGTCCGGATGCCTGGCTTGAAGAAACGCTGGTTGCCCATTCCATCGCGGTGCCGGATGCGAATGCGATGGCTGCGCCGGGCTCCAGCGAGGAACCAACCCAGGCGGCCCGCGCAGCTGGCTTGGTAGCGGCCCGGGACATGATGGAATTGTCCGGTCACAACCGCTGGTCGGCCGGTACGCTGGCCAGCGACGGCCTGGGCGGGTTTGCCGGTGAAGAACCCAGGCGGGCCACCTGGCCTTTCGTCGTGGTTGCCGTGTTGCTCCTGTTGGCCTTGCTTGGCCAGGTCTTCCATTATTTCCGTACCGACATCGTGCTGCGCATGCCGGCCACTGCTGCTGTCTACGAGCTGCTCGGTGTGGCTATTCCCTTGCCGCGCAACCCGGCACTCGTTTCGATCGAAACCTCCGATCTCCAATCCGATAACGCGCGCGGCCTGTTCGTGCTGCAGGCAACCCTGAAGAATCGGGCAGCCCACCCGCAGGCCTGGCCGGCGCTGGAATTGAGCCTGACCGATACCAACGATGCCGTGGTTGCCCGTCGGGTCATGTACGCCGCCGAATACCTGCCGCCCGGCACGACTTCCGATGCCTTCCCGTCCAATGCCGAAATTCCGGTCAAGCTGTGGATCGAGGCCAGGGACATCGGCGCTTCCGGTTATCGCCTTTACATCTTCTATCCCTGAACCATCATGACGACACTCATTTGCGGCTCACTGGCCTTCGACAACATCATGGTCTTTCCCGACCGCTTCAAGAACCACATTCTGCCGGAGCAGATCCATATCCTGAACGTGGCTTTCCTGGTGCCGGAAATGCGTCGCGAGTATGGTGGCTGTGCCGGCAATATTGCTTACAACCTGATGCTGCTCGGTGGTGACGCAACCATCATGGCAACGGTGGGCGACGATGCCACACCCTATCTGGAGCGCCTCGACAAACTGGGCCTGAGCCGCGCCCACGTGCGTCAGGTGCCGGGCAGTTTTACCGCGCAGGCCTTCATCACCACTGATCTGGACGACAACCAGATCACCGCCTTCCATCCGGGGGCAATGAGTTTCTCGCACCTGAACAAGGTGGAAAAGGCCGGGGCCAAGCTTGGTATCGTCGCGCCGGACGGCCGTGAAGGCATGATGCAGCACGCCCGCGATTTTGCCGAAGCCGGCGTGCCTTTCATCTTCGATCCGGGTCAGGGCCTGCCGATGTTCAACGGCGACGAGTTGCTCGATTTCATGCGCCTGGCCGATTACGCCTGTTTCAACGATTACGAGGCCAGGTTGCTGTGCGACCGCACCGGACGCAGCCTTGAGCAACTGGCAGGCGACGTGCGGGCCCTGATCGTGACGCGCGGTGGCGAAGGCTCGGATATTTATGCCGATGGCCGTCGCTACAACATCCCCTGTGTCGAAGCGGAAGAAATCCTCGATCCGACCGGTTGCGGCGATGCCTACCGTTCCGGCCTGCTCTACGGCATCGCCAATGGTTACGACTGGGAAAAGACCGGCCGCCTGGCCGCCGTGATGGGGGCGATCAAGATTGCCAGCCGGGGCGGCCAGAATCACCAGCCCAGCCGTGAAGAGATCGGCGAGCGTTACCGCAGGGCATTCGGCGCCCTGCCCTGGTAAGTGCCGAGGTGAAACAAAGCCGTCATTTGCAGGCAACGGACGTGTAACAAGCGTGATCCAGACTTGTTCTCCAGGACTACAAGGAGAACAAGATGGAACATATCCAGAAGAACGCCGGCCGTGCCCGGCCGGAAAAGAAAAGCCTGTCCGTCGGCCTGGCCTGCGGACAGAGCGAGATTCTCGACGCGCAGCGCCTGCGCTACCGCGTCTTTGCCGGTGAAATGGGCGCCAATCTGCCGAGCCGCACGCCGGGCGTCGATCACGACATCTACGATCCCTACTGCGAGCATCTGGTGGTGCGCGACACGCAGAGCGGCGAAGTCGTTGGCACCTATCGCATCCTGCCGCCGGAGAATGCCCGTCAGGTCGGCTATTACTCCGAAAACGAGTTCGATCTCACCCGCCTGCAGCACCTGCGTTCGCGCCTGGTCGAGATCGGCCGCTCCTGCGTGCACCCCGATTACCGAACCGGCGGCACGATCACCCTGCTCTGGTCCGGCCTGGCGAACTACATGACCGAGCGTGGTTATGACTACCTGATGGGCTGCGCCTCGATCAGCATGGCGGACGGCGGCCATGCGGCAGCCAGTCTGTATAATCGTCTGGCTGCCGATCACCTCGGGCCGCAGGAATATCGCGTCTTTCCGCGCTGTCCGCTGCCGCTGGCTGCCCTGCAGAGAGATCGCCCGGCCGAGGTGCCGCCGCTGATCAAGGGTTACCTGCGTGCCGGGGCCTGGATTTGTGGCGAACCGGCCTGGGATCCCGATTTCAACACGGCGGACCTGCCTATCCTGATGCCGATGGCCAAGGTCTCCGGTCGTTACGCCAAGCACTACCTCGGACAAGAAGCCTGAACCAGACTACCGCCATCATCCGCGCCTACCGCTATCTACGACTGGCCTTGCTGGTCGTCTGCGGGGCAATCGTTGCCTTGACGCTGTTCCGCATTTGCGGTGACCGGCGCCGCCTGTTGCTCAAGCAGACCTGGTCGGCTGCGTTACTCGATGCCCTCGGGATCGAGGTCGAAGCCGACCTGACGCACGCTGTACCCGGTGCCCTGCTGGTGGCCAACCACATTTCATGGATCGACATCTTCGTGATCAATGCGGTCATGCCGTCGGCCTTCGTGTCGAAGGAGGAGGTGCGTCGCTGGCCGATCATCGGCTGGCTGGCAGCCAGGAACGACACCGTTTTCCTGCGTCGGGGCAGCCGCGGGCACGCCCGGATCATCAACGAGCAGGTCGCCGCCATTCTTGGCCAGGGCAAGCATGTTGCTGTTTTTCCGGAAGGAACGACGACCGATGGCTGCAGTTTGCTGCATTTTCACGCCGCCTTGTTGCAACCGGCGCTGGCGGCCGGGCGGCCGGTGTTGCCGGCGGCAATTTCCTATTGGGAACTGGATGGGCAGCGCAGTCTGGCGCCACGCTATGATGGAAATATCTCGCTGGGGGAATGCACGCGCGCCATACTCGGACGCAAGCGCCTGATCGCCCGCCTGGTAACGACACCCTTGCGTGGCTTGAATGGTGAAGATCGGCGCGTCGTGGCGGCCGAAGCCCGCGAGGCTATCGCTTTAGCGGCAGGGCTTCCGATGGCGAACAATCCACCTGAAACACCTGGCGATCTTCCAGCCGGACAGCGGTCAGATGACCGCCCCACAAACAGCCCGAGTCGAGCGCCAGCAGATTCGGCGTGATTTTAAGGCCCAGTGCCGACCAGTGGCCGGTGACCAGCACCGCATCGGCGTGCTGGCGATGCGGCAGATCGAACCAGGGACGATGATTGGCGGGGGCGTTGGACAGCTTGCCCTTGGCCTTGAATTCCATGATGCCGTCCAGAGTGCAGAAACGCATCCGCGTCATCGCATTGACGATGACGCGCAGGCGGGGCCAGCCCCGCAGATCGTCGGACCAGCCAGCCGGTTCGCTGCCCCACAGGTTCATGACGAATTCGTGGAATTCATCCCCCTGCAGGGCTGCCTCGACCTCGCGGGCCAGTTCGCGGGCGCGGGCAGTTGTCCATTGCGGCAACAGCCCGGCGTGGACCAGGCAGTACTTGCCTTCCGTGTGGCAGAGCGGCTGGTGGCGCAGCCAGTCCAGCAATTCGGCGCAGTCGGGTGCGTCGAAGATGGCTTGCAGTGTATCGTCCTTGCCCCGGAACTTGGCCCCTCCCTCGGCAACCATCAACAGGTAGAGGTCGTGATTGCCGAGTACTGTCAACGCCGATGCGCCGAACGACTTGACCAGGCGCAGGGTTTCCAGCGACTTCGGGCCGCGATTGACCAGGTCGCCGACCAGCCACAGGCGGTCGTGTGCCGGATCGAAGGCGCACTTCGCCAGCAGCCGTTGCAGCGAGTCGTAGCAGCCCTGGATGTCGCCGATCGCGTAGGTGGCCATGTTGAGTCGTCAGTACCGATTTATTCCACCGTGACCGACTTGGCCAGGTTGCGCGGCTTGTCCACATCGGTGCCCTTGACCAAGGCAGCGTGGTAGGAGAGCAGCTGCAGCGGGATGACGTGCAGGATGGGTGACAGTTCGCCGTAGTGTTCCGGCAGGCGGAGAATATGGACGCCCTCCGATTCCGGGATTTCCGAGTCGGCGTCGGCGAAGACGTACAGCTCGCCACCCCGGGCCTGCACTTCCTTGAGGTTGGACTTCAGCTTGTCGAGCAACTGGTCGTTCGGGGCGACGGAGATCACCGGCATGTCGGCATCGACCAGCGCCAGCGGGCCGTGCTTCAGTTCGCCAGCCGGGTAGGCTTCGGCGTGAATGTAGGAAATTTCCTTGAGCTTCAGGGCGCCTTCGAGGGCAATCGGATAGTGCCGGCCGCGGCCCAGGAACAGGGCGTGCTGTTTGTCGGCAAAGCGCTTGGCCCAGGCTTCGATTTCCGGCTCAAGCTCCAGCACCTTGTTGACAGCCACGGGGAGGTGGCGCAACTGCTCGATGAAGGCGGCTTCCTGCGCCTGGCTCAGGCGGTTCCGTACCTTGGCCATGACCAGCGTGAGCAGGAAGAGGGCGGCTAGCTGGGTGGTGAAGGCCTTGGTCGAGGCGACGCCGATTTCCGGGCCGGCGCGGGTGATGAAGCGCAGGGCGCATTCGCGGACGATGGCCGATTCCGGCACGTTGCAGATGGCCAGGGTTTTCGTTTGGCCAAGCGACTTGGCGTGGCGCAGGGCGGCCAGCGTATCGGCGGTTTCGCCGGATTGCGAGATGGCGACGATGAGTTGGCGGGGGTTGGCGACCGAGGTCCGATAGCGGTATTCGCTGGCGATTTCGACGGTGCATGGCACGCCGGCAATGGCTTCCAGCCAGTAGCGGGCGGTATAGCCGGAGTGGCTGCTGGTGCCGCAGGCGAGAATCAGGATGTGGTCGACATCGGTCAGCAGATTGCCGGCTTCGGCACCGAAAATGCCGGGCTGGATGGTCTTGCTGCCGCCGACGATTTCCAGGGTGTTGGCCAGGGCTTCCGGCTGCTCGAAGATTTCCTTCTGCATGTAGTGCCGGTAGGTGCCGAGTTCGACCGCGGCGGCGGAGAGCTGCGAGACGTGAACCGGACGGTCGACCAATGTGCCGTCGAGGCGGGTGATGGTCACTTTGTCGGCGCTGAGTTCGGCGATGTCACCGTTTTCCAGATAGACCATGTTGCGGGTGACCTGGAGCAGGGCCGAGGCATCGGAAGCCGCGTAGTTGCCATTGTCGGAAACGCCGAGCAGCAGGGGCGAGCCTTCGCGGGCGACGACGATACGGCCGGGCTGGGCATGGTCGATGACGGCAATGGCGTAGGCACCGACCAGGCGCTGGCAGGCGAGGCGAACGGCCGTGAACAGGTCCGGTTCGCTCTTCAGGATGGATTGCACCAGGTGGGCGATGCTCTCGGTGTCGGTATCCGAAGTGAAGACATAGCCCTGGGCGCTCAGTTCGCTGCGCAGGGATTCGTAATTTTCGATGATGCCGTTGTGCACGACGGCGATGCTGCCCGATACGTGGGGGTGGGCATTGCGCTCGCAGGGAACGCCGTGTGTGGCCCAGCGGGTGTGGGCGATGCCGGTGACCGATTGGGTGCTTGCCGAGGCGGTTTCCAGCTCGGCTACGCGACCGACCGAGCGGACGCGCTCGATGCCATCCTGCCCAATAACGGCCAGGCCGGCTGAGTCGTAGCCGCGATATTCGAGTTTCTTCAGTCCCTCGACGAGGACCGGGACAATATTCTTGGCGGCTGCTGCCGCAACGATGCCACACATAGCAGTTCCTTAAACCTTGTAGTAATCGCGATACCAGCTGACAAACCGGCCAACGCCGTCTTCCACCGAGGTGCCGGGGACGAAGCCAACCCAGTCGTTGAGCAGGTCGGTATTGGCGTAGGTGGCCGGTACGTCCCCATCCTGTAGCGGCAACAGGCGTTTCTCGGCCTTCATGCCCAGGGCGTTTTCGATGGCACCGATGAAGTCGAGCAACTGTACCGGGTTATTGTTACCGATATTGAATACGCGATAGGGCACGTTACTGGTCGCCGGGTCGGCGGCGATGGGGTCATATTCCGGGTTGGCTGCCGCATTGCGGTCCATGACACGGATGACGCCTTCGACGATGTCGTCGATGTAGGTGAAGTCGCGCACCAGTTGGCCGTGGCCGTAGACGTCGATCGCCTCACCGGCCAGCATGGCGTCATGCAGGTGCGGATGGATCTTCGCGATGAGGATGGCCTGCTGAATAAAGGCCGGGTCTGGCTGCAGGCGGATGATATCGACGTCAAACCGTGGCTGGGACGCTGGATGCAGGACAATATCGCCCTGAAAAGCGCCCGCTTCAGCCTCGAAGGCTGGATGACCATTGAAAAAGGTGATGTGGCCAGCGGCGACGTATGGCTGAAAAAAGGGGGCGCCAGCTGGCAGGGCGATAACGAAGTCCATCATTTGTCGGTGGATAACCTGACGGCGCATCTCTCCCATGATAAGCAAAGCTGGGCCTTTTATATTCCCGACACGCGGATCGCTATCGATGATAAACCCTGGCCAAGCGGAGCCCTGGCGATGGCGTGGATCCCGGCGCAGGACGTTGGTGGCGACGATCGTCAGCGTAGCGATGAGTTACGTATTCGCGCCAGCAATTTGGCCCTCAGCGGCCTGAGCGGGTTACAGCCGTTTGCTGATAAGCTGGCGCCTTCTCTGGGCGAACTCTGGCGTACCACGCAGCCTGGCGGCAAAATCAATTTGCTGGCTCTCGATATCCCCCTGCAGGCGACGGAGAAAACGCGTTTTCAGGCGCAGTGGAGCGATCTGGCGTGGAAGCAGTGGAAACTCCTGCCGGGGGCAGAGCACTTCTCCGGCAGTCTGAATGGCAGCGTTGAGCACGGGGAACTGCGCGCCCGCATGACGCAGGCGCTGATGGATGCCGGGCTGACGGATGCCCAAATCGCCAAGGTCATGGGCGGCAACATGATGCGCTATCTTGCCGAAACGCTTTGACTGCGCCACCTTGCCCAGGCAATTCGCATCGGAGACCGACATGCTGACCATCTATGGCGTCACCCGCTCGCGCGCCTCGCGCATCATCTGGCTGTGCCATGAGATCGGCCTTTCCTATCGTCAGGTTCCGGTCATCCAGGCCTATCGCCTGTCCGATCCCGATGCCGAGGGGGCGGCGCTGAACACCCGCAGCCCGGCCTTTCTGAGGATTTCGCCGCAAGGTGCGATCCCGGTGATTCAGGACGGCGATCTGATCGGCGTAATCCCCGGCGTTGCCGGACACCCCGCCGCTGATATTGTTGCGCACCAGCGATACCGCGGTGGTCAGGTCGCCGCTCTCGGCCAGCAGACGCGCCAGCTTGCCGGCGTCCGCCGGGGCTTTTGGCGGCGTGGAGGCCATCGCCCGCAGGGTATTGCTGGCGGCAATGGTATTGCCCTGCGCCAGGTAGTTTTCGGCCGTCACCAACTGCAGGTTGTAGTTCACCCGCTGGCGCAAATCGCGCATGTCGCTGGTCTGGCTGCCGCCGGGAATGCGCGCCAGCAGCGTCTGCGCCTGCTGCCAGGCGCCGTTTTCGCTGGCAAACAGGGCGGCGGCATACAGCGCATTGTTGCTGGCGC
>ERZ650312.2422-NODE-2422-length-10193-cov-5.508088_pt1 | contig 10193 bp, 10 predicted proteins | sample MGYA00376248_ERZ650312 | MGnify/ENA primary metagenome ERZ650312 (study PRJEB26733, sample SAMN07839316) | wastewater metagenome | biome: urban; feature: wastewater treatment plant; material: waste water | place: USA: North Carolina | collected 2016-07-28 ... | reverse complement strand
TACGGCCGATGCGATGGACGTAGTCTTCGGCGGTGTGGGGCAGCTCGAAGTTGATGACCGAGGGCAAGTCTTCGATGTCGAGGCCGCGGGCGGCCACGTCGGTGGCCACCAGCACGCTGCAGCTGCGGTTGGCGAACTGCACCATCACCTGGTCGCGGTCGCGCTGGTCGAGCTCGCCGTGCAGGGCGAGCACGTGGAAGCCCTCGGCGTGGAGCACGTCGATCAGGTCGCGGCATTGCTGCTTGGTGTTGCAGAAGGCCAGGGTGCTCACCGGCCGGTAGTGGCGCAGCAGCAGGCCGACGGCGTGGAGGCGCTGGTCGGGGGCGACTTCAAAGAAGCGCTGGCGGATCTTGTCGGCCTCGTGCTGGCCGGCCAGGGCGATCTCCTGGGGCTGGCGCATGAACTGGCGCGCCAGGCGCACCACGCCCTCGGGGTAGGTGGCCGAGTAGAGCAGGGTCTGGCGATCGCGCGGGCAGGCCTTGGCCACGTAGGCGATGTCGTCGAAGAAGCCCATGTCGAGCATGCGGTCGGCCTCGTCGAGGACCAGCGTGGCGAGGGCGTCGAGCTGCAGGCTGCCGCGGGAGAGGTGGTCGAGCAGCCGGCCCGGCGTGCCCACCACCACGTGGGCGCCGTGGGCGAGGCTGTCGGCCTGGGGGCGGATCGGGGCGCCGCCGCACAGGGTGAGCACCTTGATGTTCTCTTCGAAGCGGGCGAGCCGGCGGATCTCCTGGCTCACCTGCTCGGCCAGCTCGCGGGTCGGGCACAGCACCATCGCCTGCACCGCGAAGCGGCGCGGGTCGAGGCGCTGCAGCAGGGGCAGGCCGAAGGCGGCGGTCTTGCCGCTGCCGGTCTTGGCCTGGGCGATGAGGTCGTTGCCGGCCAGCGCCACCGGCAGGCTGGCGGCCTGGATCGGCGTCATCAGGTGGTAGCCGAGGCGGGCCAGGTTGGCGAGCACCGGGGCGGCGAGGCCCAGCTGCGTGAAGGGCGCCGCCTCGATGGGGGCGGGCGGTGGGACGAAGGTGGCGTCGGCCGGCATGTCCGGCGGCGGGGGCAGAGTCGAGGTCATGGGGGATTATCCCCCAGGCGGGCCGCGCCGGCCGCGTCTCTTTTGCGGGGCGTGCCTCAGCGTTGCAGCTCGCGCCGCCATTGCTCGCGCTCGCGGGCCAGGCGCTGCTGGACGCGGGCGTCCTCTTCGGCCTGCTCGCGGCGGGCCTGGTATTCCCGCTGCTGGCGTTCCCAGTTGGCCTTCAGCTTGTCCACCTCTTCCTGGCGGCGCAGCTCGTTGGAGACCTGGTCGGCGTAGTTCTTGCGTTCGCGCAGGGCCCGCTCGCGTTCGTATTCTTCCTGCTTCTGGGCGAAGGCCTTGCGGCGTTCTTCTTCCTGCTGGCGGTTCTCCTCGCGCTGGAGCACCGACTGGCTCTCCAGCTCGGCGATCTCCTTGTCGGTGAGGTCGCCGTAGGTCTGGCGGCGCTCGGCGTCGACCAGGCGCTGCTGGGCCTCGAGGGCCGCGTCGTTGCCGCTCAGCTGGCGGAAGGCGAACATCGAGAAGTAGATCTGCAGCGCCAGCCCGACGATCATCAGCGAGCCGATCACCCCCAGCATGATGCGCAGCGGCGAGCGCTTGGGCGACTTGAGCTCCACCTCGATCACCGGCGGCAGGATGCCCGCGGCGGCCGGCGCCACGGTTGCGGGGCCGGATGCGGCGGGCGACGCCGCCGCCGCGGGGGCGGCGGCTGCGGCATGGGCGAAGGCGGCCGCCAGCCCGGCGTCGTAGGCGGCGCGGCGCCCCGGATCGGAGAGGGTCCACCAGGCGCCCTTGACGGCCTGGAGCTGCTGGTTGGCCTCGGCCGCCGACAGGCCGTTGATGCCGTACTGGTAGTGACGCACCAGGCGCATGTGGGCGGCGTGGATGTCCCCCTCGCTTGCCGTGGAGGGCAGGCCGAGCACGTCGTAAAGGGTGGAGGTCGAGTTCATCGGTGAGGGCCCCATCGACAGTGGAGATCGAAACGAAATCTCACTGATTATAGGTAGGCCCGCGGACAAAATAGAGGGTGAAAGTCTCACTCGTGCGGGTTATGCCCAAGATGCGCGCCCGTCATTCCCGTTCAGGGCAGCGGAATAAGCTGGCCTGCGGCGGCCCGGCCGGCGCGGGATCAGGCGCGCCGGTCTTCGGCGATGCGGCCGTCCACCAGCCGGATCACCCGGTCGCAGCGGTCGGCGAGGCGCGGGTCGTGGGTGACGATCAGGCAGGCGCAGCGGGTGTCGCGGTTGAACACCCGGAGCAGCGCGAAGATGTCGTCGGCGGTGTGGGTGTCGAGGTTGCCGGTGGGCTCGTCGGCGAGGATCAGGCGCGGCTTGAGGGCCAGCGCGCGGGCGATGGCGACCCGCTGCTGCTGGCCGCCGGAGAGCTCGCCGGGCTTCTTGCGGGCGTGGGCCTTGAGGCCCACCGCGTCGAGCAGCTGCAGCGCGGTGGCCTCGGCCTCGTCGTCGGAGACGCCGCGGGCGATGATGGCCGGCAGCGTCACGTTCTCGAGGGCGCTGAAGGCCGGCAGCAGGTGGTGGAACTGGAACACGAAGCCGATGCTGCGCCCGCGAAGCTGGGTGATCTCGGCCTCGGAGAGCTGGGCGGTGTCGCGCCCGGCGATGCTCAGCCGCCCGCCGGTGGGCCGCTCGAGGAGGCCGATGATGTTGAGCAGGGTGCTCTTGCCGGAGCCCGACGGGCCGATCAGCGCGGCGAACTCGCCCTGCTCCAGGCTCAGGTCGAGGCCGTGCAGCACCTCGGTCTCGACGGGCGTGCCCACGTTGTAGGCCTTGGTGAGGCCGGCGAGCCGGATGACCGGGGCGCTCATGAGCGGATCGCCTGGACCGGGTCCATGCGCGCGGCGCGGCGGGCCGGGATCAGCGCCGAGGCGAGGCCGACCACGGTGGCGACCAGCGCCGCGGCGACGATGAAGCGCGGCTCGAGCTGGGCCGAGAACAGCGGCGTGCCGTCGGCGTTGCGGTAGATCGCCGAGAACACCTGCAGCAGCGTGAAGGCCAGCAGGCTGCCGAGCACCGAGCCGACCGCACCCACCAGCGCGCCCTGGATCAGGAACACCTGCAGGATCATCCCGCGGCTGGCGCCCATCGCGCGCAGGATGCCGATCTCCTTCTGCTTCTGCACCACGCTCACCACCAGCACGCTGGCGATGCCCAGCGCCACGATGATGATCACGAAGCTGCGGATCAGGTTGTTGGACACCGTCTGGTTGCGCAGCGCGGCGAGGAGCTGGGCGTTGGTCTGCATCCAGCTGTCGACGGTGAGGCCGGTGGCGCCGCGCAGGCGGTCGGCGACGGCCTGGGCGTCGAAGATGTCGGCCACCGTGAGGTCGAGGTTGGAGACGCCGCCGGGCAGGTCGAGCAGGCTCTGGGCCAGCGGCAGGGTGATGAAGACCCAGCGCCGGTTGAGGTCGCGGTTGCCGATGTCGAAGATGCCGCCCACCACCAGCAGCTCGTCGCGGCCGTTGGGCAGCACCACCCGCAGCTTGTCCTCGAGGCCGATGCCGAGGTCCTTGGCCAGCTCGCTGCCGATCACCGTGCGCGGGCCCTCGACGGCGAAGCGGCCGGCGAGCATGTATTCCTCCATCCGCACGATGCGCCGGTAGCGCTCGGCGTCGACGCCCATCAGCGCCACCGACTTGCTGGCCTGCCCGCGCAGCGCGAAGGCCGGGCCGGTGACCACCGGCGACACCGCGGTGACGCCGGGCATGTCGGCGGCCAGCCGGGCGATGGTCTCCCACTGGTCGATGCTGCGCAGGCGTTGGGCGCGGGGCTCGATGATGCGGGCGAAGCCCTCGTCGTCGATGGCCGGGCGGTTGGCTTCCTCCAGCGGGCGGAGCACCACGTGGGCCTGGCTGCCCAGCACCCGGTCGACGATCTGGGCCTGCAGCTGGCTGATCAGCTGGGTCAGGAAGACGATCACCGCCACCCCGCCGGTGGTGCCGGCGAGGATCAGCAGGGTCTGCATGCGCCCCTCGCGCAGGAAGCGCAGCGCGACGAGGGGGGCGAAGGGGAGGCGGAGTTTCATGGGGTGCGGCGGGGCCTCACTTGGTCATCCCCTGGGGCACCTGCAGGCCGCCGACCCGGGGGGCCTTCGGCGGGCGGACGCGCACCTTGTCGCCGTCGAGGGCACCGGAGGCGGGCAGGATGGCCTGGTCGCCCTCGGCGAGACCGTCGGCGATCTCCACCTTGCCGATCCCGGCGAGCCCGGTGCGCACCTCGCGGCGCTCGGCCAGGCCGTCCCGGGCCACCAGCACCCAGGGCTTGCCGTCCAGGTCGCGCACCGCCTCGGTGGGCAGCTGCAGGGTGGATGCCTGGCGGCCGGTGACGGTCTCCACCGAGATCGTCATGTCGGGGCGGACGAAGGCCGGCGGTTTGGGCACCCGGAAGCGGATTTCGACGGTGCCGCGCAGCGGGTCGACCGCCGGCGCGAGGTAATACAGCTCCGCGTCGAAGGGCTGGCCGGGCCACGCGTCGGCCACCGCGCGGGCCGGCTGGCCGGGCTTGAGGAGGCGCAGGTTCTTCTCGTCGACGGTGGCGTGGATGCGCGTCTCGCCGGCGTCGGCCAGCTCCAGCAGCACCTTGCCGGCGCTGGCCACGTCGCCGGGCTCGGCCTTGCGGGTGAGCACGGTGCCGGCGGACGGGGCGGTGAGGGTCAGCAGTGCGGCGCGGGCGCGGGCGTTGGCGAGCTGGGCGCGGGCCTGTTCGAGGCGCGCCCGGGCGGCTTCGCGCTCGGTGCCGCCGGGCTGCTGGGCGGCCAGCTGGGCGCGGGCGGCCTCGGCCGCGGCGAGGGCGTTGGCCTCGTTGCGGGCCGCGTCGTCGGCCCTGGACTGGGCGTAGAAGCCCCGGGCCACCAGCTGGCGGGCCCGCTCGGCCTCGGCGCCGGCCACCTTGAGGTTGGCCTCGGCCTGGGCCAGCTGCTGGGCGGCTACCGGCTGGCCGACCTTGTCGATCTGGACCAGGCGCGCCTCGGCCTCGGCCAGCGCCGCGCTGGCCTGGGCGACCAGGGCGGCGGCGTCGTCGGCGCGCAGGCGGGCGAGCACCTGGCCGGGCTTCACCGGGTCGCCCTCGCGCACGTTGAGCTCCAGCACCGTGGCGGCCAGCGGGCTGCCGATGGCGATGCGCGCCGGCGTGGCGATGCGCCCGGTGGCCACCACCGACTGGGCCAGCGGCCCTCGGGTGACGGTGGCCACCTCGACCTCGCGGCCCTTCGGCCACAGCAGCACCGCGGCCACCCCGCCGATGGCGAGGGCCGCGACGATCAGGCTGCGCGGCCTCACGCCGGTTCGGCCAGCAGCTGGGCGATGCGGGCGTGGAGCTTGTCGAAGTCGGGCTCGCCGAGGAACTTCTGCACCACCTGGCCGCGCTTGTCGAGCAGGAAGGTGGTGGGCGTCAGGCGCACGTCGTCGAAGCCCCTGGCGGCCTCGCCGCTGGCATCCACCGCCACCTTGAAGGGCAGCGCGTTGTTGGTGGCGTAGTTGCGCACGTAGTCGGGCGGGTCGTAGCTCATGGCGATGGCGACGGTCTCGAAGCCCTGGGCGGCGAACTTGTTGTGGGTCGCCACCAGCTTGGGCATCTCGGCGACGCAGGTGGTACAGGTGGTGGCCCAGAAGTTCACCAGCACGACCTTGCCGCGCAGCGCGGACAGGCGGCTGGTCTGGCCGTCGAGGGTGGTGAAGCTCACGTCCGGGGCGGCCGGCTGGCTGCAGCCGCCGACGAAGGCGACGAGGAGGAGCGGCGCCAGCAGGCGCGTGATAGCCTTGTAGAACATCGTTTTCTTACCGGAAAAGGGAGGTTTGCCGTGCGTGCGATTCTGAGAGCTTTGCTGCTGCTTGTCATCTCCTGTCAGGCCTGGGCCCTGGGCCTCGCCGATCTCACCGACAAGGACGCCTCGGGCGGCCTGCGCGAGGCGCTGGTGCAGGGCGCCTCGAAGGCTGTCGGACAGCTCGGCACCGACGGAGGTTTCCTCAACAACCCGAAAGTGAAGATCGGCCTGCCCGCCAGCCTCGCGCCCGTCGAGGGCATGCTGCGTACCATGGGCCGCGGCAAGGACCTCGACGCCCTCGTCGAGACCATGAACAAGGCCGCCGAGCAGGCCGTGCCGAAGGCCAAAGTGTTGCTGGTGGATGCCGTCAAGAAGATGAGCGTCGAGGACGCCAAGCGGATCCTCTCCGGCGGCGACGACTCGGCCACCCAGTACTTCAAGGACAAGACCTCGGCCCAGCTCGCCGAATCCTTCCTGCCCACCGTCAAGGCCACCACCGACAAGCTGGCCCTGGCCGACAAGTACAACAAGATCGCCAGCAAGGCCGGCAGCCTGGGGCTGGGCGGCGACGAGCTGAAGATCGAGAACTACGTGACCCGCAAGGCCCTCGACGGCCTGTTCCTGATGATCGCCGAGGAAGAGCGGGCGATCCGCAAGAACCCGCTGGGCGCCGCCGGCGGCCTCGCCAGAAAGGCCTTCGGCGCGCTGGGGCAGTAAGCCTTGGGCGGGCCCGTCGCAGGCTTCCCGCGCCTGCTGGCGCTGGGCGACGCCGCGTACACCGTCGAGTTCGGCGGCGGCATCGCCCCCGAGATCCACGCCCGGGTGCTCGGCTTCGCCGCGGCGCTGGCCGACCTCGCGCTCCCCGGCGTGATCGAGTGGGTGCCCGCCTTCCGCTCGGTCACCGTGCATGTGGACCCCGACCGGGTGGCCCCCGAGGGCCTCGCCGCCGACCTGCTGGCCCTCGCCCGGGAGGGCCGCGAGGCCACCGCCAGCGGCCGGCGCCGGGTGGTCCCGGTGTGCTTCGACGACGAATTCGCCCCCGATCTGCCCGACGTGGCCGCCCACTGCGGCCTCGCCCGCGAGGCGGTGATCGAACGCCTCTGCGCCACCGAATTCAGCGCGTACATGCTCGGCTTCCTGCCCGGCTTCGCCTACCTGGGCGGCCTGCCGGCGGCCCTCGAGATGCCGCGCCTCGCCACCCCGCGCCCCCGCGTGCCGGCCGGCTCATTGGCCATCGCCGGGCGCATGGCGGCCATCTACCCGTGGGACAGCCCGGGCGGCTGGCGGCTGCTCGGGCGCACCGGGGTGGCGCTCTTCGACGCCGGCAACGCCGCCCGCCCGGCCCTGCTGGCGCCGGGCGACCGGGTGTGCTTCCGGGCCGTGGCCAGCCTCGCCGAGGCGGCTGAAGCGGTCGAGATCACCGAGACCGCGGCGGAGTGGCCGTGAGCGCCGGCCTCGACATCCTCGCCGCCGGCCTCGGCGTGTCGGTGCAGGACGCCGGCCGCCCCGGCCACCGCAGCATCGGCGTGCCGCTCTCCGGCGCCCTCGACCCGCTGCTGCTGGCCGCCGCCAACCACCTGGCCGGCAATGGGCCGGAGGCGGCCGGGCTGGAGGTGCTGCTCGCCGCCCCCACGCTGCGCGCCGCCGGTGGGCCGGTCTGCGTGGCGCTGGCGGGTGAGCTCGCCGGGCGTATCGCCGGGGCCGGGGGCGACATCCGGCCGCTCGCGGCCTGGTCCGCGGTGGTGCTGCAGCCGGGCGACACGCTGCAGCTCGGCGCCCGGGGCATCGGCTATCTGGCGGTGGGCGGCGGCCTGCTCACCCCGCCCGTGCTCGGCAGCCGCTCCAGCTATGCCCGCGCCGGGTTGGGCGTCTCCGTCGTGGCGGGTGGGCTGCTGCCCTGCGCGTCCTTCGCCGGCGATCCGCAGCACGCCCTCGTCGCCGCACCGCTGCGCCACCCGGATGGCCCGATCCGGGTGATTCCCGGCCCCCAGGCGGACCACTTCACCCCCGCCGCGCTGGCGGCCTTTTACGCCCAGCCGTGGACGCTCAGCCCCGCCCGCGACCGCATGGGCCTGCGCCTCGCCGGCCCGCGCCTGGCGCATGTGCCGGGCGGCGCCGACATCGTCTCCGATGGCGTCACCCCCGGCGCGATCCAGGTGCCCGCCGATGGCCAGCCCATCGTGCTGCTGGCCGACTGCCAGACCGTCGGCGGCTACCCCAAGATCGCCACCGTGATCCGCGCCGACCTGCCGCGCCTGGCTCACCTCGTGCCCGGCGCTGAAGTCCGCTTTGCGGCCGTCGACGCCTCCCAGGCCGCCGCTGCCCGCGCCGCCCAGGCCCGCCTGTTCGCCGACTGGCGCGCCAGCCTGCGCCCGGCGGCCCGGCCCGGCGGGATCGCCACCGAGCAACTGCTCGCCGCCAACCTCGCCGGCGCCGCGCTGCGGGGGGACGAGGAGGGCTGACGAGGACGGGGGTTCTGCCCGGCGTCACGTCAAGCCATAACGAATAAATTTATATATCATGGAGAGCGAGCGCCGGAATCGTCATGTCATTGTGGCGGGCCCGGCGTGGTATCCCTTAATCCGGCACAAGGAGCCCGCCATGAAACAGAACCTGGTATCCCTCGTCTTCACCCCGGCCGAAATCGAAGATCTCGAGGCCGCCATCACCCGCATCGAGAAGTTCACCGAGTCCTTCGTCACCCTCACCCCCGACGAGCTGCGCCGCCTCGCCAAGCTGGGCGACGGCACCGAGCCCTTCTGCCGCCAGGCCGAAGTCATCTTCGAGCAATACCCTCACGCCTTCCCGCCCAGCTTCGATCTCGCCGAGATGCAGCGCGACCTGGCCACCTTCGACGCCCTGCGCGGCCCGATGCTACGCCTGCAGCAGCTCGTCGCGCGCTTCGACGACACCGTCACCGCCCTCGGCAGCGACGTGCTGGTGGCCGCGCTGGAGGGCTACCGTCACATGCAGAGCGACGGCAAGAGCGAGGGCCTGAATGCCCTGAAGGACGCCTACCCGGCCCGTCGCCCGCGCATCGTCAAGAAAGACCCCGGCAGCGCCGCCTGAGGGCACCCCGGCCGGCGCCCGCCGGCCCACCGGGGCCGTATCACTACAGCCCGCGCCCCGGCCCGCGCTGCCTCCCATCGCCCCGCCGCCGCTCTGCCGGCAGCTCCCCTTGCCCTGCGCCCCACCGGAAAAGGGTGTCAGCGACCCTCGGAAGGGTGCCCGAGACCCATCGGAGGGTGCCCGAGACCCAATGGAGCCCCGCCGCGACCCTCCGGAGGGTATCCCTATACCCTTCGCTGCCCCAGTGTGGGGCATCCGAGGGTCGGAGTGGGGCAAGGGAGGGTATCGGCTTACCCTTCCGCGCCCCGTTTTGGGGTATAGAAGGGGCACCGCGACCCTCGGGAGGGTGGCGAGATACCTTTCATGCCCCGACTTGGGGCATCGGAGGGGTGTGGCGGTGCAAGGAAGTCGGGTGGGCAGGGGAGGAAAGGGGGGGGGCAGCCTGATTGACGCTGCTGCGGCGAAAAACCCCTGCACCGACAATTTAGCGACTGTTTGCCGCCTCTCGACGGCGCCGACGTGCCTCTCGATGCATGGTGACAGGTGTTGTATCGAGAACGCGTGTGACCATCTCCGAAAGGAAGCGGCCCGGTGACAGTTCAGGGGGAACCTTGTCACTAAGAATCTTCACTGGCGGAAGCGCCTCTATGTTGAGGTCGGCATCGAAAGCCGAGACTGTTACGGCCTCCTCCGCTGTTACCGGCTTGGTGACAGTGCGTGGTTCCAGCCCTTCTGCATGGGAATTAACGTTAACCGCATCTGAATATTCCATCATAATGAGGCAGGTTGCATGGTAAGCATCCTCCTCGCGCCCGAGCTTTATAAGCAGATCCATCAGCCATTCGGCTGTATCCGGCTCTTCTTGAAGAATGTCAGAGCGAAGGCCGAAAACAAATCCTACCGCGGCAAGGGGATGCCTAAGGCGTAAATTCTTTGCGTCTCCATAAGACTCTTCTATGCGATTCGGCGCATTCTTTCCATACGACGAATCCATTCGTTTGGTCGAAATCAGCAACTCAGGTCCGGTGGCCCAGTCGGTCATGATCACATCAACTTGCTTCAGGTAGTTTTTACCCAAAATGCTTGCATTGGATGACGTGACGCCAGTAATTGCAGAATTTCGGGTCAGGCGGTCATGGAGTTGAGCTCTTTCCTTGGCGGGTAGAGCTTTCAGCAGGCTTGCTATCGGCTTCGGAAGGATGCGGGGATGGATCGGGCGCGGCCAGACCGCGTCGTAATCGAAACCCGCGCGCCGTAACTCGTAGCTATTAACCCGGCAATCAAATAGGTTTTGATATAATTCGGGCATGGAAAAGATCGA
>ERZ650312.2421-NODE-2421-length-10195-cov-3.615878_pt1 | contig 10195 bp, 10 predicted proteins | sample MGYA00376248_ERZ650312 | MGnify/ENA primary metagenome ERZ650312 (study PRJEB26733, sample SAMN07839316) | wastewater metagenome | biome: urban; feature: wastewater treatment plant; material: waste water | place: USA: North Carolina | collected 2016-07-28 ... | reverse complement strand
GCCCCCCAGCCGTTAGCTGGCACTCTGCCCTGTGTAGCCCGGACTTTCCTCCCCTCACATAAGTGAGCAGCGTTCGTCTGGTCTGCCAAGCGGCGTATTATAGCAAACTTTTACCGCAAGCGAAGTTATTTATTTAGTGCGGTTAATCGCTCGTATTTTGCCATTAACTCATCTTGAGTTTCAGGATGATTTGGGTCTTTTGGAATACAGTCCGGTACAGGGCAAAACAGTGAACATTGCGGCTCATCAAAATGCCCCACACACTCAGTACATAGATTTGGGTCAATTTCATAAATCAGCTCGCCCATATAAATCGCATCATTGGGACAAACTGGCTCACACACATCGCAGTTGATACATTCGTCAGTGATTATTAACGCCATAATTTTTACAATTAGCCAAAAATCACCATTTTATCATGTTACTGCCAGTTATTTTGACGTTTTTTCTCAAAGGCTGTGACCACACATGACGGTACAAACTTGTGCACATCACCTTCAAGTTTGGCAATCTCACGCACCAACGTCGATGAAATAAACGAATACTGCTGTGATGGGGTCAAAAACACCGCTTCAAAATTTGGGTCTAACTCACGATTGATATTGGCCAGTTGAAACTCATACTCAAAGTCTGACATCGCACGTAATCCGCGTAGTACGCCTGTGGCCTGATGCATTTTGGCAAAATCAACCAACAAACCATCAAAACCAATTACCTGTAAATTGGTCAACCCTTCGGTCGCTTCCTGAACCAACCCAATACGCTCTTCTAGACTAAAAATCGGCTTTTTGTGATGACCAATTGCGACTGCGACCACAACTTCATCAAACAGCCGACAAGCGCGTTTAATCAAATCTAAATGGCCTTTGGTAATTGGGTCAAAAGTCCCAGGATACAAGATTTTGGTGTAATGCATGGTATGACAGGAATCATTTGCAGTAGACATAGCGAACTCGAGATAATTAAAATAGCAGCCGAAACAAACAAGTAACAATGCAGAAATTTTTTCTCATGCTATCAAATATTAATGATGATTAACACCTTCTAACACCGCTAAATTACATTTCTTTATACGATACTACCCCAATATCGCTGAAAAATGGGTAAAATAGCTATTTTCTTGATTGCTTTAATAGATTACTATCAAATTTTAACCCTTAGTTATTCAATCAACCCTTAACAACCAACCTTTAACAACATGGCTGATGGGTACGTCCGCGTCAGCTTTGTGCGGAAAGATAAGCGTAAAAACTGTAGAAGTCGTTGGAATAAAACAACGCTTTAGGAATCATCATGAGTAAAAAACCAAAGACCCCTAGCCTAATTGCCAGTAATAAAAAGGCACGCCATGAATATTTTATCGAAGACAGCTACGAAGCTGGTCTTGAACTACTTGGCTGGGAAGTGAAATCCATCCGTGCCGGTAAAATGCGTATCACCGAAAGCTATGTGATTTTTAAAGATGGTGAGGCGTTTTTGTTTGGCTCACATATTCAGCCGCTATTATCAGCCTCAACACATATTGTCGCTGACCCACTACGTACCCGCAAACTACTCATGCATCGCCGTGAAATTGATAAGCTATTTGGCATGGTGAATCAAAAAGGCCATACGTGTGTCGCGCTCAAAGTATACTGGAGTCATGGCCGCGTGAAATGCGAAATCGCCTTGGCTAAAGGTAAAAAAATGCACGATAAACGCGCTACCCTAAAAGAACGCGACTTCCAACGTGATAAACAACGCGGCTTAAAGAATATGGATTAATCATTGATTTTGGATAATGTATGAGAACTGTCCTGTTAGCTGTTTTATGGTTAGGCTTCATTGCCGTGTTTTTTATGATTATAAGACCCACCAACCACTCATTGGCGGAATCAAAAACATTTCGCTTATGATTGCAATCGTGGTGGTTTATTATACGGTTCGTTTTGTTACCAAACCTAAAACGAGCCGACCAGTATCTAAATTATATTGATAGATGAGTTTTCCAGTAAAAATATGGCCTAGCTAAAAAAATCGCAACTCTTGCGTATTTAGATACGTAAAAACTGATATACAGCCACATGACTACCAACCGCTTTGATTAATGAAATAATGACACAATCGAACCAAGACCGAAATTTTGATGATATAAGCGAGCATTTTGCCAAAAAAGTCTATGGCGGACTAAAAGGCGAAATTCGGCTCGCGGTATTACGCCGTGATATTTTTGACTGGGTACAAGCGCAAAATCGCCCATTACGTCTGCTGGATGTCGGTGCAGGCTTGGCTCAGCTATCCATTGAATTAGCACAAGCAGGACACGATGTTACGGTCAATGATATCTCGCAAAATATGCTTAAGTTAGCCAAACAACAAGCGGGGGATATTGCCGAGCGCATGACATGGCATGTCTGTCCCTATCAGGATTTGGATGACAAGCTAATTGGCAAATATGATTTGATTTTGTGCCATGCGGTGCTTGAATGGCTTGCCGAACCACAGCAGATTATGGACTTCTTCGCACGTTGGCTTGCCAAAGATGGCGCGTTGTCCTTGTGTTTTTATAACCCAGCAAGCTTTGTCTATCGCAACTTGGTGATGGGTAATTTTAACTTACTGAATAACCCTGACTTTAAAGCCGACAACAAGAGCCTAACGCCCAATCATCCAGTTGCCAAAGATGAGGTAATGGATTGGTTGGCTGCGCATCATTACCATATCGTAACGACCTCTGGGCTACGCGTGTTTCATGATTACTCACCGCTTAAACGTGGTGGGCATACCAACCCACAAGCAGTCATTGAAATGGAAGTGAAATACAGCAACCAAGAACCGTATAAATGGCTTGGTCGTTATCTGCATGTGTTGGCACAAGCAACAACATAGTTTCTTATTGGGTTAGCAGCAATTAGGGATAACCTGCGTCTTTCATCACCTCAATCGCCAGTTTTTGGCGCTCGGCATAATATTTGACAGGCATTGGGTTGATTTCAATATCGCCTAACGCCTTTAAACCCACTGAGCTTTCGGCACTGCTATTAATGGGAAAGGTGTTGCTATAACTGGCATAGAGGGTTTGTTGTTCTTTTTGTGCTAACCACTCGATAAAGGCCAGTGCTAATTGGGGGTTTTTAGCGGTTTTTGGAATGGCAACGCCGGTAATATTGGTATGCACCCCACCATAACCTTTGTTTGACCAGGTTAGTTTAAGCGGTGTGTCTGGGTGTTCTTGGACATAATTCATATAGCTGTGGCTATTGACCAAGCCAACTTGGCACTTACCGCTTTCAATGGCTTGTAGCAATGCCTTATCATTGAGCACTGGCGGCATGGCAAGATTGGCAACCCAACCTGTTAATGCCTCTTGGACACGGCTTACGCCTAAATTATTAATTAAATTCACCACCAAGCTTTGATTGGGTACATAACTGGCTTGGCTGATACACAGCTTTTGGAACCAAGTCGGTTTGGCAAAGCTTGCGTAGCTTGAGATATCGTTTTTATGTAACACTCGGCTATCATATACGGCTGTGCGCGCGTAGTAGGACATCGCTAACCAGTTACCATCGGGGTCACGGTAGCGTTCAGGTACTTGTGCAACGGCTGCATCCGAGCTAAAAGGTTGCAGCAAGTTGGCTTCAACCGCATGATGAAAAACGCCCACATCCTCAGTTAAAATCAAATCTGCCGGGCTATTTTCACCTTCTGCTTTTAGTCTTGCCAAAATTGACATCGGCTCATCATTGACCACCTGAATGGTTAACTCATTGGCTTGCTGATAGGCGGTTAGTAGCGGCTGTAATTGTGCTTTTGGCACTGAGGTATACAAGGTTAACACATTGGTACTGCTAGGCGCACTTGCCGTAGTTACACCACTTGCGACATTAGGATGACTGGTGTTGACAGGATTGTTTTGTGCATTGGTGGCACTGGCAGTTGGTTGGCTGCTCGTTGAAGTATTGTCACTATTTTGACAACCGGTCAGGATAAATACGCTTAAGCACCCAGTCAACAATAGACCACAACAGCTTCGATAATTTTGTGGATAGGTGCGTTTCGCCCAAGTGGCAGTTACTGCTTGAGCCTGAGGTAAAACTGTCAAAGGTGAGCCAATTACTTGTCTTGTCAAAAAACTAACCGTCATAACTCACAATAACCTTTTGTCTACTGAATTACCTGACGCCATTATCGCATTTAACTAACTAACACTACCCACAAACACAGCGTCTATTAGCGGCAAATTATAACATTGATTGCACGATTTTATCAGTGATTCGCCGATGATTTTTCTTTATTATCATAACTAATGATACATTGCTTATTTATTGAGGTTGTATGACTGCTAGCCCCCACCAAACTCCACCGACACCCCCTCGCCCGCCTGCCCAATCCCCCTTAAGTATTGGGTTACGTCATTACCCCATGACGCTCGTATTATTGCTAATTTGTATTGGGTTATTCGTTTGGCAGGTACTAAGTGGGGTAAATGCCAGTCAGCCGACCTCCCAAGACTTGCTGCATTGGGGCGCTAACTTTTTGCCGTATACGCTATACAATGAGCCGTGGCGTTTGTTTAGCAGCTTATTGCTACATATTGGATTAATGCACCTCATGTTTAATATGTTTGCGCTGTATTACTTTGGCCAGGTAGCGGAACGGATGTTTGGCTCGGTTAATCTATTGCTGTTATTCATCTTGTCAGGATTGGGCGGTAATCTCTTGAATTTAGCGTTGGGTTGGCAGGCACTTGCCTTAGATGAATTACCCGTAATTAGTGCGGGCGCATCAGGCGGTATTATGGGTATTGGTATAGCCTTATTGGTCACTGCCTTGCTAAAGACGTCTATCAATGGTATACGGCTATCAACCAAGTCACTACTTTGGGTGATGGCGATTAATTTAGGTTATGGTTTTTTGGTGAGTGGCATTGATAACGCAGGTCATGTCGGCGGTGCGATTACCGGCGCTATCTTAGCTTTACTGTATATTTGGCAATACCGTGATGGTACAAGGCATACTCAAAAAGGCTTACCAACGCGTCATGGTATTGTAATAGCGGGTTATGGTGTAATCATCGCCTTGTTTTTGGCGACTTATTGGTACTTACATCACGCCTTTATGGCCTTGTACAATAGCCAGTTAGCACAGATGAATATCTAATGTCTTGATACATTTTTTCATCGATTAGGTATGCTAAATAACCCATCTATTGTCTTGTCCGTTTTTTGCCTAATTACGTTGTTTCAGTGTTATAATAGTTTCCGTTTTTTAGTCCATGATTTTATAGCCAGCTTTTCATAGCCAAAAGGAATCGCCATGACCGTCATCAAAAAAGACGACTTTATTAATTCAATCGCCAGTGCTTTTCAATTTATCAGCTACTATCACCCAAAAGACTTTGTTGATGCTGTCTATGAAGCATGGAAAAAAGAAAGCAACCCATCAGCCAAAAATGCCATGGGTCAAATCCTTGTAAACAGCCGTATGTCAGCCATGGGTCATCGCCCAATCTGTCAAGACACCGGTAGTGCGGTGGTATTCCTAGACATTGGTATGAATGTTCAATGGGATACGGACATGACCGTTGAAGACATGGTTAACGAAGGTGTGCGCCGCGCCTACAACAACCCAGAAAACCCGCTTCGCGCCTCTATCTTGGTCGACCCAATCGGCAAACGCCAAAACAGCAAAGACAACACTCCAGCCGTTGTGCACATGAACGTCGTTGCTGGTGATAAAGTTGACGTTATCTGCGCAGCCAAAGGCGGTGGTTCAGAAAACAAAGCTAAATTCGCGATGCTAAACCCATCTGACTCTGTTGAAGAATGGGTACTAAAAACCGTTCCGCAAATGGGCGCAGGCTGGTGTCCACCGGGTATCCTAGGTATCGGTGTTGGCGGTACCCCAGAAAAAGCCATGATGCTTGCGAAGCGTTCATTGATGGAACACGTTGACATTCAAGACCTACAAGCCAAAGCTGAAAGTGGCGCTGAGCTAAACAGCGTTGAACGTCTACGTCTAAACATGTACGAAAAAGTCAATGAACTTGGTGTTGGTGCACAAGGCTTGGGTGGTGACACCACGGTTATCGACGTTAAAGTATTAGACTTCCCAACCCACGCAGCGAGTAAAGCCGTTGCCATGATTCCAAACTGTGCGGCAACTCGTCACATCCACTTCACCCTAGATGGCACTGGCGAAGCTGACATGCCTGTACCGTCACTAAGCGACTGGCCAGAAGTATCTTTCGGCTCTGATGACGTTATCCGCGTCAACGTTGATGACCTAACCAAAGAAAAACTAAGCCAGTTCAAAATCGGTGATACCTTGCTACTAAGCGGTAAAATCCTAACCGGCCGTGACGCTGCGCACAAACGTATGGTTGATATGCTAGACAAAGGTGAGCCACTACCGGTTGACCTACAAAACCGCTTTATCTATTACGTTGGCCCAGTTGACGCGGTGGGTGACGAAGTGGTTGGCCCAGCAGGCCCAACAACCTCTACGCGTATGGACAAATTTACGGATCGTATCTTGGATCAAGGTTTGATTGGTATGATTGGTAAATCTGAGCGTAGCCCAGCCACTTGCCAAGTGATTGCTAACCACGGCGCGATTTACCTTATCGCGGTTGGTGGTGCGGCTTATTTAGTATCAAAAGCAATTAAAGGCGCTAAAGTCCTTGCATTCCCAGAATTGGGCATGGAAGCGATTTATGAGTTTGAAGTGGAAGACATGCCAGTCACCGTAGCGGTTGATAACCAAGGTAACAGCATCCACCGCTTTGACAAAGTTGCAGAACGCGCACAGCAAGTGATCGCTGAGCCAGTACGTTTTGTACCATAAGCTAGCCCTTTACGCTAACTTACTAAAAAACCCCTATACCCGGGTATAGGGGTTTTTTAGTATGCATGCAATATGTTCGGCAAAAAAATACCCAAACACGGGCGTATTTGGGTAGGAGGAAAGGAGATATCACTTTATCGTTATTATTATTCGGTTTATTATTTTTAGCATACATTACTCACTTATTTATTGATAAGGTATACGTGTCGTAGGGTCTTGATAAGACTGTGCGGTCGCATTTGGCATCACTAACCATAACACTAAATAAATCAAGATACCGGGTACTGCCACACTCACCCCTGAAATAACCACAAACAAGATACGCACCAAGTTCGGTGACCAACCTAAATAATCAGCAATACCACCAAGTACGCCAGCAATTATACGGTGTTCACGTGAACGATGAAGTTTAACAAGACGTTGGGTCATTGAAGTCAGAAGCTCCTTACACACTTAATTCATAAATAAGATGGGCACACAACCTTAGTTATCAAGACAAATTCCCTTAAGTCATAATCTACTGGTCGTCAAAATTAACAAATTTACTAACATCAGTGTTAACTTTTTAAACCAAATCAAACAGTTATTATTATCAAGAGAATTTAATCAATCTTAGTTTCGGTATGGACTTATTATAGAGAATATTAGACAGTCTTGCGGTATCATCTTGTGTTGCTTTAGTAACCGTATATATCAAGCGTTACAAGTTGTGAAAGGGCGTTACTACTGCCTTACAGAGATTTTTAATTACACCTTGTTTGAGTCAGGTACTTATCTACTATTTAGCAACATTGGCGTTACAATTTGCAAAAATCCAACCGCCAAAAATCAGTTATGATGGCGCTTTAACCAATAACAATTACATACAATTTCTAAACTTTGAGGATAATCATCCATGCAATCAATGGGCATTATGATTGGCCATTTTGAGCCATTACATTTGGGACATATTCGAAGCGTATTACACGCCTGTGGGCAGGTACAACAACTGATGGTATTTATTACCCCCCATCCCCACCCCAATCCGCATTTTAATATTGACTTAAAAGACAAAGCCCGTTGGTTAACGATGGCATTGGCGGATTTGCCATTTGTCAAAATCGAGCTACTACCTGACATCATCTTACCGAGTTTGGAAGATGACCATAGTCATATCAATGCCGATGAGGTCAATGCTAAACTACAACTCATCTTACAGCGTTTTTCTGAGTTCGGCGCTGAGCAAGAAAAACCGATATTATTTGTCGATGAAGCGCACCCATTGGCACACCTATCGCTGATATTGCCCGTTAGAACTACGCCCCGCCAGCACGACTATGACAGTGCCAAAATTCACGCCAATCCGGCACTGCATTGGCAAGCTATTCATCCCCAAGCGCGTGAAAGCTATACCAAAACAGTGGCGGTCGTCGGTGGTGAAAGCTCAGGAAAAACCACGTTGTTGCACAAACTGGCAAATTACTATGGCGCAAGCTATGCATTAGAAATGGGTCGCGTGTTTGTCGAAACTGACTTGGGTGGCACTGAGTTGGGTATGCAATACGATGACTATCCATTAATGGCCAGTGATCATGAGCAGGCGATTCGCGCGGCTAAGCAACTCGCGCCAGCACCGCTTACCTTAGTCGATACCGACTTTGTCACCACACAGGCATTTTGCGAAGAATACGAGGGTCAAGCACATCCGTTTTTGGCCAGTTGCATTGATACGTTTCGCATGGATTATACGATTTTGCTTGATAACAATACACCGTGGGTCGCGGATGGGATGCGTTCCTTAGGTAGCGAGGGTCAACGTGAGCGTTTTAAAAATCGTTTAAAACAAATTTTTGCTCGTCACCATATCGAGCCTTTGTATATTGACAGTCCTGACTATCATCAGCGTTTTTTACAAGCGGTGGCGTTGATAGACAATGTGATTTTTCACCACTATCGCAATTAACCAAAATTTAGAGAGCACTTAGAACGAAATTCGAACCAAAATGCTAGGCGAATATTCAAATTTATAATGATTAAAAATAATCACATCATACGACTAGCCTATATGATAACTTGAGGAAACGACGATGCGAATTGCATTATTAGATAAATTGACGGGCGAATGGGCCAAACCATGGATAATCATTTGGTTCACAGCCGGGGTGGCCGCATTATTTACCACATTTTGGCGAACCACTGAGCACGCGGGTTTAGACTGGTTTTATTTTGGGGTGTCCATCATTGGGCTAATCTGTGTGGCGGCATTGAGCTTTCGGCGTAATATTGCCGGTAATGGCTTTGGCATGGCAGCCACAGCGGGCGAAAGCTATGTACAGTGGACAGCGGGTTCTGTGGGTCTGATGCTCACGCCTATTTATAACTTTTTTACCCATCTATATGGCTTATATTATTGGTCAAAAAATACCGATGGTGACGGTAATATGATTCCAAAATCCGCCAACAAATGGATTTGGCTGGTGACGATTGCCTTTATCGTGGTAGGTTTGCTATTTTTTAATACCATTAATGCCAAAATGGCGGAATTGGGTATTTTACCGACCACAGACGATAAGTTTTATTGGCTCAATGTTGCCGCATTTGTGGTGGCTATCACCGCCCAAACCACGATGATTTTGCGTTATTCATTAAACTGGTGGTTATGGTTATTAAGCAACTTTATTTGGCTATTTGTCAACTTGATGTCTGAGAACTATATTTTCGCCATTCAGACATTAATCTATCAGGTCAATGCGGTCATTGGGCTATACGAGTGGTATCGTAGCGAATCACAGCACAATGCTTAAAGCTAACATGGGTGTCAAAACAGCCTTATCAGTTTAGCATTATGAACCGACTAAGGCTGTTAAAATTTTTGCTATTTGTTTGGTATTATTTTAGTATAGCCTTTCGCTACTTTGTCTGATGGACAGGGAACCTCTCATGGCAATTACCTCGATGCTTACCTCAAAAAAATCGTTACAACAATGGCTTGCTGACTATGCGGTCAGTCATCAACATCCCATCAATAAAAAAATCCATTGGCTCTGTGTACCGACCATTTTTGCCAGTATCATTGGTATGGGGATGAGTTGGCAAGCTGCTTTTACCTTAGTGGTATTGGCGTTGGTGATGCTATTTTACTTTCGTCTATCGACTAAATTATTTATTGCCATGGGCATGTTTGTGTTGTTTTGCTTAGCTGCGGTGGCGCTGCTACCATTTGGCTTTAAGTTTTATTTTGCGATATTCGTGGTGGCGTGGATTGGCCAATTCATCGGTCATAAATTGGAGGGCAAAAAACCATCATTTATTGATGATGTGCAGTTTTTGCTGATTGGCCCTGCTTGGGTCGCCAATTCGTTAAGTGAAAAATTGGGTTTGGTTTCGA
>ERZ650312.2416-NODE-2416-length-10212-cov-13.165994_pt1 | contig 10212 bp, 8 predicted proteins | sample MGYA00376248_ERZ650312 | MGnify/ENA primary metagenome ERZ650312 (study PRJEB26733, sample SAMN07839316) | wastewater metagenome | biome: urban; feature: wastewater treatment plant; material: waste water | place: USA: North Carolina | collected 2016-07-28 ... | reverse complement strand
ATGCAAACCGGGATCCGGTTTCTATGAGGTGGCTCAACAGAGTGAAATATATTCATTTTGCGATTCAATTCATGACGGGCATGGCAAATAAAGGTGATGATGATCCCGCTTTACCATGAAAGTGGAACCAGATAGCGCCATATTGTCGCGCATCAGGGTTACAGCCTGTGAATCCTCCGTTAATACTTTTGGCGAAATTGCAGCTTATTCTCCCGGTTTTGCATAGCTATCTATTTATCGCTCTCTCGACGCCCTGTTCAGCGCCGCCAAAATATGCTGCGGCGAGCACACTGAAATAACATTCACCCTCTTTGCATGGCCACAGGTCATGACATAAATACGGGAGAAAGAGAGGGCGCTTTTTAGCCCCTGCGGCGGAGGCTGACATGGGCGGGTCGCCACACCGCCTATGCCATATCTTTTCAGTGGCGCGAACGCAGCCCGCCAACAAGGCTCATAAGCAAGGGGAGGGGGCCTTCCCCTTGCCTGCCCCGACTTGCCGCCCCCCGATGCATATCACTCCTGTCATGACCCTCCCTGTGAGGGGGCCCCGGAGTCCGCCCTGCTTTGCCGCCCTGACGTATCCCGCACTCCTTGCGATGCAGCCGGCTCATCTTCCCCGCACCACCCTTATTTGTGTTCTTTGTCATCAACTGCCGTTATTGCGACCTGGGTCGGGGTTTGGGTGGATTATTAACTGTATGATTAATAATGAAATCAGGGACCCTGCCGACGAGCAGCACGGATCGGCACTCATCTGCCCGGGAGTGGCACATGCGATCGCATCGCGATCCCCGTCATCTGACTTCGGAGGTTTTATGCTTGGATTCATTCTGGGTGACATGTACAGCCGCACCAGCGGGTTTCGGCCACCCCCCCGCCTAGGCAAGCACTTCCCCCTCGCCCCCGACTATCAACTGCGCGGTCGCACCGGTGCCGCCATCCTGACCATGGAGACCCTGCTCGATACCCCCTATCCCCAGAAGAAGTTCAGGGCCCTGATCTATGGCGCCTTTATCGAGCGCCAGCGTCGCCTCTTTGCCGAGCAGGTGGTCATTGGCCGGATGGAGGAGGGCCAGGACCTGGCGATCGCCATTGATCTCGCCTTTATCAGCACGGCGGTGCCCATCGGTCTGCTCGCCATCTCGGAGGAGATCGCGCTGCTGACCACCCCCCGTCCCACCCAGACCCATCCCCATCAGGCGGCCTTGAGCCAGGCGCTCGACTGTACCGCCATGCTGATGTTCTATGCCAAGGTCATTCGCCAGCGCAATGCGGTGCTTGAGCACATCGGCCACCAGTTCGGCTACAGGCCGCAGGCCGGGCTGGTGGCCAGGGTGGGCCACGGCGGGGAAGATGACTATGCCGCCTTCATGGTCAATGTGATGACCTGCATCGCCCATTCGGGCTCCTTCAAGGAGGCGCTGGAGAATGGCGTCAGGATGGGCATGCACGAGCCCGCCTTCTTCTGTATCGTCGGCGCCCTGGCCTCGACCCTGTGGGGAGTGCCCAAACCCTGGGCCCATGAGATCTCCCGTTTCATCCAGCGTCATCACCCCCACTATCTCCAGATCCTGCTGCGGGGCGAAGCCAGGGTGGGCCGCAGACAGATCAACCTGGATCCTCCCAAACCGCCGCTCTGTGCACCGGTCAAGCGCCAGGTAAACCGCTTCCTGAAGTGGGCCTTCTAGGGCCATGGGAGTGCTCTCGAGGTGCGGGCCCATGGCACCATCCCATCGGCCCGCCCCTGCTGATGGTCATCACGGGACTGTTATCTCACTGACCCCTGATCCCCCGGCTACCTTGCCCAAGAGGGGATGGCCAGAAAAGCCAACGGCTGCACGGGGGACAAGTGGCGGGCAGAAGGTGATCCACCTCGCCTTTTGATGTGAACGTCTTTTGATGTTTGGCGCCATACGATACCATGCGCAGCGTGTGTTCCTGTTGGGGGAGGTGCCGCCCATCGCCCCGTGGCTGGCCGCTGGTCCCGTCATGCCCTCGGGATGCACAATCTGGGGCCGCCACGGCAACCCCTTATCGCCATAGCCAACAGGACGGAGTATCAGGATGGCCATTGCCATTGAACAGTCGGACAACACACTGAGGGTGAACAAGGATCGCTACGATCTGGGCCGCATCGTCGGCGTGCAGGTAAAAGCTCTCGGCTGGATGGATCGGCTCAAGAAGAGCTTGTTGCTGGGAGTGGTCACCTCCAGTGTGCTCTTTTACTTCACCCCTTCCTACGAGCAGGCGGGCAACTGGCTCATCGTGCTCTTCCTGCCCCTGGTGGGTTTTCTGTCTGGCGCCCTGATGGGGCTGCTCTCCAGCGCGAAATATGAGTTTTGCATCGAATTTTCCCACGCCGACGAGACGGGCGTGCAGTGGATCACCGCCGCCAGGAGTCGGCATGTCGCCGATTATGAGACCTTCAAGGCGCAGGCGGCCAGGTTGAAAGAGCGGCTCGGGTAGGGAGCACAGAGTGACGGGTCTGCGCCATCTGGCGCCAGGCATAACAACAAGCCCGATCAGGTGCACCTGTTCGGGCTTGTTCCATTAGGGGGAGGGCGCTCGGGGAGCGGTTCAGGCGGGATAGAGGGCGCCCAGCACCGCCGGGCGGCTCGCCCCGGTCACCGCAGGCAGGTTGCCCGGCTTTCGCTGGATAAAGCGCTGTGCCAGCCAGGCAAAGGCGGCCCCTTCCACCCAGTCCGGTGCAAGGCCGAGCTGGGCGGTGCTGGTCAGATGCCAGTCGGGCAGCAGGGCTGCCAGCTCCGCCAGCAGCGGGGCGTTGTGGGCGCCGCCGCCGCAGACAAACAGCTCGGGCCGGGTTGGCGCATCACGGTGGGCGGGCAACTGGCGGGCGATGCTGTGGCAGGTGAGGGATTGCAGGGTACGCTGCACATCTGCGGGGGCGTATGCGCTGCCGGCCAGCTCCCCGTCGAGCCAGTCGAGGGTGAACATCTCACGCCCCGTGCTCTTGGGGGCGGGGGCGGCGAAGTAGGGGTGAGCCAGCAACTGCTCCAGCAGCGCAGGGATAAGCCTGCCGCTGGCGGCCCACTGGCCACCGGCATCGTAGCTGCCGCCGTGGGGCTGGTGGCGGCGATACCAGCCGTCGAGCAGGGTGTTGGCGGGGCCGGTATCGAAGCCATATACCCCTGAACCAGCCCCCCCGTCGGTCTGGCCGGGCAGCACCGAGATATTGGCAATACCGCCGAGGTTCAGCACCACCCGCAGGGCGCCGGGGCGGGCAAAGAGCGCCTGATGGAAGGCGGGCACCAGGGGCGCCCCCTGACCGCCGAGGGCCATGTCCATGGTGCGAAAATCGGCCACCACGTCGATGCCGGTCAGGGCCGCCAGCAGGGCCGCGTTGCCAATCTGCAGGGTAAAGCCGAGGGCAGGGCGGTGGCGTATGGTCTGGCCGTGACTGCCGATGGCGCGAATCTCCTTGGGAGTCAGCGCCGCCTTGGCGAGCAGGGCCTGGGTGGCGGCGGCAAATTCGCGGGCCACCAGGTTGTCGGCGACCCCCATGCGGTCGATTTCGTTCTCCCCCGGGGTGCAAAGCTCATGCAGGGTGCGAGCCGTATCGGCAGGCCAGGGATGGCAGAGGGCCGCCTCGACCCGCAGTGCATCCCCCTCGATCTGCACCAGCACGGCGTCGATACCGTCCATGCTGGTACCGGACATCAAGCCTATATAGCGTTCAGTCATGACAACCCCCTTTCAATGATGCAGGGGAACGGTTCGATGCCATGCCCCGCTCTGGTACCGGACATCCAGCCTATATAGCGCTCCGTCATGACAACCCTCTTTCAATGATGCAGAGGAACGGTCCGATGCCGTGTTCCGCCTTGGTTCCCGACATCAATCGGATATATGGCCCGCTCATGACATCACCTCTTCAGTGGTGCAGAGGAACGGAACGGTTCGATGCCGTGTTCCGCCTTGGTCGACAGCGGTCAGCTGTCGTCGCCGTTGCCCTTGTTTCTGGCCAGTTGCAGCTCGGGGCTGTCCAGCTTGGCCAGCTGGGGCATGGCCTGGGCCTTGAAGCTGGCCAGCGCCCGCCCGCTGAGAGACTCCGCCTGGGGCAGGTTGAGGGTGCGCGGGTTCTTGTGCACGCCGCCCACCACGAATTCATAGTGCAGGTGCGGGCCTGTGACCCGGCCGGTGCCGCCGAGCAGGCCGATGGTCTGGCCCTGCTTCACTCGCTGCCCCTTGTTGACGGTGCGCTTGGAGAGGTGCAGGTACTTGGTCACGTAGTTGCCCGCGTGCTTGATGAAGACGTAGTTGCCGTTGAACTGGTTGTAGCCGGCGGCCACCACGCTGCCGCCGCCCGCCGCCATGATGGGGGTCCCCACCGGCGCCACGTAGTCGATGCCGTTGTGGGGGCGCACCTTGCCGGTGACCGGGTGAAGGCGGCGCGGATTGAAGTTGGAGCTGATGTATTTGAAGTTGACCGGCGCGCGCAGGAAGCTCTTGCGCATCGCCTTGCCGTCCGGGGTGTAGTAGTTGCCATCCGTGTTCAGCACGGCGCGGTAGATGGCCCCCTGGTTGACGAACTCGGCGGCCAGGATGTCGCCGGAGGCAACCCGCTCGTCATCCTGGTATTTGTCCTGGTAGACCACCCGGAAGCTGTCCCCCGGTTGCAGGTCCTGGGCAAAGTCGATGTCCCAGCCGAAGATGGCGGCGAGATCCATGATCTGGTCTTCCGTCATGCCCGCTTCGACGGCGGCGCCCCAGAAGCTGGAGCGGATCTCCCCCTGGGCCACCTGTTCGCGGGTGTCGAGCTCGATCTTCACCGGCCTGGCCACGAAGCCGTCATCCCGGCGGTTCACCTTGAGCGCCTGCTCCAGGCTGTGGGGGTAATAGAGGCTGTGCAGCTCGCCGCCCTTGGTGAGCTTGAAGGTGAGCTCCTGACCGGGTTTGAGCAGGCGCAGGGTATCCGTGCCCTCGAGCTGGTCGATGAGGTGCAGATCCGTGGTGCTGAGGCCCAGGCGCTGGAAGATGACCCCCATGTTGTCGCCGCTGCGCACCTTCACCTGTCTGGTGACATAGCGCGGTTTGGGCGGGGTGACGGGCTCGGCCCGTGCCAGCTGGGCCTCCTCGTCGACCTGCTGCTCGACGGCCAGTTCGTTGTCGTTGTCATCGACCCGGGTGGCGACTGCCTGTTCGCTCGGCCAGGCCGCCAGCATCATCACCATGATGCTCAGGATCAGCACCATCTTGCGGTGCCAGTGAGGGAGAGAGTTGAAGGCGTGCCAAAGGACCATGAGAAGCAGACAAAGTTGAACCCGGAAGAAGGTCGGAGTTTACCGCCTTTCCAATTGGCCCGCCATTCCAGTAATATGTCTGGCCCTGTGGAATCGTGATTGGAGAGTCAAAAAATGTCCCAGCTCGAGGTGGCGCTAGCCGAGATCAAGCGCGGAGCGGAAGAAATTCTGGTTGAAGAAGAACTGATCGCCAAGTTGAAGGAAGGGCGCCCCCTGCGCATCAAGCTGGGGATGGACCCGACCGCGCCGGACATCCACCTGGGTCATACCGTGATCCTCAACAAGCTGAAGACCTTCCAGGATCTGGGCCATGAAGTGATCCTGCTGATCGGTGACTTCACCGCCATGGTGGGTGACCCCTCCGGCAAGAACGCCACCCGTCCGCCGCTCTCCGAAGAGGCCATCAAGCACAACGCCCTCACCTATGCCGAGCAGGCGTTCAAGATCCTCGACCCGGCCAAGACCCGCATCGAGTACAACTCCACCTGGCTGAGCGAGCTGGGCGCGACCGGCATGATCAAGCTGGCGGCCAAGCAGACCGTGGCCCGCATGATGGAGCGCGACGACTTCAAGAAGCGCTACAGCAACGGCCAGTCCATCGCCATTCACGAATTCCTCTATCCGCTGCTGCAAGGCTATGACTCGGTCGCGCTGAAGGCGGACGTTGAGCTGGGCGGTACCGACCAGAAGTTCAACCTGCTGATGGGCCGCGAGCTGCAAAAAGATGCCGGCATGGCGACCCAGTGCGTGCTGATGATGCCGCTCTTGGTGGGCCTGGACGGCGTCAAGAAAATGTCCAAGTCCGCTGCCAACTACATCGGCGTGCACGATGCCCCGGGCGAGATGTTCGGCAAGATCATGTCCATCACCGACGATCTGATGTGGAACTACTACGAACTGCTCTCCTTCCGTCCGCTGGCTGAAATCGAAGAGTTCAAGGCGGGCATTGCTGCCGGCACCCTCAACCCGCGCGACGTGAAGATCTGGCTGGCCAAAGAGATCATCGCCCGTTATCACGACGAGGCGGCGGCCGAAGCGGCCCACGAAGACTTCACCCAGCGCTTCTCCAAGAACGCCATTCCGGACGACATGCCGGAAGTCGAGCTGGCTTTGGAAGGCGAAGGGCTGGCCATCGCCAACCTGCTCAAAGATGCCGATCTGGTGGCCACCACCTCCGAAGCGCTGCGGATGATCAAGCAGGGCGCGGTCAAGGTGGATGGCGAGAAGCTGGACGATGGCAAGGCACTCATCGGTGCCGGTACCGCCGTCTACCAGGTCGGCAAGCGCAAGTTTGCCCGGGTGACCGTCAAGTAAGTCGCCCCCTCTGGCGCTGCCATAAGAAAGGCCTCCCTTGCGGAGGCCTTTTTGTTGGCTCATTGCTGCTGATAGGGATCAGCCCTCTGTTTTCAGGAAGTTGCGATAGAGCATGTAGAGGTGGGCCGAGCTCCAGCTGAAGTTGCTGGCCCCCTGCATGGCGCCGGTCTCCGGGTTGTAGTTCTCGCGGATGGGGCCGCTGCCCGCCAGCCCCTCGGCGTTGGCAAACAGCTTGTTGACGAGCTGTTGGGCATCGCTGCGATAGCCGTAGTTCTCCAGCCCCTTCACCCCGAAGTAGAACTGATCCAGCCAGACCCGGCCGCGCCAGTAGATGTCGGGGTCGTAGGCCGGGTTGGTCAGCGCCGCCGTGCCGAGCGGCACCTTGGTGTTGAACTCCTGGGCATTGAGCATCACCTCGCGCACCCGCGCCGCCTTCTCCTTGTCCGCCACCTCGGCCCAGAGCGGGCTCCACCCTTCCGGGCCACGGCCGCGGGCGGTCAACAGCTTGCCGACGCAGCCGTTGGCGTCGGGCAGATCCCCCTGGGCTATCTGGCGGTCGTAATAGAAGCCGGAGGCCTCATCGAACAGGCAGCTGTTGATGTAATCGGCCAGCTGGGTCGCCCCTTCGCGGTAGCGGCTCGCCTCGTCCGGCTTGCCGAGCAGCTCGGCCATGTCGGCCAGGATGCGCTTCTCCTTGGCGAGGAAGGCGTTGAGCTCCACCGACTCCTGATCGATGGAGAAGCCGATGAGGCTGCCATCGTCCTGATGGTTTTCAAAGAAGAAGACGTTCCAGTCCTGGCGCGCCCTGGCCATGTCGCCGCCATAGGTCTTGTCGGCATAGCGCTTGAGCTGCTCCGGTTCGATAAAGCCGAAGCGGGCGGCGTTGTCCATGCCGGACTCCCAGCCGGCGCCGTGCTGGGCGCCGATATCCATGTCGGCGTAGCCGCCAACGCTCAATACCTGCTGATAGAGCGCCATGCCGGCGCAGCCATACCAGCCATCTCCCTCATTGGTACAGCTCGACAGATCCAGCCCGGCCGGAGCCCCCGTCGGGTACTGCACCTTGAAGGTGATGTTGCCGAACTCGTCGTTGTGCTCGACGTGGCGGGTGGCGCCATATTCGATGATGCCGTTGCGGTTGTTGTCCCGCGCCCGATACCACCAGTCGTGATAGGCCTGGATCTTCGGGTACATCTCGGCGATGAAGGCCTTGTCCTGGGTGGCGCTGTAGATCTCCCAGATGGCCCAGGCGGAGAGGGGCGGCTTGGTGTCGCGCTCGTTCCAGTTGCCGCCGTCGCCACCGCGATCGGCGAGCTTGTTGTAGAAGACGGCGTCGATCACCATGCCGGCATCCTGCGGCCGAACCGGGTCATCGGCCTGGATCTGGTAGTCATACATGGCGCGCACGTTGTTCTTGGCTACCTCGGGGTTGAAGTGGGCCATGGCGTAGGCGTGCTTCCAGCTGTCCCAGGCCCAGACCCCGTCGAACCAGCGGGCGGTGTTGGAGGGGGTGACCCCGTCGTGCAGGATGGCGCCGGCCGGCGAGCGCCAGTTGCCGTTGAGGGTCTCCATCGCCTTGACCGCGATGCGCCGCTCCGACTCCGGGATCCCCTGATTGGAGAGGCCGCGCGCCAGGTAATCCTCCCAGCGGCGGATGGAGTCGTCGAAATGGCTGGCGGGGTCGGCCAGCAGCGCCTGGCGGCTCTGCTCGAAGCGACTCGCGTCAGCACTGCTGTGGACATAGCTCTGCAGGGTGTAGATATCCTGCTGGCCCTTGGCGGCCAGGGTGAGGCTGGCCTCGCTCACGTAGCCGAGCCCCTGCTCGTCGAGGGTGGTGCGACTGGGCAGGGTGCGATCGATGCGGTAGCTGGCGCTGCCGCTTTGCATGATGTTCCAGGTGCTGCGCAGCTTGCCGAACTGGAATGCCACGCCGCGCTCGGTCTGGCTGATGGTGCGGGTCCAGGCGGGGTACTGCTCGGCGACCGTCTTGTTGGCATCCCACTGGTTGAGCAGCTCCCCCTGCCAGTTGAGCTTGAGGGTGAGGGGGGCGTCAGTGTGGTTGATGAGGCGGGTGCGAACCAGCGCAGTGCGGGCATCGCCGTAGCGCAGCTCCAGCTCCAGGGTGAAGGGGTCGAAATCGAAGCGTTGCACCAGCGCCCCCGGGATGGCGTACAGCGCCTGCTTGCTGGCGCTGGTGAGCGGGAAGGCGCGGCCGCTCTCGTCGCTCAGGGTCAGCTTGTCCAATTCGCTTGCGAAGAACAGGCTGTACTCCTCGGCGATGACCATGGGGCCGGTAAAGCCGCCCCACTCGCTGTCGCTGGCGGGCAGCAGGAAGCCGTGCCAGGCACCGAGATCGAGCAGCGGGTTGTATTTGAGGTTGGCGTAGCTGTCAAAGTCACGGAACTGGAGCGGGGTGCCGCTGCGGTCGATCACGTTCTGATACTGGTTCGCCAGGGTGGCGCTGGGGGCGGCCGGGCTGCTGGAGTCATTGCCGTTGCAGGCAGTGAGGCCGAACAGGGCGACGCTCAGGGTGATGGAAAGTAAATTTTTACGAAACATCTCTCGCTCCAATGACAGTTTTTGTAGGTTAAGGAAGGTGTTTTTTAGTGATTATTTTAGTGAAAGCGTTTGCGAGAGCCATTATAGGGCGATTTTGGCGGGATTATTGGCGCTGTGTCACAGTGCAGGAGGGGCGAGTGTGAGCCGGATCACCCGGTTACACGAGGTTACATAGTCTTGTATTTTAGTAATTATTCACTTTCGTGGTGGCAGTCAGCGAGAGAGAGGAGGGGCAGGTACGCAGGTATTGGTGGGGGGTCAGGCCGAACTCCTCCTTGAAGCGCGCGGCAAAGCGGCCGGGGGAGTCGTAGCCACAGGCGAGGGCGGTCTGAAGCGGAGTGAGCCCCTGTTGCAGCAGGGTGAGGGCGTGCCCCAGGCGTACCTGGGTCAGCACCTGGCGAAAGCTGCGCCCCTCGGCGGCCAGTTTGCGGACCAGAGAGGCGCGGCTCATGGCGAAGTGGGTCGCTACCGTCTCCAGCCGGTGATCGAGACCAGGCTCCACGCTGAGGTAACGGGCCAGCCGTTCCCCCAGGGTCATGGTGGTGGCAGGAAAGAGCAGGCCAAGGCCCCCCGCTTCCCTGAGCTCGCCATAAAACCCTTGCAGCAGCTGGGTCTGGGCCGTCTCGCAGAGCTGCCGCTGCGCCATGGTGGTGACGAGATCGAAGCAGAAGGCGAGGGCCGACGTCACCCTGATGGCCGGTGGCTTGAGGAGATCGAGGGTGCTCTCTGCCAGCCACTCGGCCGGTGGCGGGGCCAGCAGGGTGAGCGCCTGGGAGCGAAACGTGCCCTGCTCCGGCTGGTTGACGAAGGTGAGCCGGTGACCCGCCGGGATCAGCAGCCAGCTCTCCTTGTCAAAGGAGAGGCGCTGCTCCCGCCACCACAGCTGCTTGCGGCCCTGCTGCACCCAGATGAGGGTCGGCGCGTAGATGAGCACCCGGCGCAGGGGCTGCTGGCGGATCCCGAAGTAGTGATTCAGTTGCAGCAGGGGCGTGCTCATCGGGCGGGCTCCTAGGGGGTGGTGAAGGTGGCGGTCAGGGTGGCCTTGCCAAGGGCCAGGCTGTTGAGCATGTAGCCT
>ERZ650312.2413-NODE-2413-length-10218-cov-6.969300_pt1 | contig 10218 bp, 8 predicted proteins | sample MGYA00376248_ERZ650312 | MGnify/ENA primary metagenome ERZ650312 (study PRJEB26733, sample SAMN07839316) | wastewater metagenome | biome: urban; feature: wastewater treatment plant; material: waste water | place: USA: North Carolina | collected 2016-07-28 ... | reverse complement strand
TTTTTTTCAATAAGTGCGGAAAAATTACTCCCAAACCTACCTAGTAAGGTAGGAGGAATATTTGTATTCCATAAACTGTGGCATAAATTTATCAGGTCGAATTAGTTGGTCTGATAACTTGACTAATATTCCCTTTAGAGTGATATATAGTGTGCCATTACATAGGAAGGAGAGTAAATGTCCGTAAAGAAGATTAGAGTCAATAGACAAAAACATAGGAAGAGGGTCTGTGCCTACATTCGAGTTTCGACGACTAATGGAAGTCAGTTAGATTCATTAGAAAATCAGAAGCAGTATTTTGAAAACCTGTATTCCAATAGAGACGATATTGATTTTATGGGTGTTTATCATGACAGAGGTATATCTGGTTCTAAGGATAATCGTCCAAATTTTCAAGCAATGATTGAAGATTGTCGTAGAGGTAAGATTGATGTTATTCGTACCAAGTCAATTGCACGCTTTGCCAGAAACACGGTTACAGTTCTTGAAATTAGTCGTGAACTGAAGGCAATAGGAGTAGACATATTCTTTGAGGAGCAAAACATTCATACCCTTTCAAGTGAGGGGGAATTGATGCTTTCAGTATTAGCTAGTATTGCTGAGGACGAGTTGAGGAGCATGAGTGGCAATCAACGTTGGGCATTTCAAAAGAAGTTCCAACGAGGTGAGCTAGTCATTAACACCAAGCGATTCTTAGGATATGATATAGACGAGAATGGTGAGTTGATTATCAATCAAGAAGAAGCTTTGGTAGTCAGGCAAATATTTGCACTTTACCTTGAAGGGTATGGTACTCATCGTATTGCCAAACTGTTAAATGAAAAGGGCGTTGCGACGGTTACAGGTGCTAAGTGGCATGACACCACAATCCGTCAAATGTTAAGCAATGAAAAATACAATGGTTCGGTCTTATTGCAGAAATATTTTCACGATGGTGTGAATGGTCCTAAAAAGTTGAATCAGGGTGAACTCGAACAATACTTTATAGAGGATAATTATGAAGCTATTATTTCTATGGAGGATTGGCAAACAGTCCAGGACAAACTAAACAGTAGAAGATGGCAACAAGGTAGAAACAAAACCTATAAATTTACGGGGTTATTAAAGTGTCAGCATTGTGGTTCGACTTTAAAGAGACAAGTTTCTTACAAGAAAAAAATTGTTTGGTGCTGTTCCAAATACATTAAGGAAGGAAAAGCAGCTTGTCAAGGGATGCGTGTGCCAGAAGTAGATATTTCAAATTGGGAGATAACCTCACCTGTTACAGTAATAGAAAGGGATAGAAATGGGGAAAAGTATTACAGTTATACCGGCCAAGAAAGTGCAGACCAGCGTTCAATATCAGGACAGGAAGAAAATCAAAGTAGCCGCATATTGTCGAGTGTCCACCGACCAAGAAGAACAGCTATCAAGTTATGAAAACCAAGTTAATTATTACCGAGAGTTTATCTCTAAACACGAGGACTATGAGTTAGTTGACATCTATGCGGATGAGGGCATCTCAGCAACCAATACAAAAAAACGTGATGCTTTTAACCGCTTGATACAAGATTGTAGGGCAGGTAAGGTGGATAGGATTTTGGTCAAGTCAATTAGTCGATTTGCCAGAAACACCCTTGATTGTATCAAATATGTCCGAGAGCTGAAAGAACTGGGTGTTGGTGTGTCTTTTGAAAAGGAGAATATTGATAGCCTAGATTCCAAAGGTGAAGTTCTCCTTACAATCCTTTCTTCCTTAGCTCAGGATGAGTCATGTTCTATTTCAGAGAATGCGACGGGGGGAATTCGTAAGAAGTTTGAACGTGGTGAGGTGCGCGTGAATACTACTAAGTTCATGGGTTACGATAAGGATGAAAATGGTAGGCTTATCATTAACCCTCAGCAAGCTGAAAAAGTTAAATTCATATATGAGAAATTCTTAGAAGGATATAGTCCTGAATCCATTGCTAAATATTTGAATGACAACGAAATACCAGGTTGGTCTGGAAAGGCTAACTGGTATCCAAGTGCTATACAGAAAATGCTTCAAAATGAAAAGTACAAGGGTGATGCCTTATTACAAAAGACTTTTACCGTTGATTTTCTGACTAAGAAACGAGTTCAAAATGACGGTCAGGTTAACCAATACTATGTAGAAAATAGCCATGAAGCTATTATTGACAAAGACACATGGGAATTAGTACAGTTGGAATTGACAAGGAGGAAAGACTTTCGAGAAGAATATCAACTGAAAGCTTACATCATGCAAAATGACGATAATCCTTTTACAACTAAGGTATTCTGTGCAGAATGTGGTTCAGCCTTTGGACGAAAGAACTGGACCACAAGTCGAGGTAAACGCAAGGTTTGGCAATGTAACAATCGATATAGGGTCAAAGGACAGATTGGCTGTCAGAATAACCATATTGATGAAGAGACGTTAGAGAAAGCCGTAGTAATGGCTGTAGAACTATTGAGTGAGAACGTAGATCTATTGCATGGGAAGTGGAATAAGATTCTAGAAGAAAATCGTCCGCTAGAAAAGCATTATTGTACGAAGTTGGCTGAAATGATAAACAAGCCTTCCTGGGAATTCGATTCGTATGAGATGTGTCAGGTATTGGATAGCATTACAATTTCAGAAGATGGGCAGATAAGTGTAAAATTTTTAGAGGGGACAGAGGTAGACTTGTAAGTGACTGTGACTGAAAGGTTGCAGTTTTTTTCGTTTTTAGTGGTATAATAGCCGTATAAATCATAATTGATGGTGAATTACATGGAAAATAATTTGAATTTCGATATTTACGAGCATCACTTTGGAGCATTATATTATCACATAAAATCTTTGATTGGGGAATCCCCTATCTATGATGAAACTATTGATGAGGAAGATTTAATATTTCTTCCCTCGAAGCATCTATTTGATATTGGAAATGTAGAATTTAATAGGTTCAAAGCTCAAGAATCAGAGTACCGTTCTTGGATTGAAATTTATATCTTTAAAATCATCAAAAATATTTTAGAGCGAAAATCAATCTTCTTTGAGGAACATTATTATGGAGATGGAACTGAGGCATACTCCATGTTGCTTTGCCCTAATGGCATACGAGTTGAAGTATTTTTTCTTTATGATATTTCATATGAAAGTGCTAGCAATACGGATTATGATAAAATTTCAAAATCTCTTCATGCTAAGGCTGATAATGTTGATGAAATCCATATATTTATTTTACGTGATGCAATACATTTTGTGGACTTAGCTAACTTGGTGAATGGGAATAGTGAGTTAAATCAAAATGGTTTAGTAAAAGTCTTCCCAATAAAATCATTCTTTTTACAGTATTTTGATGAAGCAGAATATAATTCTTTTATCAGTTTCGCAAGAGAGTTTCATGAACGAATCATGAGTGAAATAACTTATAAAACGGTAATTATCCCAAGTAAAAATACATTATCAGCTTTTCGAACAAAAAAGTCCGAAATGTTACAAACTATGGATTATAAAGTAATATTCGACTATGGTAAATCAGGATTCCTTACAAATGAAGATTTTTTGAAAGTTGAAGGGAATTTTTTAGAGAATAAGATGTATCTCGCAATGACTGGCAAAAATGATTTTTCAGAGAGTTTCATCAGTGCTGAATGGTTATTTGATATTTATAGCCATTCGATGGGTGAGTTAGAATTAACAGGTATAATATCAGGGTATCTAAAGTCAATAGAACAATTAATGTATAAGATAGTTCAACTTAATATTGATAAGGGATTTACTATAAGATCAAACAGACAAAACGGAAACCGAAGGATTCATTATACTAAAGACAATGCTGAAATGATTGATAGTACGTTAGGGTCATTGAATGAATTCATTACCTCGAAAGAAGCAAAATTAGCTTTATCAGCAAAAGTCAGAGGCTGTATGAATCATGCAATTTCACAATGGACAAGATATCAACGAAATGGGTATTTTCATAAACATAATCTATATAAACAGGATAATAAAATCGATGAGATAAGATCGTTAACACTATTTTTATACTTTATCATATTAGGCGGGTTGGAGTTTTCAAGTATACAACTGAAGGAGTTGGGAATACATGATGAAGAGGTAATAGTGAAAGAAAAGTTTAACATTGACTCAGTGTATATAAATTTCAAAAATTGGTTTAATAAAGCTTTAAAGTTTGATTTACCAATTGAAATTCCAGGTCTAGTGTTCATGGTAAGTTCTCATAATGGGGAGTGGCAACTTAATGCATATTTGCTCAAAGTTTTTGATAGAAAAAAATATATCTCCAAAAAATATCAACTATTAAATGGAGAATATTTGGAATTGAGTCACTTATATAATGTGCAATCTTTATATTTGTGTGCTGCAGATATTGCTGAACTACAAGTAGTCGATTTGGTTGAGAAATTATTGGATATTTATAAAGCTGAACATAAGATTTTAATGAATAAAATAAGTGGGATTGTCCTATATTGTCGGAAAATTGAAAAACTAGTTCATTAAAAAAAGACAAAGTCAGTATAGACTTTGTCTAGAGTTGAGCCTTATCGTTTAAACATTTGGATGATATCCTTGACAGCATATATGATGTCACGAACACTACGAGTAGTATTCTGTATGTCCTTGACGATATTAAGGATGTCCTGGTCACTTAAATTCTTCATGGAATTATTCTCCTTTCGAATAAGATAAAGAGAACATCGATACTCAACAGGAACATTATAATATTTTTTTATCTAAATAACAATAGATTTAAGAGTAGTAATGATTACGTTTCATAGTGTAATTTAAATTTTACCATGGTCATTTCGTTCCATAATATGGGTAAGACCTATCACCACATATAGAAGTAGTCGGTTTGTTAGAAAAACGCATTTAGGTTGTCCAGCTTGCTTACCTGTTTTCTGGCAAGCTGCTTCAAAGGTCCACTGGACCTTTGAACTCCCTAATACGCATCACATCGAGTTGGTAGGATTGATAACACGGTTGGAGAAGTAGCGGTTGGAAATGGCTTGATATAGCGGTATTTTGAAGATTTTAGGGAGTTGGAATTTTTTGGTTCTGGCTCTCTTTTTTTGGTTGGGGGGAACATATCAACGAGGGAATTTTGATAGTTTGGTAGGTAAGTCGGATAACGGGAGGGTTGGGTAGGTGGTTAGGATGTTTTAGATTTAGAACAATCCTGCTTTATATACACCCGAAAACGTTTCCGTGATATAATTAAAGATAATTTAAATTTTATCTGGTGAGGTGAATTGGATGAGTGATTCAATGGAAGTACGTAAGCAGCAATATAAAGATTGGGCCAAAGATAATCTTGGTGAAAAAACCGGAATTTGGTATGCACCATACCTAGAAAAGCTCGGTTCCTTATTGAATAGGTTTGGATTGGGAAGTAGCTATTTTGAGAATTTTTTCTACTACAAGACCTTTGATGAGTTTCAAGAAGTTTATCAGAAAATTACTGGAGATACGGATAGCTCACTATCGGAAATTTTGAAAGGGAAAAGGAAAAATTACACAAAAGAGTTTGTTGAGATTAATGAAACATTTAAACAACAATATGCAAAAATAGAATACGAAAATGGAACTCGAAGTCAACCGACAAATTATGGTGGAATAGCTCAGCTAGGAACGATTTTGAGATCTTACCTGAAATTTTTGTTCTACGCTGAAAACCAAGAAAAGACGTATCCAAAGAAAGAACAAAAAACATCAAGTTTAGACGGTCAAGTTGATGATAGTGTGAATTACTGGGTTTATGCTCCAGGTGATGATGCTAGACTTTGGGAGGAGTTTTATTCCTCTGGAGTCATGGGGCTTGGTTGGGATTTTTTGGGTGATTTAGAACAATATAAAAATAGGACTGATGTTGAGAAGGTTATCTCGGAACATCGGAATGATGACAAACGTCCGACAAATGATTCAAAGGCTGTTTGGGACTTCTATAAAGAAATTAAGCCTGGCGATATTGTGTATGCAAAGGCGGGAGTGAAACGCATTGTTGGGAGGGGTGTTGTCACAGGAGATTACTATTTCGATAATCGAGTTTCAGAATATAAGCATCGTCATACCGTTGATTGGACGAGTAAAGGTTCTTGGGATTTGCGAGAACAAGTCGCACAAAAAACACTGACTAACTTCAACGATTATCCCGATTTTATTGTCTATATGGACCAGCTCATCAATGGAGAACCAATAGACGAAAAGACACATTTGATTAATGAATTCAGAGTTTGGCTCTCACAGCAAGTACAACAAAATGGTGAGTTGCTGAATGACAAAACCATCACTCAAAAGATTTCTTCTTTGAAGGATATTGAAAAAGAGTTCAATGTTTTGATTTTCGGAGAAACGGATACCGAAGCATTGAAGAATATAAAAGAAACGGTTCTCAATGATGACAGCTATGACCGATACAAGGGTGTTTCAGGAAGTTCCATTGATTATTACATTCGCTACGTTGAATCAAGACCATCAGCGGTAGAGAATGAATCGTATTCTAAGAAAGATTTTCTTTCTGAGGTGTTTATCAATGAAGATGACCTCAGAAAGCTTCAATCTGTTTTGCAAAATAAGAAGAACCTAATTTTGAAGGGTGCTCCCGGAGTTGGGAAGACTTTCATCGCTGATAGATTAGCTTATCTCATGATGGAGGAGAAGGATGAATCACGAATTCAGATGATTCAATTCCATCAAAGCTATAGCTACGAGGACTTTATAGAAGGCTATCGACCAAAAGCAGATGGAGAAGGATTTGAATTAAAACAAGGTCCATTTGTTAAGTTCGCCCGAAAGGCTTCTCGAGATCCTGAACGTGAGTATTTCTTCATTATTGATGAAGTCAATCGTGGAAATATGAGTAAGATTTTTGGGGAACTCATGATGTTGATTGAAACAGATAAGCGTGGAAAATCAGTCAACCTGCTTTATTCAAATGAAAAGTTTTCGGTCCCTTCAAATCTCTATATTATAGGGATGATGAATACAGCTGACCGGAGTCTTGCATTGTTGGATTATGCCCTGAGACGGAGATTTTCTTTTTACGATATAGCACCTGCATTTGAAAATTCAACCTTCCTTGATTATATCAACAGTATTGGTTCACCAGTTAAGATTCAAAAAACAATCGATACCATCAAATCTCTCAACAAAACGATTACAGAGGAACTCGGGAAAGGATTTCAAATCGGTCACAGTTATTTTGTTAGCGATGCATTTACAGTTGATGCTGAATCAAGGCTTGTTGAGGTTATCGAATATGAGATAATTCCTCAGCTCTATGAGTACTGGTTTGACGATGAGGAAAAAGCTGAGGTTTGGGCGAATAAATTGAGGGCGACCTATTATGGAGAATAATTCTAAAATCCCGATTCAGAATATTTATTACATGCTCTCATATGCTTATCAGACATTAGGCCTATCAGAATATCAACGAATGGATGTGGAGCAGTTCCGTAACCTGAAAGACTTGTACACTGAGATTTTGAAGGTTGGTTTGCCTGCTTTAATTCGAGGAGGTCTAATTAAAGATTACATTCGAGAATCTGATAAGACAACAGTCATCAAGGGGAAAATTGATATTAATGCATCTATCAAACGTAATGCACTTGTCGATAAGAAGCTAGTCGTATTATATGATGAGTTTTCTGAGGACGTGCTTCTGAATCAGATTTTAAAGGCAACAATTGATTATCTCAGTAAGAGTCCTGATATCCCAAAGTATCATAGGAGATTCTTCTTAGGTTTATTACCGTATTTTGCCGAAGTAACCGAAGTTGAACTGAATCTAGGACTATGGAAGAAAGTTCGTTATAATCGCCAAAATATACGTTATCAGTTCCTTATTGATGTTTGTAGATATTTGTATGAAGAGTTGCTCTTAGATGAGTCATCAGAGGAACATTGGTTGAGGCAGGTAGAAGACGAGCAGAGGTTATCATCGCTTTATGAAAAGTTTGTATTTGCTTTCTATAAACGTGAGACCGATTATATGGTTACACACCCGCAGATCCCATGGATTACAGGAAATGGCTTCACGGATGCATTGCCGGTTATGCAAACAGATATCGTTCTTAAGAATGGAAATAAGACACTAATAATCGATACAAAGTTTTACTCTGAAAATATGGCAACAAAATATGCTGGTGGCAACGCCAAGCAGAAGAGTGCAAATTTATATCAGCTGTTCACCTATATAAATAATTGGATCCCTCAAGATGGAGAGGTCGTTGGCGGAATGCTACTATATGCAAAGACGACAGATGAACATCAACCAGATCATCATTATGAACTGAATGGAAATCAAATAAGTGTTGTGACATTGGATTTAAATCAGGAATTTGACGCCATCAAGGAGGAGTTGTTAACTCATGCGAAATCATATTTTTATTCACAATAGCACAAGTGCCACCTTGAAGAAGTAAATACAAGGTGGCAGTTTTCTTCTGTTTTCGTGGTATAATTAGAGAGTAAAAAATCTTATCTTAATAGAATAGTAGATAAAAATAAGTCATAAATAGGCGGTGAGTGATATGGACACGGTGGATTTTATTATTAAGTCATCAACAGAATTTTATATTGCTTTGAAGACTGATGAGAATGGTCGATACCGTTCATGGGAATATTGCTATTCACATTTTATAAAAGCACGAGGCAGTAAAGATGTTGATTATGATTATTTGAGTTTACAACTGGCTTTTTATTTAGCAAGTTGGGGAATGTACCGTGGTTCATCTTTTCTGTTGCAAAAAGATTATAAAATTCACATACCAGTAGTGAAAGAGCTGTTAAGCGATAAATATGATACCTTGGCTGGAATTGAGTGTAGTGATCTTAGAAAAGAAAGTAACCAAAAGTTACTGCAAGATATAAATTCGTTCTTAGAACAGTATTACGATAAAATCAGACGTGAAGTAAAAGAACAGGACCTAAAGAATAAATTATCTTTTACCCTTATCACTAAAATTCTCATGGGAACTCTTGGGTGTGTTCCAGCATATGATAGATACTTTATTGCTGGTATCAAGAATAAAAAGGTTGCAACTGGGAATTACAACATAAAATCCATCATGCAGCTTGTTGATTTTTATGAGAAAAATGCTGATCAACTTGAATATGCTAGGGAAAAAATGGAAATTGAAGGTTTGCTATACCCACAAATGAAAATGATTGATATGGGATTTTGGCAGATTGGTTTTGATTTGGATACAAATAAGGGAATACAGAATACCCACTAGGGTTAATTGAATGGAATATATACCAATGGAAAAAGATATTATGATTAGCATCGCATCAAAGATAATCTATTAGAGGAGGGACAATACATGATTTCCGATGAATTAAAGCAGCTTGTGAATAAATTCAATGAACAAGGGGAAATGAATTTTTGTAAAGAAACAACTGAAAACAAGATATTAGAATTTGAGAAAGAACATAACATTAAGTTACCAGCAAAATATAAAGAATGGTTGTTGTTTTCAGATGGTGGGGAGTTTTTCTTACCAGCAGGCATTCAGTTATATGGTATTGAGAATAAACCTACTATTGATGTAGATAACAATGATAGACCTAGTGAGGAGTATATCGTCATCGGCGCACTCGCATCGGGAGATCCTATTCTTTGTGAAAAAGCTGGCGAGAAAATTGCAATTTATAATCAAGAGGCAGGTAGAATTGAGGATGACGAAATCTATGATGATTTCATAGCGTTTTTGAATGACCTGTATAATTTGCTTGGCATAGGAGGTTGATTCTATGTCAAGAAGAACGGCAGAATCCAATAAGGCAATACTTGCTGCTTGGAATAAGGAACAAGAACTTGTTCAGAAAGGAAAAGGGACAAGAGAATGGGCGCCCCAACAACAGCAAGATATTCTTGATAAAGGTAAGGCCTATGATGAAGATGGAGTAGCTTTTCAAGGCCAACATATGAAGAGTGCGGAAATGTACCCTGAATATCAAGGTGACCCCGGAAACATTCAGTTTTTAACGAGAGCAGAGCACTTAGAAGCTCATAATGGAAACTGGAGAAATCCAACAAACTGGTATTTCAATCCTCTTACTAAAGAAAAAATTGATTTTGGCGATGGACCATTTATTCCTTGTGAGATTATTCAATTACAAGAGCCAGTTGTTACTGTTCCAAATGATGATAGTAGCTTTAAAGAACAAAAATCAGAAGAGAATATTCAATCTGATAAACCTGAATATGTATTGAATCAGAATAA
>ERZ650312.2412-NODE-2412-length-10219-cov-3.278926_pt1 | contig 10219 bp, 7 predicted proteins | sample MGYA00376248_ERZ650312 | MGnify/ENA primary metagenome ERZ650312 (study PRJEB26733, sample SAMN07839316) | wastewater metagenome | biome: urban; feature: wastewater treatment plant; material: waste water | place: USA: North Carolina | collected 2016-07-28 ... | reverse complement strand
AAGTAATATATCATACAGTCACAAGACTTTCCAAACGGATGTTGAATAAATTTATACTAAATGAAAAGACAATATTCGTAAGAGAAAAGATTATGGAGGTAATGACTGCAAATACCGAAATGACGGCAGTAACCTACAGTACATAATGACAATATAAGAAACTAAAAGTCCGTATCATCTCCGCTCCTATAGAGGCGGAAGATGTACGGACTGGATGAGAAGTAGATACAGAGATGTTATGAAGACTACATGGAAAAGTTATGACGCAGGTACTCCCGTCACAATTCCCCGACCATGTGTCCCTATATAAACCCGCCCATATTCCTGCATGTCACCGCAGATATGCAATACCAGGCCATATTGATGGGCATCATCGTTGATACGTACCCAAGAGTTCGCCGCATCGTCAGAACGGAAGAAACCATATTGCCCGTTGACTACGCCTATCAGATAGATGGCAGGATAATCATTACCCGGCTTTGCCTTGCCGAAGCCAAAAGCATAGATGGTACGTACCTTATCCAAAACACGGAAATCAAATTTTTCTGAAGCGGCAGAGCAGTACAAACCATCATAAGCTGCAATCCACAAATCTTTTTCACGACCAGGAGTAGCATAGATACGGTCTTGCCCTCCACGCGGATCTCCTCTTCGTATGGTAGCACCAGCATTACCGCATTGGACCCTTTAACCGTTAAATTCAATGTGTCGGCATGAAAAGTCGCCCCACCATCCTCGCTGCTATACAATATTTCGGCCACAGCATCTACAGCATAAAAACGTTGGGGGTTCACCTTGTCTGCAATGACGCGGATATTCTTAGGCAAACCACGGCAAGATTGCCAAGAAGCCCCCTTATCACGGGTCAGATAAGCCTCCGAGCGGTCGGGTGTCCAAATCCAAGAAGAGCCGTCTGCTGCCACGGCGATATGCCCATTACGAGACTTTTCCGTCGGAACGGTGGCACACATAGTCCAGTGCCTGCCCCCATCTTCTGAATATGAAATGGTCTTTGCACCCGGCTGATGGCCGAACAGTGTACCAACCCTGACTATCAAATCCTGCTTCAGCCAGGCACCCGTCACTCCATTCGTATTTCCGAAATGAGGATTGGCATGGCTGCCCAACGAATCGGGCCGATTGAGGTCGAAATGCGTAAAGCCACCATAGTCACCGATACCGGAAATCAGGCGCGCGCCTTTTTCGGGAGCATAAAGTTCGAGGGGCACGGTCTCTTCAATACCGGCAGACATGATGCTCCATTTCACCGGTTCCCCGCGTTCCACGGCCGATAGATTGAAAGTTTCCCAACCACCGAAACCAGTGGTAAACATGGCATGTTCGGCGTCGGCAGGGTCTATCTCAATGTCGAACATCCAGTGCAGGGGCGCCACCTCTGTATAGGGAGCTTTGGAATAATCATACTCATATCCCGTCTTGAAAATCGGTTTCCAGCTTTTGCCACCGTCGGTCGTACGGAACATCTCATCACTCTTATAACCGTGTTTGCCTCCCAAGCTGTGTGTACTGGCAATCAGATGTTTCGGATTACGGGCATCCACTGATACGGCTGCATAGCCAAATCCCGCTTTTCCGCCATCGGACAGTCGGACGGGCGAAATGTCCGTCCATTTGTCTTTACGTATATCGTACTTCCAAACTCCACCGTCCTCCATCTGACTCGGACCGGGAGTATCTCCGTACGTCAATACTAATTGGCCGTCACCGGTCAAAACCATATGTGTGGGACGATACTGCACCGGCTGTCCCTCAACCGGCTGCCAGCTTTCACCATAGTCGTGGCTCACGAACAGATTTTCCCTTCCCATCAATGAAGCCGCCACATAAATGTCACGGGTACCACGCCCATCTTGAGTACCTTGTACATCGTAGACTATGCAGACAATGCCACTACCGCGATTCCCCCATGCAGCACGGTCGGCAGGATTGAACTTCTCGGAGACATCCGGGAAAGACACCACCCGTGCCCAGCTCTGCCCCTTATCCATACTGCGCCACAAACCATGCAAACGGGTTCCCATATAAATGATATTCCCATTCTGCGGGTCCACCATCATCCGTTCCCCATTACCACGCCCGTTCTCGTTGCCGCCCATCGTAAAGGGCACATCGACACGAGTAAAGGTTCTGCCGCCATCATAAGAACAAAGTATGGCCCCATTGGAGCTACTGGTATACGTACCGCAGGCAATATACACGTTCTGCGGATTCTGCGGGTCGATGGCAATGCTCTCCACCCCCTGCAGATTACTTTCATCCAGACTTATCCAGTCCAGCAAGGGCGTCCACTGGTTGGAAGCAGCGTCCCACCGGTAGGCTCCTCCCATATCGGTGCGGCAATAACGGACACCAGGAGCTTCTGGGTGAAAAACGATACCGTCCACAAAGCCTCCTCCCACTATCGGTACGCTCTTCCATTCGTAAGAAACGGAATTCACCGGAGATATATCTTGAGCAAGCATCGGCATGCCGCCCAGTATCAAACTTATTCCTGCTAAAAACAACTGTCTTTTCATAAGCATCAGGGTTCTAAAACAAACGTTCTTGATATTTCCTTCAAAGATAAGAATATTTCATTGATATTTCAGACTGAAACTTTTGCTCAGTGCACATATAATCCTAACAACCAACGTTTTAATAAAAACAAGAAACTAAATCAAGCCATAAAAAGATTAAAACGGCACCCATCGCAGTTCTTCCCTCCAACAGTTTTTTGTAACAACAATGCAACATATATGACACAAAAACACAACACACATGCCCGAACTTTGTCACCGACAAATCATTCGACAACAACAGATTATGAAAAAAAGTGCATTGACAGTACTGATTGCCCTGCTGCCGTTGGCCGCAATTGCCCAAACGCCCTCCATCAATGAGGACGGAAAAAAGATTGAAAAGGAGAAAATGGAAACCAAAGACTACCTGCCGGAAGTCCACGGAACCATCCGCGCCAAATACGAATATCAGACCACCATGGGTGCAGGACGTTTCGAAGTACGCAATGCCCGCGTCAGCGTGACGGGCAACGTATTGCCCAGCGTAGCCTACAAAGCCGAGATAGACCTCTCCGACGAAGGCCAAATCAAGATGCTGGATGCCTACGCCCGGCTTTTCCCGACAAAAGGACTGACAGTCACCGCCGGACAAATGCGCGTCCCCTTCACCATCGACGCCCACCGCTCGCCGCACCAGCAATACTTCCCCAACCGCTCGTTCATCGCCAAGCAAGTGGGCAATGTACGGGACGTGGGATTCACAGTAGGATATACCCTGCCTACCGATGTACCTATCACCGTGGAAGGAGGACTTTTCAACGGTTCCGGACTGACCAACCAGAAAGAATGGCACAAGGAAGTGAACTACTCCGCCAAAGCCCAGTTTCTCTTCACCAAAGGACTGAACCTGACACTGAGCGTGCAGAGCATCCAACCGGAAGAAGTACGCATGCAGTCCTATGACATCGGCACTTACTACGAAACCGGCCGTTTCCATATCGAAGGCGAATACTTGTACAAGCAATATTCCGACAACGCTTTCAAAGATGTACACGCCGTCAACACCTTCATCAACTACGACCTGCCTCTACGAAAAGTATTCAACAAGATGTCTTTCCTGCTACGCTACGACATGATGACCGACCAGAGCGACGCCAAAACCGCCGATGAGGAAACCGGCAGATTGACAGTGACCGACTACAAACGCCAACGCCTGACGGGCGGCATCACCTTCAGCCTCAGCAAGGCATTCCGCACAGACCTCCGGCTGAACTACGAGAAATACTTCTATGCCAAAAACAGCATAGCGAAAGAGTCGGAACAAGACAAGGTGGTATTGGAATTGATGGTACGCTTCTGATATTTCCTGACTTCCCCTTGCTTTTTTCATTCCAAAAAGGTATATTTGGAATAAATTATTCCGAGTTATGGCAAATCCAATCATACCCGGCATACTGCAGACTGAACAAGACTTATTGTATAGTAAGCTGAATGCATACAATCAAGGGAGAGCCTCTTATAAGGAAGTGGGCGCCTATCTTGTCGTACTGCCCCGACCGGAGCATCTCCAATATACTTTATGGATTTACTCTCCACTGCCCGGAAGACAGTCCATCTTCTACATTTGCGACCTTTCCACCGACATTCACGAAACGCTGCGGATGGCAAGCACGCTATGCTTCTACTCACCGCGCAGCCTGTTGCTTGTGGAGTACAATGCCAAAAGAATGCAGAGCAAAGGGGACGACATTATCTCCGTAGGCAAATACCACGGACACTTCCTGCACGAAATCCTCCGTATAGACCCTGCCTATCTTACGTGGATAGCTTTCAAATTCCAACCACGCATCCCCAAGCAGGAACGTTTTGTACAGATTGCCAAGATTTACCATTCGGTCCATCTCGACATACAACGGAGAAAAACGTACCAGACCACCGGCGGACGTTTTCTGGGGAAGGAAGGCGAAAAAGTGGAGAACCTGACGCTGACGGTGTTCAGCGTGCGACTGGAGGACAACCCCTACAAGACGCAGCTCAAAGGGACCACTCCTTATTTCTATGTGCGCCAGGTGCTGAAGCTGAAAGACTCCATCGGCAACTTCGTCAGCATCCGGCTGAATGCACGCACGGCAAGCCGGAAATCATGCCAGCTGCCCGCCGTGGAACATGCCTACCAGGTAGGGGAACTGATGGAGATAGCATCGGCACGCATCGCGCGTACCTATATAATAGGAAGTACGAAATACACCCGGTTGACACATGTGAAGCTGCACATCCCTACCGGGTAAAAGATTTTCTATCAGATACGAACCACACGCTGCATACGGCTGCTTTCCCAGCCTGCCTCTATCAAGCGGATGACTCCGACCACCTCGCGGGCATCGCTCTGCAAAGGTTCGCCGTGACAAATATGCCGATAGATATTCTCGTAAAAAGCTGCATAATCACCGGGAAGGCTTGGATAAGGTTCATGCACGATTCTACCGCCCTTTTCCGTATGAAGTATCCCCCAAGAGGATTTGTCCTCCTCGCCCCAGTGCGGAGTGACGGGCAATACGCCTTCGTTCAAGGCGGCTTCCTGCGGGTCGAAACCATATTTCACGTAAGAACCTTCCCTGCCGTGGAGGACGAAACGGGGTTCGCTCGCACACATCAGATAGCTGGATTTCAGCGTTATCTTTACTTCGGGTGCCTTTGAGGGGCGTAGCAAATGAATGATGAAGTAGTCGTCTACCTTGCTGTCCTTGCGCAACGTGGCAATATCTGCAAAGACGGCTTCGGGCATACCGAACAGCTGCACAGCCTGGTCTATGACGTGGGCGCCCAGGTTATAGGTCAAGCCACCGCCATCTTGTCCGGTTTCCTTCCAAGTATTCGGCTTGATAAAATTACGATAACGGGGGAAGGTGGATTCAAACTCCACCAGATGTCCCAGCAAGCCTTTGGATAGTATTTGCTTAACTGTCAGGAAATCGCAGTCCCACCGGCGGTTCTGGTAAACGCTCAAGGTCAGCCCCCGGCTTGCGGCAAGTGCCACAAGCTCCTCAGCTTCTGCCACGGTGGTAGTGAAAGGCTTCTCCACAACCACATGCTTGCCAGCTTCGAGGGCGCGGCGGGCATACTCATAATGAGTGCTGTCCGGTGTGTTGATGACAACCAAATCCAACCCTTCCAGTCCGATAAGTTCCTCAAAACTCCGCACAATACAAGCGTCGGGATACTTTTCCCGGGAGAGTTCCTTACTGCGCTCCGTAACGGCAGTCAATTCAAAATGAGGGTTGGTGGAGATGAAGGGAGCATGGAAAACACGTCCCGACATTCCGTAAGCGGCTAATCCAGTTCTTATCTTGTCCATATCGTTCTTTTTAAGTTCACCCTTATTCCGTCACCAACGGACGCTTACGCCAATCGTCCTTCATATAGCTGTCGGGGTAGACCGTCTTATCAATGATTTCGCCACCTTTCAGACGAATCCAGGTGGTGAAAGTACGGGCACCTTCCTTCATCACAATGACACGGGCACCGTTGGACAAATGGTTGTACTCGGTATTGCCACCGGTGAAACGGCCGTAAGCCAGCAGAATGCCTTTCCACATTACGGCATAATCGTTGTCATGGTCGTGTCCGACAAACATACCCATCACATCACCGGCCTCTTTCATAGCAGTGAACATGCCCGTATTCAGCTCCGGAGCGCAAGCCTTTTCCATGCGGGTACCTATCAGTATGGCGTTCTCGTCGGAAGCGGCTTCGTTATATTCCGGCAGAGGGATGTGGAAGAATGCCAGTGCAGGCAAAGGTTGCCCACCGTTTTTTGCTTTATAAGCGGCACTCTGCTGGCGGTACCAGTTCACCTGGTCGAAAGTGAGCCAGTCGTACCCTTTTACATCGGGCAGTTTGGAGTAGGAATGGGAATCCAGACAGTAAAGCAGGGCTGCATCCTTCTTGCCGTCCGAGGATTTCAGTGTGAGGACATAGTCGGGGGATTCAACTCCGCCACGGTCGGGTTGGATATTGAAAGGCATGGAACGGATAACATCATAAAGTTCGGCACGTGTTTTTCCCTGCTCGTTGTCGTGGTTACCAAAGGTTACGACAAAAGGAATCTTACGGTCCGTAGCATAGGAAAGCACCTTGCGCATGGCCGTATCGGCAGGTGCGGCATAGACCACATCGCCGGTAAAGACTACTAAATCGGGGCGCTCAGCATCGAGCACCTCGCCAATACGCTTCAAAGCAATATCCGAAGCCGGATTGCCATACTTGAAGTGGATGTCTGTAAACTGGACGATTTTAAACTCTCCATTCTTGTTGAACTGTAAAGGCGATACTTGTGCCGGGCAGAACAAGGAGGATAAAAGTGCCAGACAAAAGGTCAAGGAGATTTTCTTCATATAAGTGGATGATTAAATTGAGTTGATATTATTTCATGTCATTCCTTCACTATCAATACAGTGGCATAGGCGGATATACCTTCCTCCCTGCCCGTAAAGCCGAGTTTCTCCGTGGTGGTGGCCTTGATGGAGATGTCATCCTCGTCTATTCCCATCACCGCGGCAAGCGTACGTTGCATTTCGGGAATATAGGACTTCAACTTAGGCCGCTCAGCGCAGATGGTAGCATCAATATTACCCACCAAATAGCCTTTGGCAGCTATCAGTTCTATTGTTTTCTTTAACAGAATCTTGCTGTCTATATTCTTGAACTCACCGGCAGTATCGGGAAAATGATAGCCGATGTCGCGCATATTCGCCGCTCCCAGCAATGCGTCACAGATAGTATGGATGAGCACGTCCGCATCCGAGTGCCCCAACAATCCCTTTTCATGTTCCAGGCGGATACCGCCCAGCCAAAGCTCGCGCCCTGCCACCAGTTGGTGGACATCAAAGCCGAAACCTACACGTATCTTCATATCGTTACTTCTTTAAGTTGATACGAAAGTACGGAAAAAATAGGAACAAGAGAAGGAACAAGACACAAATTGCACGGATTACGCCGTTTTTTGCTCCCCTTGTGGAAAGAAAATCGGAAGTAAACCGTGCAATCGGTATGGAGCATGAAGAATATGTTACGGTCTGTCGGGCAGACTGTCTACAATTCCTTTATAAAAAGCTCTCACATCTTGCCAGTGATAGAAAGGAGCCATATCCGTCTTCACCGGGATACTTACTTCATGCTCGTGCAGCAACAGTTTTACAATCACATCTTCCGGCGAGCCTTTCTTGCGGAAGAACACCAGCTGTATATTTCCTGCCATCGGCGCAACCTTGTAGTTGCACCACGCCTGATAGAACTTATCGGGGTCGGCCTCCTCGTTATAGCAGTTCTCCAACTTCATCAATCCTGCCAAGGGGATAATGTTTCCATCATGTGCAAAGCGGAAAGTAGCCGAGTTTCTACCCGAAGCAATAGCCTCGTCGGCAGCGGCAATGATGTTCTCCAGTGTCGGTTTGGCGTTTGCCACCATCAGTCCGTTGGTCATGGGCGAGGGACCGTCGCACACGTAGTTCTTGTAGTTGTGTATCTGCCAAATGTCGAATAACTCTTGCTTCTCAAAAATATCATAGAACGATACTTCCTGCTCCACGTCCTGCATGTCCGAGGCTATCGCATAAAGACCGCGCATCAGTTCCTCCGGATTCACACGTTTATGGACAAACTCTTTATCGGAGAAAAGTGAGTTCATCAGACGTTCGGGACGAACATGGCTCTTCTCGAATTTGCGGAACTCCTCGTACCAAGGGCCCTTGTGCGAAGTGAACTTCATGGCTTCCTGCGTATGAAAGTTCAAGTAAGGCATGTATTTGTTGCTAGATTCACGCTCAATCTTCAGTTGGGGATTGAATTCCTTCAGACGTTCGCAGAAGGCATCCATACTGAGTACGCAACGTATTACGAGTGTAGCACATGCCGACATCTCCGGCGCACCTTTAAAGACTTCGGGAAATGCCTGATACATACGTTCGGCAATACCGCGCTGCTGATCCACGCCCACTGGGCTCAAGTCTCCACCGCGTCCTTCGGCATCTGCCCAGACAATAGCCAACCGCTTGCGCACATCTTCGCCCAGCGGAGTAAGTTTACCTGCCTGATGTGCCTTTTCAAACACTTCCATCACACGGATATACTCCTCGTCAGAAATCAGCCAGCGCGAGCCATGACGTCCGAAGTGACTGATATAGAAAGGCTCGTAACCCTTCGGTGCCTTGGTCTGTACACCCGGTGCCGGATAGGCATAATACACTCCTCCGGTAACGGCAATGTTATCGAAGATTTCTTCGCGCGTGGCTTGTGCATACGACGATGTATGCACAGCCGATGCGGCAAAAAGAATGGTAGAAAAAACGATTCGTTTCAATCTAAAATTCATAGGATAATAAAGCTTTTCAGTTCAAGAAATCAGGATTTTGTGTCAAATTAGGATTGGTGGTAAACTCGTCCTGCGGAATGGGGAAGAGGTTGTATTTGTCGTCCACATCCTTACCTATGTAAGAACCTGCCACGCCATTGTCACTACCTTTCCAGTCCCAGTTATATCCCTTGGTGAACTTACCAAAACGAATCAGGTCTGTACGGCGAACCAACTCCATGTGCAACTCGCGGGCACGTTCATCCAAAAGGAAATCAAGATTCAACCGACTGTCGCTGATGCGTCCCGATACGCCATTACCATATTTGCCGGACATGTAAGCACGGTCTCTGATTTCATTCACATACTCCAACGCTTCGGTACGCGAACCACCTTCGGCGCCACGCAGAATAGCCTCAGCCGCCATCAAGTAGGCATCTGCCGTACGGAACATCGGATAATCGACAGAGGAGTACTTCGTGCCGCCTGGTTCCAGTTCACTGCCGTCTTTGCGCACGTTTCTCCACTTGATGCAGGCGTAGCCGTTATTGAAATCGCTCTGGAACTCCTTGCCTTCTACCCAAGTTTCTTTGGTGTGGCCAATAGAGAAGAATTGGGCACGCTTGTCTTTCTTGCCGTTCCCCCAGATGTCGTCTGCCACAAAAGTCTGGTCTTCTTCTTCGAACATATCCACCAGCTGTGTCTTTACGCGGGCATTGCCCCAGGTGCCGTTCACACCTATCCGGATATAGTTGCCCATATCTCCATTCATCAACGCCTTAATCAGGAAGTTAGTACCTGCGCTGCCTTGCGCATAGTCTGCATCCTGCACCAGCGGCCAGATGATTTCGGAACAAGTTTCATTGTCTGCCAAGAAGATGTGGCGATAATCGGAAGCCAGCGGATAATTACCTTCCGTAATTACCTTTTTGGCATATTTGTATGCGTTTGTGTATTCATTCTTTCCTACCCAAGTTTCGGCATTCAAGTAAACACGTGACAGCAAGAACCAGGCTGCTACACGGTCCACACGGGCATATTCGTTCTTTTTGGGTTCTTTCAGCAGGGTGGTCAATTCTTCCAGTTCGGACACCACAAAGTTGTAGATTTCCTCGCGAGTGGCTTGCTCGGGCATGTCACCTACTTCCATCGTTTCGTCCACGAAGGGTGTAGAACCGTAAAGGTCGCAGAGCATACTGTAACTATAAGCACGGATGAAGCGGGCTTCGGCACAATAGTATTGATACTCGTCTTTCAAGGCTTCATACACACCTCTCTCCTGCAATTTGCTCTCTGTACATTCACGTAGGAACTCGTTGCAATAGTTAATGGTCATGAAAAGACGGTAATA